>Ga0307305_10000604_pt1 | contig 13319 bp, 16 predicted proteins | sample ER_DNA_186_FD_194512 | JGI IMG/M metagenome (GOLD analysis project Ga0307305, IMG submission 194512) | Bulk soil microbial communities from the East River watershed near Crested Butte, Colorado, United States - ER_DNA_186 | ecosystem: Environmental > Terrestrial > Soil > Floodplain | place... | reverse complement strand
GGCTGAACAACTCGGATCTCGTCGAGCTTCAGGACGAACGAGCCGAAGTCGCCGCTCGTCGTGCCGCCGATCTTCGCCCGGTTCACCACGAGGTAGTGGCGGCCTTCGGCCGGCGTCCGGAGCGAGAGGACCTGCGGCGACGCCTCCGTCGACGGCCCCCGCGCCGCATTGGCCGCCCGGTCCGTGACGCCCGCCGCCGCGAACGGGTGCGTGCCCGCTGCGAGGTCGAGGTGCGCGTCGTAGAGGTAGAGGTCATAGGTTTCGTCCCCGCCGGCGCTGTCGTAGACCGAGAAGCGGGCCTCACTGAGCCCAGGCGCGAGATCGACCGGGTAAACGAGCCAGTCTGCGTTCGCTCCCGTGCCTGCGGTTCCAGCGACCGAGGGCCAGCTTGTGTCGTCCTTCGCAAAGACGTCGTGAGACGAGGTTATGCGGGCCTGCGGCCCGGGCTCGTTCCGTTGCGCGGGATCCGGGTCGTGGAGCGGGACCGCCGCGAATACCGGGATGCGGATCACCTGGCCTCGCGACGTCGTCGCGACGACGGCGCCGGTGTACGTCCCGGCTTGCGCATTCACCGGAACGGTCAGCGTGAAGTTGGCGAAGGCATCGCCGCCGCTCGGCACGGAGACCGAGCCCGGAAGAGCGACCCAGGAGCTGGGCAAAGCGCTGCTCCCGTCCGAGGGGTGCCCCTGCGCGAAGACGAAAGAAACCGTGGCCGCGGGAGCCCCCGGCGCAGCGTGGAGCACAAAGGGCTGCGAGCGGGTGGACCCCGCCGCGAGCGTCCCGACCTGCCAAGTGCCCTGGAAATCCCGGTGTCCGGTCCCGGCGTCGGGCCCACTGCCCGAGGCCGTGCTGTACACGACGACTCCGTCGCGGAGCGCGGCGATGGCGCGCTGGACGTTCAGCTTTCCGGCTCCCTCGGCAAGCGGCCCCACGTAGGGATCGGCCGCTCCGTTGCGGACCTCGTAGAGCGTCAGCGAGCCGAGGCCGTCGGCGACGGCGTCCGCGATCAGCGTCGCGAACTCGCAGAAGGGGATGAGCGGGGCGAGGTCAGGCGGGCACTCGAGGCGCGTCGAGGCGTCGGTGGTCAGGATCCAGCGGGATTCGAACAGGTCGGCCCCCGCGCTGTTCATCAGCGCAGCCCGGAGCAAGACGTACGACGGTGCGCGCAAGCCCGTGACGCCCGAGGCCCCGGAGGGGCTCTGCCCGGCGTAGGCCTGTCGGAAGGCGTCGAGGACGAGGGCGGCACTGCCTGCGGTTGCCGGCGTCGCCATCGACGTCCCCGTTGCCGTTGCGTAGAGTGGGTCGGCCCGCGTCCCGATGTTGATGTCGTTGGACGCGATCGCCGTGCCGGTCGCCGACTGCGCCGAGACGATGTTGTAGCCGGGAGCCGCGACGTCGGGGCGAAGCCAGACGTCGCCCGACGGGCCTCGTGAGGAGAAGGAGGAGATCGACGGCGGCTGGTCGCCTACGCCCGCGCGGCAGTCGTTGTCCGACAGGCTCGGTGAGCGTGGATGCCGCCAACCGGCGCATGTGTCGCCCGACAGGGTGTTGTCGTGGTTGAGGTCGTAGTCCTTCGCGGTCGCCGCGACGCTCAGGACCTGGGCCGCCGATCCAGGCGCCTCGAGTGCACTGCCGATGAACGGGCCGCTGTTGCCCGCGGCCCCGACGAAGAGCGTGCCGTAGCGCACGGCGAGGTGGTCGAGTACGTACCCCACGAAGTCGACGTCGGCGTCCGAGTTGAGCCGGGTCGGCCGCGCCTCGGAGCCGAGGCTCATGTTGACGATGTCCGCGCCGACCGAGCAACTGCTGGCGCCGGCAGGCATCGCCGCCCACTCCATCGCCGCAACCAGGTCGCTGTTCAAGCCCGCGCCGGCGTCGGTCAGCACCTTCGCCACGGCCAGCTTCGCGCCCGGGGTGATTCCCGCGTACCTTCCGTTGTCGTCCGCGAGCGGGGTTCCCTCGCCCGTGCCGGTCGCGATCCCCGCCACGTGCGTGCCGTGGCCGTGTCCGTCCGCGGTGCCGACCGGGGAGCAGCCGCCGCCCACGAAATTGCGCGCATCGACCACCTTCGGCGGGTTGACGGCATTCGACCAGTGGCGGAAGTCGAGGTCGTCGAGGTCCGGGTGCGCCGGATCGAGACCGGTGTCGAGAACCGCGACCGTGACGCCGCTGCCGATGACGCCGCGATCCCACCACGTCGGAGCGCCGACGTCCGCAGTCGTCGCACGGGACTGGTCGACCTCGTGCTCGTCGGCGGCCGTGACAAGCTCGACGGGTGCGACCCAGGACACCCACGGCAGCGCCGCCACCCGAAGCACCGTCGTGGGATCCGAGGCGAGCGTAAAGGCGCTCACGGAGCGGTACGCGCGCAGCACGCGTGCGCCGAGGGACCTCACCGCCGCCTCGTGCGCAGCGTCATTCGGCTCGCTGAGCACGGCGAAGTACGCGAGCTCGCCCGGTCGGTGGCCCTGCACCAGCCTCCCCACTCCCGGGTCCTGCACCTGCTCGCCCGCGACCATCGCGGCGAGGTCGCTACGCAGCTTGTCGCTCGGCGACGGAGCGCCTGGCGAGCGCGGCGTGGCCGCCGAGGCCGACACGAACACGAGTGCAAGGGCAGACGCGAGGGCGAGAAGCCCGCGACCGATCATGCCGTCTTCTTCCGCAGCGTGACGAAGCGCTCGTGGGCTTCGTCGAACGTCAACGCTTCGTTCCAGATCGCCATGAAGGCGACCTTGAGCACCTTTGCCAGGGACGGATGCTCGACCACGACGATCGTCAGATCCGACCTGCCCGCCACGGGATCCTCCATCCCGAACATCACGATCGTCTCGTCGATGATGACGAGCTTGAGCGGCAGTTCCGGGACGAATCGCGCTTCCTCTCCCGCCTCGATGAACCGGCGGACGCCCTCGACGAACGCCGGGTCGTCGAAGGCCGAGAACTCATAGACGCTGCACGCCTTGTGCTGCTTCGCGACCGTGAGCCCCTCGACGTTCTCCTGAGCAGGGGTCGCATAGGGCGGCTTGGTGAACACCAGTATTTCGTCTTTCGTCCCCGCCTGCAGCTCGCCAAAGCGCTCGTTGATCGCACCCGCGTCGCGCAGCACCTCGATGTACTCCAGCGGGTCGCTGTGTTCCTGGCCGGCCAGGAAGGCCGGCACCAGCTGCTCGATCAGCTGCTTCGCCATCGTGCCCCTCGCGTCGAGCTCCTCGCGCTGACGCGCAATCAGCCCGCCGACAGCGCGCTCGGGCGGCGTGGCCGCGTACTTCACCGCGTTCCCCGGCCGCGTGGACGCGAGGCCCTTCTCGACGAGACTCGCCAGGACGTCGTAGATCCGCTGCCGGGGCACGCCCGAGAGGCGGGCGACCTGGGCAGCCGTTGCCGAGTCGCGGCGCGTGAGCCCGAGGTACGCCTTGGCCTCGTAGCTCGTCAGCCCGAGTCGGGTCAGCTGCTCGATGAACGCGCGGCTTTCCACGCAGGCCGCCATTCTAGAACCACCGTCTGTGGTGTCAATAGCGTTGAAACGCTTTCCGGCTTACCGGTGCGTCTCGCCGGGGCGTCGGTCGTAAGCAACCGAGACGAGGTAGAGGCCCCAGGGCGGCGCGGTCGTGCCCGCTTCGCTGCGCGGACGGCCTTCGAGGAGCGCCGCCAGATCCTCCGCCGAGCGCTCGAGCATGGTGCCGACCAGCGTGCGGACCATGTGGCGCAGGAACGAGTCCCCGGTGATCTCGAGCTCGAGCGCCTCGCCGCGGCGATGCCAGACGGCCGACTCCACGACCCGGACAAAGGCCGTGTGATGCGTCTCGGTCGGCGTAAAGGCGCGGAAGTCGTGCCGGCCGAGCAGCAGGTCGGCCGACTCGGCGAGGCGCTCCTCGTCGAGGGCGTGCGGATACCACCAGGCCCGATACGTCTCGAAGGGCGAGCGGGCCCGCCGTCTGTAGACGCGATAGCGATAGCTTCGGGCAAGGGCCGAATGGCGGGCGTGGAAATCGGAGGCGGCCTGGGCAGCCTCGGCGACGGAGACGTCGTCCGGAAGTTCCGCGTTGAGCGCTTCGCGGGCGCGCTCGGCCGGCGGGCCGCCCTCGACCTCGACCGAAGCCACGTTGGCGAGCGCGTGCACACCCGTGTCCGTCCTGCCGGCGACCGCAAGCTGGGACCAGGCTGGGAAGACACGCTCCAGCGCCTCGCGCATCGTGCCCTCGACCGTGCGCAGGCCGGGCTGGGCGGCCCAGCCACGGAAGCCGGCGCCGTCGTACTCCAGCGTTAGCCTCAGCCGCACGTCAGGGCTCCCTGACTCCGTTTGTAAGGTGTGCCTTATGCTCTACGAGTTTGCTGTTTGACTGATATACTCTACTCATGAGCCCCAACCAGCAGTTCCTCCTGCAGCGCGTGCAGCCGGCCCTGACGGGCCTGATCGACGGCTCCCTGTCGACGATCGCGCCCATCTTCGCGGTCGCCCTGTACACCCACAAGCCTCACGCCGCGTTCATCGCAGGCACCGCCACCGCGATCGCGGCCGGGATCAGCATGGCCTACTCGGAGGGGCTCTCGGACACGGGCGAGCTGACGGGCCGCGGGAGCCCGATCGTGCGCGGCTCGATCACAGGCGTCGGCACCTTTCTCGGGGGGATCCTGCACACGCTGCCGTTCCTGATCCCGAGCTACCACGTGGCGCTGGTCGTGGCGGCCTGCGTGGTCGCCTTCGAGCTCATTGCGCTCGCGTGGCTGCGCTGGCGCTTCTTCCAGACGAGCTTCATCAGCTCGCTCGGCTACGTCACGCTCGCAGGCGCTGTGATCGCCGGCGTCGCCACGGTCCTGGGCGTGAGCGGCTAAGCCTCGGCTGGTTCCGGCTCTTGCTGCGCCTCGGGCTCGGCTTCGCGCCGGGCCCTGGGCGGAGGCGCTGCGACTTCCGGCGGAACGTAGTCGACAAGCTCGAGGTAGACCATCTCGGCCGCGTCGCCCAGGCGGGGACCGATCCGGACGATTCGGCAGTAGCCGCCCGCCCGATCGGCGAAACGCGGCCCGACGTCGCTGAAGAGCTTGTGCACGACGTCCTGCGAGCGCAGGAACTTGAGCGCCTGCCGCCGCGCCGGGACCCCGCCGCGCCGGCCGAGCGTGATCATCTGCTCGGCGACCGGCCTGACCTCCTTGGCCTTCGCAGCCGTCGTCTTGATCCGGCCGTGCTCGATCAGCGCGCTCGTCAGGTTCGCGTAGAGCGCCTTGCGATGCGAGGCGTCACGGCCCAGCTTGCGTCCGGACCGGTGGTGCCTCACGCCGTGGGGCCCTCCTCGCCCCGCAGGATCAGGCCGTGCGTCGCGAGGGTCTCCTTGACCTCCTCGATCGACTTCTTGCCGAAGTTCGGGATCGCCGCGAGCTCGTTCTCGGTCTTCGTGACGAGGTCGCCGATCGTCTCGATCCCGACCCGCTTCAGGCAGTTGTACGAGCGGACGCCGAGCTCGAGCTCCTCGATCGGGAAGTTCTCCATCCCGTGCGCAAGCGCCGGCTCGGCCTGCGCCTCCGCAGCCGCTGCCTCGCCGAAGCCCTCGATCCGGTCGAGGTCGGTGAAGATTGCGAGCTGGCGGATCAGGATCTCCGCAGCCTGTCCGATCGACTCGCGCGGGTCGATCGAGCCATCTGTCGTGACGTCGATGCGCAGCTTGTCGTAGTCGGTGCGCTGACCGACGCGAGCCGCCTCGACGTCGTACGAGACGCGGCGGACCGGCGAGAAGATGGAGTCGATCGGGATCACGCCGATTGTGTGCTCCGGCCCGCGGTTGAGCTCGGCCGGCACGTAGCCGCGGCCGCGGCCGATCGTGAGCGTCACCTCGAGCTTGCCCCTCTCGGAGAGGTTCGCGATCTCGAGATCGGGGTTGAGGATCTCCAGATCCGCCGGCGCCTCGACGTCCGAGGCCTTGACCACGCCGGGCCCTCTCTTCGTCAGGCGCACCTCGATCTCGGGCGAGTCGCCGTGCAGCCGGCAGATCAGGTTCTTGAAGTTGAGCAGGATGTCGGTCACGTCCTCGCGGACGCCCGGCAGCGTGGTGAACTCGTGCGCGACGCCCTCGATCTTGACCGAGGTGACTGCGGCGCCCTCGAGCGACGAGAGCAGCACGCGGCGTAGCGAGTTCCCGAAGGTGTAGCCGAAGCCACGGTCGAGCGGCTCGATCACGAAGACGCCGCGGTTGTCGTCGACCTCCTCGTGGACGATCCGCGGGATCTGGAACTCCATCAAACTTGTTCTGACTGCCATTCGATCCTTTCCGTTATTTCGAGTAGAGCTCGACGATGAGCGATTCCTGGACGGGCGTGTCGATCTCCTCGCGCTCCGGCCACTTGAGCACCTTGCCCGTGAGGCCGTCGTGGTCGGCTTGCAGCCAGGGCGTGACCGAGGCGGTGAGATCGGTGGCGTCGCGCACGACCTGCTCCGCGGGGCTCCCCTGGCGAAGCGTAATCACGTCGTCCGGCCGCACCTGGTAGCTCGGGATGTTGACCCGGCGGCCGTTGACCTGGAAGTGACCGTGGCGGACGAGCTGGCGGGCCTGCGCGCGCGAGGCCGCGAAGCCGAGGCGGTACACGACGTTGTCGAGCCTCGTCTCGAGCATGCGCAGGAGCGTCTCGCCAGTGATGCCCGAGCCCTTGGCGGCCTTCGAGTAGTAGGTGCGGAACTGCTTCTCGAGCAGGCCGTAGAAGCGGCGCGCCTTCTGCTTCTCGCGGAGCTGCAGCAGGTACTCGGACTGCTTGATGCGACCTCGGCCGTGCTCGCCCGGCGGGTAGCTGCGGCGCTCGATCGCGCACTTCTCCGTCAGGCAGCGCTCGCCCTTGAGGAAGAGCTTCATGCCTTCGCGGCGGCATTGCTTGCATTTGGGGGAACGGTCTCGCGCCATCAGACCCGCCTTCGCTTCTTCGGGCGGACGCCGTTGTGCGCCTGCGGGGTGACGTCCTTGACGCCGAGGATCTCGAGTCCGGCGGCCTGGAGCGAGCGGATCGCCGTCTCGCGGCCGGCGCCGGGGCCCTTCACGAAGACCTCGACCTTCTGCAGCCCGTGCTCCATCCCCTTGCGGGCGCAGGCGTCGGCGGTGACCTGGGCGGCGAACGGCGTCGACTTGCGCGAGCCCTTGAAGCCGGCCGAGCCGGCGGACTCCCAGGCGATCACGTTGCCCTCGTTGTCGGTCAGCGAGACGATCGTGTTGTTGAACGACGTCTTGATGTGCGCCTGGCCGATCGCGATGTTCTTGCGCACGCGGCGGCGGGCGCGACCGCGGGTCGCTTGTCTCCGGGGCGGTGCCATTACGTCTTTGTGGCCGCCTTCTTACCCCGTCCGACCGTCTTCTTCGGCCCCTTGCGCGTGCGCGCGTTGGTCTTCGTCCGCTGCCCGTTGACCGGCAGGCCGCGGCGGTGGCGGACGCCACGGTAGGCGCCGATCTCCTGCAGGCGCTTGATCGCCTGCGTGCGCTCGCGTCGGAGATCGCCCTCGACCTGGAGGTTGCCGTCGATGAACTCGCGCAGCTTGGTGACTTCCTCGTCGGTCAGGTCCTTGACCTTCTCGTCCGGCGAGAGGCCCGTCTCGGAGCAGATCCTGCGCGCGGTCGACTGGCCGATGCCGTAGATGTAGGTGAGCCCGATCTCGAGCCGCTTCTGGTTGGGGACGTTGACCCCGGCGATTCGTGCCATGGGGCTACCCCTGCCTCTGCTTGTGGCGTGGGTTGGTGCAGATGACCATGGTCTTGCCGTGCCGCTTGATCACGCGGCAGCGCTCGCACATGGGCTTGACTGAGGCTCGGACTTTCATCGGTGCCGGTACGTGATCCTTCCTCGGGTCAGGTCGTACGGAGACAGCTCCACCTTCACCCGGTCGCCCGGAAGGATGCGGATGTAGTGCTTACGCATCTTCCCGGAGATGGTCGCGAGGACGTTCGTGTCGAGGTCGTCGATGTGCACCCGGAACATCGTGCTCGGGAGCGCCTCGACGATCTCGCCTTCGACCTCGATCTTCTCTTCTTTCTGGGCCATTTACCTCACACAAACCGCGCTCGCCGAGCGCGGTCGGGGACACGGAAAAACACGGCTTTCGCCGCGGCTGACAATGGTAGCAAACACGCCAATCGCGGCCGATTCAAATCAACCAGCGGCCGCTTTCCTGGACGACCTCGCCGTCGAGCTCGAGCCGCCCGCCCTCACGCAGGTCCTTGACGATGTCCCAGTGGAGCTGGCTGACGTTCTCGCCACCGACCTCGGGCAGGCCGTTCCCGAGCGCCAGATGGACGGTGCCGTCGATCTTCTCGTCGAAGAGCGTGTTCTTCATGTGCTCGGTGATGCGCGGGTTGCACCCAATCCCGAGCTCACCGAGGCGGCGGGCGCCCTCGTCGAGGTCGAGCATCTCGAACAGGAAGGGCTCGTTCGCGTCCGCCGAGGCGTCGACGACCTTGCCCTCCTCGAACCGGAGCCGGATCCCCTGCACCTCCCGGCCTCCGTACACCGCCGGGAACTCCGTAAACGAGATCGTGCCCGACGCCGAGTCCTCGAGCGGCGAGTAGAAGAACTCTCCTCCGGGGATGTTCGCGCCGCCGGCATCGACGAAGCCGGTCCGGCCGGCCAGGCTGAGGGTGAGATCGGTCCCGTTGGCGGCGATCCGCACTTCCTCCGCCTCGTCGAAGCGCTCCGCGTACCGGCTCATACGATCGCGCTCCGCGTCCCAGTCGAGCAGGCATGCGCCGTAGAGGAAGTCCTCGAACTCGGCGAGTGACATCCCCGCGTCCTGTGCGAGCGCCGCGGTGGGGAACTGGCATCCGACCCACTTGAGGTCGTAGGTGAAGACCCGCTCGACGTGAGGGCGCAGGCCGGCCTGGATGCGGCCCAGCCGCTCGGGCTCCAGACCGGCGAGCTCGCGGGTGTTCTCCGGAGCCTCGATTCCGATCCATGCGTCCGCCTCGTGGAAGAGGTGCGTCTCGATCGACGCGGGGTTGTCGAGCAGCTCGTCCGGGGCTTCCTGCGCCCAGGGCACGTTGATCCCGGTTCCGGTGAGGCTGAGCCGCTGGACGGCATAGGCGCCCCGGCGCCCGAGCAGCCTGCTGACTGACTCGACCAGCGGCCGGGCGAGCATTCCGGCCGAGACGACGACCTGCCAGCCGGGCTGCACGTCGAGGCACCGCTCGACGAGCAGCTCTGCATACGCAGTGACCCTGGGATCGGTCATAGCTGGACCGCCGTCCGGGCGACCGTCAGGATCCGCGGGCCTTCCTCCGTCACCGCGACTGTGTGCTCGAAGTGCGTCGAGAGCGAGCCGTCGGCGGTCGAGATCGACCATTCGTCGTCGTGGATCAGGACGGCGGCACCTCCCGCATTGATCATCGGCTCGATCGCGAACGTCATTCCCGGCGAAAGCAGCGGCCCCCGCCCGGGCTCACCGAAGTTCGGGATCTGCGGCTCTTCGTGCATCGTGCGTCCGACGCCGTGCCCGACGAGGCTGCGGACGACCGAGAAGCCGTGCTCCTCGGTGGCGACCTGGATCGCGTGCGAGATGTCAGAGAGCCGGTTGCCGGCTCGGCACTGCTCGATTCCGGCCGCGAGCGCGGCCTTGCCCCCTTCGAGCAGCCTTTCCACGTGGGGGGCGATCTCGCCGATCGGGAACGTGTAGGCCGAGTCGGCGACGAAGCCGGCGAGCGTGACGCCCACGTCCACCGAGAGGATGTCGCCCTCGTCGAGGGCGTGCAGCCCCGGGATGCCGTGCACCACCATGTCGTTCGGAGACGTGCAGATCGAGGCCGGGTAGCCGCGGTAGCCCTTGAACGTCGGTACTCCGCCCCGCGAGCGGATGAACTCGTCCGCGATCGCGTCGAGCTCCTCGGTAGTGACCCCGGGGCGCGCACGCTCGCCGAGCAGGGCCAGCACATCAGCGACGACCTCGCCCGCGCGCGCCATCCGCTCGATCTCCTGCGGGCTCTTGCGAATGATCATCGGCGCACCGCCGCCTGCTCCAGTGCGCGCTGTATCTCCGTGAAGACCTCGTCGACCGGGCGGTCGGCCCGGACTCCGACGAGATTCCCGCGCGCGCGGTAGTACTCGACCAGCGGCTCGGTCTGCTCGTGGTAGAGCCGGAGCCGCGTGCGGATCGCCTCGGGCGTGTCGTCGGCCCGGCCCTCCTCCTCGGCTCGTCGGGTCAGCCGCTCGACGCAGACCCCCTCGGGAAGCTGGAACTCGAAGACCACGCTGAGCGGAGCCTCGATCTCCTCCAGCAGCGCGTCGAGGGCCTCGGCTTGTGGGGCGGTGCGAGGGTAGCCGTCGAGCACGAACCCGTTGCGCGCGTCCTCCCTGGTGAGCCGGTCGCGGATGAGGCCGATCATGATCTCGTCCGGGACGAGCTCGCCGGCGCGCAGGAGCGGCGCAGCCTTGCGGCCGAGCTCGGTGCCCGCGGCGATCGCCGAGCGCAGCATGTCGCCGGTCGCGACATGCGGGATGCCGTACTCGACGGAGGTCAGCTTGCCCTGGGTTCCCTTGCCGGCGCCCTGCGGGCCGAGCAGCAAGATATCGAGCACTACTTGAGGAAGCCTTCGTAGGAGCGCATCATCATCTGCGACTCCATCTGGCGCATCGTGTCGAGGGCGACGCCGACGACGATCAGGACGGAGGTTCCCCCGAGGGCGCGCGAGTTCGCCTGCGAGAAGCCGCCGTAGCGGATGAACAGGCTCGGCAGCACGGCGACGCCTGCCAGGAAGAGTGACCCCGGCAGCGTCAAGCGCGAGAGGACGCGGTCGAGGTACTGCGCGGTCGGCGGGCCTGGCCGGATCCCGGGCACGTAGCCGCCGTACTTGCGCAGGTTGTCCGCCTGGTCGACCGGGTTGAACTGAACCGCGGTATAGAAGTAGGTGAAGACCACGATCAGGACCGCCTCGAGCGTCAGATAGGTGAGGCTCGACGGCTGGAAATGCCGGTTGACGAAACCCTGCGACTGGGGGAAGTACTGGCCGATCGTCGGCGGGAAGGCCATCACCGCGGCGGCGAAGATGATCGGGATCACGCCGGCCATGTTCACCCGGAGGGGCATGTAGGTCGAGCCGCCGCCCAGCTGGCGCCGCCCCACCATCCGCTTCGCGTACTGGATCGGGATCCGCCGCTGGCCTTCCTGGACGTAGACGACAGCGACGATGATCCCGATCGCGATCAGCGGGAAGAAGAGCTTCTCCATCGGCCCGCCGTTGTACCAGGCGGCCACCCCGGCCGGGGCCGAGGTCAGGATCGAGGCGAAGATCAGCAGCGAGATCCCGTTGCCGACCCCGCGCTTCGTGATCAGCTCGCCCATCCACATCAGCAGCGTGGTTCCGGCCGTCAGCGTGATGATGATCAGGACGAGGCGGCCGCTGTTGTGTGTCAGCGCGCCCTGCCGCTGGAAGAGGTACGAGTAGCCGGTCGCCTGGGCCGCCGCGAGCGCGACGGTCAGGTAGCGCGTGTACTGGTTGATCTTTGCGTAGCCGGCCTCGCCTTCCTTCTGGAGCTGCTCCAACTTCGGCACGACGACGGTCATGAGCTGGAGAATGATCGACGCCGTGACGTAGGGCATGATCCCGAGCGCGAACAACGAGAACTGCGAGAGCGCGCCTCCCGAGAACACGTTCAGCAGGCCCAGGATCGTTCCGCCCTGGCCGCCGAAGTAGCTCTTGATCTGGTCGGAGTTGACCCCGGGCGCGGGAATCCACGAGCCGAGGCGGTAGAGGGCCAGGACCAGGGCCGTGAAGAGCACGCGCCGCCGCAGCTCGGGCACGCGCCACGCATTGGCCAGCCACGAGAACATCTAGCTCTCCTCGCCCTCCGCTTCGGGCTCCGCTGCCTCCGGAGCGGTTTCCTCGGCCTCGGTTTCGGCCTCGGCCTCGGCTTCGGTTTCGACTTCGGCCTCCGGCTGTGGAGGCGCAGGACGCTCGGCCCGGCGCTTCGGCTTCCGCTCCTTCGGCTCACGGAGCAGCGTGATCGAGCCGCCTGCCGCTTCGATCTTCTCGCGCGCGGTCGCGGAGACGGCGTGCGCCGTGACGGCCAGCTTCTTCTTCAGCTCGCCGTTGCCGAGGATCTTGACGTCGGTCCGGGTGTTCTTGAGCACGCCTTTCTCGACGAGCGATTCCGGCGTGACCTCGGCGCCCGCGTCGAAGCGCTCCTCCAACGTCGCGACGTTGACCGGGGCAGTCGACGTGCGGTGCGGCCCCATCGGCATCGCGTCCTTCGAGTACGGGCCGCGCTGCTTGCCGAGGCGCATGTAGATCGGGTTCTGCCCGCCCTCGAAGCCAGGGCGCATCTTGTGCGAGCCGGAGCGGGACTTCTGGCCCTTGATCCCGCGGCCGGAGTAGCGCCCTTTGCCGGAGCCGAGGCCGCGGCCGATGCGCTTGCGGTCCTTTCGCGCCTGCGCAGGCTTCAGGTTGGAAAGGTTCAGATCGTCAGGCATCGGAGTCGACTCTCACCAGATGGCGGACTTTCCTGAGCATACCCGCGAGCTGCGGGCTCTCCGGATGCTCGGCGGTGCGGCCGATGCGGCCGAGACCGAGCGCGCGCAGAGTGCCGCGGTGCTTGGGGCTCTGCCCGATCGCGCTACGCGTCTGGGTTATCCGCAGCTTCGCCATCGCCATCGCTTTCCTGTGACTGAACCTCGACCTGGGCCGGAGGCGCTTCCTCGGCGACCTTCGCGCTTACGGGCAGCACCTGGCTGATCGTCAGTCCCCGCGTCGCGGCCACCTCGTCCGGGCGGCGCAGGCGCTGGAGGCCGTTGACGGTCGCCTTCAGCATGTTGATCGGGTTGGTCGTGCCCAGGCTCTTCGCGAGGATGTCGCGGATCCCGGCCAGCTCGAGCACCGCGCGAACTCCGCCCCCCGCGATCACTCCGGTGCCCTCGCTCGCCGGCCGCAGCAGCACGCGCGCCGCGCCGAACTCGCCGAGGATCTCGTGCGTGATCGTGGTGCCGTGCTGGGGTACGGCGAACAGGTTCTTCTTCGCGTCGTCGACGGCCTTCGAGATCGCGAGCGGCACTTCGCGCGCCTTGCCGTAGCCGAGGCCGACGCGCTCGACCTCGTCTCCGATCACGACGAGCGCGGTGAAGGAGAACCTCCGGCCGCCCTTGACCACCTTGGCGACGCGGTTGATCTCGACCACGCGCTCCTTGAGCTCTCTCGCGTCCTGCTCCGCTCTCACTAGCGTTCACCTTTCGACTGGATTGTGTTCCTGGGCCGCGAAAAGCAAGCCAGGCTAGGACGCAGGGAGCGTGCGTAGCCGGAGGCTACGTGCGCGAGTGAGGACGACGTCTGGCGCCGCTTTGCAGCGCCCCCAGGGACACAAGGCGAGCGGAA
>Ga0307305_10000603_pt1 | contig 13329 bp, 14 predicted proteins | sample ER_DNA_186_FD_194512 | JGI IMG/M metagenome (GOLD analysis project Ga0307305, IMG submission 194512) | Bulk soil microbial communities from the East River watershed near Crested Butte, Colorado, United States - ER_DNA_186 | ecosystem: Environmental > Terrestrial > Soil > Floodplain | place... | reverse complement strand
TCCCCCGCAGGCGGAAGGCGGGCCGGAGGGGAAGCTCCGAGGACGACCTCCCCCTCCGCATTGTCGCGCTCCGGACCTTGGCGACGGACGGGGTCTGAATCCATCGCCGGACGAGCGCGAACCCGCCCCGCGGAGTATTACTCACGGCGCCCGCGAAAAACTACGCGCTTGTAAGTGGTAAAGATCGCCCACCGTTGCAACTGTCGGGGTCAGCGGCCGTGGGCGTATGCATAGCGTTTTCTCGATGGTTCCGGGGATGCGCGAGAGTCGCGAGAAGGGCTTCTGCGGGGGAAAGCCCGTCCTCCTCACGAGTTGCGCGTGTGAGCAGCTTGTGTGCATCTCTGGCAACGGCAGAGGTCGGCCTACGCACCAGGTCGGGCGACGCGTGTCAGGCCGGTCTGGTGCCCGGGAAAGGGCCGTTAGACTCGGGGAAAGCGGACGGGGAGGTCACGTGGCTGTTCGGGTAGGCATCAATGGGTTCGGGCGGATCGGGCGCAATTTCTTCCGCGCGCATCTCCAGCGCGGCGGCGACTTCGAGGTGGTCGCGGCCAACGACCTGGGAGATGTCGAGACGATGGCCTACCTGCTCCGCTACGACTCCGTGCTCGGGCCCCTCGGCCTCGACGTGAGCGAGGGCGACGGCAAGATCACGGTCGACGGCAAGGACATCCAGCTCCTCGCCGAGCGCGATCCGGCCGGCCTTCCCTGGGGCGACCTCGGAGTCGACCTCGTGGTCGAGTCGACCGGCTTCTTCACCAAGCGCGACGGCGCCGAGAAGCACCTCGAGGCCGGTGCCAAGAAGGTGATCATCTCCGCCCCCGCGACGGATCCGGACGTAACCCTCGTGTTGGGCGTGAACGAGGACCACTACGACCCCGAGGCCCACCACATCATCTCGAACGCCTCCTGCACGACCAACTGCGTCGCTCCGCTCGCGAAGGTGCTGCACGACGAGCTCACCATCGAGCAGGGCTTCATGACCACCATCCACGCGTACACGAACGACCAGCGCGTTCTCGACCTCCCTCACGAGGACCTGCGGCGGGCCCGGGCGGCGGCGATCAACCTGATTCCGACCTCGACGGGCGCCGCGAGGGCGATCGGCGTCGTGATGCCGGACCTCAAGGGCAAGGTGGACGGGATGTCGATGCGCGCGCCCGTGCCAACCGGCTCGGTCGTCGACCTCGTCTGCCGCGTGGGCCGGGAGACGACGGTCGAGGAGGTCAACGACGCGTTTCGCTCGAAGGCCGACACCGGCAACTTCGAGGGCATCCTCTCCTACACCGACGATCCGATCGTCTCCACCGACATCCGGCACTCCTCGTATTCGTGCATCGTCGACAGCGACCTGACGATGGCCAACGGCTCGCTGGTCAAGGTCTTCGGCTGGTACGACAACGAGTGGGGGTACTCGTGCCGCCTCGTCGACCTCGTGGCGAAGATCGGGGCGACTCTGCCAGCGGCCGTCTCGGCCTAGGTGAACAAACCGCGCTCCGTCCGCGAAGCGGACGCCGGCGGCAAGCGGGTCCTCGTGCGCGCGGACCTCAACGTGCCGCTCAAGGATGGCCGGGTCGCGGACGACACTCGGATCCGCGCGGCTCTGCCGACGCTTCGATACCTGCTCGAGCACGACGCAGCCGGGCTGGCCGTGTGCTCGCACCTCGGACGCCCGAAGGGGCGCGACCCCACCCTCTCGATCGAGCCGGTGCGCCGGCGCCTGCTGGTGCTGCTCGCGGACGAGCGGATCGAGGTTCTCGAGAACACCCGCTTCGACCAGGGTGAGACGAAGAACGACCCCGAATTCGCGCGCCGCCTGGCCGAGGGCCGCGACCTCTTCGTCGAGGACGCATTCGGCTCCGTCCATCGCGCGCACGCGTCGACGGTCGGCGTCGCGGAGCTGCTGCCGGCCTACGCGGGCCTGCTGCTGGAGCGCGAGCTGGAGGAGCTCGGCAAGCTACTGGGAGAGGTGGAGCGGCCGTTCGTGCTCGTCTCCGGCGGCGCGAAGGTGGAGGACAAGCTCGGTGTGCTGCGGAACCTCGGCGGCCGCGCGGACATGGTTCTCGTCGGCGGCAAGATGGCCGAGCAGCTGCGCGCGGAGAACCCGCTCGGCTTCGAGGTCGAGCTGCCGCGCGATGTCGTGGCGGCCGCCGCCTTCGCGGCGGATGCCGAAGCAAAGGTCGTGCCGTACGACGCACTTCCCGACGGCTGGCTCGGGCTCGACATCGGCCCCGAGACGCGGGAGGCCTTCGCCGCTGAGCTCGCCGGCGCTCGGACGATCTTCTGGAACGGACCGATGGGCGTCTTCGAATGGCCTCGCTTCGCCGAGGGGACGAGGGCCGTGGCTGAGGCGGTGGCTCGGTCCGAGGCGTACTCGGTGGTTGGCGGCGCCGACTCGGCGCGAGCGCTTCGCGAGCTTGGCCTCGAGGATGCCGTCTCGTGGCTCTCGACCGGCGGCGGCGCGTCCCTCGAGCTCCTCGAGGGCAAGGACCTCCCCGGCGTCGCCGTGATCCCGGAGACTTGACGAATGCTCATAGCCGCGAACTGGAAGATGTACAAGGGGCCGGAGGGGACTCGGGAGTTTTGCGAGGACTTCCGTCCACCCGACGGCGTCGAGGCGGTGATATGCCCGCCCTACGTCTCGCTCCGGGCGGCACTCGAGAGCGGGCACACCATCTTCGCGCAGAACGTGCATTGGGCCGACGAGGGCCCTTTCACGGGCGAGATCTCGGCGCCGATGCTGCTCGAGCTAGGTGTCTCGGGCGCGATCGTCGGGCACTCCGAGCGGCGGCAGTACTTCGGTGAGACAGACGAGACCGTCGCCCGCCGCACGGCCGCCGCGCTCGAGCGCGACCTGCGCGTGATCGCCTGCGTCGGCGAGTCTCTCGAGGAGCGCGAGTCGCCGGGCCAGACAGAGCTGGTGCTGAGCGTGCAGGTCGAGGCGATCGCCGATGCTGCCGGCACGCACGAAGGGCTCGTGGTCGCCTACGAGCCGGTCTGGGCGATCGGGACGGGCAAGACAGCGACTCCCGCGCAGGCGCAAGAGGCGCACGCCCTGATCAAGAGCATGCTCGACGTCCCCGTGCTCTACGGCGGCTCGGTCAAGCCCGACAACGCCGCGGAGCTCCTGTCGCAGCCGGACGTCGACGGCGCTCTCGTCGGCGGCGCCTCGCTCGACGTGGGATCGTTCACGGCGATTTGCCAAGCGGCCGGTTCCCTCTCGTAGCGCTCGTCATCCTCGACGGCTGGGGCTGTGCACCCGCCGGCCCGGGCAACGCCGTCGCGCTCGCCGACACGCCCGTCTTCGACCGGCTCTGGGCCGAGTACCCGCACACCACGATCAGGGCCTCGGGCGAGTCGGTCGGCCTGCCACCCGGCCAGATGGGCAACTCCGAGGTCGGCCACCTCACGATCGGCTCGGGGCGGGTGCTCGACCAGGACCTGCAGCGGATCAACCGCGCGATCGAGGACGGCTCCTTCTTCGAGAACCAGGCGCTGAAGGCCGCCTTCGCGAAGGGCGGCGACGTGCACCTGCTCGGGCTCGTCTCTCACGGCGGGGTCCATTCGCACATCGACCACCTGAAGGCGCTGCTCCGCTTCGCACCCGAGCGCACCTGGATCCACGCGTTCACCGACGGCCGCGACGTCTCGCCCCATGCGGCCGAGCACGACCTGGCAGAGCTCCCGACCGACCGGATCGCGACGGTCTCCGGCCGGTACTTCGCCATGGACCGGGACAAGCGGTGGGACCGGACGCAACGCGCCTACGACGCGATCGTCGAGGGCACGGGCCAGCGGGTGGACGATCCCGTCGAGGCGGTCCGGGCGAGCTATGAACGAGGCGTCACGGACGAGTTCATCGACCCGGTCGTCCTGGAAGGAAAGCCAAGGCTCACCCGCGACCACGCGGGGATCTTCTTCAACTTCCGCCCGGACCGCGCCCGTCAGCTCTCACACAAGCTGCTCGAGGGCGGCTTCGACCTCACGACCATGACCCATTACAGCGACGACTTCGACTGTCTCGTCGCGTTCGCGGAGCGGCAGGTCGACGAGACGCTGGCCCAGGTGCTCGCAGAGCACGGTGTGCGCCAGCTCCACGTCGCCGAGACCGAGAAGTACGCGCACGTAACCTACTTCCTCAACGGCGGCCGGGAGGAGGAGTGGGCGGGAGAGACGCGCATCCTGGTTCCGAGCCCGCGCGACGTCGGTACCTACGACAAGAAGCCCGAGATGTCAGCCCCCGAGGTGGGGGAGCGCTTCTGCAAGGAGCTCGAGGACGACGGGTACGGCTTCGCGATCGTCAACTTCGCGAATCCGGACATGGTGGGGCACAGCGGGATCATTCCGGCGGTCGTCAAGGCAGTCGAGACGGCAGACGCGTGCCTGGGCCGCGTGGTCGAGACGGTCGAGCGCCTCGGCGGGGTGGCGCTGATCACCGCCGACCACGGGAACGCCGAGCAGATGCTCGAGCCAGACAGCACGAGCCCGCACACGGCGCACACCTCGAACCCGGTACCGCTGATCGTCACCGACCCTGCCGTCAGCCTTCGCGAGGGCGGCGAGCTGAAGGATCTGGCCCCGACCGCGCTTGCTTACCTAGGCATCACGAAAAACTTACAGATGAGTGGACAAAACCTCTGCAATTAGCCAATTCTGGGGCCTACAGCCGGCCTCGTTCCCGTCTATACTCCGCAGGCGTTGTCACTGGCCCAGCCCGATCCAGGCGTCCTGCGGAAGGCGCAACGAGGAGACGAGCGCGCGTTCTCGCTGATCCTCCGCGCATACGAGACACCCGTCTTCAACTACGTGCTCCGCCTCGTCAACGGCGACCGCAGCCTCGCCGAGGACCTGACGCAGGAGGTCTTCCTGCGCGTCTTCCAGGGGCTGCCGAAGTTCTCCCTGCGCTGCAAGTTCACGACCTGGCTCTTCCAGGTGACGAAGAACCGCGTGCTCGACGAGCTGCGAGCCGTCGAGCGCCGCCCGCGGGCGCTCGTCGCGCTCGACGACATCGCGCCGCTCGAGGTCCTGGACGCGCCCGTGGAGCGGCTCGAGGAGATGGATTCACTCTGGCGGGCAGTCGAGGGCCTGACCGTCGACCTGAAGATGGCGCTGCTCCTGCGCGACGTGGTCGGCCTCTCCTACACCGAGATCGCCGACTCGCTCGAGATCACCCTCGCCACGGTCAAGTGGCGCATCTACAAGGCGCGGGAGGAAGTCCAGCTCGCGCTCGCCCGCGAGGGCATCACGTTCGGCGCTCCGGCCGCTGCCGAGCGGCGGCAACAGGCTTCGGTCTAGCGCTAGCGCCCCGAGTATCTGCGGATCCAGGCGGCGATGTTGCGCGCCTGCTCCTGGGCGTCTGCTCCGCGTGGGACCGCCGGCACGGCCCTCGGCCCGGTGGGCGTGGCCGGCTTGGGAGAGCCGGTTCCGATCAGCGTGACCGCGAGCAGGATCGCCGCCAGCGCGAGTGCCCCGGCGAGGCCGACCCAGAGCGCCCGGCGCCTAACCGAGCTCGCCGCGCGCGGACGGTGTAGCCGCTCGGTCGGCGGCTCCGGAGGGCCCGGTGCGAGCTCCCGCTCGAGCTCGCCCGCGGACGGCGGCCGGTACTCCGGATTCCTCGCGAGGCAGCGCATGACGACGTCCTCGAGGTCGCGGGGCACGTCCGGCGCGAGCTCGCGGACGGGGGCGATCGACGGCCGGCGCTGCTTCTCCGCGAGATCGGCGAGCGACTCTGGCTCCAGCGGCGGCCTGCCGGTCAGCAGCTCGTAGAGCACGGCGCCGAGCGAATAGATGTCGGTGGCCGTGGTCACCTGCTCGCCGAGCGCCTGCTCGGGAGAGAGGTAGGCCGCAGTGCCGAGGACGGTCCCCGCCTGCGTGAAGGCGGTCCCCTCGGCGGCGCGCGCGATGCCGAAGTCCGCGATCTTGAGCGTGCCGTCGTTGCGTAGGAGGAGGTTCTGCGGCTTGACGTCTCGGTGGATCAGACCCGCCTCGTGGGCGAGGGCGAGGCCGCGGCAGGCCTGCAGAGCGAGCTGCCGCGCCTCGTCGGGTGGGAGCGGCCCGCGGGCGACCAGGTCGGCGAGCGTCTCGCCCTCGACGTACTCCATCACGATGTACGGTCGGCTTCCGTCGGCGCCCGCGTCGTAGATGCTGACCACGTTGGGGTGCGAGAGGCGGGCGGCAAGCCTTGCCTCGCGGACGAAGCGCTCGCGCAGGCCTTCGTCGGCGGCGGCGTTCTCGGCCAGGAGCTTGACCGCGACCGGGCGATCGAGCTCGGAGTCCCGCGCGAGGTAGACGGAAGCCATCCCTCCGTGCCCGAGCCGACGCGCGAGCCTGTAGCGGCCGGCCGCAACGCTCTCGGCGCCCATCCGTCTAGTCGTCCCGGCCGTGCTTCTTGTGCTTGCCGTGGCCCTTGTGCTTGCCGTGATCCTCCTTCTTCGGCGGGAGGCACTCCGGGATGCGGGAAGCGACGTCGTTCGCCGCGCTGAGCAGCTGCTCCCGGTAGCGCTGCGGGATGCGCCGGATCGAGTTGATCACGTCCGTCTGGAGCTTCACGGCGGCTTCTCGCGCAGCGCAGCCGGGCGTCGAGGCGACGGCGTCCGCGTCCGCAGCCAGCTGCCGCGCCAGGTCCGCCGGGATCTTCGGCCGGGGCTTCGCGTGCTGAGCTGACGACCCACCGCATCCCGCGACGACCAGCGCCCAGCTAGACGCCGCGAGCAAGGCGCTCCGCCAGCGCATCCGGTAACCCCCTTTCCCGAATCTCGTGCTGGGTTCGCTCGACAGGGTAGGCGACCCGCCGAAACGAGGCGCGCCCCGCGCCGAAGTCCAACAGGAGCCAGGCCGCGCGCGGATCGCCGTCCCGCGGCTGCCCGACGGAGCCAGGATTGAGGATCAGCCGCGCGTCCGTGCCGAGCTCCGCCTCGGTCCCTTCCGGCGCCACGCCGCCCGCCAATGACCCGTCGACCTCGGCGAGCGCGAGCGGAACGTGGCTGTGCCCGACGATCACGAGCGGCTCCTCGGTGAGCTCGAAGGCCGCCACGGCCGCTTCGGCCGAAAGGACGTAATCCCAGACGGGATCGCGCGGGCTCGCGTGGAAGAGCTCGACCCCGTCGCGGCGCGCGGTCGGGCTCAGCGACTCCAGGAACGTGCGGGCGTCTGCGCCGAGGACGCTGCGAGTCCAGCTCGCGCTCGCCTCCGCGTCCGGGGCGAACTCCGCGAGGTCGAGCCGGCCGAGCACCCCCAGGTCGTGGTTCCCAGCGAGGCAGAGCGCGGCACGTTTCCGTACGGCCGCGCAGCACGGGTTCGGCCGCGGCCCGTAGCCGACGAGATCGCCGAGGCACCAGAGCTCGTCCGGCTTCTCGGCGTCGATCGCGGCGAGGACCGGCTCGAGCGCGTGCCAGTTGGCGTGGACGTCGGAGATGACGGCGACCCGGCTGGGCAAGGGAGGAACCCTAGTGACCGCTGATCCGGTAGAGCCCGCCTTCCAGCTCCACGCTGCCGGGCGTCAGGCCGGAGAGCTCCGCCTCGACGGGATGGCGCTCGGCCGGACGCCCGGTCGGCAGCCAGCCTCGGCGGGCGGGGCCGAGGATCAACGTCCTGGCGCGCTCGCCCAGGAAGGCCAGGCGGCCCTCGCCGAGGCTGCCGTCCCAGAGCTCCAGCCCGAGATCTTCCCGGAGCAGCCGCGCCATGGCGGTCGTGTCGCCGACGAGGCCCAGCTCGGAGACGCCGAGCAGCTCCCGGCCTGCAAACGGGCCCTTCGTCCCGGCCTCGCCGATGCCGCGGTGGGCGATCAGCTCGACGATGTTCCCGGCCGGATCGTGGAAGTAGCACGCCTGCGCGTCCCAGTTGGAGAAGTCGAAGACGACCTCGCCCGAGTCGGAGTCGGAGTCGGAGTCGGAGTCGGGCAGAAGCTCGACCCGCTCGTCGGCCCAGGCAAGCATCTCGGGAAAGCGATCGCCCGGGGCGAGCAGGGCGAAGTGGTAGAACGGCTCGCCCTCGCCCGCCGCGAACTCCAGCGTCGTGTCTCCGACTGTCGGCCCCGGAAGCCCAAGCGAGTCGGCGTAAAATGCCGTAAGCGTCCCGAGCGACTGCCCCGGAGCATACAGCCGCACCTCCCGGAATTGCACGGTGCCTACTCGGAGTCGCCCTCGCTCGTCTCGGGCAGGTTCCGGATCCCCTCCCGCGACGACCACTTCGACCACGAGTCCTGCATCGCGTCGAGCAGCTCTCGCATGAACCGCGTGGACATGTTCACGCGCGCGACCACGACACCCGGGACGTCGCCCTCCTCCACCTCGTGGTCGATCCGGGCGAAGGTGATCGTGAACTCGTAGTCGGAGAAGCTGATGTTGGCGAAGTTGGCGTAGACGCCGGCCAGGTGGTCGGGGTCCAAGTGGATGTTTAGCTGGCGCTCCTGGCCTTCTTCGTCCACGCGTCGAGGATACTACGGGCGTGAGGGAGTCGTTCAGCCCGCGCCGCATCGGATACGCGGTCGCTGGCATGGCCGCCGTCATCGCCGGCGGGACGATCGCCTTCCACCAGTCCCTGGACGAGAACTGGCTCCAGGCGTTCTACCGAGCCGTGGTCACGGCGTCGCTGGCCGGGCTCGACACCGTCCCGCGCACGGATTCGGCACGCGTGATCACGATCGCCCTCGTGCTCGCGGGACTGACTATCTTTGCGTACGTCGCGTCGATCCTCGTCGAGGGGATCGCGCAAGGCGTCTTCACGGGCGCCCTGGCAGAGCGGAGGAGGCGGCGGACGATGGAGCGGCTGAAGGAGCACTACATCATCTGCGGCTACGGCCGCGTCGGGCGCCGGGTGGCCGCCGAGTTCCGCGAATCCGGAATCGAGTACGCCGTGCTCGACTTCAGCCCGGAGGCGATCGAGGCGGCGCGGGAGTCCGGCGATCTCTTCATCGAAGGCACGGGAACCGAGGACGAGGACCTGCGCGCGGCCGGGCTCGAGCGGGCGCGAGGGCTCGTCGCATCCTCCGACTCGGACGCCGACAACCTCTACATCACGCTGTCGGCGCGGGCGGCCCGGCCGAACCTGCTGATCGTCGCGCGAGCCTCCGACGAGGACGCCGCGAAGAAGCTGAGGCTCGCGGGAGCGGACCGGGTCGTCCAGCCGTACTCGACCGCCGGCAAGGAGATGGCGAAGCTGGTGCTGCGCCCGCAGGTGGCCGCCTTCCTGGACATCGTCTCGACGAGCGGCGGGCCGGAGCTCCGCTTCGAGGAGATCGAGGTCACCGAGACCTGCGAGCATGCGGGCAGCTCGATCCGCGACCTCCGCGTGCGCCAGGAGACCGGAGCGATGATCGTCGCCCTCCGCAAGCGGGACGGCACCTTCGATACGACGCCCACGCCGGATGCCCGGCTGGAGGTCGGCGACGTGATGATCGCGGCCGGCACGCCCGACGAGCTGCGCCGGCTCGAGGAGCTCTTCGCACCCCGCGAAGCCGTTGCCTGACTCGGCCGTCTCGCGCCTCGAGGCGCGCCTCTCCGAGCTCGCCGGCGGCAGTGTCGAGCTCGAGCGTCCGAGCGATGCCGCTCACGGCGACTACGCGACCAACGTCGCCATGCAGCTCGCCCCGGTGCGGAAGCAGTCGCCGCGCGAGCTGGGCGAGGAGCTCGCGGGCGCGGCCGCCGGCCTCGAGGAGGTCGAGCGGGCCGAGGTCGCAGGCCCCGGCTTCGTCAACCTCTGGCTGGCCCCGTCCTGGTACGGCGACGCCCTCGGGGAGATTCTCGAGGCCGGGACGGAGTACGGGGCGGGCTGGGCCGAGCCGCGCCAGCGGATCCAGGTCGAGATGGTCTCGGCGAACCCGACTGGTCCGGTCACGGTCGCGAGCGCCCGCAACGGCGCCTACGGTGACTCGGTCGCGCGTCTGCTCTCGTTTGCCGGGCACGCGGTCGAGCGCGAGTACTACTACAACGACGCGGGTGCGCAGATGGAGCGCTTCCGCGAGTCGGTGGAGGCGATCCGCCGCGGCGAGGAGCCGGCCGAGGACGGCTACCGCGGCGACTACGTCGTCGAGCTGGCCCGCCAGGAGGGCGACCCGGTGCCGAAGATGCTCGAGCAGATCGAGGCGACGCTCGAGCGCTTCCGCATCCACTTCGACAGCTGGGGTCTCCAGAGCAAGCTGGAGCGGCGGTTGCCGGAGTTCCTGCCGCGGCTCGACACGTACGAGAAGGACGGCGCGCTCTGGGCCCGCTCGTCGGCCTACGGGGACGAGGACGACCGCGTGCTCGTCCGCTCGCACGAGAAGGGCGGAACGCCGACGTACCGGGCGGCAGACGTCGTCTACCTCGCCGACAAGCTCGAGCGCGGCTTCGACCGCGCGATCTACGTGCTCGGGGCCGACCACCACGGTACGCGGCGCTGGTACGCGGCCATTGCGCGGATGCTCGGCTACGACCCCGAGCGCGTCGAGGTGCTGATCTACCAGCTCGTTCACCTGATCCGCGGCGGCGAGCAGACGAGGATCTCGAAGCGGCGCGGCGACGTCGTCTTCCTCGACGAGCTGATGGACGAGGTCGGCGTGGACGCGGCGCGCTGGTTCCTGGTCAACCGCGGGCCCGACCAGACGATCGACGTCGACGTCGACCTCGCCGCCGAGCGCACCGTCAAGAACCCGGTCTACTACGTGCAGTACGCACACGCGCGAATCGCAGGGATCAGGCGAAACGCGGGCGACGCCGAGGTCTCGGCCCAGGTGCCGGCGGAGCCGGCCGTCGAGGAGCGCGAGCTCGTGAAGCGCCTGGCCGAGCTCCCTACGCTCGCGGCCGAGGCAGCCGAGCGGCGCGGCCCGCAGGCGATCCCGACGTACGCGATTCGCGTCGCCGACGACTTCCACCGGTTCTACGACCGCCACCGCGTGCTCGAGAGCGAGCAGCAGGCGTTCCGGCTCGGCCTCTGCACGGCGACCCAGGCCGTGATCGCCCGCTGCCTCGATCTCGTCGGAGTGGAAGCGCCCGAGCGGATGTAGGATCGCGGGCATGGCCCGCCCAGAAGCGTCTGTGGCGGAGCGGCCGCCGGGGAACGTGCCGGACCGCAACCTCGCGCTCGAGCTCGCGCGCGTGACCGAGGCGGCGGCGATGGCGGCCGGCCGCTGGATCGGCCGCGGCGACAAGGAGGCCGCCGACCAGGCTGCTGTCGACGGGATGCGGGCAATGCTCGACACCGTCTCGATGGCCGGCGTCGTCGTGATCGGCGAGGGGGAGAAGGACAAGGCGCCGATGCTCTACAACGGCGAGGAGGTCGGTGACGGGCGAGGCCCCGACGTCGACGTCGCCGTCGATCCGCTCGAAGGGACGCGCCTCACCGCCAAGGGCCAGCCGAACGCGATCGCCGTGATCGCGCTCGCCGAGCGCGGGACGATGTTCTTCCCCGGCGCCGCCGTCTACATGGACAAGATCGCCTGCGGCCCCGAGGCGATCGAGGCCGTCGACATCGAGGCCCCCGCGCGCGAGAACGTCGAGCGGGTGGCGCGGGCGAAGGGACGGAAACCGAGCGAGGTCACCGTGGTCGTGCTCGAGCGCGACCGTCACGACCAGCTGATCGCCGACCTGCGAGAGGTGGGCGCGAAGGTGCTCCTGATCCCGGACGGGGACGTCGCGCCGGCGATCGCCGCCGCGCAGCCCGGGACCGGCGTCGATTTGCTGATGGGCGTGGGCGGGACCCCGGAGGGCGTGATCGCGGCGGCCGCGCTGAAGTGCGTCGGCGGCGGCGTCCAGGGCAGGCTCTGGCCGCGCGACGACGACGAACGGCGGCAGCTCGTCGACGCCGGGCTCGACCCTGACCGCGTTCTCACGACCGACGATCTCGTCTCCGGAGACGACGTCTTCGTGGCCGCGACCGGCGTCACGACCGGGGCGCTGCTGCGGGGCGTGCGCTACACGCCGGACGGTGCCGTCACCGACTCGATCGTGATGCGCTCGCGGTCCGGGACGGTGCGGCGGATCGAGGCGACGCACGCCTTCGACAAGCTCGAGCGCTTCTCCGGGCGCGAGTACCGGCCGTAACGCTTCTTGCCCTCGCGAGACGGACGGGCATGAAGCTCTTCCGAATCCTCGTTCTCGCCGGGCTCGTCGCGGCGATCCTGGTTCCGTCGGCCATGTCCGGGCAGACGAGCCGGCGGACGGTCACAGCGCGTTCGTCTTCGTACGGGAGGGCGCTCTTCGACGGCCGCGGCTTCGTCCTCTACGCGTTCACGCGTGACCACCGGCACAGCGCCTGCTACGGAGAGTGCGCGAAACACTGGCCGCCGTACTTCGTCCCGAAAGGATCTCTGCGCGTCGGCGCAGGCCTCAAGCGCTCGCTGCTCGGAACCGTGCGGCGCAGGAACGGCAGCCGCCAGGTCACGTATGCCGGCCGGCCGCTCTACTACTACGTCGGCGACAACGGCCCAGGCGTGATCCGCTGCCAGGACGTCTACGAGTTCGGCGGCCGCTGGCTGCTCGTCCGCCCGAGCGGCCGGCTGCTTCGCTAAACCGCGGCGGTCTCCATCTCGGGGGCGTAGGAGCCGGTTCGCGCGGCGCTGTTGAACTTGGCGCGCCGGTAGAACGCCTTCTGCGCCTCCTCGACGTTGGCCGGATCGCCGCCCCAGGCCTTCAGCGCCGGCGCCTGCAATGCCCTGCCGTACGAGAACGACAGCTCCCACGGGTGCGGCCCGCGGGCGTTCATCGCGTTCAGGTGCGCCGTCGCGTCCTCGTCGGTCTGGCCGCCCGAGAGGAAGACGATCCCTGGCACCGCCGCCGGAACGTGGCGGTAGAGCTCGTCGAGCGTCGCGTCCGCGACCTGGTCCACGCCTGCCCGATCCGAGGCGTCGTAGCCGCTCAGCACCATGTTCGGCTTGAGCAGCGTCCCATAGAGGTCGAGCCGCTGGTCGTGCAGTTCCGTGTAGACGCCTTGGAGCGCCCGGCCGGTCGCCTTCGCGCTCTCCTCGATCGTGTGGCCGCCGTCCATCAGCACCTCGGGCTCGACGATCGGCACGAGACCTGCCTCCTGCGAGAGCGCGGCGTAGCGCGCGAGCGCGTGGGCATTGGTCCAGACGCAGTACTCGCTCGGCCGCTCGGCGTCGATCGAGTAGGTCGCGCGCCACTTCGTGAACCTGGCTCCGAGCTCGCGATACTCTTCGAGCCGTTCGCGGAGGCCGTCGAGCCCCTCCGTGATCGTCTCGCCCTCGGCGAGCGCGAGTGGCTTCGTGCCCTTGTCGACCTTGATTCCCGGGATGATCCCGCGGCTCTCGAGCAGCTTCGGGAACGGCGTCCCGTCCGCCGAGCTCTGGCGGATCGTCTCGTCGAAAAGGATGACCCCGGAGATGAACTCCTCGGCGCC
>Ga0307305_10000600_pt1 | contig 13364 bp, 12 predicted proteins | sample ER_DNA_186_FD_194512 | JGI IMG/M metagenome (GOLD analysis project Ga0307305, IMG submission 194512) | Bulk soil microbial communities from the East River watershed near Crested Butte, Colorado, United States - ER_DNA_186 | ecosystem: Environmental > Terrestrial > Soil > Floodplain | place... | reverse complement strand
CCGCCTCCATCACGCCGGGCCCGCCGCCGGTGACGACCGCGAATCCCGCCTCCGCGAGCAGCCTCCCGACCACGCGCGCCTGCTCGTAGACCGGATTCCCCCCGTGCACGCGCGCCGAGCCGAAGACGGTGACGCCCGGCCGGCCGATCTTCTCGACCGCCTTGAACCCCTGGAGGAACTCGTCTGCGATCCGGGCGACGTGGCCTTCGAGGTCGCCGTCGCGGCGCTCGAGAAGTCTGCGGTCTTCCACCTAGAAGTGGTGGGGCACGTGCGTGGCGTGCATGCCGAGGACGAGCAGTGCCGCCAGGCCGAAGTACGAGATCGCTGCGACGATCCGCTGCCCGGGCCTGACCGAGTAGTACGACTGCGCCCCGGCGAGGTGGCGCATCTTCCAGCGCTGCCAGAGCTCCATGGCCGCGAAGAGGAGAATTAGGACGAGGATCCCGTTCGGCCGGTAGAGAACGAGCCCGAGCAGGGCGAGCAGCCCCAGCACCCAGAGCGCCGGATGGATCGCCGTGACGATCCGTCCGCCGTCGAGCGGCACGACCGGGAGCAGGTTGAAGAGGTTGATGAAGAACCCGAGGAAGGCGATCGCCCGCAGGCGGTTCGAGTCCTCCGCGACCGCGACGCCGTACACGGCGAGCGCCCCGAGCGAGCCCAGCAGCGGCCCGGCGATCGCCAGCTGGAACTCGCGCCACGCGCTCTCCGGGTGCTCCTTGAGGAAGATGCTCGCGCCGAGGAACGGAATGAACAGCGGGGCCGAGACGGGCAGGCCCTGGCGCTTCGCCTCGAGCCAGTGCCCCATCTCGTGGACGAAGATCAGGCCGATCAGCCCGACCGCGAACCAGATCCCGCCGAACCAGAGGTAGGCCCCGAACGAGATGAAGAGACCGAGCAGGAACTTGTACTTGAGGATCCCGACGCCGAACTTCGCGATGAAGGCCCCGATCGCCGCGAACGGCGCCCAGATCCTGCGGCCGAGCTCGCGCCAGTCGGTGCCGCCGCGCGGCTGGATCGGCTCGTAGTCGCGAAATTCGGGCTCGAGCTCGGGCCTGGGGGAGAGCTGACTCACTGACTCATGGTAGCCAGGGAAGAGCCCGTCGCCCCTTGACGTCCTGTGGCCAGGAGAAGATTCTCTCTCAAGCCGTCAATTCCGGATCGGAGGGGAAACATGTCGAGAGGGTTAGGGCGCTTTCTGCGCCAGAACACGATTGCGCTGCTTGCGCTGTTCCTCGTACTCGGTGGGACGTCGTACGCAGCTGCGACGCTGATCAGCGGCTCGCAGATCAAGCCGCACTCGATCGCCAAGAACCGCCTGACGAACAAGGCGATCAAGCAACTCCGCGGCAACCGCGGCCCCCGTGGCCTCCAGGGGGCACGAGGCCCGACTGGGGCACAGGGCGCGCAGGGCGCCCGGGGCCCGACAGGGGCACAGGGCGTGGCGGGGACGCCTGCAGCGAAGTACTTCGCTCACATCGCATACTCAGGCACCACACCGTCTGTCGCGTATGGCACGGGCGGGATCAGCGTGTCGGCGCTCGGAACGGGAGCGACGAGCCTGGCGTTCCCGACCGATGTGGGTACGTGCGCAACCCAGCTCACGTTGTTCGATACCGGTGCGGACGGTTCAATCAGGAAGGGCACGGCATCGGGTGGATCGACGGTCACGGTCCAGGTCAAGGACCTGAGCAACACAGCTCGGGACTGGGGTTATGACGTCGCGGAGTTCTGTTAGCGACTTCAGCGCCGGGGCCTCGGCGTTTGCCGAGGCCCCGGCGCGTGTCTTCATTCTGCTCGCGATCCTCCTGATCGGGGCCCTGAGCGGACCATCCGTCGGGAATGCTGCGCAGTCCTCGGGGCTAGCGCCTCGTACCATCGCGGCGCTCGTCGATCGAAGCGGGGCTGTCGCGTTGACAATACGTGGGTCAGTGGATCGAACGGCTGTTGTCCGCGCCGGGCGGTACGTGCTGAGCGTTCGCGATCTCTCGCACAAGCAAAACTTCCACTTGGTAGGACCCGGGCTCGACAAGCGCACGACGCCTCGCTTCGTGGGCACGAGGCGCTGGCAGGTCCATCTTCAGTCGGGGGTTTACTTGTACTGGTCGGATGCTCGGCCTCGTTTGAGGAAGCGCCTCCGAGTGTCGTAGCCGACGGCATTCAGCCCAGGGTCCTGACGACGCCGCCCATTCGGCCTGATCCGGACGCCGATCCCTCGTCTCAGGGAGCGCGGTTGAGCGACGGGCGCCGATGGCCGGGGCATGCGGCTCCTCGCCCGGACGCTATGCGCGCTCGCCGTCCTTGCCGCCCTTCCCGGTGTCGCCAAGGCAACCGTGTTGCGCCGCGCGCTCACCGTCGACTCGCCTGCGCTCGCCCCGACGTACCAGCCCGGCGTTGCCTGGGAGTGGCAGTGGGACGCGGCCAACATGAACGGCGTGCCCGATTCCGTGCAGCGCGCCGCCGCGGCCGTGAAGATCGCGGTGATCGATAGCGGCGCGGACACGAGCGCGCCGGACCTCGACGAGAAGGCTCCCGCGACCTGGAGCGTGCTCACGCACTCGCGCCGGGTGCGTGACACCCTCGGCCACGGCACGTTCGTCTCGTCGCTCGCCGCCGGCTCGGTCGACGACGGGGTCGGGATCGCCGGCTTCGGGGGCGACGCGAAGCTGCTGGTCGTCCAGGCGATCAACAAGGACGGCTACATCACCGACGTGGACGAGGCTGCCGCCATCATCTACGCGGTCAAGCACGGCGCGAAGATCATCAACCTCTCGATCGGCGGGTCGCAGACGTCGTCGATCGAGCGACGCGCGATCCGGTACGCGGCACGGCACGGCGTCCTCCTTGTCGCGGCCGCCGGAAACGAGCACGAGCAGGGAAACCCCGTCGAGTACCCGGCCGCGCTCCTGCGCGGTGGGATCGGGCTCGCCGTCGGCGCGACGAGGATGGACGGAACTCGTGCACCGTTCTCCAACACGGGCACCTACGTGTCGCTGGCCGCGCCGGGCGAGAACGTGTTCGCCGCGGAGTCGGCGGACGCCGACTGGCCCCGTGCGCAGCCTTCCTGGACGTCGCCCGGCTACTACGGCTGGGCCAGCGGCACCTCGTTCGCGGCACCGGAGGTCGCGGGAGCGGCCGCACTGGTCTGGGGCGCCAACCCGAGCCTCACCGCCGGGCAGGTCGCCCAGGTTCTCAAGGAGAGCGCGTCAGGAAACGGCTGGAGCCCGGAGCTCGGCTGGGGGCGGCTCGATGCCGCGGCCGCCGTCCAACTGGCCCAAGTCACGCCAGGAGCAGCACCTAGGCGAGCCCGTCACGAGCCGCGGCCGATCCACTCCTCGCCGCCCTCGTAGACCTCCTTCTTCCAGAGCGGCACCGTCTCCTTGAGCGTGTCGATCGCCTCCTTGCACGCGGCGAGAGCTGCCTGGCGATGCGGTGCCGAGACCGCGATCACGACGCTCGGCTCGCCGATCTCGACCCGCCCGACCCGATGGTGGATGGCGACCGCGCAGAGCTCGTGTCGGCCCTCCAGGTCCGCCGCGAGCTGGACCATGACGTCCTCGGCCATCTCGGCGTAGGCCTCGTATTCGAGATACGTGACCTCGTGCCCGCGCGACTGCCGCCGAACGGTGCCGGTAAACGTCGCGATCCCCCCAGCCCGCTCGTCGGCGACCTCCGCGACGACGGCCTCCAGCGAGAGCGGCTCCTCGGTGACGCGGAAGTCGCCGCCCGAGACCGGCGGGATCAGGGCGACCTCGTCTCCCTCCCGCAGCTCTTGCCCGCGCTCTGCGTACTCGCGGTTGACTGCGTAGAGCAACCCTTCGGGCTCGTCGCCGAGCCCGAGCGCCGGCCAGACATCGTCGACGGTCGCCGCCTCGATCTCGCGGCTCGACCACCCGGCCCGCTCGCGCAGGCCTGCGAACAGGCGGACGACGACGGTCACATCACGTTTCCGGCGCCCGGCGTGTAGCTCGACGCCACGACGCTGTTCGTGATCAGCGTGTCGCATTGCACGACGCCGGCGAACCTGGCCATGCCCGCGTTGATCTCGATCTGGCCTGCGTCGATCTCGACGGTTGACGCCGACACCTTCACCTTCGCCGCGGCGGTGACAGTCACGCCGCTCGACTCGAGCTTGACGGCATTGCCGTTCGAATCCTCGATCTCCACGCTTCCGGCTCCGTTGTCGAGGACGACCGTCACGCCGTGCTTCGTGCGGATGAGCGTTCGCTCCGGATCGTTCTCGGGTGGCCGCTGCTTCCCGTTCCACAAGGCTCCGACGACGTACGGCTTCCGCGGGTCGCCGCTCTCGAACGCGACGAGCACCTCGTCGCCCGGGTCAGGGACGAACCAGGTTCCGCGCCGGCTCCCGGCGGCGAGCGTCGCCCGCCGGGCCCAGACCTCCTCGTCGAACGCCTGCAGTCGCACCTGGAGGCGGCCGAGCCCGCTGGGATCGCGGGGCTGCAAGACGGTCGCTCTGTAGACGGCGTTCCTCTGGCTCATCGCGGCCTCCTGACGTGGACAGTCTCCGAACGAGACTCTAGGATCAGAGACGTCTCCTCAGGGAGGTGGTGTGTATGTCCCAAGCGAGCTTCACGCCTTAGCACCCACCTAACCAGGAGGACATCACGTGCTCGCAATCACCGCGGTCCGCAGCGATGCGGACCTTGAAGCCATGATCCAGGTGCAGACGCTCGTCCGGCCGGAATGGCGGCCCAAGCTCGAGAACCTGCGCCACCACCTCGAATCGAACCCTGACCTGACCTACTTCGTCGGCCGCCTCGGCGAAGAGCCCGTCGCCTGCGGCTTCGTCGAGCCGAGGGGCGACCTCTTCCAGGGCGACATCGCCGTCGTGCCGGCCCGTCGACGCCGCGGGATCGGGTCGGCTCTCTTCGCCGAGATCTCGGCGCGCGGGCGCGACCAAGGCAAGAGCGAGATCCAGGGCGAAGTGCAGGAGAGCGACGCCGAGTCCCGCGCGTTCTTCAAGCATCGCGGCTTCGTCCCCGTCGGCGGGGAGAAGGCGGTCGTGCTCGAGCTCGGGGACATCGATCCGCCCGCGGTCGAGCCACCGGAGGGCGTCCGGATCGTCACGCGCGCCGAAGAGCCGGACCGGCTCGACGAGATGTACGCAGTCGCCACCCAGGCCGACGAGGACATCCCGGGCTCGGCCGGCGTCCAGAGCTACGAGCGCTGGCGCGCCATGGACATCGACCGGCCGAACTGCCTGCCCGAGCTCTGTTTCCTCGCGCTCGCCGGCGACGAGGTGATCGGCTACGCGTTCCTGTTGGCCCAGGACGACCGGGCGTTTCACGGGCTCACCGTCACTCGGCGCGACTGGCGCCGGCGGGGGATCGCGACCGCGCTCAAGCGCGCCGAAATCGCCGCGGCCAAGAGCGAGGGGTTCAAGCGGCTCCTGACCGAGAGCGAGGAGCGGAACGAACCGATGCGGCGATTGAACGAGAAGCTCGGCTTCGTACCCGCACCGGAGTGGAGCACAGTTGTCATGAGAGGGCCGATCGCCATACTTGGTTCGTGAGCGTCGACCCCCAGCAGGGCTCGAGCGCGCCGCCGCAGAAGCCGCCGCAGCAGCCCCCAGGTTGGCGGGTAGACCCGCCCGACCGGAACCAGCAGCAGAAGCCGCCCCATCCCTGGCGGCGTCTCGGCTGGCGCATCGTGCTCTTCGCGCTGATCCTGTTCGCGATCAACTACTGGGCCGCCTCGCGGGCGACGAAGCCGCAGACGCGCCTTCGGGTCCCGTACAGCCCGTTCTTCATCCAGCAGGTCAAATCCGGAAACGTCGTGCAGATCACGTCGAGAGGCACCGCGGTCCAGGGCCAGCTGAAGCAGTCCGTCGACTTCGGCAAGAAGCACGCGCGCCTGTTCAAGACCGAGATTCCGGCCTTCGCGAACACGGACGAGCTCTCGAAGCTGCTCCAGGAGAAAGACGTGACGATCAACGCCAAGCCGCTCGACACGGGGTCGCCGTGGTGGCAGAGCCTGCTCTTCGGCTTCGGGCCGACGCTGCTTTTCCTGCTGCTGCTCTTCTGGCTGATGCGCCGTGCGGCCGGAGGGGCGGGCGGGATTCTCGGCGGGTTCGGGCGCTCGAAGGCGAAGCGGTACGAGCCGACCGCCGGCCGCGTGACCTTCGCGGACGTGGCGGGGATCGACGAGGCCAAGGCCGAGCTCGCGGAGATCGTCGACTTCCTACGCAACCCGGACCGCTACCAGCGGCTCGGCGGCCGGATCCCTCGTGGCGTGCTGCTGAGCGGCCCGCCCGGCACCGGCAAGACCCTGCTCGCGCGAGCCGTGGCCGGAGAGGCCGACGTGCCGTTCTTCTCACTGTCCGCGTCCGAGTTCATCGAGGCGATCGTCGGCATCGGGGCCTCCCGCGTGCGGGACCTCTTCGCCCAGGCCAAGACTGCCGCTCCGGCCATCATCTTCATCGACGAGCTCGACGCTATCGGCCGCTCGCGGAGCGCGGGCGGCGGCGGGTTCGGCGGCCACGACGAGCGCGAGCAGACGCTCAATCAGATCCTCACCGAGATGGACGGGTTCGACTCCTCGACGAGCGTGATCGTGGTCGCCGCGACGAACCGGCCTGACGTGCTCGACCCCGCGCTGCTGCGGCCCGGCCGCTTCGACCGACGCGTGGCCGTGCAACCGCCCGACCGCACCGGCCGCCGCCTGATCCTCGAGGTTCACACCCGCTCGGTGCCGCTCGCCAAAGACGTCGACCTCGACCGGATCGCGGGCAGCACGCCGGGCATGGTCGGGGCCGATCTCGCGAACCTCGTCAACGAGGCGGCGCTCCTGGCCGCCCGCAGGGAGCACAACGAGGTCACCGCTGCGGACTTCGGGGACGCGCTCGAGAAGATCCTCCTCGGCGCCGAGCGGAAGATCCTGCTGGACCCCTCCGATCGCGAGCGCACCGCGTACCACGAGGCCGGCCATGCGATCGTCGGGATGCTCACCCCTGCTGCCGACCCGGTGCGGAAGGTCTCGATCATCCCCCGCGGCCAGGCGCTCGGTGTCACCTTCTCGGCGCCGGAGGCCGACCGCTTCAGCTACGACGAGGCCTACCTCCGTGCGCGGATCAAGGTGGCACTCGGCGGCCGCGCCGCGGACGAGCTTGTCTACGGCGAGCGCACGACCGGCGCCGAGGCCGACATCCGCCAGCTCACCGAGATCGCGCGCCAGATGGTCGGCCGCTGGGGCATGAGCGACGCGATCGGCCCGATCGCGGTGGTGCCGCAGGACGGCCAGTACATCCCCGGCGCGCAGGAAACGGGCGAGCGGACCCAGGAGCTGATCGACAAGGAGGTGCGGCGGATCGTCGACGAGGCCCACGAGGAGGCGAGCGAGCTCCTCGGCCAGAACCGCCACAAGCTCGACTCCCTGGCACACGCGCTGCTCGAGAAGGAGACCCTCGACGAGGCAGAGGCCTACGCCGCCGCCGGGATGACGCCGCCTCCGGGCCGTGAGGAGCGCGAGACCGCGCAAGCCGCGGAGACCGCGACCCAGGTCTGATCGTGGCCACGACCGAAGATCGGCGCGAGACCGACTCCGGGATCGAGATCAAGCCCGTCTACACGAGCGAGGACGCCGAGGGCGAGCTCGAGCTCCCGGGCGAGTTCCCCTTCACGCGTGGTCCGTACCGCGACATGTATCGCGGCCGGCCGTGGACGATCCGCCAGTACGCGGGCTTTGCGTCCGCGGAGGAGACGAACCACCGCTTCCGCTACCTGCTCGAACGCGGTCAGACGGGGCTCTCCGTCGCGTTCGACCTGCCGACGCAGCTCGGCTACGACTCCGACGACCCGCGTGCCGCGGGCGAGGTGGGGCGGACCGGGGTCGCGATCGACTCGCTCGCCGACATGGAGCTGTTGCTCGACGGCATTCCGCTCGATCAGGTCTCGACGTCGATGACGATCAACGCGCCGGCGGCACTGCTGCTACTCCTCTACGAGCTCGTCGCCGGGAAGCAGGGGGTGGGCGGCGACAAGCTGCGCGGAACCGTCCAGAACGACATCCTCAAGGAGTACATCGCGCGCGGGAACTACATCTTCCCGCCGCGCCCCTCGATGCGGCTGACGACCGACCTCTTCGCCTACTGCGCGGAGCGGCTGCCGAGCTGGAACACGATCTCCATCTCCGGCTACCACATTCGCGAGGCGGGCTCGACGGCGGTACAGGAGCTCGCGTTCACGCTCGCGAACGGCATCGCCTACTGCGAGGCCGCGATCGCGGCCGGGCTCTCGCCCGACGAGTTCGGCGCGCGCCTCTCGTTCTTCTTCAACGCGCACAACCACTTCTTCCAGGAGGTGGCGAAGTTCCGGGCCGCGCGGCGGCTCTGGGCGGAGATCATGCGTGACCGCTTCGGAGTGACGAATCCGCGCGTCCAGGCGCTGCGGTTCCATGCCCAGACGGGCGGCTCGACGCTCACGGCGCAGCAGCCCGAGAACAACATCGTCCGCGTGGCGATCCAGGCGCTCTCCGCGGTCTGCGGGGGCGCGCAGTCGATCCACACGAACTCGTTCGACGAGGCGCTGGCGCTGCCGACCGAGCGCGCGGCGCGCGTGGCGCTGCGGACGCAGCAGCTCCTGGCGCACGAGGCCGGCGGCACGGACACGGCCGACCCGTTCGGCGGGGCGTACTTCATCGAGTCGCTGACGGACGAGCTGCAGTCGCGCGCCCGGGAGCTGATCGAGCGGGTGGATGAGCTCGGCGGAGCGGTGGCCGCGGTCGAGCAGGGCTTCGTCCAGCGCGAGATCGAGGAGGCGGCTTTCGCGTACACGCAGCAGGTCGAGTCCGGCGAGCGCGTGATCGTCGGCGTCAACCGCTACGAGGAGCACGAGCCGGGGCCGATCGAGCTGCACCGGATCGACCCCGAGGCCGAGCGGCGCCAGCTCGAGCGGACGGCGCGGGTCCGCGCAGAGCGGGACGCGTCCGCCGCCGAAGTTGCACTCGCGCACGTGCGCGAGGAGGCGCAGGGGCCGGACAACCTCCTCCCCCCGCTGCGCGAGGCGCTCGCCGCGCACTGCACGATCGGCGAGATCTGCAACGTCCTCCGCGAAGAGTTCGGCATGTACGACGCGCAATGAAGAAGATTGCCCGCATCTCGATCGCGCCTGTGAAGGGCTTCCGCCTCTCACATCCGGAGGAGGTCGAGCTCGGCCCTGACGGTGTGGCTGAGAACCGGCGCTTCTTTCTGATCGGCCCGGACGGCGAGCGCCTGCGAAGCTCGCTCACGCCTTGGCCGGTGCTGGTGCGCGCCGACTACGACCCAGGCACCGAGCGGCTCCGCATGTCGTTCCCGGACGGGACGGAGATCGACGGAGACGCGGCTGGGCTCGGCGACCCGGTGCGCGCCCAGGCGGGCTCGCTGGACATCACGGGCCGGGTTGTCGAGGGCGCCTGGGAGGAGCCGCTCTCGGAGCTCGCCGGTCATCCGGTGCGGCTGGTACGCGCGGACGACATCGGCGCGGGGCTCAACGACCCGGTCACGGTCGTCTCGGACGGGTCGCTCGACCGGCTCGCGCGGCAGGCCGGCGAAGACAAGATCGACTCGCGGCGTTTCCGGATGCTCTTCGAGCTGACGGACTGCGAGGCGCACGAGGAAGACACCTGGGACGGGCGGCCGTTCTCGGTCGGGGAGGCGGTGGTCCGGGTCGGCGGCCCGGTCGACCGCTGCGCGGTCACGACCCGCGATCCCGACACCGGCGAGCGAGACCTCGACACGCTGCGGCTGATCAAGAGCTACCGGGGACAGCGGGAAAGCGACGGAGCAATCCTCTTCGGCGTCTACGGCAGCGTCGTCGAGCCTGGGCGCGTCCGCGTCGGTGACGCCTTCGGGGCGATCGAATAGCTCGAAATTCAAGCATCAGAAATCCACGCCGATATAAACTTGCCGCGCGGAAACCAGTCGTGTATTGTCGGTCGATCATTCCTGAGTCGAGGAAAGGAGGCGGACTATGATGATCTTCCAGACGACATACCTCTCGCCCCTCCAGGGAACCCTCGCTCGGGCTCTTACCGGCTGAGACTTCGGTCGTATAGTGGTTCTGGCGGGGCGACCGAGAGGTCGCTTTCGTTGTTTCGACGGGAGGATGTCGGATGGCATCACGAGCGAAAGGAGGCCCGCAGTAGTGGGTCCGTCATACACCAGCAAGGCCGTACCGTGTCGAACTGGGACGAAGAAGCAAGCCGTGTTTGTGGAAAATCGACTGCACAGAACTAGGTTCGCTTTAGCGATCGAATTTTCCGATAGATACGCGTAAGCCTTCTCTGTTTCGCTCGGTACGGCGAAGGTCGAACCGAGCGAGAGGAGGAAAGCGTGGACGTCTACGACTCCGAATATCGACGGCAGTACTGCCGGGAGCGACAGGCGCGAATCCGTGCCGATTACTGTCGCGCCCAAGCACCGCCGAGCGACTCGCAGCGGCGTGCGCGTGTCATGGCGCAGGCGCGGGCGATGATGAACCGCATCCGCCGCCAGGCTCCGCAGGGTGAGCCCGCGTACCGGTCATAACGGCGACGAGCGGCCGCGCGTCTGTGAATTCGAGTTCGCAGGCGCGCGGCCGCTTCGTAAGCTTGATGGGCCGTGAGGATCCTGCTGGTTTCGCAGATGTACCCGGGGCCGGGCGATCCCGACCTGGGCGTGTTCGTGGCGCAGCTCGAGGAGGCGCTGGCGGCTCGCGGGCACGAGCTCGAGCGTGCAGTGCTCGACTCCCGCGGCGGCGGCAAGCGCCGGTACCTAACCCTCGCCCGTCGTGCCCGCGCCGCCTCGCGCCGCTTCCGCCCGGATGTGGTCTACGCCCACTTCCTCGTCCCGGCCGGCCTGGTTGCGAGTTTCACGTCGCGAGCGCCGTTGGTCGTCACCGCGCACGGGCGCGATGTCCGCAACGTGGGCGCGATCCGCGGGATCCGTGCGCTGACGCGGCTGACCGTCCGGCGAGCTTCAGCCGTGATCGCGGTCTCCGACTACTTGCGACAGGAGCTCGAGACGAAGGTCCCGGAAGCCCGCGGCAAGACCGAGGTCATCGACTCCGGCGTCGACCTCGAGCGCTTCCGCGTCGAGCCGCCGCTGAACGGCGAGCTCTCGTTCCTCTGTCTCGGTTCGCTGACCGAGCGCAAGAACGTGGTCCGCCTCGCGGAGGCGTTCGGCCGGCTCGGTGCGGGCAAGCTGACCTTCGTGGGCGACGGCCCGCTCCGTTCGAGCCTCGAGGGCCGGCCCGGGATCGAGGTCGTGCCGAGCGCGCCGCACGAGGAGATCCCCGGCTGGATCGCCCGTTCACGCGTGGTCTGCCAGCCGAGCCTGGTGGAGCCGTTCGGCCAAGCCGTGCTCGAAGCGCTCGCGTGCGGACGCTCCGTCGTGGCGACGCGGGTCGGCGGCCCGCCCGAGTTCGTCCCGCCCGACGCCGGCGTGCTGGTCGATCCGCTCGACCTGGACGAGCTCACCCGCGCGCTCGAGACCGCGGCGGGCCTGCCGTGCCCCAACCTCGTCGCGCGCGCCGCCGCCGAGCGCCACGACCTCGCCGAGCAGGCCCGGCGTGTCGAGCGCGTGTTGGAGCAAGCTGCGCGTATAGGTTAAGTAGCTTTTCAGCCAAAACTCCTGCAGAATCCTTAATAAAATGGCTGCTGGCAAGATCCGAGTCCTGATCGCAGACGACCACCGTCTCTTCGCAGAGGCGCTCGCGGCGATCCTCGCCACCGACGACCGGTTCGAGGTCGTTGGCCAGGCGCACAACGGCGAGAAAGCCGTCGAGCTCGCCACAGCCGAGAAGCCGGATGTGGTCGTGATGGACATCCAGATGCCGAAGCTCGACGGGGTCGAGGCAACGAAGCGGATCAAGAAGAAGCGCCGGTCGGCGCAGGTGCTGATGCTGACGGGTTCGAGCTCCTCGGCAGACGTCGCCCGCGCGCGCGAGGCGGGCGTCGCGGGCTACGTGACGAAGGACCGGATCGCGTCCGAGCTCATCGACTCGATCGTCGAGGCCGCGCGGAAACAAGCCTGAGGCGCTCGCTTGCGACGCCGACAAAGAAGGCCGTGCCGGCTTTGCCGGCGCGGCCGTTGGTAACCTGGGCGCGCAATGACGGCGATTCTCGCAGTCATCCAGGTTCTGCTCTCCGCGACTCTGATCGGGCTCATCCTCATGCACTCCGGGCGCGACACCGGCTTCGGTGGGATGGGCTTCACGCCGGCCTCGCAGGGCGGGACGCACATCGTCGAGCGGAACCTGACCCGGCTGACGTGCGTGGTCGGGGTGCTCTTCCTGGCGAACACGGTCGCCCTCTTCCACGCGCTCCAGTAGCTTCGCTGCGGCTCTCGCCGGCCTGGCGCTGGTCGCCGCCGGGTGTGGCTCCTCGTCGAAGCCGCGGCTGAACGAGCCCGCTGCGACAGGCCCTCCTGGAGTCGTGCGGATCGCGCTCGCGCACCTCCTCTGGCCGCTCGACCCGGCGCGCGCCCGCACGCGGGACGAGATCGTCGTCGCCCGCGCACTCTTCGCCACCCCGCTGCGGGTCGGCCTGCGGCCGGGTCTCTGCTCGAGCTGGGCCCGCGAAGGAACAGGGTGGCGCTTCCGCTGTCGGCATGCGGGCGCGATCGCGCGGGAACTGCGCCGCGCACACCTGGTTGCGAAGGTCTCCGTGCGCGCGGGCTCACTGTCGATCCCGGACCCGCACGCACCCGACGTCCTGACCGAGGCTGCCGCCGCGCCTCCGGGGGTGCCCGGTCCCTTCAGGCTGATCTCCGCGTCGCCGACGAGGCTCGTCCTCGAGCGGCGCGGGCTGAAGCTCGACATCCGCAAGCTCGATCCCGAGGCCGCGCTGCGGCTCTTCCGCGCGGGACAGCTCGACGAGGCGCCGGTCCCGCTGGGCGACCTCCAGGCCTCCCTCCGCGACCCGCGCCTGAGCAGTGCCGTGCGGATCCGCCGGCTCCTCGCGGTGGATCTCGTCGTCTGCAGGCTCGGTGGCGCGCTCGCCCGACTGCCAGACGTGCGCCGCGTCTACGACGACACCGCCGACCGCGCCGACTACCAGGCCCTCGTGCCCGAGCTCGAGGCGCCGCCCGCGGAGAGCCTTGCGCCGCCGCCGAAGGGCGCGAAGATCGCGCGCGCGGCCGCACTCGCCTTCGCGCGGGCCCGCAAACAGATCGGCTCGCTCCCGAAGGTCGCCGTCCGCTTCGCCGAGCCCGCCGACCCGGACCTCGCGTACGGCGAGGACTTGCTGGTCGCAGCCTGGCGAGACATCGGCCTCGGCGCCTACGTCTCCCCCCGGCGCCCCGATGCGACCTTCGAGCGCGTCCTGGCTCCGTATCCGCGGCAGTCCGCCCTGCGAGCCACGGTCGGCAACCGGCCGTTCATCCCGATCTC
>Ga0307305_10000597_pt1 | contig 13381 bp, 13 predicted proteins | sample ER_DNA_186_FD_194512 | JGI IMG/M metagenome (GOLD analysis project Ga0307305, IMG submission 194512) | Bulk soil microbial communities from the East River watershed near Crested Butte, Colorado, United States - ER_DNA_186 | ecosystem: Environmental > Terrestrial > Soil > Floodplain | place... | reverse complement strand
CGGGCACCATCTGGTCGCCGTGGCCTCCGAGCACCATTGCGGTCACGTCCTTCACCGAGGAGCCGGTCTCCCACGCGATGAACGTCGAGAACCGCGAGGTGTCGAGGATCCCGGCCATCCCGAAGACGCGCTCCTTCGGCCAGCCCGACACGTTCCTGGCGACGTGGCACATCGCGTCGAGCGGGTTCGAGACCACGATCAGCACCGCGCCGGGCGAGTGCGCGACCACCTGCTCGGTCACCGAGCCGACGATCCTCTCGTTGGTCGTCACGAGGTCGTCCCGGCTCATCCCCGGCTTGCGCGGCACCCCGGCTGTGATCACGACGACCTCGGATCCCGCGCTCGCCTCGTACCCGTTCGACCCGACGACCGTGGGCTCGTAGCCCAGGACGGCCCCCATCTGGTTGACGTCGAGCGCCTTCCCCTGCGGCAGGTTCTCCACGATGTCGACGAGCACGACGTCGCCGTAATCCCGCGTGGCGAGCACCTGCGCGCACGTCGCCCCGACGTTTCCGGCGCCGACGACCGTGACCTTGCGCCGGCTCATACCCGGGCGCCGAGCGAGTCGATGATCGCGTCCGCGACGTCACTCGTGCCCACGGCCGTCGGGTCGTCGCGGGCCGGCTTCATGTCGTAGGTCACGCTCTTGCCCTCGCGAATGACCTCGGCGATCGCGCCTTCGAGCCGGTCTGCGGCGTCGGCCTCGTCGAGGTGCCGGAGCATCAGCATCCCCGAGAGCATCATCGCCATCGGGTTGACCTTGTTCTGCCCGGCGTACTTGGGCGCCGACCCGTGAGTGGGCTCGAAGACGGCCGCGTGGGTGCCGAAGTTCGCCCCCGGGGCGAGGCCGAGCCCTCCGACGAGGCCCGCGGCGAGATCGGAGACGATGTCCCCGTAGAGGTTCGGGAGCACGAGCACGTCGTATTCCTCTGGCCGCTGGACGAGCTGCATGCAGAGGTTGTCAACGATCCGGTCCTCGAACTCGAGGTCGGCGTTCTCCTCGGCAACCTCGCGGGCGACGCGGAGAAAGAGCCCGTCCGAGAACTTCATGATGTTTGCCTTGTGCACGGCGGTGACCTTGCGCCTGCCGTTGCGCCGCGCGTAGTCGAACGCGAACTCCACGATTCTCCGGCTCCCGTCGATCGAGAGCGGCTTGATCGAGATCCCGGAGCCCGGCGGGACGTGGCCGCCGTGGGTCTCGATCCACTCCGCGAGCTCGGCCGCGTGCGTCGAGCTCTCCTCGTACTCGATCCCCGCATAGAGATCCTCGGTCGCCTCGCGGACGATGATCAGGTCGACGTTCTCGTAGCGCGAGCGAACGCCGGGGTAGCTCTTGCACGGCCGCACCTGGCCGTACAGGTCGAGCGTCTTGCGCAGGGTCACGTTGACCGAGCGGAAACCGCCGCCGATCGGGGTCGTGATCGGGCCCTTCAGCGCGACGCCGGTCCGCTTGATCGAGTCGAGCACGTGCTCGGGAAGCGGGTTGCCGCCGAACTGCTCCATCACGTCGGCGCCGGCCTCCTGGACGTCCCAGTCAAAGACGACGCCGGTCGCCTCGAGGACTCGGCGCGTGGCCTCGCTCAGCTCGGGCCCGGTGCCGTCTCCGGGGATCAACGTCACCTCGTGCGCCACGGCGCGTGACTCTAGCGGAGGGCTGTACGCTTCCGGCCGTGAACGACTTCAAGCCAGGGCTCGAGGGGGTCGTCGCGGTCGAGACCGAGATCGCCGAGCCGGATCGCGAGGGAGGCTCGCTCCGCTACCGCGGCATCGATATCGAGGAGCTCGTCGGCCACGTTCCGTACGAGAAGGTGTGGGGCCTGCTGGTCGACGACGACATCAACACCGCGATGCCGGATCCAGAGCCGTACGAGCCGGCGGCGCTGAGCGGAAACGCGCCGTCCGACCTGCAGACCGAGACGGCTCGGCTTTCGGGCGTGTGGAAGCTGGGCAAGCTCAACGAGGTCTCCGCCGAGCAGGCGAGAGAGGACCTCGGTCGGCTCTCGGCGCAGATGATGGAGATCGTCGCGCGCTCGGCGGCGGTCGCGGACGGGCGCGAGCCCGCGTCGGACGACGTCGTCGCCGAAGGCCGCACGGCGGCCGAGAAGTTCCTGCTCCGATGGCGCGGCGAGGCCGACCCCGACCATGCGAAGGCGATCGACACCTACTGGATCTGCACGGCCGAGCACGGGCTCAATGCCTCGACCTTCACAGCCCGCGTCGTCGCCTCGACGGGCGCCGATTGCGGCGCCGCGCTCTCGGCCGCGGTCGGCGCGCTCTCCGGACCGCTCCACGGCGGAGCCCCCGCATACGTGAAGCCGATGCTCGAGGACGTCCAGCGCATGGGCGATCCCGCACGATGGGTCCGGGAGGCGCTGGAGAGCGGAAAGCGGATCATGGGCTTCGGACACCGGATCTACCGCGCCGAGGACCCGCGATCCCGGATCCTCAAGCGGACGGCCAAGGAGCTCGGCGCGCCGCAGGTGGAGCTCGCCGAGGAGCTCGAGCAGGTGGCGCTGAAGGCGCTCCAGGAGCGTCATCCCGAGCGCGTCCTCGCGACGAACGTCGAGTACTACTCGGCGATCGTGCTCGACGTCGCCGAGATCCCGCCGCCGCTCGCGCCCGCCATGTTTGCCTGCTCGCGGGTGGCGGGCTGGTCGGCGCACATCCTCGAACAGAAGCGGACGGGGCGCCTCTTCCGGCCGTCGGCCGTCTACGTCGGCCCTCCGGAGCGCTCGCTCACCTCGGTTTGATGCTCGCCGAGGCAGCCGCCCGGGCGGACGAGCTGGCGAAGCAGGGCAACGAGCGGGAGCTCGCCGACCTGCGGCGGGAGTGGGCGGACGAGCTCGAGGTGGCCGCGCGCTCCGCCGACTACCGCGAGCGGGCGGGCGCCTACCGGGCGATCGGGCAGTTCCGGTTCCGCCAGAAGGCCGACCTCCTGCGCCGCGGGCTCGAGGACGAGAGCCCCGCTTGCCGGGGCTCGGCCCTGCTCTCGCTGGAGCTGCTCTCGCGCGACGCGCCACGTGAGATCAACGCGGTGCGGCCGCTCCTGCACACGCTCGCGAACGCGGACGACAACCCCGCAGTTCGCCGTCTCGCCGTCCTCTCGCTGCGCAACGGCTCGCCGCAGCGCGACACCGTCGTCCTGCTTCAGGGGATCGCGCAGGAGGACGGTCTCGAGCGCGACCTGCGCGAGACCGCCGCCAAAGTTGCCGCAGGGCTCGAGAAGAGGGCGAAGGCTCGCTAGCGAGTCAGCGGCAGGCGCACATCCTGCCGCGCAGCTCTCGGCCGCACGACGGGCAGATCTGCCGTCGGTGACGCCATTCCAGGCCGTTCTTCCCGATGCCCGCAAGTGCCATCAGCAGGCCCGCCGCGGTCGTCGAGATAAGCAGCGCGGCAAGGTGCGGGTCGAGACTCATGCTGTCTTGATTCCGCCTGCTCAGTCACGCGAAACCCCCCTTCGGCGCGCGTGTGGATGGCTGCGGAAGTAGACGTCGCGGCGGCGACGGTCGCTGACGTGTGTGTAGAGCTCGGTCGTGGCGAGATCCGCGTGGCCGAGCATCTCCTGGACGCTGCGGAGGTCGGCGCCACCTTCGAGCAGGTGCGTCGCGAAGGAGTGGCGCAACAGGTGCGGGTGGACGCGCTCCGGCTCGAGCCCGGCCCGTTCGGCTAGTCGCCGAAGGATCAGGAACGCGCCGGCGCGGGTCAGCGCGCCGCCCTGCGCATTGAGGAACAGCTCCGGCCGGTGGCGCCGGTCGAGGAACGGGCGCCCGTGTGCGAGGTAACGGCGTAGCGCCTCGATCGCATGGCGGCCGACGGGCACGACCCGCTCCTTTCCTCCCTTGCCCGTGCACGCGACGAGGCGACGCTCGAGGTCGACGTCGGTCTTGCCGAGCCCGACGGCTTCACTGACGCGGAGGCCCGCGCCGTAGAGGAGCTCGACGAGCGCACGGTCGCGGAGCGAGCGCGGCGTCGTCCCGGGCGCGGCCTCGATCAGGCGCTGAGCCTCGGCGGCCGAGAGCGTCCGCGGCAGGCGGCGGCGTCGGCGCGGGAGCTCCAGCGCAGCCGCGGGGCTGTCCGTGCGGGCGCCCAACAGGATCAGGTGGCGGAAGAAGGAGCGAACCGCCGCGACCCGTCGAGCGATCGTCGCCGGGGAAAGGCCCGCTGCCCGCAGCTCTGCAAGCCAGCGTTCGAGGTCGTCGCCGGTCGCCTTCGAGGGCGGGCCACCAAGCCAGTCGGCGAGCGCACGCAGGTCGCGCCGGTACGCGTCGACGGTCTTCGGCGCCCGCCGTGCGGCGAGCAGGGCGAGGAACCCTTCGACCTCGGGATCGGCGGCAGCCGGATCGGTCCGGGGCGTGGCCATCGGACCTTCTTCGTTCGTTCTGAATGGGCAGACGCCTTTATCCCCAAGTAACACAGTGTTACTTGGTCGGCCTCGCGACTAGAGTTGGTCGCCGCGTGGGCGTGAGCGAAAATCTCGAGGCGGCGGCGGGCCTCTACAACTCGGCGGCCGAGGAGCTGGAGCAGGCGGCGAAGCACTGCCGCACAGCGGCTCGTCATTTTCGCGACCAGGAGGTGCCCCGCGGCGCGGCGCACGCCTGGGCCGCCCTCGGCCATATCCGCGCCGCGGAGGAATCGCTGGACGCTCAGGCCCGGACGCACGCGGGCAAGTCCGTCCCGTAACCCGGCTCAGTCCTCGGGCGGAGGGATCACCTCGCCGCGCTCGATCCAGGCCTCGAGCTGGGCCCGGAACGTGTCGAGCGAGCCGTGCCACTCGATCCCCTGGGCCATCTCGTCCGAGATCGGGCCGAAGGCGCTGAACTCGTGGCGTAGAACGGTCTCCTCGCCCTCGTCGGCGAACTCGTACCGGTGGTTCAGTGTGATCCCTCCGCCGAGCATCTGGCTCGTCTCCGAGAACCCTGCCGGCGGGTCCCACCAGCCGATCGTCCCGTAGAGCTTGCCGGTGCCGTCCCCCCAGTCCTCGTAGATCTGACCGCCGACGCGGCGGTCGTTGACGACAGCCTTCAGGCGGTCCTGGCCGTAGCTGACCTGGAACCACTTTCCGGTGTCGAGGAAGGCCTCGAACACGTCCTCGCGAGGCTTGGCGAAGCGGAGCTCGTTCGTGAACGCGATGTGCCTTACCGGGTGCATCACTCCTCCTTCTCTCTCGGTGCGGGTGCCTGCAGATGACGCTCGAAGGCCAGCAGCTGCGAGGCGGTGGCCTGCTGGAAGCTGTTCAACCAGCGCTCGAGCTCACGCTGGATCGGGACGGCGTTGAGCTCGTTCCAGCGCTCGCGTCCCTCTCGACGGACGAGCACGATGCCGGCCCGCTCGAGCACGCCGAGGTGCTGCATCACCGCGAAGCGAGAGAGCCGCGGAAGCACCTCGCAGAGCGCGGTCGTGGTTAGCGGTCCGTCGCGGAGGGCGTCGAGCAGCGCTCGCCGGTGGGCCGAGCTGAGCGCCTTCCAGACCCGAGCATCTTCTGCCATTACGTGATAAAAATATCACATAACGGTATGCGTGATCAAGAGCGCGGATGCGAGCGGTCGTACACGCGCCGCAGGCGGGCGGCGTCGACGTGGCTGTACATCTGCGTGGTCGACAGCGAGCTGTGCCCGAGGAGCTCCTGGATCGTCCGCAGATCCGCTCCGCCCTCGAGGAGGTGCGTGGCGAAGGCATGGCGGAGACGGTGCGGGTGGGGGAGCAGCCGGCGCAGCGTGCTCGTGTCGAGCCGCCTCCCGCGTACGGAGAGAAAGAGGGCGTTCTCGGCGCCCTTCGCGAGCTGCGGCCGGGCGAGCCGCAGGTAGAGCGCCAGCCGGTGAGAGGCTTCCTCGCCGAGCGGGACCACTCGCTCCTTCTCGCCCTTCCCCCGGACGTGGACGAGCTCCTGCTCGAAGTCGACGTCCGCCAGGTCGAGGTCGACGGCCTCCTGGGAGCGGAGCCCGGCCGAGTAGACGAGCTCCAGGAGCGCCCGGTTTCGGACGGCGAGCGGCGCATCTCCCTCGAGCGCGTCGAGCACGCCGTCGACCTCCTGCGGCCGCGGCGCTTCGGGCAGGCGCCGCGGGCGGCGCGGCGCGAAGGACGCGTCGGGAACACGCTCCGGCCCGAGTGCGTGCCGGAGGAACGCCCGGACCGCCGCGAGCTTGCGGCCGATCGTCGTGGGCGCGAGCTTTCGCGGTCGGGCGCGGCCGAGCTCGGCGGCGTAGTCGGCCAGCACGCGCACGTCAACCCCCTCCAGCGGCGTGCCGCGACGCTCGAGCCAGCGGGCGAACTCCCGGACATCGACCCCGTAGGCGCGCCGGGTCGCGGCCGAGAGCGCCGGGCTCTGGAGGAACCGCTCGACTTCCTGTTGCACGGCGACCCCATTCGCCGCGCGGGGGAAGAATCCGCTACGCGACGGCCGCGACGATCTCGTCGCTCAGGCTCGGGAAGCCGCGCAGGAACTCGGCTCGCTCGGCCTTGAAGCGCTCGACCAGCGCGGTGTACTCGTCGCCGCGCCCCTGCCGCTCGTAGAGGCGCTTCGGCTGCAGGATCTCCGGGTCGTCGATGCCCCGCACCGAGGCCGCGGCGAGGTAGCCGAAGTCCGGGTCGCGCTCCCACGCGATCGTGCCCTCGGCGATTCCCTTCACGATCGCCGAGGAGTGCTTGATCCGAACCTTGCGCGAGCGCTCGTCGCTCTCGGGACCCCCGACGCGGCCGGTGTTCATGACGTAGACCTCGAGCGGATGCTCGGCGAGCAGCTCGAGGAAACGGTTGCCCTGCAGGTCGTGCGGCATCGGGAAGAAGGGGTTGGTCCCCGGCACCCGCAGGAACTTGCCCGCCTCGTCGGCGCCGCCGGCGCTCGTGCCCGTGGTCTCGCCGAGCATGAAGAAGGCGGCGGCCTGGGGCCCCTCCAGCTTTGCCACGGCCGGGACGATGTTCTCGTTCTTGTTGAGGATCAGCAGGAAGTGGGCCTGGTCGATCTCGTCGGCGGAAGCCGCCTCGATCAGGGAGAACGGGAAGGTCGCTCGCCCGTTCGACGTGTAGTTGGTGTCGTAGAAGTCGACCTCGTCGCCATGCTGGGAGACGTTCTCGAGGTACGAGTCCGGCTGCGTGACGGCGCCGTAGATGGTGGGCTCGTCCTCGGGGTTCAGGCCGAAGGTCTTGGCGAAGCAGCCGTTTTCGGTTGCGAGGACGCGCCCGTTCGGCATCCACGCGACGAAGTCGTCCTGCACCGGCAGCGAGCCGTTCTGGCGCGTGAAGGTCGTCGTGGTCTTGCCCGTGCCCGACAGGCCGACGATCAGGCCGACTCGCGGCCCGCGCTCGGTCGGAATGATCTTGCAGCCGGCATGGAGCGGGATCCCGCCGCGGTCGTAGACGAGCTTGTTCCACATGCGAAGCCCGCCCTTCTTCGACTCGCCGAAGTAGTCGGAGTTGAGGACGCGCGTGACCCCTTGCTCGAGATCGACCGCGATCAGGCGGTCGTCGGGAAACCCCTCCGCCTTCATGTTCGGGGTGTAGATGACGGTCAGCTCGGGCTCGAGCTCCTCGCCCTTCGGCGAGAAGTAGAGCTGTTGCTGCATCCCCGCGATGTTCGCGTTCGCGGCCTCGACGTAGAGGCGCGCGGGTACCCGGAGCTCGGGATCGTTGCCGATGTAGCCGTCCACGACCACCATCGCCTGGCCGGAGATGTACTCGTCCTGCAGCTCGGCCCACCGCTCGCCTTCCTCCTGGGAGATGGCCTGGTTCTGGCCGTCGGGCTCGTCCGTGACGATGAACGTCGAGCCTTTCGAGCGGTTCACGACCTCCGTCTGGACGTTCAGATTGCCGTAGCGGGTCGGCCGGGCGTTGGGCATCTGGGCCGTGAGCTCCTTCAGAGCCTCCGGGTCGGGATTTTCGACCACGCTCGCCGCTTCGGGCAGCCGAAAGAGCATCTTGGCCACGCGCGGATCTTAGAGGCTGAGCGGGTGGAGCCGCCTGACCTCACTTATCCAACGCGGGTGTCAGACGGCCGCACCGGCAGAGCGGCACGGCCTCTTGGGTCGGCGCCGCCGAGTCGGCGGCTTGGTCCAAGGCTCCGTTGGCTCCAAGCCGTCCTGCAGAATGGCCGAGTGGAGCCGGACTCGCTGGCAGCCCGCCGTGACCGCGTCATCGCGCGACTGCGCCGGATCCGGCGCTGGCTGCTCCTCGTCGTGGGCGGAGTGGCCGTCGGGCTCCTGCCGTGGACGGCCTACCTGAGCGCGACGCTCCCGTCCAGGCACGTCACGCACCACTGGGACATCGCGTGGGCAGGGCTCGACCTCTTCGAGGCGTCGGCGCTCGTCGCGCTCTTCGTGGGCGTCGTACGCCGCTCGAGGTTCGTGCCGATGGTCGCGGCCGTCGCCGGAACGGCGCTGGTCTGCGACGCGTGGTTCGACGTGCTGACCGCCTCGCCGGGCCGGGGCGTCGAGTGGGCCCTGGTCGAGGCGCTCGTGGCGGAGGTGCCGCTTGCGATCCTCTGCTTCTGGCTCGCGTTCGAGGCGAGCGAGGCGATCGGCCTCAGCGCCGCGATAGGCGCGGCTTTGGCAGCTGGCCCTCGGCCCACAGCGCCGCGAGACCTACCCGCGGCAGGGCGAGAACCCGCTCGTAGAGCAGGTAGCGAGGCTCCCAGCGGGGGAAGAACTTCGCGTTGAAACGGTAGAGCCGCTCGACCTGGAAGAAGGCGTCGGCGACCAGCAGGCCGCGCCCGACAAGGCGCTCCAGACGGCCGCGCGGCTCGTGGATGAAGCGCGCGAAGGCGGCGAAGTTGAGAGACGCCTCCTCGACCCCGAGCTCCCGTAGCTGCTCGAGCCCGCGCGCGACGAGGAACTCCATCAGGCCGTTGGGGGTGTCCGGCTCGCGGCGCATCAGCGAGAGCGAGACGGCGGGGCGCCCGTAGCTCGGCACGAAGTGGAGGAAGCCGCGGATCCGGCCGTCGCCGTCCTTGCCGAGGACTACGAGGCTGTCGCCGTGGTCGTCGCGTCGCAGTGCATCGAGTGACATCGTGAACCCGCGCTCGCTGGCCCCTCGCCGCCAGCGGCGGCTGACGCCCTCGAGCTCCGTCAGCTCCGGCTCGGACAGCTCGCCTAGCTCGCGGAGCGTCGCCCGGTAGCCCTGCTTCTCGAGCCGGGTCACGGACTGCCGCACCTTGCGGATCGGCCGGCCTTCGAGCGAGAAGGAGCCGGTGTCAACGACCGCCTCGTCGCCGAGGTAGAGCGAGCCCAGCCCGAGCTGCTCCCACAGCGGCCGAAGGCGCTCGCCCACGCTGAGGGCGGCGATGCGCAAGCCGCGCGTCTCGGCGAAGACGCTGAGCTCGCGCAGCAGTCCCGGGATCGCCTCGTCGGGACCGACCGGGTCGCCGGAGACGAGCAGGACGCCGGCCTCGACGCGGTAGCCGAGGAAGGCGCGCCGGTCGGCGCTGAAGAGGTAGTGCTGGTCGCGCCGGAGCTTGAAGTACGCCAGCGTGTCGGCCCCGTGGCGGCGGACGAGCTCGCGGGCATCGTCGCGCAGCTTCCCGGTGGGGAAGGCATGAGGTGCCGCCAGCGGCCGGAAGACGAGGTAGGCGCACCAGAGGAGCAGCAGCAGGCCGGCCGCCCCGACGGCCTCGTCCACGCCCCCGAGCTCGTCGCGGAACGCGATCGGGCCCGGCTGCCAGAGAAGCGAGTCGCACGTCTGACGGGCGACGTCCCAGAGTGACGTCCCCCACGGCGCCGCGTTCCAGACGGCGAGGCCGCACAGCAACAGGCCGGCCCCGGCGATCAGCGGGACGCGGCGGAGCGCGGAACGGATCGTGACCGGGTCGTGCTGTACGCAGAACGAGCCCCGTCCCAGCCAGAGCAGGCCGGCGGCGGAGAAGCTCCCCACGGCCTCCTCGAGGTCGAGGCCCTTCAGCAAGTCGAGTACCCCGAGGCCGACGAGCAGGACGAGCGCCAGCCTGAGCGCCCCCTGCCTGCGCCGCCAGAGGTAGGGCGCCGTCACGAAAAGGAGCAGCGAGGCCGGGACGGCGACCGCGTGCGAGATCCTGAGGGCCGCGAGCGGAGCGACCTGCAGCAGCAGGTGGTCGCGCCAGGAGATGTTGGGCGTGACTGCTGATGCCAGGTTCACGATCCCGGCCGCGACGGCCACGAATGCCGCGAGCTTCGGCAGCGCGGCGGCCCGGCGCACGCCGCGCAACGGAGCTGAGCGGGCGTGAAGGCCGACGCACCAGGCCGCAGTGTCGCGCTGCGAGGGGACCAGGTCGCGCCAGTCCTTGGCGACGAGCCAGAGCCCGGCCGCGAGGAGGATGCAGGCGCCGAGCCCGTCCCGGTCGACTCGATGGGCGAGGCTGGCGCCGACGAACGCGAGCAGGAGGGCGGCGCCGAGCTGCCACTCGTGTATGCGCGCACCGAGCACGTAGACCCGCGGGCCCAGGCGATGACGTTCGATTCGGAGCATGGCCCTCTCCTCCGCACGATAGCCCCGGGCCCGGAGGATTGCCCCGGCGAATGCGGCAAAGCTCACCAATCGGAGGGGAGGGCGGATCGGGTAGGTTCCGAGCCGTGGAGGCAGAGCACGACGTGCTCGTCGTCGGGGCCGGCTGCGCGGGGATGCGCGCGGCGATCGAAGCGCATGACGCGGGCGCGGACGTCGCGCTGATCTCGAAGATCCACCCGGTCCGCAGCCACTCGGGCGCGGCTGAGGGCGGCATCAACGCGGCGCTCGGGAACGCCTCCGAGGACGACCCCGAGAAGCACGCGTTCGACACGGTCAAGGGCTCGGACTACCTGGGCGACCAGGAGGCGATCCAGATCCTCTGCGACGAGGCGCCCGAGGACGTCTACCAGCTCGAGAACTGGGGCGCAGTCTTCTCCCGCACCGAGGACGGCCGCATCGCCCAACGGCCCTTCGGCGCCGCCGGCGAGCCTCGCACCGCCTACGCGGCCGACATCACGGGCCACGTGCTCGTCCACGTCCTCTACGAGCAGGTCCTCAAGCGCGACCTCAAGGTCTACGAGGAGTTCTTCGTCTGGAAGCTCGTCGTCGACGATGACCGCTGCCAGGGCGTGATTGCCTGGAACCTGCTCGACGGCGGTCTGGCCTCGATCGGGGCGAAGACCGTCATCCTCACGACGGGGGGCGCCGGCCGCCTCTACAGCGGGACGACCAACGCCTACGCCTGCACCGGCGACGGGATGGCGATGGCGCTGCGCGTCGGGGTCGCGCTCGAGGACATGGAGATGATGCAGTTCCACCCGACGACCCTGGCGCCGACCGGCGTCCTGATCACCGAGGGCACCCGCGGCGAGGGGGCCTACTTGCTCAACTCCGAGGGCGACCGCTTCCTCAGGCGCTACGCGCCGAACGCGATGGAGCTCGCCTCGCGCGACGTGATCTCGCGGGCCGAGCAGACCGAGATCGATGAAGGCCGCGGGGTCGACGGCAACGTCCTGCTCGACATGCGCCACCTGGGCGCGGAGAAGATCCTCGAGCGCCTGCACGGGACGCGGGAGCTCGCGATGGTCTTCGCCGGAGTCGACCCGATCCAGGCGCCGATTCCGGTGCGCCCGGGCGCCCACTACCACATGGGCGGAGTCGACACCGACGTCTGGGGGCAGACCCCGCTCGAAGGGCTCTACGCGGCCGGCGAGTGCGCCTGCGTCTCGGTGCACGGCGCCAACCGGCTCGGCGGCAACGCATTGATGGAGACGATCACCTTCGGCAAGCGGGCAGGAGCGCACGCGGCGGACTGGGCGCTGACGCACACAACCGTCGACGTGCCGCCGAGCCTCGAGTCGGACGCGAAGCGGGAGCTGAGCGAGCTGCTCGACCGTGAGGACGGCGAGCGCCCCTGGTCGATCCGCAACGAGCTCGCGGAGACGATGCACGAGAACTTCGGCGTCTTCCGTCGCGAGGCTGAGATGCTGCAGCAGGGCGAGATCGTCGCCTCTCTGCGCGAGCGGTTCGAGCGCGTCGTCGTCGAGGACAAGGGCCAGGTGTTCAACAACGACCTCACGCAGGCGCTCGAGCTCGGGTTCCTGCTCGAGCTCGCCGACTGCATGATCGTCAGCGGGCTCGCGCGCAAGGAGAGCCGCGGCGCTCACGCGCGCCCGCACGACTACCCCGACCGCGACGACGAGAACTACCTCCGCCACACGATCGTCACGTGGCGGGACGGCGCTCCGAAGCTCGAATGGAAGCCGGTGAACCTGACGAAGTGGAAGCCGATGGAGAGGACCTACTGATGCGCCGGGCGGTTCTCGGGGCGCTCGTACTTGCACTCGCCGTCGCCGGCTGCGGCGGAAGCGGTGGTGGGACCGGCGGCGGAAAGGCTGTCTCCGGGCAGGCAATCGCGGCTGCGGCCGCGAAGAGCTCTCGGCCCGGCAGCGTCGAGGCGGACTTCAAGATCGCCGGCGCGGGCATCAGCGGCAGCGGCACCGGCGTCTTCAACACCGGCGAGAGCCGCTCCGGCCAGCTCAGCATGAAGGTGCGCGTCAGGGGAGTCGCCGTGCCCATCGACTCGGTCATCGCGGGCAACGTGCTCTACATGCGCTCGTCGCTCTTCTCCCAGCTGGGCCTGACGGGCAACAAGCAATGGGTCAAGATCGACCTCGCGCAGCTTGCGCATCAGCAGGGGATCGACATGAGCAGCCTCGCCAACGCCAACCCGACGCCGACGAGCGCGCTCGCCTACCTGCGCGGCGCCGGCCATGTCGAGAGGGTCGGGACCGATTCGGTTCAGGGCGTGAGCACGACGCACTACAAGGTCACCGTCGACCTCGAGCGGGCAGCGGCGAAGGCGAGCGCCGGCACGCGACGGTCGCTCCGGCGGGTGGTCGAGCTGGGCGGCGTCAAGAAGCTCCCGGTCGACGTCTGGATCGATGGCGACGGCTTCCTGCGGAAGGTCGAGTACTCGCAGCCCGCCGGGAACGGAAGGAAGGTGCACCTGGCGATGGAGCTGCACGACTTCGGCCGTCCGGTCACGGTCCGGCCCCCGCCTGCAGGCTCCGTGGTCGACCTGCTGAAGGCACTGGGCTAGTGACCCATCCAGCAATGACTGCCTGCCTCTCGCCCGCCATCACGCTGCGCCAGAGTCCACCCTCGCGCTTGCGCAGGCGTCCAGCCTGCGCCGCGGACGAGTGCGGCCTCTGGCTTGGTGCTAGCGACCGAGCGACTGGGCGCCGTCACCGGAAGGGTCACTAGTGGACGTCGCGCTCAAGATCTGGCGATTCGATCCGGAGACGGGCGAGCGCGCGCTGCGCGAGTATGAGGTCGACGCGCCGGAATGGGCCTGCCTGCTGGACGTGCTCGACCTGATCAAGGACAAGCACGACGGCACGCTCGCCTACCGCAAGAGCTGCCGGATGATGATCTGCGGCTCCTGCGGGATGCGGATGGACGGGCGCGCGGT
>Ga0307305_10000595_pt1 | contig 13402 bp, 12 predicted proteins | sample ER_DNA_186_FD_194512 | JGI IMG/M metagenome (GOLD analysis project Ga0307305, IMG submission 194512) | Bulk soil microbial communities from the East River watershed near Crested Butte, Colorado, United States - ER_DNA_186 | ecosystem: Environmental > Terrestrial > Soil > Floodplain | place... | reverse complement strand
CGTTCGACGATGCCGTGAGCCATCGGTCGGGAGCCCGCTTCGGGCCGCGCGCCATCCGCGAGGCGCAGTACACGTCGGGCTCGGTCAACTCGCTCCAGCTTGGTGTCGAGCCGTTCGAGCTGCTGACCGTCGTCGACGCCGGCGACGCGAACATCATCCCCGCCTGGATCGAGCGGGCGCACGCGCTGATCTATCGCAAGGTCCTCGAGGTCGCCCGGACCGGCGCGATCCCGATCGTCCTCGGCGGCGATCACTCGATCACCTGGCCGTCGGCGACCGCGGTGGCCGAGATTCGCCGGCCGGGCAGCATCGGGATTGTCCATTTCGACGCTCACGCTGACACGGCCAACGACGACTGGGGGGTCCTCGCCGGCCACGGCACGCCGATGCGCCGGCTGGTCGAATCGGGCGCCGTCGCCGGCCGCAACTTCGTCCAGGTCGGCCTGCGCGGCTACTGGCCGCCGGTCGAGACGTTCGAATGGATGAAGGCGCATGGCCTTCGCTACCACTTCATGACCGAGATCGAGGAGCGCGGCGCCGAGGCGGTCGTCGACGACGCCATCGCGGAGGCGCTCGATGGGCCGGATTCGATCTACCTCAGCGTCGACATCGACGTCGTCGACCCAGGCTCCGCGCCGGGCACGGGGACCCCCGAACCGGGCGGCATGCTGCCGCGTGAGCTCCTCCGGGCCGTCAGGCGGATCGTCGGTGCCGTCGAGCTCGCCGGGGTGGACATCGTCGAGGTGTCGCCACCCTACGACCATGCCGAGACCACGGCGATGATCGCCAACCGCGTGGCCCTCGAGGCGATCAGTGCCCTCGCCGTGAAACGCCGCGACGGCGCGGCTGTCCGCTGGATGCCCTGAGCCCCCGATGACGGCGGTGGACCCGCGACGGACCGGGACGACGACGGCGGCAAGCGAGGCGTTTGCCCGCCTCTACGATCTCGATCTCGCCGACGATCCAGGAGATCTCGACCTGTATCTCGCGCTCGCCGGCCGGACTGGCGGGCCGATCCTCGAGCTCGGTGCCGGCACGGGCCGCCTGGCGGTGCCGCTCGCGGCCGCCGGACATCGGGTGACGGCGGTCGACATCGATCCCGCTATGCTCGACAGGGCGCGGCGTCGGGCGCAGGACGAAGGTCCCGCGGTCGCGGGCCGGGTCGAGCTCGTCGAGGCCGACCTGCTCGCCCTCGAACCGAACGGCGAGCCGGCTCATCGACTCGCGTTCATCGGCCTGAACTCGCTGTTCCTCCTGGCCGAGCGCGCGGCCCAGCTCGGCGCCTTCCGGGCGATGGCTCGTCACCTGGTGCCGGGCGGTCTCGCGGTCGCCGACGTCTGGCTGCCCGATGCGGACGACCTCGCAAGGTTCGATGGCCGCCTGATCCTCGAGTACGTTCGGACCGACCCCGAGACGGGGCAGATGGTGAGCAAGACGGCGGCTGCCGAGCACGACGCGACGAGCGGCAGCGTCGCGCTGACGACGATCTACGAGGAAGGCCTGCCCGGCGCCGCCCCGCTGCGCTGGATCCGTCGCGACCGGCTCAGGCTCGTCTCGCCCGACGAATTGCGCGCGTTCGCCGAGGCCGCCGGACTCGTGGTCGAGACGGTGGCGGGCGGCTACGACCTGCGACCGATCGGACCCGGCGACGATCGCGCGATCGTCATCGCCGGCCGCCCCTGATCCGGATCGGTCTCTGAGCAGCCAACCGGTACGTTCAGGGGGCATGGGGCGGGACGCCCGGCTTGGTACACTCGGCCTGATGGCATCCAGCGACAGCACGCGCATGCTGATCATCGAGGACGTCCCGCAGGTGGCCCAGTACATCCGCGGGCTTCTCAATACCCAGGGATCGGTGAAGCTGCTCGACGTCATCACGGACGGCAGCAAGGTCATCCCCCAGATCCAGCAACTCCGGCCGGATGTCGTCCTGGTCGACGCGCTCCTCCAGGGCAGGATCAAGGGCCTCCAGGTCGTCGAGCAGATCGCGGCGGCCAACCTCGGTGTCCCGGTTATCGTCCTGACTGTTCCGCAGAACCCAGTTGTCGCGGATCCGTCCAACGGAATCCACGCCGTCCTGACGATGCCCTTTTCCGGCTTCGACCTGATGAACCGGATCGCCCAGGTCCGCAAGGAGTACGAGGTCCTCGCCTCGACCGGCTCGTCGCGAATCTTCTCGGTCTTCGCCCCGAAGGGCGGTGTCGGCAAGACGACGCTCGCCTTCAACCTGGCGGTGGCCCTCGGTCAGCTCGACCAGCGGACCGTTCTCATCGACGGCAGCCTCCAGTTCGGCGACCTGCGGGCGCTCCTGAAGGTGCCGGCCGACGCGCCGTCGATCGTCGACCTGCCGACCGATCGGGTCGCCGAGTCCGACCTCCAGGACGTCCTCTGGCGCGATCCGTCGGGCATCGACATCCTGCTCGCCCCACCCCGCATCGAGCAGGCCGAGATGATCTCGAGTCGCGACATCGACAAGGTCCTCTCGCTCCTCCGGCGGGTCTACGGCTCGATCGTGATCGACATGTCGTCGGCGCTGAGCGACATCAACCTCGGGTTCCTCGACCTGAGCGACACGATCATCGAGATCGTCACCTACGACTCGACGACGATCCACAACACGGTGTCGGTAGCCGACACGTTCCGGATGATCGGCTACCCGGCATCGAAGGTCCGCTACCTCGTCAACCGGTCCGATTCGGAGGGCGGGATCGACCCGTCCGACCTGGAGCGGGCGATCGGGCGCGTCCCGGAGCACCGTGTCGTCTCGGACGGCAAGCTCGTCGTCTCGAGCAACAACGAGGGCGTGCCGTTCGTGCTCGCCAACCCCGAGGCCCAGATCAGCAAGGATGTCATGCGCCTCGCCAGCGAGATCCTCGCGGTCCACGGCCTGGGCAGGGCCGCCGTAGCGGGCAAGCGGTAGGGCCACTTGACTGGTGTCTGATCCGCGTCCGATCGGCGTCTTCGACTCCGGGGTTGGCGGGCTGACCGTCCTCCGCGAGATCCTCCGACGATCGCCGGACGAGTCGACGATCTACCTCGGGGATAACGCCCGGGCACCGTACGGGACTCGTTCTGATGCGGAGGTCCGGGCTTTCTCGACCGAGGCGCTCGACGCGCTTGCCGACCGCGACGTCAAGGCGATCGTCGTCGCCTGCAACACCTCGACGGCGGTCGCCCTCGGGGATTTCCGGCGGCGCTACGACCTGCCGATCCTCGGCGTCGTCCGGCCCGGCGCGGTGACGGCGGCCCTCACGACCCGAAACCGACGGGTCGGGGTGATCGCGACACCGGCAACGGTTCGCTCGCACGCCTATTTTGCGGCGATAAAGGACGAGAACCCGGCGGTCGAGGTCTATGAGCACGCCACGCCGGCGTTCGTACCGCTCGTCGAAGCCGGCCAGCTCAGCGGACCGGAGGTCGAGGCGGCCGTCGCCGACGGGCTGGCGCCGCTCCTCGGAGAGCGCGATCCTCGCGGCGAGTTCGTCTTCCCGCTGCCGGCCTCGGCCAGGATCGACACTCTCTTGCTCGGCTGCACCCACTATCCGCTCATCGGGGCGGTCATCGCAGCTGTTGCGGGCGAGGGGGTCGCGATCGTCGACTCCGCGACCGCGACCGCGTCGGCCCTGTCAGAGCTCCTGGCGATCAACGGCCTCGAGGCGTCGAGTCCGGTTGAAGGCACCGCAACCTCCCACGTCCAGCTGACGAGCGGCGATGTCGAGGCGTTCCGGTCGGTCGCCCATCGGCTGTTCGGCGACACGTTCGTCGACGTCGAACCGGTCGAGCTCGCGGCGGTCGCCTCGTGAGCGGCCGACGACCGGGACGGGGCAATGGTCCAGCCTGGCGCGACGACCGCATCTGGCAGGCGGGGTTCCTCGTCGGCTCGGCGCTCGGTGCCGCCGCGACGGTCCTCGGCCGGCGGGTGGAGCACGTCGCGCGACGTGGGCTCGTCGACTGGCCGCGGGCGGAGCGGATCGCCGCCGCTCGCCTCCGCGGCGCCCCCGGGACGCTGTCGCCGGAGGAGCTGCGGGCGACCGAGCCCGCCTACGCGGCGGCGATGGCCGCCATCGTCCCGCGCCTGTCTGCCGCACTCGGAACAGAGCTGCCCGGCGTCGTCGAGCGCTCCGGTGTCGTCGACCGGGCCGGCTGGGTTGCCGCCAACGTGACCACGTTCGCAGCGCTCATCGGGACGCTCGAGGACGACCTGCTCGACCAGATGATGCCGCGCGGCGGCGGCCTCACGAAGGCGACAATGGCCCTCGCCAACCGCTGGGTCACGACCCGTCAGCTCGGGTTCCTGCTGGGCTTCATGGGCTCGAAGGTCCTCGGCCAGTACGACCTGGCGCTGCTCTCGGCCGAGGCGACGCCTGGCCGGCTCCTCTTCGTCGAGGAGAACATCCGTCAGACCGCTGCCGCGCTCGACGTCCCGCTCGATCCGTTTCGGACGTGGATCGCCCTTCATGAGACGACCCACGCCTTCGAATTCGAGGCACACCCGTGGCTCCGGCCGTATCTTGCCGAGCGGCTCGAGGCCCAGCTCCGGCTGTTCAGCCGCGAGGCGAGCGGGCTCGGCCGGCAGGCGCTCCGAAGTCTCGGCCGCTCGATCCGCGGCGAGCAGCAGGCCGACGGACCGGAGCACTGGATGGAGCGCCTGATGACCCCGGAGCAGCGGCGCCTGTTCCGCGAGACGCAGGCCGTAATGAGCCTGCTCGAGGGGTTCAGCGACTACGTCATGGATGAGGTCGGTCGCGATCTCGTCCCCGATGTCGAGCGGATCAGCGCCCGATTCCACGAGCGTCGCCACGCGCGCCGCTCGCCGTTCGAGCGGGCGGTCATGCGCCTGACCGGCATGGACATCAAGCTCGAGCAGTACCGCAAGGGAGAGCATTTCGTGCGGACGATCGCTGAGGCAGCCGGCGCGTCGGCGCTGCGCCGGCTCTGGGACGGGCCGGAATCGCTGCCGCGCCACGGCGAGATCGACGATCCATCGGTCTGGCTTGCCAGGGTGATGCCCGAGATCGCGTCGTGACGGAGGCATACGGGCCCGGCCGAGGCACACGCGCCGTGACCGAGGTCCGCCGGTGACCGACGAGCCGACGGCCACCGTGGCCGGGCCGGGCAGCGGCCCGGGCGGGGTCCCGAGCGCCATCGCGTTGTCGCCGATCCTCTCGGCCCGCTACCGGTCGCGCGACCTTGACGCGATCCGGGCCGCCGCCCCGGGAGCACGGATCGTGACACTGTCAGTCGAGGGACTGGCCGACGAGCCCGTGGACGATGTCGAAGTTCTCCTCCGCGGCTGGCTCTCCTCAGATGCGTTCGATCGACTGCTTGCCCACGCGCCGCGGCTGAACTGGGTCCACTCCGCGTCGGCCGGTGTCGAGCGGGCGCTGACGCCCGCGGCGAGGGCACGGGGGATCGTGATCACCAACGCCCGCGGCGTGTTCTCCCGACCCATCGCCGAATACGTGATGATGATGATCCTGGCCATCAGTCGGAAGCTGCCGGGCCTCCTCGAGCTCCAGCGCGAGCGGACGTGGCAGCCGCTCGAGGGGACGGAGCTGCGCGACGTGACCGTCGGGATCGTCGGGCTCGGGTCGATCGGGCGGGCGGTCGGGGCGCTTGCGACGGCGTTCGGTTGCAGAGTCGTCGCCACGCGGCGTCGACCCGGTGCGGGCTCCGACGAGGCTCGACCCGAGCGCGCGGCCGGACTCGCCGCCGGCGAGTTCGCGTTCGGCGAGATGATGCTCGAGCGGGTCGGCGGGCCGGAGACGTTGCCGTCGCTCCTCGCCGAGTCGGACTTCGTCGTCCTGGCGACGCCACTGACGCCCGATACCGAGGAGATGATCGACGCCGCGACGCTTGCCCTGATGAAGCCGGGTGCGTGGTTGATCAACATCGCCCGCGGACGCCTGGTCGACGAGCGGGCGCTCATCCGGGCGCTGCGCGACGGTCCCCTGGGCGGGGCGATCCTCGACACGTTCCGCGATGAGCCGCTGCCACCGTCGTCGCCGTTCTACGACCTGCCGAACGTCATCGTGACGCCCCACACGTCGTGGTCCAGCGGCCGCGTCGTCGATCGCAGCGTCGAGCTGTTCTGCGACAACCTCCGTCGCTACGCGGCCGGCGAACCGCTCCTCAACGTCGTCGATCCGGCCCGCGGCTACTGACGATGGCCGGGGGGCGGCTCGCGGCGTCGGCGCTTATCGGGATTGCGATCGCCCTGGCGAGTTGCGCCTCGACCGAGCCGACGCCAGCACAACCGACGCCGACACCTGGGCCGGGCGATCCACTTCCCAACGCCGGTGCAGCGGCTGCGCGAGCCGCCTCGGTCGCCGAGATCGCGGGACCCTTCAAGGCACTCGAGGTTGTGTCCGGCCGGTTCGACGCCCTCGATCCGGAGTCTCACAACGCACCCTTCGATCCTGCGGCGCCCGCTCGATGGGCGGCGCTTGCCGATCGCCAGGTCTGGCGTGTCACCTTCGCGGGCCCGGGCGGTAGCGAATCCGCCGTGCTCGACGCAGGGACAGGCGAGCTCCTGGCCGCCGTGATCGAGGGGCAGTGACCTCGGCGACATAGGGGAGCGGCGCATCGGCGAGGCCGAATCGCGTCGGAGAGGGGCCAGCGGCGATACTTCCCCGATGCAGATCGCCATCGTCGGCCTTGCCGGATCGGGCAAGACGACCGTCTTCAACACGCTCACTCGCGGCCATGCGGAGACCGGTGGCTTCGGCGGGCTCGAGCTCCACATCGGCGTCGTCAAGGTGCCCGATGACCGCCTCGACCGCCTCGCGGTAATCTTCAAGCCGAAGAAGGTCGTCCAGGCCGACGTCACGTATGTCGACCTGCCGGCCCCGCCGGCCTCGTCGGAAGGGCGGGTCGGGACCGAAGAGTTGCCTGCCGAGCACCTGGCCAAGCTGCGCGAGTCGGACGCCCTGCTCCACGTCGTCCGCGCTTTCGAGGATCCGTCCAATCCGCATCCGGAGGGCTCGGTTGACCCAAGCCGCGATCTCGAACGCCTGGATTTCGAGTTCGTCATCGCCGACCTTGCCCTCGTCGACCGACGGCTCGATCGCCTCAAGGCGAGCGGCCGCCACGGGACGCCGGCCGAGCGCGAGCAGAACGAGCGCGAGGAGGTCGTCCTCGCCCGCCTGAAGGAGGGCCTGGAGGCCGGCCGGCCGATCCGCGACGAGGCGCTCGAGCCCGACGAGGAGAAGGCGATCCGCGGCTTTCGCTTCCTCACCCAGAAGCCGGTGCTCGTCCTCCTCAATGTCGGCGAGAGCGATATCGCAACTGCCCCAGCGCTCGTCGCCAGGGTCGCCGCCGGCTACGACCATCGCCAGGCGATCGTCGACGCCCTGTCGGCCAAGATCGAGATGGAGCTCGGCGAGCTGGAACCCGACGAGGCGGCGGTCTTCATGGAGGAGCTGGGGATCGAAGCCTCCGGCCTGGATCGGGTCATCGCCCTGTCGTATCGGCTGCTCGGCCTCATCTCGTTCCTCACCGCCGGTCCCGACGAGGTTCGGGCGTGGCCGATCCACGACGGGTCATCGGCCGTCGACGCGGCCGGGGCGATCCACACCGACCTCGCGCGTGGTTTCATCCGGGCGGAGACCGTCGCCTACGAGGATCTCCTCTCGCTCGGGTCGATGGCCGAGGCGCGCAAGGCCGGCCGGCTGCGCTCGGAGGGCAAGACCTACCGGGTCCGCGACGGCGACGTCGTCGAGATCCTGTTCAGCAAGTAGGCGTCGCCAGGGCCGCGTCTGGAGCCGCTGTGGCGACGGTTACGGCGCCGCCCGCCCGGGGCCGCTCAGTTGAGGTTTGGATCGCCCTCGGGATCGAACTCGGCGACGATCGAGCGGAAATCGGCGTCGCGGTCGGCCGCGGCGTCGTCGACCTGGTCGATCGAGATCAGGACGTTCTCCTCCTCGACGACCGACACGTTGACCGCGGCCGTCAGGCGCTCGTCGGAGACATAGACGAATTCGTGGTCACGCTCGAGCTCGGCGGCGATGGCCTCGATGAGCGTATCGTCCTCGTAGGTGTCCTGGACGCTTCGCCGGATCGACTGGACGAGCTCGAAGAACTCATCGGCGTCCATCTCATGTTCCGTGGCGAGGAGGACGTCCGAAAAGACCTCCTCGTCACCCTCGTGAAGCTCGTAGAAGTACACGCTGACTCCGGAATCGGAAGGGAAAATCGATGGACGGCCAGTATACGTGCGCACCCGGCGCGGTCCCGTCCGTCGGTCGATGACGGAAGGGAGGGCGACGCCGGCTACGCCGGTCGTCATCGTCGTCGGGGCGGCGTCGCGTGACATCGTCGAGGACGATCCGCGGGGCTGGCGCCTGGGCGGCGGGGTCTCCTACAGCGCGCTGACGACGGCCCGACTGGGACTGCCGACCGGAGCGATCATCGGCGTGGACCAGGATGCCTCGACAGCGTCCGAGCTGGACCTCCTCCGTGAAGCGGGCGTCGACGTCCACCTGGTGCCACTCGAGCACGGCCCGATCTTCGTCAACATCGAGCGCCCTGAGGGCCGGCTGCAGCTATGCGAGAGCCACTCCGACCCGCTGTCGGCAGGGGCAGTTCCGGCGGCATGGCGGGCTGCGCCGGGCTGGATCCTCGCCCCGGTCGCCGCGGAATTGCCACCGGACTGGGCCGCGGTGCCGAGCGACGATGCCTTTGTTGCGGTGGGCTGGCAGGGCCTCCTCCGCGAGCTCGTCGCGGGCGAGGCCGTTCGCCATATCCCACCGGGACCGGACCCGATCATCCGCCGCGCCGACCTCGTGGGCCTGTCGCGCGACGATGTCGATCGCGATGTGGCGATCGCGGATCTGTACGGCCTGCTCCGACGCGGCGCGTCGCTGGCCGTGACCCAGGGCGATCGCGGCGGCCTCGTCGCTCACGGGGCCCACGGCGATCGCGACGCGGCGCTCGAGCTGCGCCACTACCCGGCGGTCCCGAGCCATGAGCTCGTCGACGCCACGGGGGCCGGCGATGTGTTCCTCGCCGCCCTCGCTGCGGCGCGGATCGAGCCGCGCCTCGTCGGTGGGCGGATCGGGCAGGGCTTCGACCTGCTCCTGGCGGCCGCCGCGGCATCACTCGTCCTCGAGGGGCCGGGCATGTTCGGCGTGCCGATGCGAGACGTCGTCCGGGTCCGAATGAGCGAGGCTCTCGACCGGCGCGCGGCGGCGCGCGGGGCCTGATCGGGGCCTGGCTCGCCGGCGCCGACCGGCGGCGCGCGATCGGGTTTCTAGCCCCTCGGCGCGGGCCCCGTCGAGCCGCGCACGACCAGGCGAACCGGCAGGACGACGTGGGCCGCCGGTTCCGCGCCCCGCAGCGCGCCCAGCTCGGCGGCCGATTGGCCGGCGAGGCTGGCGTGGGGTTCCGCGCCCGCTGTCGACCGGTTGAGCGTCCGGATGAGCTGGTCGACCGCCCAGCGGCCCATCTCCGCGGTCGACTGGGCGATCGTCGTCAGCGGCGGGTCGACGAACGCGGCGAGGTCGACGTCGTCGAACCCGGTCACGCTGACGTCGTCCGGCACGCGGCGCCCGCTGGCCCGGACCGCCCGCATCGAACCGATCGCCATCAGGTCGTTGTACGCGACCAGGCCAGTCACAGCTGGATCGCGGGCGAGGATCTCCGCCGCGGCTCGCTCTCCGCCCGCCACGCCGGCGTCATCGGCCGCGACGTGGATCTCGCGGTCGCCAATACCGGCGGCTCGGAGGCCGTCGCGGGCTCCGGCCAGACGGGCCGGTCCGTCGACGTTGCGGGCCGGGGCCCCGACCAACCCGATCCGGCGATGACCCAGCTCGGCCAGGTGGCGAGCGGCGAGCACGCCGCCCGCGTGGCTGTCCGACGAGATCGTCGAGAGGCCGATGTCCTGGACCGGGGAGTTCACGAGGACGATCGGCAGCGGTGCGTCCGCGAGCCACTCGCGATGTCGACCGCCGAGGCTGCTCGCGGCGATGACGACGCCGTCCACCCAGCGGTCGACGAGGAGATCGAGATACTCGGACTCGCGCTCCGGGTCGTCCGCGGCGTTGCACAGCAGGATCGCGTAGCCGAGGTCATGGGCGGCGTCCTCGACCGCTCGAACGAGCTGAGGAAAGAACGGATTCTCGATGTCGGTGACGATCAGTCCGAGCGTCCGGGTTGCCCGCTGACGGAGCGAGCGGGCGACGCCGGACGGCCGATACCCGAGGTCGCGAGCAGCCGCGAAGACGCGTTCCCGCGTCTCCTGGCGGGCCCGACCGTGGCCCGCCAGGACGCGGCTGACGGTTGCCGTCGATACCCGTGCTCGGCGGGCCACGTCGGCGATGGTCGGCGGCATCAATCGCTCCCGACACTGCTCAACCCGCGAGGGCCGGCAGTCTTCTCCAGTCAGTCCTGGGCGCTTTCGCTCGCCTCAACCTCCGTGACCGGGGCGTCCGGGGACGTCGGCGTCACTTCGTCGGGTATCGCCGCGGCCTCGATCGCCCCCGCGTCGGCGGCCATCAGCTGATCGAGCTCGCGGGCGAGATGCGTAAGCTCGTCGCCGCCGCCCATCAGGCGGAGCAGCTCATCCTGGTCCACTTGACCACGAACGAACTCGCCCGCCGAGCGGCCATGGGACAGGATCGTGAAGCGGTCTCCGACGGGCAGTGCGTGCTGGACGTTGTGGGTGATGAAGATGACGCCGAGGCCCTTGGACCGCGCCCGAATGACGTGTCGCAGGACGATGGCCGCCTCCTTCACGCCCAACGCCGATGTCGGCTCGTCGAGAATGAGGACGCGGGCCCCGAAATACTCCGCGCGTGCGATCGCCAGTGTCTGTCGTTCGCCGCCTGAAAGCGTGCCGACGAGCTGCGACGGGTCGCGGACCTGGATCCCGATCTCGAGCATCTGGTTGGTCGCGGTCCGGCCGGCGGCCGCGACATCGAAGCGGCGGAAGGGGCCCCAACCGGTCGTCGGCTCGGAGCCGATGAAGAAGTTCCGGCTGATGCTCATCAGGGGCAGCACCGCGAGGTCCTGATAGACCGTCGCGACGCCTCGATCGAGCGCATTCCGTGGTGACTGGAAGACGACGGGCTCGCCGTCCATCAGCATCGTTCCGGAATCCGGCCGATGGACACCCGACAGGATCTTGATCAGCGTGCTCTTGCCGGCGCCGTTGTCGCCGAGCAGGCAATTGACCTCGCCGGGGCGGACGCTCAGCGAGACATGTTCGAGGGCGATGACCCGGCCGAAGTACTTCGATACGTCTCGTGCCTCGAGTACCGGGACGGCGTCAGAGGTCGGCCCGGCGCCCTGCTTGCCGTAGCGCGCGATGCGTTCGGCCGTGTCGGCGGGCATCGTGATCGGGGCGGTGTCGTGGGGAATGGGTGGCAGCTGGTTCGACATCATCGGCTCCCCGACGCTCGACGGAGTAGGTAGGTGTTGGCAAGCACGGCAAGCAGCAGGACCGCCCCGAGGACGACCTGGTACCAGTCGGAGTTGATCCCGACGAAGTTGATGCCAAGCTGCGTCGTCCCCAGGATGAAGGCACCGAAGGCCGAGCCCAGCGCGGAGCCGTAACCGCCGGTCAGCAGGGTGCCCCCGACGACCGCCGTGATGATCGCCTCGAACTCCTTGTTGGTGCCGCGCAGAACGTCCGCCGAGCCGAAGCTCAGGACCTGGATGCAGGCGAGCAGCGCGGCCGAGGCCGCGGTCGTCATGAACAGGATCACCTTCACCCGATGGACGGGCACGCCGACATAGCGGGCCGCCTGCTCGCCGCCGCCGACGGCGAAGATCCAGTTGCCGAAGCGCGTCCTGGTCAGGACCCAGGTGGCGACGACAACTGCGACGATCCACCACAGAAGGACGACCTTGAACTCGCCCCCTCCGATGGAGACGCTGGCCGTGAACAGCTTGACGATCGGGTCGTTTGCCGTATTGGCATTGACGCCGCTGACGATGGTGTTGCTCGTGATGGCGCGTGTGAATCCGATACCCGCGCCGCGCAGGATGAGCAGCATCCCAAGCGTGACGATGAACGACGGCAGGCCGGTTTTGATCCGCAGCCAGCCGTTAAAGGCGCCGACTGCGAGAGCGAACGCAAAGGTCAGGACGATCGCGATCGTCGGCGGGACGCCGTACTGGACGATCAGGAGACCCAGGAGCAAGCCGGCCGCCCCGATCATCGAGCCGACCGAGAGGTCGAACTCGCCGGCGATCATCAAGAGCGAGACAGCCGCCCCGAGAATGCCGACCTGGGCAGCGATCTCGAGATAGCTCGCGGCGCCCTGGATCGAGAGGAAGCCCTTTCCCACATCGCCACGCGCCACGGACAGGATGGCGAAGATGAGGAAGACGATGATCGCCCCCACGATCGCCCCGAACTCGGGTCGCGACAAGAACAGGCGGAGCGGGCTCACGCTCCGGAGCCGCTGGTCCTCCCCCGTCGCACTGGCAGTCGTCATGGTCCGCCCTCACATCTGCTGTCTGGGGTAGGAGGGGTCGGCCGGCGGCCGACCCCTCCTACGATGCCTAACGGGTCGTACCGGTGTTCGCGAGGACGGTGTCGACATTCGTCTTGTCGACGATGCCAGGACCCGTCAGGACGGGCTGGCCGCCGCCGGGAACCAGCCCGTACAGCTTGTCGTAGGTCAGGAAGACCACAGGCAGATAGCCCTGCAGGAACTGTTGCTGGTCGATCGCGAACAGCATGTCGCCGGCCTTGATCGAGTTCAGCACGTCCTTCGAGAGATCGAAGGTCGCAAGCTTGATGCTGGCGTTGAGGTTGAGCTGCTTGATCGCCGCGATCGTGGGTGTCGCGCCGGTCGGCCCGAGGGCGAGGATTCCATTCACGCCCGTCGTGCCCGAGACAGCTGCAGAGATCGACTGCTGCGCGCCGGTCGGGTCCTTGAGGTCGACCTGAACGACCTTGACGGTGCCGCCGAGGCCATCGGTGAAGCCCTTGCAGCGTGCGTCGAGGCCGGCGTTGCCGACTTCCTGGTTGATGCACAGCGCGTTCGTCACGCCCGCAGCCTTCATGAGCTCACCGGCCTTCTTGCCGGCAATGGTCTCGTCCTGCCCGACGTGGGTCAGCACGCCAAGGCTGGCGTACGCATCCGAGCCGGAGTTGGCGGAGATGACCGGAATGCCGGCCGCGACTGCCTTCTGGATCGACGGCCCGAGGGCCGTCGCGTCCGGGATCGACACGACCAGGCCGGCAGGCTTCTTGGCAACGGCGGCATCGATGAGCGCGGCCATCTTCGGCATGTCGAACGTGTCCGGTGCCGAGTACTCGACCTTGACGCCCATGTCCTTGCCGGCCGCGTCGACGCCGTTCTTGAAGATCGACCAGAACGGGTCGGAAGCCTGGCCGTGGGTCACGACCTCGATGAGGATTCCGGATCGGTCGGCGCTACCTCCGCCGCCG
>Ga0307305_10000590_pt1 | contig 13415 bp, 15 predicted proteins | sample ER_DNA_186_FD_194512 | JGI IMG/M metagenome (GOLD analysis project Ga0307305, IMG submission 194512) | Bulk soil microbial communities from the East River watershed near Crested Butte, Colorado, United States - ER_DNA_186 | ecosystem: Environmental > Terrestrial > Soil > Floodplain | place... | reverse complement strand
CGATCAACAACAAGAACGCCGCGACGATCCTCGACGCGATGCGGAACCAGATCGGGAAGATCACGCCGCGCGGCGTGACCTCGTACAACGAAGACGGCGCCCGCATTCCGTTCGACAACGGCGACGCCGCCTTCATGCGCAACTGGCCGTACGCCTACTCGCTCAGCCAGGCCACCGGCTCGGCGGTCAAGGGCAAGTTCGCCGTGACGGTGCTGCCGCATGGCGCCAAGGGCACCTCCGTCGGCACCGTCGGCGGCTGGCAGCTCGGTGTCTCGAAGTACTCGAAGCACAAGGGTGCCGCGATCGAGCTCGTGCGCTACTTGACGAGCCCGGGCGTCCAGAAGTTCAACGCGATCTTCAACTCGAACGTGCCGACGATCCCTTCAGTGGCGCGGATCAAGGCCGTTGTCAAGACGAATCCGTACCTCACGCCCGCGATCGCGAATGTCACGCGCGCGACGCGGCCCTCGAAGTACCTGAAGGCGTCCTACAACGAGGGCTCGAAGGACATCTACCAGGGGATCAGCCAGATCCTCAACGGCACGCCGGCAAAGAACGTGCTGCCGAGCATCGCCTCGAAGCTACAGCGCTTGGTGAAGTAGAGCCTGCAAGCTGGCGCGAAACGAGGGAGGATGGCATCTGTCATCCTCCCTCAGCTTTTCGCTTCGCTCTGATTCGATGAGCACGGTCGCCACACCAGCACCCACGTCGCGCCGCCGCCGCCGGAGCCGGATGCAGCGTCGTCAAGCGCGTCTCGGTTGGCTGCTGCTCCTGCCGGCGCTGGCCGTGGTCGCGTTCGTCGCGATCTATCCGCTCGGCAAGACGGTCTATCAGAGCTTCACGAACCAGGAGTTCCTGGCTGGGATCGAACCGACGAAATGGGTCGGTCTCCAGAACTACAGGGACCTGTGGCACGACACCATCTTCCGACAGTCGGTCTGGGAGACGGTCAAGTTCACGCTGATCACGGTCAGCTTCGAGTTCGTCCTCGGAATGATCATCGCGCTCGTCGTCAACTCGAACTTCAAGGGACGCGGCGCGATGCGTGCGGCGATGCTCGTGCCGTGGGCGATCCCGACCGTTGTCGCCGCTCAGATGTGGAAATGGATGTTCGACGACGTCTTCGGCGTGATCAACGACGCCGGCGTGCGTCTCCACATACTCCACCACTCGGTGGCCTGGATCTCACAGCCCAGCACTGCGCTCGCAGCCGTCTCCGCCGTCGACATCTGGAAGACCACACCGTTCGTAGCGCTGCTACTGCTTGCGGGCCTGCAAGTGATCCCACGGGACCTCTACGAGGCGGCCGACGTCGACGGGGCGAGCAAGTGGCAGCAGTTCTGGCGGATCACGCTGCCGTTGTTGCGGCCCGCGATCCTCGTGACGCTGATCTTCCGCACCCTTGATGCCCTCCGCGTCTTCGACGTCTTCTACGTCTTCTACGGCAACCGGCCGGACACGCAGACAATGGCGATCTACGCTCAGAGCACGATCGTGAGTGACGGTCATGTCGGCTACGGCTCTGCGGTCAGCGTGGCGATTTTCCTGATCATCGGCCTCTTCGTCGTCATCTATGTGACCTTCATGCGGGTGACCGAGGAATGAGCACGGTCGCCGAGGCTACGCGGACGGTCGAGCGGCCTGTCAGCCGCGGCCGCTGGCTTCGGCGTACGCCCCTCGGGCGCTTTATCACGAAGCTGCCTTTCTGGCTGCTGATCGCCGCGATCTTCATCTACGCAATCTTCCCCTTCTACTGGGCGATCCGTTCCGCGTTCACGCCAGAAGGCGAGCTCTTCAGGACGCCGGTCGACTACTTCCCGAAGCATCCGACGCTCGCCAACTTCCGTGAGGCGCTGAGCACCCCGACCTTCCAGCACGCGTTGATCAATTCGACGATCGTCGCCGGCTCGGTGACGCTGATCTCACTGGCGATCGGCTCCTTAGCAGCCTACGCCCTCGGCCGCTTCCGGTTCCGCGGCCGCTCGGCCGTCCTCTACCTAATGCTGTCGATGACGATCTTCCCCCAGATCGCGATCCTCGGCGCCCTTTACACGATGATCACGCGCTTCCACCTCTACGACAGCTTGTTAGCGCTGATCTTCAGTTACATGATCTTCACGCTGCCGTTCACGGTCTGGGTACTGACGAGCTTCATGCGCGGCCTGCCCGGCGATCTCGAGGAGGCGGCCTACGTCGACGGCGCAACGCCGATACAGGTCTTTTACAAGGTGCTGCTGCCGCTGATCGCGCCCGGCCTGGTGACGACCGGGCTGCTCGCCTTCATCGCGGCCTGGAACGAGTACTTGTACGCCCTCTCGTTCATCCAGACACCCAACAAGTACACGGTCACATTGGCGATCACGACTTTCCAAGGAAAGTCGGGCTTCCAGCAGCCCTGGGGCCAGATCATGGCTGCGACCGTGATCGTGACGCTGCCGCTGATCATTGCGACGCTCGTGTTGCAGAGGCGGATCCTCGCGGGCCTCACCGCGGGGGCGGTCAAAGGCTAAGAGCTAAATAGCCTCACGGGTCTCCGGGTCGAAGAAATAGAGCCGGCTGGTGTCTACGGCGAGCTCGATCTTGCTGCCGACGGCGATCCGCGTCCGCGGGCTGACCCGGGCCACGAGCCGGCTCATGCCTTCGGGGCCCTCCTCGTCGTCTCCACCGAAGTAGACGTCGGCGTCGCCCTCGGCAGCATCCGCGGTGACGGCGCTGGAGACGATGCGGGTGGCCTCGACCGAGAAGTAGACGAGCACTTCGGAGCCGAGCGGTTCGGTCAGATCGGCGACGGCCTCGATCCGCCGGTCCGGAGGCGCATCCGATTCGAGGCTCGCGTCCTCGAAGTCCTCTGGGCGGATCCCGAGCATGACCGTGCGGCCGACGTAATCGGCCAGGCCTGACCGGTTCCGCGCCAGCTGGTCGTCGACTGCCAGCTTGTAATCGCCGAAGGCGATCGTGTAGCCGCCGTTGCTCCGGTCGAGCTGAGCGTGGACGAGGTTGATCGAGGGCGAACCGATGAAGCCGGCGACGAACTCGTTGACGGGGCTGTCGTAGAGCACCTGCGGCGTGTCCACCTGCTGCAGATGGCCCGTCTGCATGACCGCGACCCTGTCGCCCATCGTCATCGCCTCAACCTGGTCGTGCGTGACGTAGATCGTCGTGACGCCGAGGCTACGCTGGAGCTGGTGGATCTCGGCGCGCAGCGTCACCCGCAGCTTCGCGTCGAGGTTCGAGAGCGGCTCGTCCATCAAGAATGCTTGCGGCTCGCGGACGATTGCGCGCCCCATCGCGACACGCTGGCGCTGGCCCCCGGAAAGCGCCCGCGGCTTGCGCTTGAGGAACTCCTCGATTTTGAGGATCTTCGCCACGCGCCGAACCCGCTCATTGATCTCCTGCTTCGGCAGCTTCCGGAGCTTGAGCCCAAAGGCGAGGTTCTGCTCCACCGTCATGTGCGGGTAGAGCGCGTAGCTCTGAAACACCATCGCAATGTCACGGTCCTTCGGCGTCAGGTCGTTGACGACCCGCTCGCCGATCCGGATCTCGCCACCGGTGATTTCCTCGAGCCCGGCGAGCATGCGCAGCGCCGTCGTCTTGCCGCATCCGGACGGGCCGACGAGCACCATCAGCTCGCCGTCGGTGATCTCGAGATCGAGGTCGTGGACAGCCTGGGTGCCGTCGTCGTAGATCTTCTGAACGGAGTCGAACTCGATTTCGGCCACGATCCTCCTCTGTCGGTGCGAGCTTAACCCGATTTTCGAGCAATGACGCCCGCATGCGGCGCGAGCCACCCCTCGGCGAGCGGATCCGGGTGCGTCGTCAGCTCGGGCTGACTCGTCACGGGTGCGGGCTGGCGGCCGGCGGTGACGTTGATCGCGACGACGTGCTGGGGCCGTTCGAACGTGACGATGCCCTCGAAGCCCTCCAGCAGCCGGAACCCGTCTCCCAAAAGCCGGCGGGCCTCGATCAGCAGGCGGTACAGCTGGAGCAGCGAGCCCGGGTCGTCCCGCTGCGCCTCGACATTGCGCTCGGCGGGATCGACCGGCTCCAGCCAGGCCTCGCCGGAGGTGAAGCCGCCGGTCGGGCTTGCGTCCCACTGCATCGGGTGCCGCATCGGATCGCGCCCCGCACGGTCGAACGGCGGCTGCACTCCGGGGCCGTTCGCGAGGCCGATCTCGTCGCCCTGATAGATGAAGGCTGCGCCCGGCAGGCCGAGCAACAGCATCGCCGCTGCGCGCAAGCTCTCGGGCCCGACCCGCGTGGCCAGCCGGTCGAAATCGTGATTCGACATCACCCAGGCGACCCGGCGCAGACGGGCGGCCGGGCCGATCGCCGCGTTCAGCCGCTTCGCCTTCCACGGCGAGAACAAGAACTCGAAGGCGAAGACGAGATCGAGTACCTCCAGGTAGCGCGCGTACTCGCTCGTCGGCTGGAAGACTTCGCCGACGAGCAGTGCATCGCCCGCGGCAGCCCGGATCGCGCCCAGGGCTTCGATCGCCTCAGGCCGGTTGCCGGAATAGACGCGCTCGAGCGCGGCGGCATCCTCACGCAGCGGCAACGGAAAGGTGCCGGTCGCCGGCGGGTCGTCGCGCAGTTGCTCGTCTTTGATCAGCTTGTCGATTGCGTCGAGCCGGAAGCCGTCGACGCCGCGGCCGAGCCAGAAGCGGACGACGCCCTGGAACGCTTCGACGACTTCGGGATTCCGCCAGTCGAGATCTGGCTGCTCGGGGTAGAACGAGTGCAGGTACCAGCGCCCTGTCTGCTCGTCGCGGCTCCACGCGGGCCCGCCGAAGGCGGAGACCCAGTTGTTCGGCGGCCCGTCGACCGGCGACCAGATGTACCAGCTCGGGTGCTCGCGGAACCATGGGTGCTCGATCGAGGTGTGGCAAGGGATCAGGTCGAGCAGGATGCGGAGGCCACGCTCGTGCGCCGCTGCGACGAGCTCGTCGAAGTCCTCGAGCGAGCCGAGCTGTGAATCGACCGCGGTGTAGTCCGAGACGTCGTAGCCGAAGTCGGCGAGCGGCGAGGGGTAGATCGGCGAGAGCCACAACGCGTCGACGCCGAGCCAGACCAGGTGGTCGAGCCGCCCGGTGATCCCGCGGAGGTCGCCGACGCCGTCACCGTCGGAGTCCTGAAACGACCGCGGATAGATCTGGTAGACGACCGCCTGCTCCCACCAAGCCACGGCTGCAGAGGATATGACCCGCGACGGGGTCCCGGGCCATGTCCCTGGACCAGGGTCCCGGGACAAGACGCAGCGATAAGATCGACCGCGCCAACGAAACCGAGGAGGAGTCCCGCCAGATGCCTGTCGAGCCCGGAAAGATCCGCAACGTTGCCGTCGTCGGTCACCGCTCCACAGGCAAGACGTCGCTGGTCGAGGCGATGCTCTTCCAGGCCGGCGCGATCAACCGGCTCGGCACGATCGAGGCCGGCAGCACGACCGGCGACTGGGACGACGACGAACACAACCGCCAGATGTCGCTCGCCGCGTCCCTCTGCCACGTCGAGTGGCAGGGCCGCAAGATCAACCTGATCGACACCCCCGGCGACCCCGGCCTCCAGGGCGACATGATCGCGGCGCTCCGGGTCGTCGAGGGCGCGCTCGTCGTCGTCAGCGCCGTCATGGGAGTCGAGGTGCAGACGTCTCGTGCCTGGCAGCGAGCCGAGGATTACGACCTCTCGCGCGTCGTGGTCGTGAACATGCTCGACCGCGAGCGCGCCGACTTCTTTCGGACGCTCGAGGCGCTCCGCGACCAGCTCTCGCAACGCTGCGTCGCCGTTCATCTGCCGATCGGCGCCGAGCACGAGCTGACCGGCGTCGTCGACCTCCTGCACATGAAGGCTTACACGAGCCCTGAAGCCGAGCGCGAGGCCGCGCCGACCGAGATCCCAGCGGAGATGGAGAGCCAGGTCGCCGAGTACCGCGAGAAGCTGCTCGACTCCGTGGTGGAGACGGACGAGGCGCTGATGGAGCGCTACCTCGACGGCCAGGAGCTCTCGGACGAGGAGGTCGCCCACGCGCTCAAGGACGCGGTCACGCGCGGCGAGATCTTTCCGGTCGCGTGTGCGGTCGCGACGAAGAACCTCGGCACGACCGCGCTGCTCGACCTGCTCGTCGAGGGCGTCCCCTCGCCGGCGAAGAAGCACATCGACCTCGGAGTGGAGGGCGACGGGACGGCGGCGTTCGTGTTCAAGACGATCGCCGATCCTTTCGCCGGCCGGATCAACGTGCTCCGCGTCATCTCCGGCGAGGTCAAGTCGGACTCGACGCTCGCGAACCACCGCTCGCATTCGAAGGAGCGCGTCGGCCAGCTCCTTGCGCTGCAGGGGAAGGAGCACACGCAGGAAGAATCTTTCGGCGCCGGTGACATCGGCGCCGTAGCGAAGCTGAAGGACACGACTACGGGCGACCTGCTGCTCGACGCCGAGCGCGAGGTCGAGACGCCCGAGCTCGGGTTCCCGGAGCCGGTGATGAGCTTCGCGGTGACGCCGAAGGCGAAGGGCGACGAGGAGAAGGTCGGTACCGCGCTCCGGCGTCTCTCCGAGGAGGACCCGACGCTCGTGATCCGCCGCGACCCGCAGACCGGCGAGCAGCTGCTCTCGGGCCTGAGCCAGATCCACGTCGAGGTCGCGGTCGATCGCGTCAAGAGCCGTTTCGGCGCCGAGGTCGAGCTCCACCAGCCGCGCGTGCCGTACCTCGAGACGATTCGCAAGGAGTCACGCGCCCAGGGTCGCTACAAGAAGCAGACCGGCGGTCGCGGCCAGTTCGGCGACGCCGTGATCGTGCTCGAGCCGCTCGAAGGTCACCAGGGCTACGAGTTCTCGGACGAAATCGTCGGCGGCGTGATCCCGCAGGGCTTCCGCCCGGCCGTCGACAAGGGCATCCAGGAGGCGATGCAGCACGGCGAGCTCGCCGGCGCGCCCGTCCAGGGCCTGCGCGTCCGCCTGATCGACGGCTCCTACCACTCGGTCGACTCGTCCGAGATGGCGTTCAAGATCGCCGGCTCGCTGGCGTTCAAGCAGGCCTACGAGCAGGCAGATCCGGTGCTACTGGAGCCGATCATGGACGTCGACGTAACCGTTCCGGACGAGTCGGTAGGCGCCGTCAACGGCGACCTCAACTCACGGCGCGGCCGGCTGCAGGGAATGGAGCCGAAAGGCGGGCTGACGACGATCAAGGCCGAGGTGCCGATGTCCGAGATCCTCACCTACTCTCAGTCCCTGACGTCGCTGACGGGCGGTCGTGGCGACTATCACATGTCTTTCGCCCGCTACGAAGAGGTTCCGACGCACATCGCACAGAAGATCATCGCCGAGGCCAAGCAGGACAAGGAAGAGGCCGCGGTCTAGGTCACCGCCCTGCAGGGACTGTCCCCGAACGGGGACTGTCCCGGAAACGGTTGTTGGGACAGACCCCCTGCGGGGTCAGTCCCTGCGTTCTTCGATGGGGGCGATGTTGACTTGAGCCGCAAAGGCCTCGCTATAGTCGCGCGGATGCGGATCGCCAGGCAATCCTTGGCTCACAGTTGTGCGGTCTGCGAGCGCACTTTGCTGATGGGGGAGCGGACTACCCGCTTCTCCACCGACGGCGAGAACTTCGTCGACGTCTGCCCGCTCTGCCAGGACATCGCGCTCGAGTACGGGTGGCTGAAGGAGGGCAGCCCGACGACGCCGACGGTCTCGACCGAGCGGCAGCGCCGGCGCCTCAGCCTCTCGAGTCTCTTCGAGGCACGCAAGGCCGCCGTCGCCGAGGCGCCGGTGGCCGACGAGCCGTTCCTACGGCGGCTGTCGGAGACCGAACGCGAGGTCGTCGAGGCGGCCGATCTCTTCAACCAGACCGATTTCCGGCGCACGGTTGCCGGGATTGCGAAGAGCCTCGGCGAGCCTCGGGCGAGCATCCGCTCGCTCTCCGGTGTCAGCGGCGAGGTCGTGATCACGGTCGCCTGGGACATCTCCTGGTACCAGTACCGGGTCACCCCGGAGCTCGCCCAGCCGGTCCGGCTCGAGGAGCGCGGCCACGAGCTCGCGGAGCTCGACCCTCTCTACAAGGACTGGAACGCTCACCTCGACGAGCACGGCCGGGTGGTCCCGAACATCGCGCGTATCTAGCGCCCCATCTAGCGCTGACAGCGGCCCTCCATACAATCCGACGCGATGATCTATTGCGTGATCCCGCGGGAGCTCGCCGATGAGCTCTACGAAAAGATGGTCGAGTACTACAAGGACAACCCGAACGTCGAGGTGATCGTCGACCGTCGTGAGGGCCCCGACCGGCGGGCGGGCAAGCCTGCCGACGAGTTCCAGGAGAAGCGGCTGATTCGCGACCGTCGCCGGCGCAGGCCCGGCAGCTTCCCGGATACAGATCCGCCGCCAGAGGCCGGCTGACCAAGGGCCATTAGAATCGCTGCCGATGGCGATCCTCGGGGCGAAGAAATTCCAGAACTACATCGACGGCGAGTGGGTCGACGCCGTCTCGGGCGCGACCTTCGAGTCGACGAGCCCGGCAAACGGCGAGACGATCGGCGTCTTCCCGAAGTCCGGGCTGGAGGATGTCGACCACGCCGTCGCCGCAGCGAAGGCGGCCTACGAGGAGTGGCGGCTCGTCCCGGCGCCGAAGCGCGGCGAAGTGCTCTTCCGCTTCGCGCAGCTGCTCGCCGAGCACAAGGACGACGTCACGGAGCTGATGACCCACGAGATGGGGAAGGTCAGGGCCGAAGCGGCCGGCGACGTCCAGGAAGCGATCGACATGGCCTTCTACATGGGCGGGGAGGGCCGGCGGCTGTTTGGCCAGACAACGCCCTCAGAGCTGCGCGACAAGTTCCAGATGTCGGTGCGGATGCCCGTCGGTGTCGTCGGCGCGATCACGCCCTGGAATTTCCCGATCGCGATCCCGTCCTGGAAGACTTTGCCGGCGATCGTCTGCGGCAACACGGTCGTCTTCAAGCCTGCGACCGACACGCCCGCGCTGGGTGAGCGTTACGTGGAGCTCTTCGCCGAGGCCGGGCTACCGAAGGGCGTGCTCAACATCGTCCACGGTGGCGGCGGCGACGTCGGCCAGCGGCTCGTCGAGCATCCGGACGTCCCGATCATCACCTTCACAGGCTCGCGCGAGACGGGTGTCGCGGTCACGAAGGCGGCAGCGGAGAACCTCAAGCACGTCCATCTGGAGCTCGGCGGCAAGAACGCGATCATCGTCATGGACGACGCCGATCTCGACCTGGCCGTCGACGGCATCGTCTGGTCGGCTTTCGGTACCTCGGGCCAGCGCTGCACGGCCGCGAGCCGCGTGATCGTCCACGAGGCCGTCTACGACCAGCTCGCCTCGCGCCTCGTCGCGCGCGTCGAGCAGATGCGGCTCGGCCCCGGCTGGGAGGACGACACCGACATCGGACCTGTGATCAACAAGAGCGCGCTCGAGAAGATTCACTCCTACACGGAGATCGGACAGGACGAGGGCGCGAAGCTCCTGACCGGTGGCGAGGTCGCCGGCGGGAACGGGCTCGACAAAGGCTTCTACTACCGCCCGACGGTCTTCGGCGATGTCCGGCCCGCGATGCGGATCGCGCAGGAGGAGATCTTCGGCCCGACGACGGCGCTGATCCGCGTCCGCTCGTTCGACGAGGCGATCGCGGTCTCGAACGGCGTCGAGTATGGCCTCTCGTCCTCGATCTTCTCCAGCGACGTCAACAATGCCTTCCGCGCGATGCGCGACCTGAACACCGGCATCACCTACATCAACGCCGGCACGATCGGCGCCGAGGTTCACCTCCCGTTCGGCGGCACGAAGCACACCGGCAACGGCCATCGCGAGGCAGGTCAGGCCGCGCTCGACGTCTTCACGGAGTGGAAGTCGATCTACGTCGACTACTCCGGCAAGCTGCAACGGGCCCAGATCGACACGGCCGAATAGGCCTACGCCGCGCAGACTTGACTGAACAGCGGCACAAGCTCGTCTGGTTCGTGCCGGAGGAGGCGCTGGACGCGACGCGCGACGCCGTCTTCGCCGCCGGAGCGGGCCGGATCGGCGACTATGAGCGCTGCTCCTGGTACACGGCTGGAACAGGCACGTTCCTGGGCGGCGAAGGGACCGAGCCGACCATCGGCACGGCGGGCCAGGAGGAGCGGACGCCGGAGCTGCGCGTCGAGACCGTCGTTCCAGGCGACCGCGTCGAGCCGGTCGTCGCCGCGCTGCTCGCAGCGCATCCCTACGAAGAGGTCGCCTACGACCTCTATGTGCTTGCGTGAAGGCCAAGCTCTCCACCGACGGCGGCGCCCGCGGCAACCCCGGCCCGGCGGCGTACGGCTACGTATTGGAGGCCGAGGACGGCACCGTCCTCGACGCCCGCGGAGAGACGATCGGCGTAGCCACGAACAACGTCGCGGAGTATCGAGCCTTGATCGCCGGCCTCGAGAAAGCGGTCGAGCTGGGCATCGACGAGCTGGAGGTCGTCTCCGATTCGGAGCTCCTCGTCAAGCAGATGCAGGGCGAGTATCGGGTCAAGAACGAGGCGCTGCGCGAGCTCAACGACGAGGCGAACTCCCTGGAACGAAAGCTCGGCCGCGTGCGCTACAAGGCAGTCCGTCGAGAACACAACGAGCTCGCGGACAAGCTCGTCAACGACGCGTTAGACGCTGCGTAGCCCGGGCTATACTTCGCCCCCGCGCGGATGTAGCTCAGTTGGCTAGAGCGTCTGCTTGCCATGCAGAAGGTCGTGGGTTCGAGTCCCATCATCCGCTTCTCAGAAGCCCCGCTAGGCAGGATTCTTTGTTGCCTCTTTCTGGAACGCCGGCACGTTCAGATCATCGCTAGTGCCGGGCATGACGACGACCACTCTCTCCTAGCGCTGGCTCAGCCCTGCCGCGCGGGGCCGCCTATCCCACAATCCGCATCTCGTACCGGCTGATCTTGCCGTCGCCAATCGTCAGTTCGATGCGCCGGTCGCGTTCGTAGGAGACTTCGCCTGTCTCTTTCCATCGGTAGATCTCGTGCACGTCACAGGCGACGCCGCGATCATCGAGGTCGACCCATTCGCCTGCCTGGAACTCGAGGTCGAGGTTCTCCGGCGGCGAACCCCAGGTCAGCTCCTCCCGGATCTCGTCGATCCCGCGAAGGGTGCGCTTGGGGGTGACCAATTCGACGTCCGGCGCCAAGAGCGGATAGACCGCTTCGCGGTCGCCGCTCTCGGCAGCTTCCTCGAGCGCTGCCAGAAACGCCCCAGCAATCTCAACGTCCTCGGCGCGCATCGGTTGATCTTAGAGCGACGACACCCCGCAAGCAGGGCCGACTCGGTCCGCGCTGAGGCTACTTCGACGACCGCGCTCGAGCCCTTGTCATACCCGTCTGACTATGGTGCGGGCTCGTGCATCACTACCACGGGAGCGCGACGATCAGCCAGGGCGTGGCCGTAGTCGAGGGCGACTGCATTATCGAGACGGTCGGCGGCCCCGCCCCAGGACCCGATCCTGCCTGGTCGGGGAACCTCCAAGATGCAGCACCCACGGTGAATCTCGTCGAGGGTGGCGCCTGGTTGCGCTTGGCGGATGGTCGCGAGTGTGAGATCCAGGTCGAGCGTGCCGTTGCAGGCTCCGGCTTCACCGAATTTACGGGCGCTAAAGGCATCCTCGACCTTCACTGACAAGCGCCAGGTGAAGATCCGCTCGGACTCGTGCCGTGCCTAGCTGCGTGCCTACCTCGAAAACGCGCCCGGCCCCCCCGGCATGGGTTTAGAGTGGCCGCGGCGGCAGCCACATGGAAGAGCAGGGAATCCCGCAGGTAACGAACGCTGAGTTGATCGCCTACCACGAGACGATCCTGCTCGAGTTGCGGAACCGACTCGACAACTACCTTGACCTGGGCGCCGACGACCTCATCGCCGCGGATGAGGGCTTCAACTTCGCGGGACAGCTTCAGGCAACGCTGGCTGAGGCCGTTGAACACACCGCCAGCATCCGGGAGCGCCTGATCGAGATCCAGCGCAAGGACTCCTGAGTAACTGGCGATAAAAAGCGTCATACCTCTCCCTGGTGGCTAGCGGCCTCCGCAGCCGGGTTCGGCTTGGCTGGTTTTGCGCGGATCAGAGGAGTAGACTGGCTGGACTGGCCCTGCGGCCAGAACCCCGGCCGAAAGCCCGAAGCGGCGCCGACGCGCTTCGTCGCGCGAGGCGAACGAGCCTAGGCGAACAGAGTTCGACTTGCAGGGCCAGCACTTTGTAGGCACTGCCTGAGCGAACTGAGTTCGGCCGCTCGAGACTTGCGGGTCGCGGCCGACGATGGGAACCCGGCGGCGCTACCGTGCAACACCATGCTCTACGACGTACTAGTCGTCTCGAACGGCGGCGGCGGCAAACGGTTTACGACCGAAAGGGACGCGCCCCTCTCTGTCGGCGACACCTTCGACCAGGACTCCGAGGCCTATCGGGTGCTGGCCATCCAGCCCGGTCAGGGACCCTTCGATTCCGTCATCGAAGCCGAGTGGCTAGGCAGCTCGGGACTGGGTGAGCTCGGGGCGAACGCCTAGCACTTCGCATAAACGAACGCCCCGACGCTCGAGAGGCGGGGTTTTCCGAGGCGCACCGAGCCCGGAGTATCCCGCAAGTAGCGGGATTACCCGCAGCGAATTCCACGTATGCCCGCGAACGCCCGCGAGCGCCTGTACCGTGGCAAGTAGCAAGCGAGAAGAACGGTCTTCGACGTGCGCAGCTCGACTAAAGCGCCAGCGCCGTGCCTCTCTCTTTTCTTTGTGGCGGAAGCGCTCTCCTGAGACTTTCGCGATCTGCCGCTCGAGGCGCCCTTTGTCGCGACTGTTTGTCTGGCGACGACCGCCTTCGGGACGGCCCGACACCGGGAGGACTGACAGAGGTTCTCCACCTGAACCGCGAGAGTAAGGAGCAAAAGATGTTTGCCACCATCAGAAGGTTCGAAGGTATCGACGAGAGTCGTACAGCCGAGATCACGCGCACGACCAACGAGAAACTGATCCCCCGCCTGAGCGAGTTGCCGGGCTTCAATGGTTACTTCCTGTTTGAGCCCGCCAACGGCGTGCTGACCTCGATCAGCCTGTTCGAGACGTCGAGTGACCTCGACGAGTCGAACCGCGTTTCGGCGAAGATCGTGCAGGAGGAGAACCTGCAGCAGGCGCTGCCGAATCCGCCGAAGATCACCTCCGGCAAGCTCATGGCGCACAAGCTGCCCGAGTTCGTCGGCGTCTAACCGCTTCGAGAACCGAAACGAGAGAGGGCCCGCTTGCGGGCCTTCTTTTTGCAAGACGCCTTCTTGCACCATCGAACGTCGAGCCACGGCGACGGGGTCTGTCTCATGCCCTGGAACTGATGTCGCAGGGAGACCTGCGAAAATCGTCGGTGCTCCTCGCCGGGGCCGGCCGACGGTAGCGCGCCTGTTCGGCCAGCCTCCGGGTT
>Ga0307305_10000585_pt1 | contig 13434 bp, 14 predicted proteins | sample ER_DNA_186_FD_194512 | JGI IMG/M metagenome (GOLD analysis project Ga0307305, IMG submission 194512) | Bulk soil microbial communities from the East River watershed near Crested Butte, Colorado, United States - ER_DNA_186 | ecosystem: Environmental > Terrestrial > Soil > Floodplain | place... | reverse complement strand
GGCCGAGTTCGGCGGGATGGGGTCGGCGACCGACTTCCCGCTGACCGCGGCGCAGGCACGCGAGGCGACGGTGCGCGGCTCGGTATCGCAGGCGATCAGGATCGGCGAGGCGGCGGCGAGCTCACCAGGCAGCCCGGTGGCGGCGGTGATCGAGGCGGCCGGAGCCTTCCGGCTCGTCGGCGGCAAGGTGCTGGACGTCCGCAGGGACGTGTCCGGCGGGTTTATGCGCGGCTCGGTGGTCATCGAGGGCCTGGCCGAGGACGCGGGCCGGCTGATCCGGCTGGAACTGCAGAATGAGCACCTGGTCGCGCTCGAGCGCGGCCGGCTGCTCGCCTCGGTGCCCGACCTGATCACGGTGCTGGACAGCGAGACCGCCGACGCGGTCTCGGCCGATCGGATCCGTTACGGCCAGCGGGTGGTGGTGATCGCGTTCGGCTGCGACCCGATCTGGCGGACCGAACGCGGGATCGCGGCCGCCGGCCCGCGGGCGTTCGGATACGACTTCGACTTCGTGCCGGTAGAGGAACTCGCCGCGGCCGCCCGCTACTAGCCTCGCCATCGGCAAGAGGCGCCGGGGCATTTACATAGCGGCGTACATAATCCTCGCGATGTGGCGTATGGGTAAAAATACTACCTTTAGCGTGGTGGTGCATTGAAGGCTGCCAGGGGCGGGAGCAGCAGGAGGGGATATGGGTTCAGCTGGACTCAGCCAGGTCACGACGGCGCAGGCGCAGGATGACACGAGCGGCAACGCTGATCTTCTGCCCGCCGCGGCATCGGAGGAACGGTTCGAGGTCGCGCGGCGCGGCTATAACCGGGGCCAGGTCGAGGAATTTGTCGCCCGGTCCAGGCGTGAGGCCGTCGGCATGCGGAACCGGCTGGTCAAGGCACTCCGTGAGGCGGAGCAGTTGCGGGTCGACCTGGCCGCCGCCCGGCAGGCCGCCTGGGAAGCCGCCGCGCAAAAGGACCGTGTGGCCCGGGAACTCGCCGCGCTGCGGACGCAGGCGGAGATGGCGCTGGCGAGGAACCTGTGGTGGCCGTCGCCCCAGCAGGATGATGACGCGACGGCTTGCTAGGCAGGCTGGATGCGGCGGCCGGTGACGCGGTGGGGGACGATCCGCAGGAACAACTCCCTTTCCCCGGCAGGCCAGGGCTCCACGCCAGCCTCCTCGGCCGACGCTCGCTCGGCCTCGCCCTCGACATGGTGTGCTGGTCCCTGGATCAGGACGCTCCAGCCCTGGCGCCCCGGCAGGTCGATCTCGTCGATCTCGAACGCCACCAGGTAATCGCCGCCGGCGATCCCGGTCTGCAGGTCCTCGTCCAGCGCGCTGTGCTGGGCGGTGCGGAATACGACCGCGCCGTCGTGCCACTTGTAGTTGACCGGTAGCACGGCCGGGCCGAACCGGCTCTGGTAGGCGATACGGCCGATCCCGCCTGGCGATATCAGTTTCAGGGACTCGGCCTCGTCGAGCTCGGTGATCGTGCGGTCAGGCATGACTGTTCCTTCCCGGATGCAGCCTTTCGGTTAATTACGATCGTCGCATCAGATGGTTCTGGTGAACCCAGGTCCGTTCGGTTCAAAATCTTTAACCGAACGGGCCTGGTGCGAGCACCTGCCCCGGGTGCTTGTGAGCCTGCGGTCAGGACTGCAGGAAGGCCAGCAGGTCAGCGTTGATCGTCTCGGCCTGGGTGGTCGGCATGCCGTGCGGGAAGCCGTGGTAGGTCTTCAGCGTCCCGTTCCGCACGAGCTTCGCGGACAGCGGCCCGGAGTCGGCGTAGGGAACGATCTGGTCGTCGTCTCCGTGCATGACCAGGACCGGCACCGTGATCTTCTTGAGGTCCTCGGTGAAGTCGGTCTGGGAGAAGGCGACGATGCCGTCGTAGTGTGCCTTGGCGCCGCCCATCATTCCCTGGCGCCACCAGTTCTCGATGATCGCTTCGGAGGGTTGCACGCCGGGCCGGTTGAAGCCGTAGAAAGGACCCGAGGCCAGGTCGCGGTAGAACCCCGAGCGGTTGGTCGCGACCTGTACCTGGAATCCGTCGAATACGTCCTTGGGGAGGCCGCCGGGATTGGCGTCGGTCTGCACCATCAGCGGCGGTACCGAACTGATCAGGACCGCCTTCGCCACCCGGCTCTCACCGTGCCTGGCGATGTAGCGCACGACCTCGCCGCCGCCGGTGGAGTGCCCGACATGGATCGCGTCGTGCAGGTCGAGGTGCGCGGTCACCGCGGCCATGTCGTCGGCGTAGTGGTCCATGTCGTGACCGTCGCTGGTCTGCGTGGAGCGCCCGTGCCCGCGGCGGTCGTGGGCGATGACCCGGTAGCCGTGCAGCAGGAAGAACATCATCTGCGTGTCCCAGTCGTCGCTCGAAAGCGGCCAGCCGTGGCTGAAGACAACCGGCTGGCCCGAGCCCCAGTCCTTGTAGAAGATCTCTATGCCGTCGGTCGTGGTGATCGTGCCCATGCGCTGCCTCCGTTGGTCTAGCGTGATGCCGGAACGTCCGCATTGGCAGGGTAACCGTCTATTTGACGGCACTCCAGGCCACCGGGTGGCGCTGAAGTGAACGCGCGGGATCGGAGGGTTTCTGAGGGCCGCGGGCATACCGGCCGGATCCGGGGGGAACGAGGCTACGACAAGAACCAACCGAGGAGGCTTCCGTGAGCGTGTACCGGGTCATCGACGTCATCGGCACGAGCACCCAGTCCTGGGAGGACGCCGCGGTCACCGCGGTGAACACCGCCCGCAAGTCCCTGCGTGACCTGCGCGTCGCCGAGGTGGTGGAGCAGGACCTGAATATCGAGGACGGCGACATCGTCTTCCGGACCAAGCTGCGGTTGTCCTTCAAGTACGAGGACCCGGCCTAGCCAGCCGGTCTGCCAGCCCGCTCCGGCCGCGCCGGGCATGACCAGGAAGGAACCGACCATGGCCAAGGCGCGGGTGTCCCGGGCTGGTGACGTGGCCGAGCTGGTGATCTCGGCGCCCCCGCTGAACCTGTTCGACGGCCAGATGATCGCCGACCTGGTCGCCGCGCTCGACGAGCTGTCCGCGCTGGCCCGCGAGGGCGCCGCGCGCGCGGTGCTGCTCCGGGCCGAGGGCAAGGTGTTCTGCGCGGGCGTGGACGTGCACGAGTTCCAGGGCCTGGGCCAGGCCCAGGGCGCGGTCTTGATGGCCAGGTTCCTGGCCCTGGTGCAGACCCTGGAGCGACTGCCGGTGCCCACGATCGCCGTGGTGCACGCGCTGAACCTCACCATCGGGTTCGAGCTGTGCCTGGGCTGCGACCTGATGTGGGCGGCGGAGGACGCCTCGTTCGGCCTGGTCGAGGCGACGGTCGGCCTCACCCCCGGCGGGGGCGGCACCCAGCGCCTGGTCGCCCGGGCCGGCGTGGCCCGGGCGGCCGAGCTGGTGATGACCGGTGACGTCTACCCGGCCGCGGAGATGTACCAGTGGGGCGTAGTGAACCGGCTGCTGCCCGCGGCGGCGCTGCTCGAGCAGGCCCGCGCGTTCGCGGCCAGGCTCGCCGCGGGGCCGACCGTCGCCACCGCGGTCGGCAAGCGGCTGCTGCAGGCCGCGCGCGACCACGGGGTGGCCGCCGCCGACGCCGTCACCCCGCGGGAGGCTGGCCAGGTCTTCGCCACCCGCGACCTGGCCGCCGGCCTCACCTCACTGCTCGAGCACGGTCCGCGCCAGGCCACCTTCGAGGGCCGCTGACTCCCCCTAAGCTTGGTCGAGTGCGTCCCCATCGCGATCCGGCCGGGCCGGTCCTGCGCGCGCCCAAGACGGCCGAGCTGATCGCGTCGTACATCCGCGGGCAGGTTGTCCGCGGCGACCTGAAGACGGGCGACTCGCTGCCGTCGGAAACCGTGCTGATGGAGATGTTCGGCGTATCCCGGCCGACGCTGCGCGAGGCGTTCCGGATCCTGGAGGCCGAATCCCTGATCAGCGTCCGCCGCGGCGCCCGTGGCGGGGCGCGGGTGGTGTCCCCGGACATCGCCGTGGCGGCCAGGTACGTCGGCCTGCTGCTCCAGATGAGCGGGACGACGATCGCCGACGTGTACGAGGCGCGGATGGCCACCGAGCCCGCCGCGGCGGGCTTGCTCGCGGCCCGGCGCTCCCAGCAGGACCTGGACGACCTGAACGCCTGCGTCGAGCACCTGGTCGGCCTGGTGGAGAGCGACGAGCACTTCCGGGACGCCGACGCCTGGTCGCAGGCCACGCAGCGGTTCCACGACCTGATCCTGGAGCGGGCCGGGAACCGGACCCTGGCCGTCCAGGCCGGCGTGCTGCGCGAGGTCGTCGCCATGCACCTGTCCACGGTCGTCATGCGCACCTTCGACCGCCCGGATACCCAGGACCAGTTCAGGAAGCTGGTCCGTTCCTACCGCAAGCTGGTGCTGCTGACCGAAGCGGGCGACGCCGAGGGGGCCGAACGGCACTGGCGAACCCACATGGAAGTCGTCGGCCGCAAGCTCCTGCCCGGCGACACGGGCGCCAAGACCGTCGTCGACCTGTTCGGCTGACCCGCCCTCCGCCCCGAACGCCTGAACGCCGTATGTCCCCGTATGTCAACCGTGGGCGTCGCGCGACAGCGGAAGCCAACACCAGTCACATCAGCACCACCAGCACGTATTCTCGGTCAGCTATGGGGTCGCGGCCAGGCGACACGTCCCAGAAAACCGGACTCAGGACACATCGGCACCATCAGCCTCACCGTCCGGGTGCGCCGGACCAACTGGAACGCCATGAAACCCCAGATCCAGTGCGTTCTGACGCAGTGAATGCCCGGTTCCATTGCGTCCGGCAGCGGACCGATCGTGAAGTCGCTATGGGAGGCGTCCGCCCGGCGCGCCTGTTGTCTGGAACTCTTGATGTCCCTGCGTTCCGGATGCTTCTCGTGACTGGTGATACCAGTCGTAGAGCCGAACATGGCTTCTGCGTCCGCATCAGACAGCGGTTCCCGCGCCCAGGCTGCCGCTTAGCCAGGGCCAGAGCCCGCCAGCCCCAGCCCGAGCCCCAGTCCCAGTCCCAGCCTCCGCCCCGGCCCCGGTCGCGGTCGCGGCGGCGAGCGCCGCCCGGCCTAGCTCGGCAAAGCACTCAGCCTCTGAGCCGTCCTCGTCCCGCCAGGACCACAGCCGCGTGGTGGTCAGCCGCAGCCGGTGCTCCTCCGTGGTCCCGATCGCGCCGTGCAACTGATGCGCGATCGCCGCCACGACGCCCGCGCCGCTGCTGGCCTGCGCCTTCACCGCCACAACGGCAGACATGCCCTCGCCGGCTCCCGGCTGGCCCGCGCCAGCGAGGCCGCCCGCGGCCGGGCCTTCCGCGGCCGGGCCTTCCGCGGCCGGGCCTTCCGCGGCCGGGCCTTCCGCGGCCAGGTCCTCGGCGGCCGGGCCCTTCGTGGCCGGGTCCTCCGCGGCGACCGCGGCCTGGGTCGCGGCGCTGATCAGGGCGACCTCGCCGGCCATCCGGGCGAGTTCCTGCTGCACCGTCGGGAACCTGGCCAGCGGCCGGCCGAACTGCTCACGTTCCTGCACATACGTCACGGTCAGGTCGAGGGCCCGCTGGGCGGCCCCGGCGATGAGCAGCGACCGGAACAGGCGCAGCAGGCACCGGGCGTAGTCGGCCGTTCCGGCGGGCACGTCGTACACCTCGGCGTCTCCGCCGAAGATGACCTCGTCCCGCGGCTCGCCGGCCAGGTTACGGCCGGTCCCGCCCCGGCCGGCCGGGGCGATGACGGCCAGCCAGTCGCCGTCCCCGTCGGACCCGGCGGCCACCGTCGTGGCCAGCCGTCCGTACGGCACCCGGCGCAGCCCCGCGCCAGAGCCCGGCCTTCCGCCAGAGCCCGGCCTTCCGCCAGAGCCCGGCCTTCTGCCAGAGCCCGGCACCCTGCCAGAGCCCAGCGCCGCGCCCGGTCCCGAAGCGACCGCCACGGTGAGCGGCCCGGACGGAATGGCCAGGCCCGCCCGGCCCAGCAGCATCCCGGCCGCGAGCGTCTCGGCCAGCGGCACAGGGGCGGCCGCGGCACCGGCAGCCACCGCGATGTCGGCGGCCGCAAACAGGTCGCCGCCGCTTCCGCCCGCCTCCTCCGGCGAGCCGGCCAGGGTGAGCCCGGTTTCCTCCAGGGCCTGCCACAGGCTGGCGTCCCAGCCGGACCCGGCGGCCGCCGCGGCCACCCTCGCGGGCGTGCAGTGCCGGGCCAGCAGGTCCTCGACGGTCCGCCGCAGCAGCTCCCGCTCACCGTCCGCCGCGGTCATATCAGCGTTCACCGCAGGGCCAGCCCGCGGGCCACGATGCCGCGCAGGATCTCGTTGGTCCCGCCGCGCAGCGTGAACCCGGGCGCGTGCAGGATCGCCTGCGCCAGCAGCCCGGCCATCCCGGAGCCTTCCGGATCGGGCTCGACCCTTAGAGTCGCCGTCAGCAGCCGGGCCACCTCGATAATCTCGCTCTCCAGTCGCGTCCCGACGTCCTTTACCAGCGCCGCCGCGATCTCGGGCGCCTCGCCCGCGGCGAGCGCCCCGGCCACCGCCAGCGACATCTGCCGGCAGGCCCACAGCCGGGCGACCACCCGGCCGACGGCGCCGGCCGACCCCAAATCACCCGACCCCAAATCACCCGACCCCGAGTCACCGGACCGCGCCGCGAGCTCGCCGACCAGGGTGTCCAACAGCACGAAGGTGGACAGCAGCCGTTCCGGGCCGCTCCGCTCGTAGGCCAGCTCCGAGGTCACCTGGGCCCACCCGTCGCCGATCGTGCCCACCACCTGCTCATCGGGCACGAACACCGCATCAAACACCACCTCGTTGAAGTGATGCTCCCCGGTCATCGAGATGATCGGCCGGATGGTCACGCCCGGCTGGTCGAGCTCGATGAGCAGCTGGCTGAGGCCGACGTGACGCTGCCGTCCGTCGGGCGGCCCGGTGCGCAGCAGCGCGATGAGGGCGTGCGCGCGGTGCGCGCCGCTGGTCCAGATCTTCGTGCCGGACACGGTCCAGCCGCCGTCCGCCCGCGTTCCCGTGGTCCTGACCGCGGCGAGGTCGGAGCCGGCGTCCGGTTCGGACAGGCCGATGGCGAAATAGCACGTGCCCTGCGCGATGGCCGGCAGGTACCGCCGCTTGAGCGGTTCGCTGCCGTACCGGAGCAGGTTCGGCCCGACCTGCCGGTCGGAGACCCAGTGGGCCGCGACCGGAGCCCCGGCGGCCAGGAGTTCCTCGACCACGACGTAGCGTTCCAGCGCCGAACGTCCCTGACCGCCGTACTCGCGCGGTATCGTCATGCCGACCCAGCCGTGGTCGGCCAGGCGGCGGCTGAACGATTCGTCCCATCCGGAGAGCCACGCGTCACAGGCGGGGACGAAGCGGCCCGCCGTCCGTTCGGCCGAAAGGAAGCCGCGGACCTGTGACCTCAGCTCCGCGGCGCCCGCCGGCAGCGGCCTGACCGGCGGCAGCAGCGTCCCGTCTCGCATCGTTCGGTCACCGTTCGCGAACTGTTGTCCGAAAAATTACCTCTAGTTAGAAACCTTTTAATCAGCTTACTATTTTGCCATAGGCCCCGGACGGCTTCCGCCGCCCCAGTTCACCCGTCCCGGCCGAAGCGAGACGAAGCGACACGAAGCGACACGACGCGAGACGCGACGAGACGTGACGACACGTGACGAGAGGGGATCGCAGTGGCAGCAGAGAACGACATACCGCTCGAGGCGCTGGCCGACAGCTCGCGCCAGCGGCCGCCCGGCGGCTTCGATGAGTTCTCGGCGTACCCGCCGATCGCGGACTACGCGTTCCTGTCCGACTGCGAGGTCACCGCGCTGGTGGCGCCGAGCGGCTCGGTCGAGTGGATGTGCCTGCCGAAGATGGACGGCCCGAGCGTCTTCGGCGCGATGCTGGACCGGGACGCCGGCTGGTTCAGGTTCGGCCCGGACGACGTGGGCGTGCCCAGCGACCGGCGCTACCTGCCCGGGACCATGGTGCTCGAGACCAGCTGGGACTGCGGCCAGGGCTGGCTGGTGGTGCGGGAATGCCTGGTCATGGGGCCATGGCAGCACGACCGTCCGGACGGAAGCACGCACATCAGGCCGCCCACCGACTACGACGCCGAGCACATGCTGCTGCGGGCCGTCCGCTGCGTGGACGGCCAGGCCCAGCTCACCCTGGACTGCGTGCCCGCCTTCGACTACGGCCGCCAGCACGCCCGGTGGCGGCACACCGAGCGCGGCTACACCCAGGCTGTCGTCGAGCCGGAAGGCCTGGACCTGACCCTCACCCTAACCTCCGATATCCGCCTCGGCCTGGAAGGATCCAGCGCCCGCGGGCGGACCCTGCTGAAGGAGGGCGACACCCGTTTCTGCGCGCTGTCCTGGGGCCGCCGGGTCCCGGAGAGCTACCAGGACGCGTACCGGCGGCTGGTCTGGACCGCGCACCACTGGCAGCACTGGCTGTCCCACGGCCGCTTCCCTGACCACCGCTGGCGCGGTCACCTGGCCCGCAGCGCGCTCACCCTCAAGGGCCTGACGTTCGCGCCCACCGGCGCGATCGCCGCGGCGGCCACCACCTCGCTGCCCGAGACGCCGGGCGGGGAGCGTAACTGGGACTACCGGTACACCTGGATGCGCGACGCGACGTTCGCGCTGTGGGGCCTGTACACCCTCGGCTTCGAGTGGGAGGCCAACGACTACGTCGCGTTCCTCCGCGACCTGGTCGAACGCGACCGCGGTGACCTGCAGATCGTCTACGGCATCGACGGCCGCCGCGAGCTCGACGAGCACGTGCTCGACCACCTGAACGGCTACCAGGGCGCCCGGCCGGTGCGGATCGGCAACGGCGCGTACCAGCAGGCGCAGCATGACGTCTGGGGCGTGATCCTCGATTCCATCTACCTGCACACCAAATCACGCGACCGTCTGGACGACCGGACCTGGAAGATGGCGCGACAGCAGGTAGAGCGCGCGCTGGAACGCTGGCGCGAGCCCGACCGAGGCATCTGGGAGGTCCGCGGCGATCCGAAGCACTTCACCTCCTCCAAGATGATGTGCTGGGTCGCGCTCGACCGCGGAGCGCGGCTGGCTACCCTGCGCGAGGACAAGGACCTGGCCCGCATCTGGCGCAAGGCCGCGGCCGAGATCCACGCCGACATCTGCGCCCACGCGCTCGACGCCCGCGGCGTGTTCTGCCAGCACTACGAGACCACGGCCCTGGACGCCTCGCTGCTGCTGATGCCGCTGCTGCGGTTCCTGCCGCCGGACGACCCGCGGATCCGGGCCACCGTGCTGGCCATCGCGGATGAGCTGACCCGGGATGGCCTGGTGCTGCGCTACCAGGTCGACGAGACCGACGACGGGCTGTCCGGCGAGGAGGGCACGTTCACCATCTGCTCGTTCTGGCTGGTCTCGGCGCTCAGCGAGATCGGCGAGCACGAACGGGCCCGGGACATCTGCGAGAAGGTCCTGTCCTACGCCAGCCCGCTGCTGCTCTACGGCGAGGAGATCGACCCGTGCTCCGGTCGGCACCTGGGCAACTTCCCGCAGGCGTTCACGCACCTGGCGCTCATCAACGCCGTCATGCACGTGATCCGCAAGGAGCAGGCCGCGCAGCGGCGGGCCATGGCCCGCGAGGTACCGGAAGGCGAGGAATAGATCACCGGCTGCCCTCCAGAGCGCCAGGAGGCTCCGGGGCCGGGTCGAAGTAACCGGGTACCCACCTGAGCACTTCGGCCCGGAACTCGCCCTCGCACTCCAACTGGCACAGCACCCCGATGCCCGCCGTGGACACCCGGTGGATGAGCACGTAGAACGGCGGCACATTGAACTGGCGGCTGATGTTGCCGGCCCGCATGTCGGTGACCCGGCTGGCCTCCTCGCGCATCCATTCCCGGGTGAACTTGAACGAGTCCACCTTGGACGGCTCGGCGAGCGGTGCCAGGAAGGCGTGCAGCGCGTCCAGATCCACGTGGATCCCCGGCCGCAGGAACCCGTTCGCGCGCAGTTCGCGCTCCACTTCCTCGACGTCCGCGTCGTCGTCGTGCATAATCCGCAGCAGCCGGCCGAAGAACCGCGGCAGCCCGCCCGGCAGCCGGTCCACCGCGCCGAAGTCGAGCACGCCCAGGCGCCCGTCCTCGAGCAGGCGGAAGTTGCCCGGGTGCGGGTCCGCGTGCAGCAGCCCGGCCCGCGACGGTCCCGAGAATAGGAACCGAACGAGCAGGATTCCTGCCCTATCGCGCTGTTCTTTGCTGCCCTCGGCGATGATCCGGGACAGCGGCGTGCCGTCCATCCAGTCGGACACCAGCACCTGGCCGGTGGACATGACCACGTTGGGCACGTAGATGTCCGGGTCGCCCGCGTACGCGTCGGCGAACATCTGCTGGGACATCGCCTCGAGCTCGTAGTCGAGTTCCTCGCTGATCCGGTCCTTCAGCTCGTCGAGCAGCGGCTTGACGTCCAGCCCCGGCATCAGCAGGCCGAACAGCCGCCCGGCCCGGCTCAGCTGGTTGAAGTCACCGATCAGCGCGCGTCCCGCGCCCGGGTACTGGATCTTCACCGCGACCCGCCGGCCGTCGTGCCAGATGGCCTCGTGCACTTGGCCGATGGAGGCCGCGGCGGCGGGCGTGTCGCTGAACTCGGCGAAGAGATCCCGCCAGTCTTCCCCGAGTTCCCTGGTCAGCACCTGGTGCACGGTGCGCGTCGGCAGCGGCGGTGCGGCTTCCTGCAGCCTGGTCAGCGTGGCCCGGTAGGGGCTGGCGATCTCCGGCGGCAGCGCCGCCTCGAAGATGGACAGCGCCTGGCCCAGCTTCATGGCGCCGCCCTTGAGCTCGCCCAGGACGCGGAAGATCTGCTCGGCGGTGCGCTGCTGGATCTCCTGCGCGACGATCTCGGCCGGCCGGCCGCCGATGCGCTTCCCCACCCCGATGGCGGTGCGGCCCGCCAGTCCGATCGGCAGCCTGGCCATCTTCGCGGCCCGGGTCATCGGGTTCTTGGGAACGTCGCTCACACCGATCATTGTCCCGCATGACCAGGGGCGGCCGGTACGGCCAGGGCCCGCCGGAGTTCGGCCTGGTCGTGAGCTGGCAGCCAGTCACGCGCGGCGTCGTACTCGAGCCACCGCCGCCGGAGCCCGGTCTCGGCGAACTGCCGGAGCAGCGTACGCAGCAGCGGGTGCCGGTCCTGGGTGAGCCAGATCAGCGACCACGCGTACAGCGGAGTGGGATCGGCCAGCGGAACCGAGCGGACCCCGGCGCCCGCGGGCAGCGCGACGTCGGCGGGCAGCAGCGAAAAGCGCCGGCGGTCGGCCCGGACGTGGCTGATCAGGTGGTCAAGGCCGAGGTTGACGGCGCCATCTTCGACGGCGATGCCGAAGTGGTCGGCGAAGCGCCGCAGGAAATCCAGCTTGCCCAGGGTGGCGGGGCTCCACAGGATGCTCTCCCGCAGGTCGGCCGGGCGCAGCACGGGCCGGCCCGCCAGCGGATGTTCGGCGCCCAGGATCGCGTCGACCGGTTCCAGCCGGGCGAGCCGTGACGCCATCCGGTCCTGGCCCTGCTCGCCGGCCGGATAGACGCGGCCGAAGCCCATGTCGATCTCGCCGCGCCGCAACGCCGTCACCGCGGCGGAAAGATCACGGCTGTGGCCGATCTCCGTGCTCAGCCCGGGTATGGCCGCGACGACCCGCCCGACCGTGCGCATCGGGTCGTACAGGTGCCCCCACACGTCGATCCGCAGCGGCCGTCCCGGGTCGCGGGCCGCCTCGACCGCGCGATCGGCCTCGGCCAGGGCCCGCCGGGCCGGGGCCAGGAACCGGCGCCCGGCCTCGGTGAGCCGGACGGCGCGGGCCTGCCGGGTGAACAAGGCGACGCCGAGTTCGCGCTCCAGCCGGGCGATCCGCTTGGACAACGCCTGCTGGGTGAGGAAGAGCTGGCCGGCCGCGCGGCCGAAGTGCAGTTCCTCGGCGGCCGTGACGAACGCCCGGACCTGCGCGAGATCGAGATCCACGCCCCCAGCCTTCGTCGACAACCGCTGGTTGTCAACCAAGCCCGAGCGCTGTTGGACCGCCCGGCGTGAGCGCCGGTTTGCTTGCTGACATGAAAGCCCTCGTTCCCGCCGACCGGCCAGACGCGCTGGTCAGCTTCGCCGACACCGGCCTGCCCGAGCCCCGGCCGGGCGAGGCCCTGGTCAAGGTCGAGGCGTTCTCGGTCAACCGCGGTGAGATCTTCCAGCTGGAACAGCCTCGCCCGGGGACCCGGCCCGGGAAGGACATCGCCGGGCTGGTGGTGCAGGCGGCCGCCGACGGAACCGGCCCGGCCGCGGGGGAGCGGGTGGCCGGGCATCCCGAAGCGGGCGGGTGGGCCGAATACGTCGCGGTGGCGACCGCGGCCCTGGCCCCGCTGCCGGACAGCGTGCCTGCCGTCCCGGCCGCGGCGCTGCCGCTGGCAGGGCTGACCGCGCTGCGCTTGCTGCGCGGCGCGGGCAGCGTCGCCGGGCGGCGCATCCTGCTGACCGGCGCCTCCGGCGGGGTCGGCCACTACGTCACCGAACTGGCGGCCAACTCCGGTGCCGACATCACCGTCGTGTCCGCCACCGCCGAACGCGGTCAGCGGCTAGCCGCGCTCGGCGCCGCGGCCGTCGTCCACGACATCGGCGCCTCGGCCGGCCCGTTCGATCTCGTCCTGGAGTCGACCGGGGGCAAGAACCTGGCGCTGGCGGTGGACCGGCTCGCGCCCGCCGGGACGCTGATCTGGTTCGGCCAGGCCAGCCGGGACCCGGCCACCCTGAGCTTCTTCGACATCCTCGGCGGCCCGCAGACCGTGACGATCCGCTCGTTCGCCTATTGGGACTCACCCGTCCCCTACGGCCGCGATCTCGCCGTCCTGGTCCGTCTGGTCGCCACCGGGCGGCTGCACCCCGAGATCGGCCGCTTGGCCGGCTGGGAAGACGCCGCCACCACCCTCACCGACCTGTATCAGCGCCGCATCCGCGGCAACGCCGTCCTCACCATTCCGTAAGGAGAATTGTCATGATCACCACCGACCCGGCCGCCGTCGTCACCCGCTACATCTACGCCGTCCGCGACGGCGACAGCGGCGCGATCCGGGACAGCTTCGCCGAGGACGCCGTCTGGGACTATCCCGGTGACCTGCCGCTGTCCGGGACCTGGCGCGGCCGCGACAGCATCGTCGACGACTTCCTCGGCAGCGTGGGCACCGCGCTCGAACCCGGATCAACGGTGGCGCTGGAAGTCACCAGCGTCCTGACCGCGGGCGACCAGGTCGTCGCCGAGTGGACCTCCCGCGCCACCGCCCGGGGCGGTGCCGCATACCACAACCGCAACGTCGGCATCTTCACCGTCCGCGACGGCAAGATCGCCGCGGTCCGCGAGTACACCGACACCCAGCACGCCGCCCACGTCCTGTTCGGCCAGTCCTGACTCCCGCTCGGCAGGCCCCATGCGCCGCGCCC
>Ga0307305_10000584_pt1 | contig 13448 bp, 11 predicted proteins | sample ER_DNA_186_FD_194512 | JGI IMG/M metagenome (GOLD analysis project Ga0307305, IMG submission 194512) | Bulk soil microbial communities from the East River watershed near Crested Butte, Colorado, United States - ER_DNA_186 | ecosystem: Environmental > Terrestrial > Soil > Floodplain | place... | reverse complement strand
GCCTTCGAGTCGCCGCAGCGGCTGCCGGCGTCGCTTCGTGTTCTCGCGCGTGTGATCCCCGACCGGCCTGCGGCGGTGTGCCGGGAGCTGACGAAGCGGTTCGAGGAAGTGGCGCGCGGGCGCGTCTCGGAGCTGGCACAACGCTTCGCCGCCGGGGCCAAGGGGGAGATCGCGCTCGTCGTTGGTGCGGGGACCGTCTCGAGGGACGAGGCCGGCGCGGAGGAGGCCGTCGCCGAGCTTCTCGCAGCCGGCGTTCCGAGACGGCAGGCCGCGGACGTGGTCGCCCGACTGACCGGAGTGGCCCGCAACCGCCTCTACCGGACATCTCTGTAACTTCCCTGTCGTCTGATTTGACAACTTGGCCAGGCCTTGCTACGGTCGCGTTGTTTGCATAACTGACAACGGAGGTGTTCTGCCGCCATGCGTCTGCTTCTCGTCGTGACCACTGTGGCCGCCATGGCCACCCCGGCTTCGGCGCTGGGCTGGAGCTGGCCGGTGACGGGGCCCGTCCTGACGGCGTTCTCGTTCGACCGTGCGCACCCGTACGCGGCGGGACAGCACCGCGGGATCGACATCGGCTCGCCGGTGGGGTCGCCCGTCCTCGCGCCGGCGTCCGGCACGGTTGCGTTCGCCGGAACCGTGCCGACCGCGGGCAAGACGGTGACGATCGAGACGGCGGATGGGTACTCGGTGACGCTCGTGCACCTCGGCTCTTTCACGGTCCGGCGCGGGGCGGCGGTCGGGGAGGGCGATGCGGTCGGCACCGTCGACCCGAGCGGCGTTCCGGAGCTGCCGGTGCCGTACGTCCACCTCGGCGTCCGGGAGACCCCAGACCCTCAGGGCTATCTCGACCCGCAGCTGTTCCTGCCCGGCTCCGACCCGGTCCCGGTGCCGCCGCCGGCTTCGGGCGGAGATCCGGTCCTGCCGCCGCCGACACCGGCCGCGGTGCCTCCGGGGCTCAAGGCGCAGAAGCCGGCGGCCGCCCAGGCGGTCCATGCGCATGCGGGCAGCGCCGTCGGCACGCTCGGTTCGCGCGAGGAGGGGTCTGTCCGAGCCCGCGTGCAGGCGGGTGCACGGTCCGTGTCCCGCCGGGCCGAAGGAAGCACGAACACGCATGGCACCGAACGCGCCGAGCATGTGAGCCGCCGGCTCGACGTCCGCAAGGCGACCCGCGCCGGTCATGCTTCAGGGCTGTCGGCGCATGCTCCGGCCACGGGGGCGGCAGGCCGCCGCCCGGCGGACGTCCCGCTGATGCGGGCGGCTGCCCCGCGGGGGCCCGTTGCCGCGGCGGCCGGCGCTTCCGAGGGCGGCGTTCCGGCAGCGTTGCTTCCCGTGGGCCTGGCTGTCGCCGCTACTTTCGGCTGCGCGGTCCTGCTCGTGCGGCGACGTCGCGGGCGTCCGGCGCCGGCGGGCACGAAGGGCGTTCGTATCATTGACGGCGATGCGCTTCTACCTGACGACACCGATCTACTACGTGAACGCGACCCCTCACATCGGGCACGCGTACACGACGATTGCCGCGGACGTTCTCGTCCGGCACCACCGCCAGCGCGGAGACGAGACGTTCTTCCTCACGGGGACGGACGAGCACGCCTCGAAGGTGTACCGCGTCGCCGACGAGCAGGGCCTCGACGCCAAGACGTACGTCGACCGGATCGCCGAAGACTGGCGAGAGCTGCCTAGGCGGATCGGTGCTCAGTACGACTTCTTCATCCGGACGACCGACGAGGGGCACAAGCGCTTCGTCCAGGAGTTCCTCCGGCGCATCTACGACAACGGCGACATCTACCAGGACATCTACGCGGGGCTCTATTGCGTCGGGTGCGAGGAATTCAAGAGCGAGGCCGATCTCGTCGGCGGGCTCTGCCCGGAGCACGGGATCGCTCCCGAGTACATCGAGGAGAAGAACTACTTCTTCCGGCTCTCGGCGTATCAGGAGAAGTTGCTGGCCCTCTACGAAGAGCGGCCCGACTTCGTGCTGCCGCGCTTCCGCTACAACGAGGCGCGCAGCTTCATCGAGGGCGGGCTCACGGATTTCAGCGTCAGCCGGGCGGGCCAGCCGTGGGGCGTGCCAATCCCCTGGGACGAGGAGCAGGTCACCTATGTCTGGGTAGACGCGCTCATCAACTACCTGAGCGCGCTCACCTACGCGCGTGAAGGGGAGGATCTCCGCGACCGTTTCTGGCCGCACGTCCACCACCTCCTCGGCAAGGACATCCTCCGCTTCCACTGCGTGTACTGGCCGGCGTTGCTCCTCTCCGCGGGCTACGAGGTGCCGAGGCAGCTCTTCGTGCACGGCTACCTGCTCCAGGACGACCGGAAGATCTCGAAGTCGCTCGGAAACGTGATCGACCCGCTCGACCTGGTGGATGTCTACGGCAGCGACGCGGTGCGCTTCTGGGCGCTGCGCTCGGTCTCGTTCGGCCAGGATGGGAGCGCATCCGTGGAGGCCCTGCACCAGCGGTACGACCGCGAGCTGGCCAACGATCTCGGGAACCTCGTCTCGCGGACGACGGCGATGATCGCTCGGTATCTCGGCGGGCGAGTCGCCGCCGGCCCACGAAATGACGAGCTCGCCGGGGCCCTGGACAGCCTTCGGGAGAAGCTGATCGCACGTTTCGACGCGTACGACCTGACCGGCGGCCTCGAGGACGTCTGGGAAATCGTGCGCTGGCTCAATCGACACGTCGAGACGACGGCGCCGTGGCAGCTCGCGAAGGACGAGGCGAAGCGCGAGGAGCTCGCTGCCGTCCTGTACGACCTCGCCGACGGCGTCCGCGCAGTCGCCGTCGCGCTCTCGCCGTACTTGCCGGAGACGGCGCCGAGAATCCTGGGTGCGCTCCGCCAGCCGGTCGACGTGTCGCTCGACCAGGTCGCCTACGGCAGGGCGGACGAGACCGAGGGGATCGAGCCGGCGGCGCCACTGTTCCCGCGCGTCGATCTCCTGACTGCCACCGTCTGATTGCCGCGGCCGTGGTGCCTGCGCAGACGAGATGCCGAGCCCGACGCCGATCCTAGTCGCGCCCGCCTGGCCCTACGCGAGCGGCCCCCGGCACCTGGGTCACGTGGTCGGATTCGGCGTCCCTGCGGACATCTTCGCCCGGTACCAGCGGCTCAAAGGCAACCGGGTGCTGATGGTCAGCGGGACGGACGAGCACGGCACGCCGGTCATGGTCGCCGCCGACAACGAACGCGTGTCGCCACGCGAGATCGCCGATCGGTACAACGCCCACATCCTGCACGATCTGGCCGCTCTCGGCCTCACGTACGACACGTTCACGCGCACGACGACGAAGAACCACTATCGCGTCGTTCAGGACGTGTTCCAGACGCTCTACGAGCGTGGCTACATCCTCGAGAGGACGACCATGGGAGCCTTCTCGGCGACGACCGGCCATACGCTTCCGGACCGCTACGTCGAGGGCACGTGCCCACATTGCGGCTATCCGAACGCGCGAGGAGACCAGTGCGACAACTGCGGCCGCCAGCTCGACCCGATCGACCTCGTCGACCCACGGGCGCGGACAGACGGTCTTGCACCTGTCTTTCGCGAGACGAAGCACCTCTTCCTCGACCTGCCCGCGTTCGCCGCGCAACTTTCGCAATGGATCGAACGCCAGAGGCACTGGCGGCCCAATGTGCGCAATTTTTCACTCCAGTTCGTCAACGAGCTCCAGGCGCGGCCGATCACCAGGGACCTCGACTGGGGCGTTCCGGTCCCTGTCGAGGGCTGGCGCGAGGAAGCAAACAAGCGGATCTACGTCTGGTTCGATGCGGTCATCGGCTACCTCTCGGCGAGCGTCGAGTGGGCGCACAACCGCGGGGAGCCCGATGCCTGGCGCGATTGGTGGCAGAACGAGGCTTCCCGTCACTACTACTTCATGGGTAAGGACAACATCGTCTTCCACACGGTCATCTGGCCAAGCATGCTGCTCGGCTACGCGTCGGACGGTGAGCTCGGCGCGGGAAAGGGCTCGCTGCAGCTTCCGTACGACGTGGTTGCCAGCGAGTTCCTGACGATGGAGGGGAAGAAGTTCGCGACGAGCCGTGGGATCGGGATCTACGTCAGCGACTTCCTGAGCCGCTACGAGGCCGATCAGCTGCGCTACTTCCTCGCCGTGGCCGGGCCCGAGACGCAAGACACCGATTTCACGTGGTCCGAATTCGCGCGCAGGAACAACAACGAGCTCGTCGCGGCCTGGGGGAACCTCGTTCATCGAACGCTCACGAACGTGTACCGGCACTTCGGCGAGGTGCCGCATCCGTACGAGCTGGCGGAGTCCGACGCAGCGGTCTTGCGCTCGGTGGAAGGCGGCTTCAGGACGGTGGGAGCCGAGATCGAGCGTGTTCGATTCAAGGCCGCGCTGAATCTCGCGATGGCGCTCGTGCGCGAGGTGAATCAGTACCTGAGCTCCCAGGCCCCGTGGGCGGTGCTCGAGGCGGATCGTGAACGAGCGGGAACGATCCTGTACGTGGCGCTTCGCTGCATCGACAACCTCAAGATCCTCCTCGCGCCGTTCCTGCCCTTCTCGTCCCAGGTTCTGCACGAGTCGCTCGGTCACGAGGGCCACATCGCCGGCCCCCTTGAGCTGCAGGAGGTCGACGAAGGCGGCGCTGTCCACCGGGTGCTGACGGGCGACTACGACGCCTGGGTCGGCGAGTGGGCGCCGAGCCAGATCCAGCCGGGCCAACGCATTCGCGAGCCGGCGCCGCTGTTCAGGAAGCTCGATGTGGAGCAGGTGGTCGAAGAGGAGCTCGCGCGGATGGAAGCTGCATCCAGGTGATCGATACCCACGCGCACCTCGACGCGTGCGTGGAATCGCCGGAGACGCTCGTCGCGCGGGCGCGCGCGGCGGGGGTGGAGCGGATCGTGTCCGTCGGGTCGGGGCTCGACTCCTGCCGGGAAACGCTCGCGATCGCGCAGCGCGAGCCGGGGGTCTGGGCCGCGCTCGGTGTCCATCCGCACCAGGCCGGTGAGCCGGACGCGGACCGCCTCGACGAGCTGCGCGAGCTGCTCGAGGACGAACGCGCGGTCGCCGTCGGCGAGACCGGCCTCGACTTCTACCGCGACTATGCCCCGCGCGACCGGCAACGAGACCTCTTCGAGCGCCAGATCGCGCTCGCGGAAGAGCTCGGCAGGACGGTCGTGGTCCACAGCCGGGCGGCGGGGACGGAGACCGCCGCCGCGCTGGAGCCTTTCGGCGGGACGGTCGTCCTGCACTGCTTCTCGAGCCCCGAGTTGCTGGAGCCCGCGCTCGAGCGCGACTACTTCGTCTCGTTCGCCGGCAACGTCACCTACCCCAAGGCCGAGGACCTGCGCGAAGCGGCGCGCCGCATCCCGGCGAACCGCTTGCTCGCCGAGACCGACAGCCCGTATCTCAGCCCGCAGCCACGCCGAGGCCGTCCGAACGAGCCCGCAAACGTCGTCCACACCGTGGCGGTGCTCGCCGAGGCGCGGGGAGAGGACGCAACGGAGCTCGCTGCCAGGCTCGGCGCCAACGCAGCGGCTGCGTTCTCCCTCCCGTGAGGCTCCCGGCCGCCAAGAAGGAGCTTGGCCAGCACTTCCTCATCGACCAGAACATCCTGGGCGTCATCGACAGGCTGGCCGAGCTCGGTCCACGGGACGTCGTGCTCGAGGTCGGCCCCGGCGTCGGCGTCCTCACCGCGTTCCTCGCCGAGCGAGCGGCGCACGTGCACGCGATCGAGCTCGACCGCTCGCTCGAAGGCCCGCTGGCGGAGCGGCTCGCGGGCCGTGAGAACGTCGAGCTCCAGTTCGGCGACGCGCTCCGGCTCGACCTCGCCTCCCTCGATCCTCCGCCGACCAAGCTCGTCTCCAATCTTCCGTACAACGTGGCCACGCCGCTCGTGGTCGAGAGCCTCGACGGGCTGCCGGCGCTCGAGGCGTGGTGCGTGATGGTCCAACGCGAGGTCGCAGAGCGTTTCTTTGCCGAGCCATCGACGAAGGCCTACGGCGCGGTCTCGGTGCTCGTGCAGCTCGCTGCGGAGCGAACCGGCTTCCATCCCGTCTCGCGAACCGTCTTTCGACCACGGCCGAACGTCGATTCGGCTCTCGTGGCCTTCCGCCGACGTGCACAAGGCGCCGATCCGCGCGTGAAGCAGGCGGTCACGGCCGCGTTCGCGCACCGGCGCAAGCGCCTCGCCAACTCGCTCGAGCTCGCCGGTCTCGTCTCGCGCGACCGCGCCGCTGCCGCGCTGGAGACGATCGGGCGCGACCCGCGCGCGCGGGCCGAGGAGCTGGCGCCGCCCGAGTTCGTCGCTCTGGCCGATGCGCTGCGATGAGAATGCTCCCGTGCGCGAGCTGAGGGTCGAGACCGAGCGCAGGACGCAGCTGCTCGACGTGACCGCGCGGGTGCAGTCCCTCCTCGACGGCGTCGACGGCTCTCTCATCACGCTTTTCGTGCCGCACACGACGGCCGCGGTCGTCGTCCAGGCGGAGGGCGACGGCGCCACCGCCGTCGCCGCAGACATCGAGTCGGCGCTCGACCGAATCGTGGACGAGGGCTGGCCCTGGCAGCACGCCTGCGAAGGCGACGCGAACCCCTGGTCGCACGTCCGCGCCGCCCTGGCCGGCGCATCGGTGTCGATCCCGCTCGAAAGCGGGCGGCTGGTGCTCGGCGCCCAGCAGGCCCTGTTCCTCGCGGAGTTCGACGGCCCGCGTGAGCGGACGATCTACCTCACCGTCACGCGGTGAAGCGCGCACCGGCGACCGCGAAGCTCAACCTCGCGCTCGTCGTCGGTCAGCGCCAGGAGGACGGCCGTCACGAGGTCGCCACCGTGCTGCAACGGCTCGACCTCGCAGACCGCGTCGCCGTCGAGCCCGCGCCGAGGCTGCGCGTCGAGGGGTTTCCCGAGGACACGCTCGTCCGCGGCGCACTCGAGTCCCTTGGGGCGGCCGCCGGCGTCGAGCCGGGCTGGGAGGCAAGGATCTGGAAGCGGATCCCGGTGGCCGCAGGGCTCGGCGGTGGCAGCTCCGACGCGGCGACCGCCCTGCGCCTCGCGAACGAGAGCCTCGACGAGCCGCTCCAGGCCGAGGCCCTACACGAGCTCGCGTCCCGCCTTGGCGCGGACGTGCCGTTCTTCCTGACGAGCGGCCCGCAACTCGGCGAGGGCGTGGGCTTTGACCTGACCCCGCTCGAACTGCCCCAGGACTACTGGGTCGTCGTGGTCCTACCGCGGGACACGCGCAAGGGCTCCACGGCGGCCGTCTACGCAGCCTTCGACGAGCGAGGAGGGGAGCGCGACTATGCGGAGCGTCGGGCCGAGCTCGCGGAGGCGCTCACACGCGCTCGTCGGCCGCGCGACCTTGCGGCCCTTCCGCTCAACGACCTCACCTCCTCTCCACTCGCCGACGAACTCCGAGCTCTGGGTGCGTTCCGGGCGGACGTTTCGGGTGCCGGTCCGGCGGTATACGGGCTCTTCCACCATCGCGACCAGGCCGCTGCCGCGAGCCGGGAACTCGAGACCCAGGGCCGAACATGGCTCACCGTTCCGACTTGGTACGGTTGATGCATGGCTACGGATCAGCCGCTCCAGCCGACCGGGCCCATCGAGCACGGGACAACACGCGCCGGTCGGTGGCTACGCGTGCGACGCATCAGAGCCGCGCTCTGGATCGCGGTGATCGAGGGAATCGTCGTCGCGCTCCTCCACGACGTCTCCCGCTGGACTGTGATCGCGGTCGCGATCCCGCTGCTGGCGCTCTATCTCTTCTGGGGCCGCACGGCCCGTTCCGACACGGTCCGCCAGCTCTCCTGGATCGCCGGAGCCTCGCAGGCTCTCGCGGTCGTCGTGGTCATCTTCGCCTTCATCCTCAGCTGGCTGGCGCTCTTGCTTGCCGGCATCTTCGCCGCCATCGCGCTCCTGTTCCTCTTCTCCGACCGGGGCTGAGACCAGAACTCAAAGTGTTGGGCGTTACGCTGTCCCATGATGGGGCGTAGCCAAGTCCTGAGGCGTCGCTTGCGACGCCGGTCTAGAGGCCGTGCGGGCTCTGCCCTTGCTGCCGTCTTGCGGACGAACTTGGATAGAAAGCAACTGCGATGGGGCGTAGCCAAGTGGTAAGGCAGCGGGTTTTGGTCCCGCGATCCCAGGTTCGAATCCTGGCGCCCCAGCCTTGAGCCCTGTGGCGAACTCGAAGCTCGCAGCCGTCGTCCTGGCCGCCGGCCTGGGCACGCGCATGCGCTCCGAGACGCCCAAGCACCTACACCCGCTGCTCGGGCGGCGCCTCGTCGACTGGGTGATCGAGGCGGCCCGCGGCCTGGAGCCCGAGCCGCTCGTCGTCGTGACCTCGCCGGACCAGCAGGACGCGTACGACGGCGTCGCGGTCGCCGTCCAGGAGAAGCCCCGGGGGACGGGGGATGCGACTGCCGCTGCGCGCGAGACGCTCGACGGATTCGAGGGTGACGTGCTCGTGGTCAGCGGAGATGCCGCTGCGATCACGGCGGAGATCCTCGGCCGCCTGCTCGAGACCCATCGGCGCGAGAGCGCTGCGGCGACCGTGCTCTCGTTTGAGCGCGACGAGCCGGGCACCTACGGTCGCGTCGTTCGCAGCCCGGACGGCACGCTCGAGGCGATCGTCGAGGCCACGGACGCGAGCGAGGACGAGCTCGCCCTCACCGAGATCAACTCGTCGATCTACGTCTTCGCCGCCGCCAAGCTGTGGCCGGCGCTCGACCGGCTCGAGCCCGCGAACAAGCAGGGTGAGCTCTACCTCACGGACACGGTCCGCGATCTCGTCTCCGCCGGCGAACGGGTCGCCGTCTACAAGGACGACGACCCGGCCGAGGTGGGAGTGAACACCCGCGTGGAACTGGCGTCGCTCGCCGCCACGCTGCGCGACCGCGTCAACGAGGGGCACATGCTCGCCGGCGCGACGATCGTCGATCCGGCGACGACCTGGATCGACCCTTCCGTCGAGCTTGAGCCGGACGCGACAGTGCACCCGTTCACGGTGCTGAGGGGCTCGACTCGGATCGCGCGCGGGGCGGAGGTGGGCCCGCACGTCGTCGTCGACGACGCCGAGGTCGGCCCGGGTGCGCTGGTCGGTCCGTTCTGTTACCTTCGCCCCGGAACGGTGCTGGAGGCCGGGGCCAAGGCGGGCGCGTTCGTGGAGATCAAGAACTCACGCATCGGGGAGCGCACCAAGGTGCCCCACCAGTCCTACATCGGCGATGCGGAAGTCGGCGCGGACACGAACATCGCGGCTGGGAACATCACCGTCAACTTCCCGCACCAGGAGGGGAAGCCGAAGGGCCGCACGAAGATCGGCCGCAACGTCAGGACCGGTGTCCACAATGCCTTCGTGGCGCCGGTCGAGATCGGCGACGACGCTTGGATTGGTGCCGGATCGGTCATCACCGAAGATGTCCCTCCGGAAGCCCTCGCGATCGCGCGGCAGCGCCAGGTCACCAAGGAAGGCTACGTCCGGAACAGGCGGGATCAGGATGAGTGAGGCGACACTCCCCGGGCTCGAGACCGTCGACCCGCCGGCCGTGCCGGAGACCGAGCGCACGCCGTGGATCGAGCGCGGCCCGCAGAAGCGGCTGATGCTCTTCGCCGGCCGCTCGAATCCTGCGCTGGCCGAGGCGATCGCGGAGAAGCTCGGCGTCATGCTCGGCGAGGTCGAGCTGAAGACCTTCGCGAACGGCGAGACCTACGTGCGCTACGACGAGTCGATCCGCGGCAGCGACGTCTTCATCATCCAGTCCGGCAACCCGCCGGTCAACGACCACCTGGTCGAGCTGCTGATCATGATCCAGGCGGCCAAGCTCGCTTCGGCGAAGCGGATCACAGCCGTCGTCCCGTGGTTCCCGTACTCGCGCCAGGACAAGAAGTCGGCGCCGCGGGAGCCGATCACGGCCAAGCTCGTCGCCGACGCGCTCGAGGTCGCCGGGGTCGACCGCGTGGTCACGATGGACCTGCACGCCGGTCAGATCCAGGGCTTCTTCACGATTCCCGTCGACCACATGACGGCGCTTCAGCTCTTCGCACAGCACTACCGCGACAAGGGCCTGAGCGGGGAAGGGGTCGTAGCGGTCTCGCCGGACCCGGGCCGCGCGAAGATGGCGCGCCGCTTCGGGCAGATGCTGGAGGCGGACCTCGCGATCCTGAACAAGGTGCGTCCCGAGCACGACACCGCCGAGGTGACCGAGGTGATCGGCGACGTCCAGGGCAAGGTGGCCCTGATGAGCGACGACATGATCGTGACGGGCGGGACGCTGATCGCCGGGGCGACCGCGCTTCGAGAGGCGGGTGCGACCGAGGTCTACGCCTGCGCCACGCACGGGCTCTTCCCCGGCAACGCCTTCGAGAAGATTGCAGCCAGCGCGCTGACGCAGGTGACGGTCGCCGACACGGTCCCGATCGACCCGATCAACCGGCCCGTCAACATCGAGGTCCTGCCGGTCTCCGGCCTCCTGGCCGAGACGATCATGAACATCTTCGCCGACGACTCGGTGTCGGCGATCTTCGCGGGCGAGAACCAGCTCTTTTAGTCACCCTCGCGTTGCCACGGGGCGAATCCGGACGAGCGGCTCCTCCGTATACCCGCACGGCCCGTCGCGCCCTCTGCGGTCCCCTCCCAGGAACGGCTTAGGGCGGGCGGGCCGCTACGTGCCGAAGCTCCGCGATTCCTCCTCGGGAGGCGTACCACCCGCCCGATAGGAGAGGATGAGGGCATGAGGACCCAAGCGACAGCAGAGCTCGACCGCGCCAGGATCGCGGAGCTGACCGAGCGCGAGCAGCGCCGGCTCGACGAGTCGACGCCCGGCTCGCGCGCGATGTTCGAGCGCGCGCGGCGCGCGTTGGCGGGCGGGGTCGCGTCCGCCTATCAGGAGCGCGAGCCCTGGCCGATCTACCTCGAGCGCGGCTCGGGCTCGCGGGTCTGGGACGTCGACGGCGCCGAGCGAATCGACTTCCACAACGCCTTCGGCTCGATGCCGCAGGGGCACGCGCACCCGGCGATCACGAAAGCGGTGCGGGAGCGGCTCGAGCTCGGCACGCAGTTCGCCGCGCCCACCGAGGACGGCGTCGTGGTCGCGGAGGAGCTCACGCGGCGCTTCGGCCTCACACGCTGGCGGTTCGTCAACTCCGGCTCGGAGGCGACAATGGACGCGATCCGGATCGCCCGCGCACAGACCGGCCGCGACACGATCGTCAAGATCTTCGGCTCGTACCACGGCCACCACGACTACGTGATGGTCTCGATCGGCGTCCCGTACGACCAGATCGGCGACCGAGAGGACTACGCGTCGCTTCCCTACGGGGCCGGGATCCCACAGTCCGTCGCCGATCTCACCGTGCCCGTGCCCTTCAACGACGCCGGCGCGATGGAGCGCCGGATCGAGCGGCTCATCGAGGAGGGGCGGCCGCCTGCCTGCGTGATCATGGAGCCGGCGATGATGAACCTCGGGGTCGTCCTCCCCGAGCCGGGCTACCTACAGGCCGTGCGCGAGCTGACGCAGCGCCTCGGCGTCCTGCTGATCTTCGACGAGGTGAAGACCGGCCTCTGCATCGCCGCGGGTGGAGCCGTGGAGCGCTTCGGCGTCAGCCCCGATCTGCTGACGCTCGCGAAGGCGCTGGGCGGCGGGCTCTCGGCCGGTGCGATCGGCGGCACCGAGGAGGCCTTCGACGTCGTCGAGACCGGAAAGGTCTACCAGGTCGGCACCTTCAACGGAAACCCGCTGGCCATGGCCGCGGCGCGGGCCAGCCTGACCAAGGTGCTCACGCCGGAGGCCTACGAGCTGCTCGACTCGCTCGAGGAGCGCCTGCTGCGAGGGTGCCAGGACGTGATCGACAGGCACGGGCTGCCGGGGTACTCGGTCGGCGTCGGGGCGAAGGGGTGCGTCACGTTCTCGCCCGAGCCGATCGTCGACTACGAATCCTTCAAGGCCCACCAGGACGCCGCCTTGGCCGACCTCGCCTGGCTCTACAACATGAACCGCCGCATCTACATGACTCCCGGTCGCGAGGAGGAGTGGACGCTGACGGTCGCGCACACGCCTGAGGATTGCGACGCGTTCGTCGCGGCGTTCGACGAGATGGCAGCCGACCTGACGGCGTGACGACGACCATCCGTCTCCGGCGTCCGCCGGCGAAGGTGCTCCATCCGCTCGAGGGCTTCGGCGCCCAGTTGAACACGAACCTCTTCATCACCCGCGGCCGGACCGCCGGCGAAGGGCGAAAGCTCACGGCCGCTCAGCTCGAGGCTCTCCAGACGACGATCGACAACGTGAGGCCCGGGCTCAGCCGGATCCTGGTCCGAAGAGGCCTCCGGCCCGGCACCGCAAAGGGGAGGGCGGCGCCGCAGTTCGTAGCGCTGATGAAGACGATCGAGTTGGCGCAGCAGGCGGGAGCCGACCTCAACCTGACGTGGTGGGGGCAGGGCCCCTATGCCGTCGAGCGGCGGCTGCGCGCGCTGAGGTGGCCGAACAGGACGTTCCACGACTGGCCCGACCCGTCCCGCCGCAAGTGGCCGCCGGAGCTGACCGAGCCCGGCGGCATCACCGAGCCGAGGCACCAGATGGAGCGGTTCGCGGGGATCCTCGAGCGGGCGCGACAGCGCGGGCTCGACTGCGTCAGCTCCATCACGATCCAGAACGAGGTCAACGCCGGCAGCGTCGACATCGCGAAGCAGCGAGACCAGTTCCTCTCGATGCGGTTCTACGAGCTGCTCTACCGGTACCTCGACACGGAGCTGAAAGGACGCGCCGATCCGCAGGACCCGGGCCAGACGCTGCGCAGCGCCGTGCGGTTCATCGCCGGTGATCTGGTCGAACGGGGGAACTCGCGCCAGGACTCCTGGCTCGAGTACCTGCACCGGAACATGGAGCTTCCGCGAGAGCACTTCCCGAGCGTCCTCGACGGGTACTCGATCCACGTCTACTGGGAGCCGGGAGCGGGGCCCAAGGGATTTCCCCAGAAACCCGAGAGGCGGCTCGTGAACCTGGAGAAGGCGGTACGGAGGCTCGGGATCCGGAAGCCCGTCTACGTCACGGAGTACGGCGTCCGGAAGCTGCACGCGAAGCCGCATCCCGGAAGGCTCGACGGCGTCAGTCTCGAGGAGACGGTGACGGCCGCGTTCCAGCACGCGTGGTTCAACGCCCTGGCCCCGCAGTACGGTTGCGCCGGGCTGTCGAAGTGGGTGCTCTACCGCACGGACAGGCCGGCCGACTTCGGCGAGTGGGGGATGATCGGGCCCTCGGCCACCGACTTCAGGCGCTGGCCTACCTACCGGGTGACACGGCTCTTCAACCACGTCGTCGACCCGGGCTGGAAGGCTGCGGGCCTCGGTCGCGCAGCACGCGTGAGCATGATCGCGAGCAAGTTCGTCTCACCCGACAAGCGGCAGGATTCAGTGGTCGTGCTCAACAACACGTCCCGGTCGCAAGAGGTGCGAGTCGTGGGCGTCAAGCCGCGCCGGAGCTACTTTG
>Ga0307305_10000583_pt1 | contig 13452 bp, 13 predicted proteins | sample ER_DNA_186_FD_194512 | JGI IMG/M metagenome (GOLD analysis project Ga0307305, IMG submission 194512) | Bulk soil microbial communities from the East River watershed near Crested Butte, Colorado, United States - ER_DNA_186 | ecosystem: Environmental > Terrestrial > Soil > Floodplain | place... | reverse complement strand
GTGTCGACGTCGTCGCGGCCGCGCTCGAAGCGGCCTACGGGGGCTCGCCCGCTCATCGCGTCGTCGCGCTGACGCCGCAGGGCCGGCAGCTGACGCAGGAAGTGGTCGAGGAGCTCGCCGGCGAGGAGCGGCTGACCCTGCTGTCGGCCCGCTTCGAGGGCTTCGACGAGCGCGTGCTCGCGCACCTCGCCTCCGACTCGATCTCGATCGGCCCCTATGTGCTCTCCGGGGGCGAGTTGCCCGCGATGGTGCTCGTGGATGCGATCGCGCGGCGGCTTCCGGGCGCACTCGGCTCGGAGGAATCAGGGCTCGTCGAGAGCTTCTCGGCCGAGCTCGAGGGCGGCCTCGAATACCCGCATTACACGCGGCCCGCCGATTTCCGCGGCTGGCGCGTGCCCGACGTCCTCCTTTCGGGCGATCACGGGAAGATCGAGGAGTGGCGGCGCCGGCAGAGTCGTCTGCGGACCGCAGGTTGAGGCACGATACGGAGATGGACCAGTCAGACGGCGCCGGCGCGGTTCGCAATCCGTACGAGGTCCTCGGGGTCAGCCCCGACGCCTCGCCGGAGGAGATCCGCGACGCCTACTGGCGCCTGGTCAGGTTCCATAGAACCGAGGGCGAGGCGGCCTGGACGCCGACGCATCTCGGCGAGATCCAGGACGCGTACGAAGTCCTGTCCGACCCGTCGCGCCGCGCAGAGGTCGATGCCGCGAATGGGGGCTCCGCAGGCGCCTACGAGCCGCCTGCGCCGGCGCCGTATAAGCCCGGCTATCCTCCTCCCGAGTCGGGAGCACAGCCCTACCAGCCCGAGGGGGCGCCGCCGTACCAGCCGGGCGGACCGCCCTTGCCGCCCTCCGAGCCGAGGCCGGTAGTCCATCACTCGCGCAATCCGATCGACCGGCTCACGCACCGTCTGCCGCGGCCCTGGCGGATCGCGATCGACTGGATCGTCACGATCGTCGGGGCGGTCGCGATCGTGTTCGCGATCAAGCAATGGGTCGTCAACCCGTACCGGATCCCCTCGTCGTCGATGGAGCCGACCCTGCACTGCGCCGGGGGCCAGGGTTGCGAGGCCCGTCTTTCGGACCGAGTGCTTGCGAACCGGTTCATCTACCGCTTCCGCAGTCCGCACCGCGGCGAGATCGTCGTCTTCAAGACGCCGCCCGCGGCAAAGCAGCGCTGCGGCGCCGGCGGGACGTTCGTCAAGCGCCTGATCGGCCTGCCGGGAGAGAACTGGTCGGAGCGCAACGGCTACGTCTACATCAACGGCAAGAAGCTGAACGAGCCGTACATCAAGCCGGATCGGCGTGACACCGAGACACATGGCCCGCAGGTGATCCCCAAGGGGCAGTACTTCATGATGGGCGACAACAGGGCCGAATCGTGCGACTCCCGCGTCTGGGGCACCGTGCCGAGGAAGAACCTGATCGGTGAGGTATTCGCGACGTACTGGCCGCCGAACCGGATCTCGATCTATTCGGCCTACATCTCGTTCGGGCTGGGGGCGCTCGGGATGCTTCGGTTGCCGGGCCGAGTTATCCGCTGGCGTCGATCCAGGCAAAACGCAGTCCGCTAGGATTCACCGCCGGCCCGACGGGGCCTTTTGTTATGCACCGGATCATTCAAGACCTCGAACAGCGCCAACTGCGCAGCGATCGCCCCAGGTTCAAGCCGGGCGACACCGTGCGCGTCCACTTCCAGGTGATCGAGGGCCAGCGCCGCCGCGTGCAGGTCTTCGAGGGCATCGTGATCAAGCGCCAGGGCGCCGGCGCCCGCGAGACCTTCACCGTGCGCAAGCAGTCGTTCGGCGTCGGCGTGGAGCGAACGTTCCCGCTCCACTCGCCCAAGATCGAGAAGATCGAGGTCGCCGCGATCGGCGACGTCAGTCGCGCGAAGCTGTACTACTTGCGCGGCAAAGTGGGGAAGAAGGCGCGCGTCCGCGAGGTGCAGCGGAGAGGGCCGCTATCCTCGGCCGATGCTGTCGCAGCCGGCGTCGAAGACGGAACTCAAGCCGAACCAGACGCCGAAACCGCCGCCGAGCCCGAGCAGCCAGAGCAGCAGCCAGAGCCTGAGGCCGTCGCCGCCGACGAGCCGGCAGCAGAAGAGTCCGAGCCCGAAGCCGAAACCGAAGAGGCCGGGGCGGAAGCTCCTCGCGTTTGACCGCCGCCTAGGCGCGCGGTTCGTCGCCGGCACCGACGAGGCCGGCCGCGGCTCGCTGGCAGGGCCGCTCGTCGTCGCGGGCGTCCTGTTGGACTACGGAAGTCTGCGGGACCATCGCGTGCGGCCGCTGGCGCTGCTGAACGACTCGAAACAGCTCACGGCCGCCGGGCGCGAGGAGCTGTTTCGCGCTGTCCTGGCGTGTTGCTCGAAGGTTTCGGTACGAGCGATCTCGGCCCGCGAGATCGACTCGAACGGGCTGCATCGCTCGAACCTGGCGGCGATGCGCGCGATCCTCTGGGAGCTCGCGCCGCCTGCGGAAATCTGCCTCGTCGACGGCTTCCGGCTCGGCCCGACCGCGCCGGAGCACAAGGCGATCGTCGACGGCGACGAGAAGAGCGCTGCGATCGCAGCGGCATCGGTCGTCGCGAAGGTCGTCCGCGACCGGACGATGCGGCGGCTGGCCGCTCTCTATCCGCACTACGGCTTCTCCTCGCACGTCGGCTACATCACGCCCGGGCACTCCGCGGTCGTGCGCGAGCGGGGGCCGTCCGAGATCCACCGCCGTTCGTTCGAGGCGCGCTGCTATGCGGAGCAAGTGCCGGAGCCCACGAGTGCGGACGTTCCCGACCTTGATGTTCTTGCAGACGTGGTTTAGCGGTCGCGCCGCGCATGTCGGCGCGACCTCTTGAGCGGCATCGCAAGCGATGCCGCAGCGGAGCCGGACGCGGCTTAGTACCTCTGCTCGCGGCCGTGCGGCCGAGCGGCGCGTAGCCTGGTACTTCCGCCGCCGCGGTTACCGGATTTTGGCGCGCAACGTCCGCGCCGGCGGCGTCGAGCTCGACCTGATCGTCCGGCGCGGCCGGCGGCTTGTGTTCTGCGAGGTGAAGCTGAAGGAAGGCCCACGCTTCGGCGACCCTCTCGAGGCGGTCGATTTCCGCAAACGCCAGCGTCTGCGGCGTGGCGCCGAGGCATGGCTGCTTGCGAACCCGCAGCACGGAGACCTCAACGTTACGTTCGAAGTCGCTGCAGTGCGGCCGAGGGGAATCGAGCGGGTCGCCGATGCGCTCGTCTAGCGGCGGGGACCAGGAGTCGTGCCGGAGCCGCCGAACAAACCGAGGGCATGGCGCCGACCCAGGATGCTCTCTACCGAGACCTCGAGCTGGATCTCTCGTGGTCGGAGCACGAGCTCCCTGAGCGGGAGCGGACGAAGCACGTTCACCGGCTGCATCCATACCTTGGCAAGTTCATCCCGCAGCTCGTAGAGGTCTTGCTTGGCCGCTACTTCGTCACGGGACAGCACGTGCTCGATCCGTTTGCGGGCTCGGGGACGACGCTGGTGCAGGCCCTCGAGTCCGGGCTCGATGCGACCGGCGCGGATATCGCCGCCTTCAACTGTCTGCTGATGGAGGTCAAGACGCGTCGCTACAACCCGTTCGTGCTCGAGCGGGAACTGCGGGCGGCGTGCGAGCGAATCGGCGAGACTTCGACCGAGCGCCCGGGCAGTTACCTGCGTGCCTGGTTCGCGCCGCAAGCCGCGCGAGAGTTGCTCGGTTTCCGCGGGCTCGTCGACGACTACGTCAATGCTGACGTTCTCCGGGTCGTGCTCGGCCGCGCGGCGCGGTCTGCTCGGCGGACAAGGCATTTCGACCTGGACTTCCCGCGCGAGCCGCAGCTTGAGGAGTACTGGTGCCACAAACACAAGCGCACCTGCCGCCCCGTGGGCGAGGCAGCTCCATTTCTCCGCCGGTACGCGCTCGACACGCTCGAGCGGATCAAGGCTTTCTCGCGCGTGCGCGGGCGTGCGCGCGGGGCCCTGGTGCTACACGGCGACGCGCGCGAGCTCGACTTCGGCGGGCCGTTCGACGGCGTCGTCACCTCGCCGCCCTACCCAGGGCTGATCGACTACCACGAGCAGCACCGCTACGCCTACGAGCTGCTGCAGCTGGACGACTGCCGCGAGCTCGAAGTCGGGGCCGGGGCGGCCGGGACGTCGCGCGCGGCGCTCGAGGCGTATGCGGACGGAATAGTGGCGGCCTTCCGGAACGTGCGTCGCTCACTACGGCCGGGCTCCCCGGTGGTGATCGTCGTCAACGACCGGCGTGAGCTGTATCCGGAGATCCTGGGGCGCGCCGGCTTGTGCGAGGAGCGGCGGCACCGGCGCCATGTGAACCGACGGACGGGGCGACGCGCAGGCGAGTACTTCGAGGATGTGATCGTCTGCCGATTCACTTCCGGCACGAAGGCGTGACAGACACGTAACACCCTCGCCGCTAGCGTCGCCGGGGTGCTTGCGCGGACGATCACCCACGCGCTCGTCGGCCTCGACGCGCGTCGAGTCGAGGTCGAGGCGCACCTCCAGAACGGGCTGCCGGCGTTCGCAATCGTCGGGCTCCCGGACCGCGCCTGTCAGGAGGCGAAGCAACGCGTCCGCAGCGGCATCACCTCCGCGGAGCTGAACTGGCCGGATCGGCGGCTGACCGTCAATCTCGCTCCTGCGGAGCTCCGGAAGGAGGGGTCGGGCTTCGACTTGCCGATCGCGCTCGCCGTGCTCGCGGCCTCGCGCCAGGTCACCGAGGAGAGTCTTCGTGGCCATGCGGCGGTCGGCGAGCTCGCACTTGACGGTCGTGTGCGTCCGGTCGCGGGCGTCCTGGCGGCGGCGGAGGGGGCGAAGGAGCAGGGTTTGTCGCGGCTGTTCTGCGCTGCCTCCTCAGCGCCGGAGGCTGCGCTCGCGGGGATCGAGCCGGTGCCGCTGCACCACCTCGCCGAGGCTGCTTCGTACCTGCGCGGCGAGTGGCAGCCCGAGCCCTTCGACGAGCCGGACGACCTGCCGGTGCCCGAGGGGCTGCCGGATCTCGCCGACGTTCGTGGCCAGGAGCGCGCGCGGCGAGCGCTCGAGCTCGCCGCGGCGGGCGGGCACAACCTGCTGCTCGCAGGTCCGCCGGGGACCGGTAAGACGATGCTGGCCCGCCGCCTGCCAGGCATCCTCCCGCCCCTGACGCGCGACGAGGCGCTCGAAGTGACGCGGATCCATTCGGTCGCCGGGCTGCTGCCGCCCGGCCGGCCGCTCGTGACCGCGCCTCCGTTTCGGGCTCCGCATCACACGGCGTCGGCGCCGGCGATCGTCGGCGGTGGTTCCGGCCCGCGTCCGGGCGAGGCGAGCCTGGCGCATCGCGGTGTCCTCTTCCTTGACGAGCTCGCGGAGTTCCCGCGACCGACCTTGGAGGCGCTGCGCCAGCCGCTCGAAGACGGGGCGATCAGCATCGCGCGGGTCGAGGGGAAGGCCACTTTTCCGGCGCGCTTTCAGCTGGTTGCGACGATGAACCTCTGTCCGTGCGGCGCCCGGGGCGACCCGGCCGCCGAGTGCTCGTGTTCCACGCAACGGCTGGCGGCCTACCGCGACAAGCTCTCACGGGCGCTACTCGACCGGTTCGACCTGCTCGTGACCGTCCCGCGTCCGCGGGCGCTCGAGCTCGCCGCGGCGCCCTCGGAGGCCTCGGAGCCCGTGCGGAGGCGAGTCGTCGCGGCGCGCGAGCGGTTGCGAGAGCGCCGCCCGCCCCGGAACGAAGCTGCCGATGCGCTCTTGTCGCGTGCCGTCGAACGGCTGCCGCTGTCGGCCCGGGGGCGTGCACGTGTCGCCCGCGTCTCGGCGACGGTCGCGGCTCTTGCCGGCGCCGAAGACGTCGGGCCTGAGCACCTCGCCGAGGCGCTTTCGTTTCGAACCCCGAACGAGCTGGCGGTGGCGGCATGACCGCGGCAGCGCTGGAGCCGATCCGCGCGGTGGCAAGGGTCCGGCGCCGCGATTTGCCGGAGCTGCTTCAGCAGATCCACGATCCGCCGCGGGCACTCTTTCTTCGCGGGGCGGCTGACCCCGACATCCTTGCGCTGCCAGCGGTCGCGATCGTCGGCGCGCGGGCGTGCTCGCCCTACGGCGCCCAGGTTGCGCGCATGCTCGGGCTAGAGCTCGCGGCGGCCGGCCTGGTCGTGGTCAGCGGTCTGGCGCGAGGAATCGACGGCGAGGCGCACCGCGGCGCGCTCGACGCCGGCGGCCTCACCGTCGCGGTGCTCGGTTGTGGCATCGACCGCGACTACCCGGCCGCCCACTCCGAGCTGGCGAGGCGGATCTGCGAGCGAGGACTCGTCGTCTCGGAGTACGAGCCGGGCGTCGAGCCTGCCCCTTGGAGATTCCCTGCACGCAACAGGATCATTGCCGGCCTTACGGCCGTGACCGTGATCGTCGAAGCACGGGAGCGAAGCGGCGCGCTGATCACAGCCGACTTCGCGCTCGAGGATGGCCGCGAGGTCTTCGCGGTTCCGGGGGAGATCACCGGGACGCTCTCAACCGGCACCAATCGGCTACTGCGCCAGGGCGCGACCCCGCTCACTACTGCCGACGACGTGCTCGAGCTGTTCGGGCTCGCGGCTTCGCAGCGGCCGCGGGTTCCTACCGTGGGCCCGAGCGCGACGGCGGTACTCGAGCGGCTTACCGACGGTGCCGCCAGCGCGGACGAGCTGGCGCGTACGACCGGGCTCGGGCCGGGGCCGCTCGCGGCTGCGCTCGCGGAGCTCGAGCTCGCAGGCCTCGCCTCGGAAGCCGACGGGCGCTATCGGGCGGTGGTGCGGCCGGGCTAGCATCGACGACATAGAGGGCTCGTATTGGCTCGAGGAAGCTCCACCAGCGCTCCCGAAGCACCGCCACTCGGGCCGCGTCGACGTGGCGATCGTCGGGGCCGGCGTTACCGGCTGCTCCTGCGCCCTCACGCTCGCGGACGCGGGCCTGCGCGTCCGCGTGCACGAGGCCCGCGAGGTAGCGGGCGGGGGCAGCGGCCGCAACGGCGGCTTCGCCCTCCGCGGCGCTGCGGCGCCGTACGACGCCGCCCGCGCCGAGCTGGGCACGGAGCACGCCGCGTCCCTGTGGCGCATGACCGAGGACGCCCTCGAGCGGCTGGCCGGGCTCGCAGGAGACGCCTTCCGGCGAACGGGGAGCCTGCGCCTTGCAGCCGACCGCGAGGAGGCGGAGTCGCTCCGCGCCGAGTACGAAGCGCTGCGCGACGACGGCTTCGAGGTCGAATGGCGACCCGAGCTCAACGGCCGCCTCGCCGGCCGCTTCCACGGCGCCATCTTCCACCCGCCCGACGGGTCGATTCAGCCTGCGCGTTGGGTGCGCCGCCTTGCGGTCCGGGCCGCCGAGGCGGGAGCCGAGATCCGGGAGCACGATCCTGTAGCGGCGCTCGAGCAGCTGGACGCCGACCAGGTCGTCCTGGCCACCGACGGCTATACGCACGGCCTCCTCGAGCCGCTCGATCGCGCCGTGAGGTCGACGCGCGGGCAGGTGGTCGTCACGGAGCCTCTCGCCGAGGAGTACTTCGCCTGCCCGCATTACTCCCGTCACGGCTACGACTACTGGCAGCAGACGCCGGACCTGCGGCTCGTGCTCGGCGGCTTCCGGGACACCGCACCCGAAGAGGAGTCCACTGCCAAAGAAGCGACGACGCCCGGCATTCAGGCGCGGCTCGAGTCCTTCGCGCGCGAGCTCGTCGGCCGTGCGCCGAGGATCACCCACCGCTGGTCGGGGATCTTCGGCGTCACCGAGGACCGCTTGCCGTTGGCGGGCCCGATGCCGGGCTATGAGGCCCTCTGGGTCGCGTGTGGCTACTCAGGCCACGGCAACGTGCTCGGCCTCGCGTGCGGTGATCTCGTCGCGTCAGCGATCCTCGCCCGGCCGGCGCCGGAGCTTCACCTTTTCGATCCGGCGCGCCGGTCCTAAGGACGCACGAATCCGCCCAAGTGAATGGGCTTGACGCTCAGCGGCACGCCCGCTCCGGCCTGGCGCCGCAGCATCTCAACGACAGCGTCGGTCGGTGTACCGAACACCTGGATACCCGCTGTTGCGTCGACGGTCTCCGCGTACGCGGCCGCGGCGCGCTCGGCGACGATCTCCATGTGTGAAGCCATCGAGTCGGCGTCCGGATGGATCTGGACAACCGCGACCTCCGTTCCTTCCTCGTTGGCGTACTCGTTGAAAGCGAGCAGCCGCGGCTCGTTCGCCTCGATGAAATCGACGAGCCCTGGCACTCTCGCCTTCTCCTCATCGAGCATTCCTGGCTTGAGTCGGTTGGTGGCGATGAAGATGAACGGTCCCGACATGGCGCCTCCTTCGTTCGCTAGAGGTCGAGCGTAGGGAGGTCCAGCTCCCCGGCGCGCTCCATCGCCGCGAGGGCGATCGCGAGGTCTTGGATCGCGAGGCCGGTCGAGTCGAAGCTCGTGATCTCGCCCGGCAATTCACGGCCCGGCGCGAGTCCGGCGAGCACCGTGCCGAGCTCGGTGACGTCCGCTCGAGCGATCGCGCCGGCCTCGACCGCGTGCACGAGCTCGCCGTTGTGACTCGCCTGCTCCCAGTCGTCGCAGAAGACGCGAGTACGGGCCAACTCGGCGACCGCGATCTCGGCCTTACCCGGGCCGTCGGCGCCCATCAGGCTGACGTGCTGTCCCGGCTGCAGCGAGCCTTCCGGGAGCAGGATCTCGTGTCCAGGCGTCACGGTTACGAGCAAGTCGGCGGCGAGCGCCTCCTCGCGCGAGCTCGCCAAGTCGGCGCCGAGGTCGTCGGCCACTGCGCGGGCGCGCTGCCCGTCGACATCCCAGAGCATGACGCTGCGTCCGCGGGCCAAGAACGTCTTCGCCGCGGCCCTGCCGTTGACCCCGGCGCCGACCACCGCCGCAGTCTCAGCCTCTTGGCGGCCAAGCGTCTCGGCGGCGAGCACGGCTGCGGCTCCCGTCCGCAATGCCGTGACGGCGCCGGCGTCGAGCGCCGCGCGTAGTGATCCGTCGGAGGCGTCCGAGAGCAGGACGAGCCCGGTGACGGTCGGCAAGCCGCGCGCCGGGTTGCCCGGAAAGGACGTCACCCACTTCAGCAACGCGTGGCCGGCGCCCAGGGCGGGCATCGCCCGGAAGTCCCCGGCCGGATACGCCGGCACGTAGACCTTCGGCGGCATCGACCACTCCGCCCGCGCGTACGCCACGAATGCTTCGCGTACGGCCTCGACCGCGCGCTCCGGGGAGACGGCGGCCTCGACGTGCCCCGCCGAAAAGACGAGGATCACTGGGCCTTGACGCCGGCGATCAGCTGGTCAATCGAGTCCTTCGCGTCGCCGAAGAGCATGACCGTCTTTGGGTTCACGAAGAGAGGGTTCTCGATCCCCGCAAACCCCGGGTTCATCGAGCGCTTGAGGACGACGACGCTCTGCGCGTCATCGACGTTCAAGATCGGCATCCCGTAGATCGGGCTGCTCTGGTTGCTGCGCGCGTCTGGATTGGTGACGTCATTCGCGCCGATGACGAGCGCGACGTCTGTGCGGGGGAACTCGCTGTTTGCCTCGTCCATCTCCTTCAACTGCGGGTAGGGCACGTTCGCCTCGGCGAGGAGCACGTTCATATGCCCCGGCATCCGCCCGGCCACCGGGTGGATCGCGTAGCTGACCTCGACCCCGCGCGCCTCGAGCAGATCGGCCAGTTGCCGCACGTCGTGCTGTGCCTGCGCGACCGCCATGCCGTAACCGGGAACGAAGACGACCTTGTGGGCGTAGGCGAGCATCACGGCGACGTCGTCGGCGGTGGCCGCGCGAACGGCGCCGCCGTCGGTGTCGGCTGCCGCCGCCGCAGCGCTCGGAGTGACCTGGCCGAAGGCGCCGAAGAGCACGTTCGCGATCGACCGGTTCATTGCGCGGCCCATGAGGATCGTCAGCAACGTTCCCGAGGCGCCGACGAGCATGCCGCTCACGATCAGGACGTTGTTCTCGAGCTCGAAGCCAGTCGCCGCCGCGGCGATGCCGGTAAAGGCGTTCAGCAGTGAGATCACGACCGGCATGTCGGCGCCCCCGATCGGGAGCACGAAGAGGACGCCGAAGACCAGCGAGCCGAGGATCACGGCCACGATCAGCCACTGCTGCTCCGCGCCGGCAACGATCGCCACCCCCGCGGCGACGACCGCCGCGAGAAGCAAGGCGTTGACGGCCTGCTGACCGGGGTAGACGATCGGCCGCCCCTGGATCAGCTCCTGCAGCTTCGCGAAGGCGACCATCGAGCCGGCGAACGAAATCGACCCGATCAGTGCCGAGAGGATGATCGAGACGCTGATGTCGCCGTGCAGCCGACCGGGATCGGGAGCCCGAACGTGAAACTCGCCGAGCGAGATCAACGCCGCCGCGCCGCCGCCGACGCCGTTGAACAGCGCCACCATCTGCGGCATCGCCGTCATCCTCACGCGCCGCGCCGCAACGGCTCCAAAGCTCCCGCCGACGGCCATGCCGACGAGGATCTCCCAGTAGCTGACCACCGACTTCTGCGCGAAGGTAACTGCGATGGCGATCAGCATCCCGACCGCGCCGATCCAGTTTCCGCGCCGCGCAGTCGCCGGGTTCGAGAGGAACTTCAGCGCCAGGATGAAGGCGACGATCGTCGCCAGGTAGGCGAAGTTAGTCGCTACCTGGCCCAACGCCACCTCATTGGCTCGGAGGAACCTCCCGCTTGCTCGGGTCCTCCTTCGCCGCTCCGCCGTCGTGGGCCGTCCGCTCTGCCGCAGGCGTCTCACGCTTCTTGAACATCTCGAGCATGCGGTCCGTGACGACGAAGCCGCCGACGACGTTTGCCGAGGCGAGTACGACGGCGACCAGTCCGACGACGGTCGTGAGCGTGTCCTTGTGACCAAGCCCCGCCACGAGCATTGCACCGACGATCACGATCCCGTGGATCGCGTTCGTCCCCGACATCAGCGGCGTGTGCAGCAGTGTCGGCACCTTCGAGATCACCTCGAACCCGAGGAAGATCGCGAGCACGAGGATCGTCACCTCGAATGAGAGCAGCAGACCGTGACTCATCGGATCGCTCCCCTTTCAGGCGTGACGGTTCCGGCCAATCCCGGCACCATCCCCCCACCCAGGGTGGGGACCTTTTGCCCGCCCCCCTCGGGGGCGACGATAACGCGGCTCGGGCGAACGCGGTGTGCCGATTCTGTGACGAAGCGTCCACACGTGGCCCTTCGGGTCACGCCGCGACCTCTTCCTTGCGCGTGACGCAGGCCGACGCGGTGATCTCGTCGTCCCAGTCGAGCGTCAGTTGACCCTCCGGGGCCAGATGCTGGAGCAGGGCGAGCACGTTCCGCGAGTAGAGCTGGCTCGCGTGAAACGGCATCGTGCTCGGCAGGTTCGTGTAGCCCAGGATCGTCACGCTTTCGCGGACGACGGCCTCGCCGGGCTCCGTCAGCTCGCAGTTTCCGCCGGCCTCGGCGGCGAGGTCGACGATCACCGATCCCGGGCGCATCGCCGCGACCGCGGACGCCGGGATCAGCCGGGGCGCTGGTCGCCCGGGCACGAGCGCGGTCGTGATCACGGCGTCGAACTCCGGCAGCCGCGTTTCGAGCGCCTCTTGCTGCCGTTGCTGCTCCTCCTCGGTCAACTCCCGGGCGTAGCCGCCAGCCGTTTCTTCGCCGGTTACGCCGAGGTCGAGGAAGGTGGCCCCGAGGCTTTCGACCTGCTCGCGCACAATCGGCCGCACGTCGAAACCGGAGACGACCGCACCGAGCCGCCGCGCGGTGGCAATCGCCTGCAGTCCGGCGACGCCGGCGCCGAGCACCAGCACCTTGGCCGGCGCGACCGTGCCGGCGGCCGTCATCAGCATCGGGAAGAACTTCGGCAAGCGGTCGGCGGCGAGGACTGCCGCCTTGTAACCGGACACCGTCGCCTGCGAGGAAAGCGCGTCCATCGCCTGCGCCCTGGTGATCCTGGGGATCGATTCCATCGCAAAGGCGACGACTCCGCGCTCGCTCAGACGGTCGATGCCCTCTTGGTCGGTCAGCGGCTGGAGGAACCCGATCAGGATCTGGCTGTCTCGGAGCCGGGTCGCCTCGTCCGCCGAAGGGGACTGCACCTTGACCACGGCCTCGGCCGAGTACGCATCGTCGACGAGCGTCGCACCCGCTTGCTCGTAGTCCGGATCGGGGAAGCTCGCCGCCTCACCCGCGCCGCGCTCGACCGCGACCTCGAAGCCGCCTCCCGCGAGCCGCTTGACCGTTTCGGGAACGAGCGCGACGCGCCGTTCGCCGGCAGCCGTCTCGCGAGGAACCCCGACCTTCATCCGCAGGCAACTCTAAAGCCGCGCCCGGAAGCGGCCGTTGCACAACCGGCGCGAAGGCGTCACCCACGCGTATGCGAGAGCTCGATACGCTCGCAGCGGGGAGGAGGCCGGGCGCACCTCAACAAAGGAACCGAACCCGAGCCGCAGTAGATTGCGGGCAGTGGCCGGCCCGAGCGAACAGCGCCTCGCCGAGATCGCCGACAGCTTCTTCCGACCCGCGGTTCGCGATCTCGTCCCGTACGAGCCCGGTAAGCCTGTGGAGGAGGTCCAACGCGAGCTCGGGCTCGACCGGGTCGTCAAGCTCGCCTCGAACGAGGGGCCGTTCGGCCCCTTCCCGGCCGCGCTCGAGGCGATCGCACGTTCTGCCGCGGAGCTGAACCGTTACCCCGACGGCGGTGCCTACCGCCTCCGAACAGCGCTGGCCGAGCTCCACGGTCTCGGTTTCGAGGAGGTCGCCGTCGGCGCGGGCTCCGACGGGCTCGTCGACGGCCTATCGCAGATCGCCCTCGATTCCGGGGACGAGATCGTCAGCGGCTGGCCTTCGTTCCCTAGCTACAGCATCGACGCGCGCAAGCTCGGCGCCGTTCCGAAGCTAGTGCCCTTGCGCGACGAGCGCTACGACCTCGAGGCGATGCTCGGCGCGATCACCCCCCGGACGAAGCTCGTCTACATCTGCCACCCGAACAACCCAACCGGGACGATGAACACCCGCGCGGAGCTCGATGCCTACTTCGACGGCGTTCCCGACCACGTCCTCACCGTCCTCGACCAGGCGTACTTCGAGTACATCGAGGAGCCGGACTACGCCGACGGGATCGCGGAGTACCTGAAGGATGGGCGCCGGGTCGTCGTCCTGCGGACGTTCTCGAAGATCTTCGGGCTTGCCGGGCTTCGCGTCGGCTACGCGCTCGCCCCGCCCGCCGTCGTCACTGCGCTCGGCAAGGTGCGGCGCGCATTCGACATCACGACCCCCGCGCAAGAAGCCGCGCTCGCGAGCCTCGGCGACGCTCAGGAAGTCGGACGCCGGCGCCTCGAGAACGTGGCGCAGCGGATCGGGGTCGAGCGAATCCTGCGCGAACACGGCCTCGAGCCGGCCGGGCCGGCCGTGGCGAACTTCCTCTACTGCGACCTGGGCGAGGACTCGCGGCCTCTGTTCGAGCAGTTGTT
>Ga0307305_10000580_pt1 | contig 13475 bp, 9 predicted proteins | sample ER_DNA_186_FD_194512 | JGI IMG/M metagenome (GOLD analysis project Ga0307305, IMG submission 194512) | Bulk soil microbial communities from the East River watershed near Crested Butte, Colorado, United States - ER_DNA_186 | ecosystem: Environmental > Terrestrial > Soil > Floodplain | place: USA... | reverse complement strand
ACACCGGCTCCGAGAATGCTGCCGAGGCCAAGGCCGGCGATGAAAGACATGATACTGAAATAGTAGCCCCATCGGTACGGCCGCTTCCCTGGGTAGCGCCGCTTGAAGCGACGATTAAGAGCGATTGCGGCGATAATTGGCACGATTAGCACGGCAAGAGGGACGGCGATGAGCTCGACAGCAATGAGAACGGGGCTGATCGTGCTAGCAGAGATCGCGGCGAGCTTGGGACTGACCGGTGAAGTCTCGTTGTTATCTCCGACAGTTATTACTACTTTTCCGCGAGCGTGGCCTGCTTCCAGATACCGGAGCGCGTCGGAGATCTGACTCAATGGATAAGTCCTGTCGATGACCGGCGTCACCTTTCCGGCCTGCATGAGATCGGCCAGGATGCTCAGGTCCTTTTGGTTCAGTTCCGCGAACATCATCCCCATCTCCTGCGTGACGAACCGTGACAATACGAGCGCTTTGACCGGACGAGCCAAAGCCCCGATCAATCCTTGGTCGCTTGGTCCTCCGCCTCCGATCATGACGTATTTCCCTTTGGGATTTAGGACTCGCGTGAATCCTAACAACGGCTGGGTGCCAACGTTGTCGAGAATCAGGTCGTAACGTTGCCCGCTTTTGGTGAAATCCTCCTTGGTGTAATCAATGACGTGATCGGCGCCGACTGATTGGACTAGCTCCAAGTTCCTCGTACTGCATACGCCGGTCACATCTGCGCCGAACGACTTGGCGATCTGCACCGCGAACGTGCCCACACCTCCCGACGCGCCGTTAATTAAGACCCTCTGGCCCGGCTGAATCTTTCCCTTGTCGCGCAGACCCTGCAACGCAGTGATTCCCGCAATAGGTACAGAAGCCGCCTGTTCAAATGTTATATTAGCCGGCTTCAGCGCCACTGCTCGGTCCGCGAGCACGCACACGTACTCGGCGAAGGCGCCGGTTTTCCCGCCGAATACCTCGTCGCCTGGTTTGAATTTGGTCACATTCTTGCCGACCGCTTCGACCGTTCCTGCGTAATCTACGCCTAGCCGTGCTTCATTTGGTTTGAGCAGCCCGACGCCCATTGCGCGCATGATGTACGGCGTGCCTTCCATGAAGTGCCAGTCCAGTGGATTCACCGAAGCCGCGCGAACTTTGACCAAGACTTGATTGTCATTGGGGACAGGTTTTTCGATTTCTTCCAGCCGAAGAACATCGGGTGAACCAAAGTTGTGATAAACAATGGCTTTCATCCGAGAAGCAATGCTCGGGCTCGGTGTCTGAGCTAGCGCTGCCCCTGTGAACAAAAACGCAGTCATGCAGAATGTAGTGATCAAGAGTTGTAAATGTGTTTTCATAAAGAACCTCCGCGACCAACTCGTTAGGTACTCGGTGCTCGTATTCCCTTAACAAGCAGCCAGAGGCCTAGACGGAATTCGTAGATACCCATTGGTGCCATGTAAGCCAGTCCCAAGACGCCCCCAGACCGGGGAACAGCATGATGGCCAAAGTGACGAGTGCCAGCACCAACGACGAAAAGATTCCCAAAGCGGCCAGGGCTCGAGGGATGTAGCGCGACTTGAACCACAGATAGCTGAACACGGTCGACCCCAGTCTGAGAAACACGAATGCGGTTCTCTCTCCAGGTGCGAATCCCGTTACCGAGGTATTCGGCCGTCGGGCCTAGTATCTTTTCCACCAACTTGGCTCTACCGACGGCGGAGCCGAGGATTGTTAGGCCGGTACCGGGATCCACTGTGTGTTTAGGCCTAACGAGAATTCAGTTGCAAAATGTCGTAGAAAAAGGCGGCATCCCGTAGCCTATTTCTGGAATCGTCGCTGCTATCGGGTTGCAAAGGCTGCAAACGATTAGACATCATAATACATCGCAAACTCGTACGGATGCGGCCGAAGCCGGAGAGCATCGTATTCCTTTTGCTTCATGTCGATCCAGTTGGCGATGAAGTCGGCGTTGAAGACGTCGCCGCGCAAGAGGAAGGAGTGATCGGCTTGGAACGCTTCGATCGCCCCGCGAAGTGAGTCGGGCACACTGGCGACTTGCGCGAGTTCTTCCGGCGGCAGCTCGTAAAGATTTTTGTCGAGTGGATCGCCGGGATCGATGCGGTTCTGGATTCCGTCAAGGCCGGCCAGCAACAGTGCGGAGAACGCGATGTACGGATTTGCCGAGGCATCGGGGGTGCGAAATTCAATCCGCTTTGCTCTTGGACTCGCGGAATAAGTCGGGATGCGAATCGCGGCGGAGCGATTGCGCGCGGAATAAGCGAGATTGACCGGCGCTTCGAATCCAGGCACGAGGCGCTTGTAGCTGTTCGTGGTTGGATTCGTGATGCAGGTGAGCGCGGGCGCGTGTTTCAAAATTCCGCCGACAAAGAAAAGCGCCATCTCACTTAATCCTGCGTAACCGTTGCCGGCGAACAGCGGTTTGCCATCTTTCCAGAGTGACATGTGGGTGTGCATGCCCGAACCGTTGTCGGCAAATAGTGGCTTCGGCATGAACGTCACGGTCTTATTATGTCTCCTGGCGACATTGCGAATGATGTATTTGTAATATTGCATCGAGTCGCCCATGACCTTGAGCGGCGCGAACCGGACATCAATCTCGGCTTGGCCGGCCGTGGCGACTTCATGATGCTGTTTGTCGATCGGGACGCCGGCTTTCTCGAGCTCGAGTGACATCTCGTTGCGGATGTCCTGCAGCGTGTCCATCGGCGGAACGGGGAAGTAGCCTTCTTTCGGCCGAATTTTGTAACCAACATTCGGGAATTCTTCGCGCGCGCTGTTCCAATGTCCTTCCACGCTGTCGACGAGATGGAACGACGAGTTGGTGGCGTAGCTGAAGCGCACGTCATCGAAAATGAAAAACTCGGCCTCGGGTCCGAAGAACGCGGTGTCGGCGATGCCGGTGCTCTGTAAGTAGGCCTCCGCTTTCTCAGCGATGCCCCGCGGATCGCGATCGTATGGCTCGCGCGTGATTGGATCGACAATCGTGCAAATCAAACTCAGCGTCGGTTCGGCATTGAAGATGTCGATCCAGGCCGTGGAGGGATCCGGAATAACAAGCATGTCGGAGGCATTAATGACCTTCCAACCACGAATACTCGAGCCGTCGAAGCCGAGGCCCTCGGTAAAGATATCGTCGTTGTATTCGGTGAGCGTGGTGGTGAAATGCTGCCACGTCCCGGGCAGATCAGTGAATTTGAAGTCCACGAGTTTTACGTCGTGGTCTTTGATTATTTTGCTGACGTCGGATGGAGTTTTTTCTTTGGCCATTGGGTGCGGAGGTTGATGGTTAATAGTGTTGATGGTTGAGGGAAACTTAAAAGGTCGCTGTCATCCTGAGCGGAGTCGAAGGATCCCGAGATGCTATCTTAACGCTTTCACGACGGGATTCCTCGACCGCGCTCGGAATGACGTCGTATCGAGCGGCGCGCCTCACACCGCTTTTTCGCCGATCTCTTCCGTGCGGATGCGGACCGCGTGTTCCACTGGAAGAACGAAAACTTTCCCGTCGCCGATCTTGCCGGTCTTGGCGGCGCGCACGACTTCGCTGACCGCTTTTTCCACCAGGTCGTCGGCGAGCACGACTTCCACTTTCACTTTGGGGAGAAAATCCACGGTGTATTCGCTGCCGCGATAAATCTCGGTGTGGCCTTTCTGCCGGCCGAACCCTTTGACTTCCGTGACGGTCATCCCTTCAATTCCCAATTCGGCGAGTGCCTCTTTGACCTCTTCGAGTTTGAACGGTTTGATGATCGCTTCCAGTTTTTTCATGTCGGTGTAAACTCGGTCTCGCGTCGTGCTTTGCAATCGAAAGCTGAGCGCGGCACGCGCTCTCATAACAACGCCGAGCGAACGATGCAAGCATCGTTTTTCGGTTCGTTAAAGCCTTGATGCGATGAAGCGTTAACGCGGTCTCTTATTCCGCGGCGCTCTCCAACTCTTCATGTTTCAACGGCTCCGCCTTGCTGCCGCAATCGGCAAGTTTATAGTGAACGCGAATGCCTCGCGATTCTTTCGTTCATCTGCATCTCCACACCGAGTATTCGCTGCTCGATGGCGCTATTCGAATAAAAGAGCTGATGAAAAAAGCGGCCGAATTCAAGATGCCCGCAGTCGCGATGACCGATCATGGCAATCTTTACGGCGCGATCGAATTTTACCAGGAAGCACAACGCGCCGGCGTCAAGCCGATCGTCGGTTGCGAAGCGTACATCGCGCCGCGTTCGCATAAGGACCGGCCGAGCTCAATGCGCGAGTCGGCGTATCACTTCACATTGCTCGTGCGCGATGAAACCGGTTATCACAATCTGGTTAAACTGATCTCGACCGCCCATCTCGATGGATTTCATTACCGGCCGCGGATCGATAAGGAACTTCTTGCACAACATTCCGCGGGATTGATCGGGCTCAGCGGTTGTCTGGCGAGCGAAGTGAACTGCGCGATCCAAGCGAACAAGATCGATGTCGCCAAACAAAGCGCGGCTGAGTATCGCGACATTCTCGGAGCGGAAAATTTCTTCATGGAGATGCACGACCATGGGATGGAGGAGCAACGCCAATGCAATTGCGTTTTGCCAAAAATCGCCCGGGACCTCGGCGTCGGACTCGTCGCCGCAAATGATGTACATTTCTTGCGACGAAGCGATCACGAGGCGCATGACGTGATGCTTTGCATCGGGACCGGGAAAATGGTGCAGGACGAAAATCGCATGCGTTACAAACCGGAACTCTATTTCAAATCGTCAGAGGAGATGCGCGAAATCTTTCGCGATTTTCCCGAAGCGATCACGAATACATTGGAAATCGCCGAGGGCTGCAATTTGGAGATTGAACTCGGAAAATCGAAGTATCCCGAGTATCCCGTTCCGGAGGGAATCTCGCGCGAAGCTTATCTGCGCGATCTTTGCGCCCAAGGTTTGCAGCAACGCTACGGCGACCGAGCCAAGACCGATAATCAACTGCAACAACGTCTCGATTACGAACTTGGGGTACTCGAGAAGACCGGATTCGTCAGCTACATCCTTATTGTTTGGGATTTCATCCACTTCGCCAAGGAGCGCGGCATTCCGGTCGGCCCGGGTCGTGGATCGGCCGCCGGTTCACTCGTCGCATACGTTCTTGGCATTACAGACATCGATCCGCTGCAGTACGGATTGATTTTCGAGCGTTTTCTGAATCCGGATCGGATCTCGCCGCCAGATATTGATGTCGATTTCTGCGAAGCGCGCCGCGGCGAAGTGCTCGAATACGTGCGACAGAAATATGGCGAACGTCGCGTCGCGCAGATCATCACCTTCGGCAAATTGAAAGCAAAGAGCGTGGTGCGCGATGTTGGCCGCGTGATGGGACTGAGCTATCGCGACGCCGATCGCATCGCAAAGATGATTCCGAACGAGTTGAACATCACGCTCGACTCGGCTGCTGAAAAAAACGTGGAACTGAAACGGGCCATCGCCACCGAGCCGCAAACGAAACAGCTCTTTGAGTACGGCAAAATTCTCGAAGGCTTATCGCGCAACGCCGGTGTGCACGCCGCCGGTGTCGTTATCGCCGATCGCGATCTCACCGAATACATCCCGCTTTGCCGCGACGTAAAAGGCAACGACGTCATCAGCCAATATCCGATGGGACCGCTGAACGATCTTGGGTTGCTGAAGATGGATTTCCTGGGGCTAAAAACCCTGACCGTGATCGAGGACACGTTGGCGTTGATCCACAAACGGGAGCCAGAATTTTCGCTGAAGAGTATTTCACTCAAGGATGCGGATTCATTTGCGCTCTACAACCGCGGCGAAACGATCGGCCTTTTCCAAATGGAATCTGGCGGCATGACCAGCACGGCAAAGCAGTTTGATGTGCGGAAGATCGACGACATCATCGCGTTGATCGCGCTTTATCGACCAGGCCCGATGGACCTGATCGGCGATTACATCAAGCGCAAACGAGGCCTGATGAAGATCAGGTACGAACATCCGCTGCTCGAAGAAATCTGCGCCGAAACTTACGGCGTCATGATTTATCAGGAACAGGTCATGGCCGCGGCGAGCAGACTCGCCGGCTATTCACTCGCGCAAGCCGATCTCCTCCGGCGCGCCATGGGCAAAAAAGACAAGGAGAAGATGGCGAAGGAGAGACAGAATTTCATCGAGGGCTGCGCCCGCACCAACAAGATTCCGGAAAAAAAAGCGAACGCGATCTTCGATTTACTCGAAAAATTTGCCGGCTACGGATTCAACAAGAGCCACAGCGCGGCGTACGGCTTAATCAGTTATCATACCGCATATTTGAAAGCGCATTACCCGGTGGAGTTCATGGCCGGACTGCTCAGCAACGAAATCAATAATACCGAGAAAATTTCCGTCTTCGTAGGCGAATGCAAACGGATGGGCATTTCGATCCTGCCGCCAGACGTCAATCGCAGCGGCTTGAAATTTACTCCTGAAATGTGGGAGGGGCCTCAGCGCCCCGATAATCGCGACACAAAGGTCGCTCCCAGATTCAATGCCATTCGCTATGGCCTCGCTGCGATCAAACATGTTGGAACAGGCGCGATGGAAGCGGCCATTCGTGAGCGCGAGCAGCGAGGAGATTTTCGTTCGCTGGAAGATTTTTGCAGCCGGCTTGATTCACGCATTGCTAATCGCAAAATGCTGGAAAGCTTGGTCAAAGGCGGCGCTTTTGATTTTCTTGGCCGCGATCGCTCCGAACTTTTTGCCCGTATCGATGAGGCGTTGACTGCGTCCGCCGCGGCCCAACGGGACCGCGTTGCTGGTCAAGTTTCGCTATTCGATGAGACAACCGCACCCACAACCTCGAGAACAAGATCGATCACTCCATGGAGCGAGCATGAAAAGCTTTCCTACGAAAAAGAGCTGCTCGGTTTTTACGTTAGCGGACATCCACTCGACGCGTATGTCGATGCTTTCGCAACGAAAAATTATCGGACCATTGCCTCGTTAGGAGATCTCGACGACCGCGCGTCATTCAAAATTGCCGGGGCACTGGTGCAGATCGACAAAAAATTTACAAGGAGAGAGGGTAAGCCGTTCGCCGTCGTATGGGTCGAAGATTTGAGCGGCACACTCGAGGTGGTTCTCTGGAATGAGGTTTATATGAAGGTCGCAGACGCGCTCGTGCCGGGGCGCGTTGTAGAAATCCGAGGCACGCTCGATAAACGCGACGACACTGTTCGCGCCACGGCTGAGAACGTGACGACGCCGACGCCAGGAAAAGCGAATGGAGCGGCTACGAATGAAGGGTCGGCAAGTACATTCCAAGAACCGACCGTGTTTTTGCAATTTTCTTCCGCGACCACGAGCAACGAATTGCGCGAGGTCCGCGAGATTCTGGCCAGCTCACCGGGCCGTCGCCCAGTTCAGTTGCTGTTTGATCGCACAACCGGCAATTCCTTGCGCGTGGATGCTGGCGCGGATTTCTGTGTCGATCTTACACGAGATCTTGAGGAAAGACTTTCCCGCTGGCTTGTCAGGCCAAAGCCGGCACGGCGAAACGCCTAACGCCGTTTCGCGCGTTTTCGCGGTTTAACCGGCTCGGGACGGGGATGCGCGCCAAGCAATAAAGTTTTCTCATCCGGGCCCGTTCCCAAACAAAGCGGCAGTTTTCGCGCTGTTTTGTTCAAGATCAAAGCGCCATTTGATTCAATGCCCATCGGCTCTTTCAAATCCATTGTCCAATCGGATTGGAAGAGTCCTCCGCGAAACTCAAGCTCCGCGATCACAGGCGCGAGAGTTGCAGCAACGGATTCGATTTCGATTTTGCCCACACAATCGGTCGCGCGCGGTCTCAAATCAAAGATCGGCGCCGACGCGGCAATCCTGATCGCAAGTGCGTTTGTATTCTGATAATCGATCTCTCCGCGAAATGAAAGATCGACATCTTTCGTTGCGGCAGTGAAAAACTCCAGCGACGCGCGAGTTCCATTTAGAGTGATCCAACCACTCGCTTCCGTCAGATTTAGGAAAGTATTCTGCAATTTTCCGTTCAGTAGCTGCGCGTCGCCAATGAGGCGGGGATGTTGCAACGTATCGGAAAGAGAAAGTTTTCCGCTCAGAATGCCGTCGCGGAAAATTTCCGGATGAAAAAACTGAGGTGCGTTCGCGAGAAAGATTGACGGAAAATCGAGTGTAAGATTGACCGGAGAGGCCAGAAATGCGTTCCAGCTCATTCCGACCGGCAACGGGAACTTGGCCGTGAAATTAATCGAACTCGAACCGTATAAACCGATCGTGCCGTCAGCATCCCAGCTGTTGGACTCAATCCTTGCCTGAATATTGGCCGGCGTTGGTTTGATATTATTTTCGCCGGGGCCGCGGAAGATCGACAAATATTCCGCCAAATTGCCGATCGTGGCGTTGAGCGTGCCGGAATAGCTGTGCCCATGGGACAGGTCGATTTTTCCTTGCACGTGCAAGACATCGCTTTTTCGCTTTAGCTCCAGCTGTTCAAGTTCCAACTCCGTTGCTTTCAAATTTAGCTTCGCGCTTAACGCATCGACCGAGGTTTTGAAAACTCTGAGCGATGTACCACTCGCCGTGAGCTGGCCGCCGATTTTGCGATCGCGCGCGTTCATCGCTCCTTCGATGGCGATTTCTCCGCCGAAATCACCCGGATCGGCGCCAAAAAGACTGGCGAAATCGCCGAGATTATTGATCGAAGCAGAGATGTCTCCACGAAAATCCGGACTCAACCAGTCCGATGAATTGGAGCGGAAAGAGGCTTCGCCGCTCAAAGTGAGCTGGTTTGTTTTTTGTTTTAAATAAAGCTGCTGGAGTTGGATCTGCCGATTGTAGAGCGCGGCGCCGAACATGATCGCTTCGGCCGTGCGGTTCCGCCAGGTAAGCCCGGTCACTTCAGTCCAGAGCGATGCAGTCGCGCGAGCCGACTCGCGCGAGTTTCCACGAAAAGTGAAATTGCAGGCGTGAAGCAAACCGTCGACACGATCGGTGAATCCGATTGCCTCCGATGTTTGTGCGAGAGAAATGTCAGTAGCTGATCCCGCAATCTTCCAATTGGAATGGGGCGAGCGCCACTCATGCGAGATGCTTGCGCGAAGTTTTCCGCCGAACGCATCGACGTCAAATTCCAGGCCGATGCGTTGTTTTCCAATGCGGGACAAATCAGCCGTGATGGATTGGATGTCGAGGCCTCGCGTTAAGGTGAGCCCAGCGAGCGTCAGGCGATTGCCCTGCCAGCCAGTTGCACCGCGCAGTTGTGAAAAAGTTTGGCGAAACCAGGGCGATGCAACCATGATCTCGGTAGTGCTAAAGCGACCGGCCTCGGTTTCGCTCGCGGACAGGAAACCATTTCGCAGCAAAATCACTGTCGGCCCGTCTTCAACACGTACATCCGAGCTGGTGACGCTAAGATTCTGGGGAAGCAATTTGTGCAGCGTCGCCCAGCCACGCTGAGTTATAGCTCGTCCCGCTGGATGGTTGCGGCGAAGATCCCCACGCAATTGTTGAATCGAAAGATTGCGAAGGGCATGGCCGCGGTCGCGCAGCAAGATCCTCTTGAGATTTAAATCGAGACTCGCTTGTGTTGCAGTGAGATCGATGCGGAATGCGTTCTCGGAGGCGCTCGTGATATGAAGACCACGGAGCACTACTGGACGCAAGATTGGCGCGTCTATCTTGTCGATCTTGACAATGAGCCCTTCCTGCCGCGCCTTCCACCAAACCCACAACCGAAGACCGTTGGAAACGGCGAACGGAGTAAACCAAATTGCGAGTAGCGCCGCTAGCAAGACGAATAGGACACCGAACAAAAATTTTGTTCTCCACGGCACGACATTGCTTTAGCCGTAAATTGCTGGCCTGACGAGTGAATGGTGACTGGTGAACAACAGTTGCTCACTGGTTTCCTAATCGCTCGCACCAGTCACTAATCTTTCTTTCCTGTGCTGGTGAAAATCAATCGCAGTGGCTGTGGCGCGTGAATGCGCTCGTCGAGTTGTTGCTGCAACGCGCGTTCCGCTTCAGCCGGCAAGCCAGTCTCTGCAGCTTCCTGCCGGGCGAGTTGAGGCAAGATCGACAATTCGTTTTGGACATCGTCTCCCGAAATTCGATTCCAAAACCCGTTTTCAAACGCGAGGACGTCCACCTGGTCTTGTGCGACGTCGAGAATCTGAGCCTGTGGGAGCTGGATGACGATTTGGTCCGGTTGAACATCGACTGCCAGCTTCTGCTGCAAATCGAAACCGGCTTTAGCCGTGAATGTGCCGTGCAGCTTTACGCGCTTCGAGCTGCCCATCCAAGTATGTAAGAATTCATGTTCCACTTCGATCCGCCGTGACAGAACCACCAGCTCGCTAACTGGTGTTGTTTGTTCCATGTAGACGCGATTGTTGATCGTGATGCGCGGTTGCAAGTGCGCGATGTCGATGAAAGCCGAACGCACATCTTTGCCAAGGCGTTCCAGCTCGGCGGTGCCCTGCCTCGCCGTGCGTGCTGGCCAAGTTTCCAGACGCAGAAAAACGAGCACCACGACCGACGCGATCATGAGCGCGATCAAGGCGAAAGCGATCGGCCAGGAAAATCGTGGCCCTCCAGCAGAATTTTTTTTCATACGGCTCAGAGTTACCGCAAAAAAGTACCGCCCCCCACGCCCGATGGGCGTGAAGGGCGGCTGTTCCCCCCAGAACAATCGTGGAAAACTTCGACGCTAGTAAACGAGCTTACGGCTGGTGGCAACAAGTTTTTACCTGAACTTATCCGAGGCGCTGTCGGGAATTGCAAAGAAGATATCGATCTTTCGCGCTCACCGGTTAAATCTCGGCTCATTGTGTGATCGAACGCAATGTGGCGCTTGCGCGTTCTCGCTTGGAGGGTTCTAGTTTTGTATGCGTAATTTGGGTGGCGAAACACCGCGGAGTCTCGCCGGTTCATTGCTCGTCGCTCATCCGAATATGCTCGATCCAAATTTTCGCCGCGCAGTCCTGTTCATTTCTGCGCACGATCCAAATGACGGCGCACTCGGTGTCATCATTAATCGCCCGCTCGATAAACAAGTGGCGGATCTCGTAAATGAAACACCACCCGAAGGACTGGCGGATGTTCCTGTTTTTCTGGGCGGACCGGTCGGGAAAAACCAGCTCATGTTTGCGGCGCTGGAATGGGAAAAAGGCGAGGGGCTCAAGCTCAATCACAATGTAGATTTTGAGCAATGGAGCGAGGCGGCCGGTCAGAAACGAAGCTCGATCTGTGCATTTGTCGGCTATGCCGGTTGGGAAGCGGGTCAGCTTGAGGCCGAGATGGAGCAGAAAGCCTGGCTCCTGCAAAAACCCAATCGCTCTGTCCTCAAGCTCGATCGCCTACCGAAACTTTGGTTCGACATCATGCGCCGTCTGGGGCCGTGGTATAAAATGCTTGCGGCGGCACCGGACGATCCGTCATTGAATTAGGGAATAGTGACTGGTGATTGGTAGATTCTGCTGGTCGCGCATTTCGCCTCGTTTTATCACTATTCACTCATTTCACTGATCACTTAGCACCATTCACTTTGCCTCATGGTCATTGGCGTTCCGAAAGAAATTAAAGAGCAGGAGCAGCGCGTTGCGTTGCTGCCTTCGGCGGCGAATCAACTCACCCGACGCGGGCATTCGGTGCTGGTGCAGAGAAATGCCGGCGTTGGCTCGGGATATCCCGATGAAGAATACGTCAAAGCTGGCGCGGAGATTGTCGATCAAGCGAACGAGGTTTTCTCCCGCGCCGACTTGATTGTGAAGGTGAAGGAACCACTGGAGGCGGAGTTTCCGCTGTTGCGCAAAGGGCAGATCCTTTTCACCTACTTGCATCTCGCTGCCAGCAAACCGCTGACGGAGGCATTGCTAAAATCCGGCGTGACTGCTGTCGCCTACGAGACGATTCAAGTTGGCAACAAGTTGCCGTTGCTCGAGCCAATGAGTGAAATCGCTGGCCGAATGTCGGCCGTGATGGGCGCGTATTTTTTGGCGAAGCACAACGGTGGCAGTGGCGTGCTGCTGGGCGGTGTGCCAGGGGTTTTGCCTGGACGCGTTGTCGTACTCGGCGGAGGAACTTCGGGCATTAACGCCGCGCGCATGGCGATCGGCCTCGGAGCGGATGTTACGATCCTTGAAGTAGATCTCGAACGCATGCGCTTTCTCGACATCACAATGAATAGTGCGGACACTCTTTATTCCAACGAAGCGAACCTGCACGATTTGATGCCGGGATGTGATTTGTTAATCGGCGCTGTGCTTGTTCCGGGGGCAAAAGCTCCAAAATTAATCACGCGTGCCATGTTGAAAAAAATGAAACCGGGCAGCGTGCTGGTGGATATCTCGATTGACCAAGGTGGTTGTGCTGAGACGTCGCGACCGACGACACATCTCGATCCGGTTTATATTGAAGAAAACGTGACCCATTATTCTGTCGCGAACATGCCCGCGGCCTATGCGCGCACCGCCGCACAAGCACTTACAAATGTCACTTATCGTTATGTTGAGTTGCTAGCCGATCTAGGTTTGGAGGGGGCGTGCAAAAAACAACCGGCCCTCATTGGTGGAATCAATACGCGCGATGGGCGGCTCACCTGCCGGGCCGTGGCCGAGGCGCACGGCCTCAAGTATGAATCATCGCTTTAATCCGCAAGCATCAACAATTTGCTACCGAAAAGAAACTCCGACAGGGCCAAAAAGTGCCTTGCCCCGATTAATCAATTAAGCAATATTCCGTTTCCAACTATCACTATGAAAAAATACATCTGCATCCTGGCCAGTGCCGCGCTCCTCGCGGCGTGCGAGCAAAAGACCGAAACTACCGAGCCTGCGGCGAGTCCAACTGCCACCGCTTCGTCGGAAACAACAACCACAACGACCACGAGCCCAGCGGAAACGACTTCGCCGTCGCCGACCCCTTAACCACGGCTAAGCCCGTTCGGAAATTCGATTTATAGGTATGAAGAAATACATTTATCTTCTCGCGGGATTAGCGTTGCTGTCGGCTTGCGAGCAAAAGGAGACGACTGTGGCTAATCCGCCCGCCGAGAAAAAGGAAAGCAATACGACTATAGTCAATCCATCTCCAGCTACTTCGAGCAAAACGGAGACGAACACGACGATCAATACGTCTTCACCCAGCAGCGAAACGAAGACGGAGTCGAGCACGACTACTTCTTCGCCAACTCCCTAAGTTTCGAGCGGGATTATTTGCAGAGTCTTCTCCCGAATCTCTTCGGGGGAAGACTTTTGCTGTACCGGCAAAAGTGCCATCGCGTGTCGTGAACCGTTACATCAACCATCGATAATGTCAGAAGCGCGCATGCTTTCCTTTCCGAAAAGCCGGCGGTTAACGCGCACTTCGGAATTCGAGCGTGTGAAACAGGAGGGGTCCGCGCAGCGCGGGAAGTTAATGGTGCTCGCCGTGCTCACGGTGCAAAATTCCGGCGCGTTTCGGGCCGGATTTGTTACTACGCGACGTCTCGACAGTGCA
>Ga0307305_10000577_pt1 | contig 13549 bp, 15 predicted proteins | sample ER_DNA_186_FD_194512 | JGI IMG/M metagenome (GOLD analysis project Ga0307305, IMG submission 194512) | Bulk soil microbial communities from the East River watershed near Crested Butte, Colorado, United States - ER_DNA_186 | ecosystem: Environmental > Terrestrial > Soil > Floodplain | place... | reverse complement strand
GTCGACGATCTTCGAGTTCGGCAAGATCGACGTGTAGAACTTCGCCGCCTCCTCGCCTTCGGTGTCGAACCACAGGCAGGGTCTGATCTTCTGCATCGCTCCTCCTCATCGGCGTTGCTGTTTTAGGTAGACCCTCTTTCCACCGGAAAGTCATCGCCATGCGAACTTCCGGCCCACCTCGTAGGATCCGCGCGTGGGCTTCGACCAGTGGATGCTCGCGTTCCACGTGCTCAGCGCGTTCTCCCTCGTCGCGGGAATGATCCTCTTCTGGGTGCTGATCGTCGCCGGCCGGAAGATCGACACGCCCGCTGACACGCTGCGCCTCGGCCCCGTGGCCAGAGTCGGGAACGCGACCGTAGGCATCGGCCTGGGCGGCACGATCCTCTTCGGCGTCTACCTCGCCTTTGCGATCGACAGCTACGCGATCTGGGACGGCTGGATCCTCGCGGCGCTCGTCCTTTGGTTCGTGGGCACGGGCCTCGGCCGCAAGACCGGAGAGGCGTTTCTGGAGGGCCCGAAGAAAGCGCAGGAGCTCGAGGCAGCGGGGCAGACAGGCCCGAGCGCCGAACTGCTGGCCGTGAACCGCACGTCGAGGGGCCTCGCCCTCCACGCCGCGACTTCGGTCGTGGTGGTTCTCATCATCATCGACATGATCTGGAAGCCGGGCGCATGAGCGTGCTCGCCGTGGTCCGGCCGGACAGTTGGAACTTCCCGCTCTTCGTGCACGTCCTAGGCGCCATGATCCTCATGGGCGGCCTCGTCGCCGGAGCGAGCGCCCTCGCCTTCGCCAGAGGCGACGCGAAGCTCCTTCGCCTCGGCTTCTGGTCGCTGATGCTCGTCTCGTTCCCCGGCTGGGTCGTGATGCGCCTCGGTGCGCAGTGGATCTACTCCAAGGAGGGTTGGGACAAGGTTCCGGACAGCCTGATCCCGAGGTGGCTCAACATCGGGTACGTGCTCGCAGACGCCGGCGGCCTCGTGCTCGTGATCACGCTGATCATCGGCGGCATCGGGGTGCGCCGCCTTCAGGCTGGGAAGAGCGCCGGGCTGCTCAAGGTGACGCTCGTCCTCTCGGTCGTGCTCCTCGCGGCCTACGTCGTCGCCGTGTGGGCGATGGCCGGCAAGCCGGGCTAGGCCGCAGGCTCAACCGGCGGCACGCTCAGCGCGCAGCGCGGCTCGTGCTTCTCGGCGAGGCGCAGGAGGAGCCCGTGCAGCTCCGCCCGCTCGCTTTCGCTCAGCGGCTCGAGGAACTCGTCCTCATTCTTGCGCGCCACCGCGCGCAGGCGGCGCAGCATCCGGGTGCCATCCGGGGTCATCCGGACGAGATGACGGCGCCGGTCGCTGGGGTCGCGCTTGCGCTCGACGAGCCCCTGCTCCTCGAGTTCGTCGAGGAGACCCACGAGTTGGCCGCGGTCATACCCGAGAGCATCGGCGATCGAGCCCTGCGTATCGGCCGACCCCGCGTCGAGTACGAGCATGATCGCGTAGTGGTACGGGTGAACTCCGGCCTCCTCGTAAGCCCCCATGCCCCGCTCCTTGGCGGCGAAGCCGAGGCGCTTGAGCAGGAACGTCGATGACGCGACGAGCTCCTCGGGCAGCCGAGGGGCCGGGCGCACGGCGGTCGCATCGGCGGTCTCGATCTTCATTGCGAAATTAGTGTAGCGCGCTCAACCGTTGCTGTGCTATAACGTTGTAGTACTCAACGATTTGGGAGGCCAATTAGTGGCAAGCTCCACAAAACGAGATTCGCGCTGGGTCGCACTGGCGCTCATCGTGACCGCGCAGTTCATGGTCATCCTCGATGTCGCGATCGTGAACGTCGCGCTCCCTTCGATCAAGTCCGACCTCGACTTCTCCCCCACGAACCTGCAATGGGTGATCTCCGCCTACGCGATCATCTTCGGCGGGGCGCTGCTCCTGGGCGGGCGGCTCGCGGACCTGCTGGGCCGGCGCCGCCTGTTCATGGCCGGGCTCGCGCTCTTCTCGGTCAGTTCGCTCCTCTGCGGCCTTGCGTGGTCCGAAGCTTCGCTGATCGGCTTCCGCGCCTTGCAGGGTCTCGGTGGAGCGCTGCTCGTCCCCGCCGCGCTCTCGCTGCTGATGACGACCTTCGCCGAGGGCCGTGACCGCAACCTCGCGCTCGGGATCTACGCGGCGGCTTCCGGGAGCGGCGCCGCGGCGGGCGTGCTCCTCGGCGGGCTGCTCACCTCGTATCTGAACTGGTCGTGGATCTTCTTCATCAACGTTCCGGTCGGGCTCGCCGCGATCGCGCTCACGCCGCTGCTCCTACGTGAGAGCCGTGCTGAGCTCGCCCACCGGCACTTCGACGTTCCGGGCGCCGCTTCGGTGACGGCCGGGCTGATGCTCCTCGTGTACGCGACGACGCGCGCCGCGAGCGACGGCTGGGCCGCGCCGACGACGCTTGGGCTCTTCGGCGGGGCAGCAGCCCTGCTCGCCGCGTTCGTAGTGATCGAGCTCCGCTCGAAGTCGCCGCTCCTCCCGCTGCGCATCTTCCGGCTGCGCACGCTGACGGGCGCGAACGCCGCGATGGCGATTGTCGGCGCGGTCGCCTTTTCGGAGTTCTTCGTGCTCTCGCTCTACCTGCAGGGCGTCCTCCATTACTCGGCCGTCCAGAGCGGCGTCGCCTTCGTCGCCTTCGCGCTGTCGGTGGTCGTGATCTCCAATGTCGCGCAAGCGGTCGTCGGCCGCTTCGGCGTGCGTCCGACGCTCACTCTCGGGCTGCTCGCGTCCGCTGCGTCGGTCGCGTGGCTCACGCGGCTGCCCATGGACGGGCACTACTTCTGGGATCTCTTCCCGGCCTTCGTGCTCGGCGGTGCGGGCATGGGCCTGTCGTTCGTCCCGATCACGATCGGCGGCCTCGCCGGTGTGGAGCGCTCCGACGCGGGCGTCGCCTCGGGCCTGATCAACACGAGCCGTCAGATCGGCGGCGCCCTCGGGATCGCGGCGGTCAGCGCGATCGCAGCGACCGCGACGAGGAACTACGCCGACACCCACGCGGCGGTCACGGCCTCGAGCGCCCCTGCTCTCGACCACGGGTTCCAGACCGCGCTCTACGTGCTGACGGGCCTGCTGCTCGCCGGCGCGGCGATCGTGGTTACGCTCATGAGGCCGGCCCAGCAACCGAGCGCGGCGACAGCGCCCGCGGACGCCGACGTCGTGCTGGACGAGGCGGCATGACCCGCGGCTAGATCTGCCAGACGCCGTCTTGCTGGACGACCTCGCCGTCGAGCAGGATCCGTCCGCCCGGGCGCAGGTCCTTGACGATGTCCCAGTGGATCTCGCTCTGGTTCGTGCCGCCGATGTTCGGGAGGCCGTTGCCGAGCGCGAGGTGGACCGTGCCGTCGATCTTCTCGTCGAAGAGCGTGTTCTTCATGAAGCGCGTAATGCCCGGGTTGCAGCCGATGCCGAGCTCGCCGAGCCGACGCGAGCCCTCGTCCCGGTCCAGCACCCCCAGGAAGAACGCCTCTTCGGTCGCGGCCGAGGCGTCGACGACCTTCCCGCCCTCGAAGCGAAGCCGGATCCCGGTCACGTCGCGCCCGAGGTACGGAGCCGGGAACTCGAGGAACGAGATCGTGCCCTCCGCGGAGTCCTCGACGGGCGAAACGTAGAACTCGCCGCCGGGCATGTTCGCGCCGCCGGCATCGACCTCACCCGTGCGTCCTACCAGGCTGAGCGTGATATCCGTCTCCGCGCCGACGATCCGCACCTCGTCTGCGGCGTCGAAGCGCTCCGCGTAGTGGCTCATCCGCTCGCGCTCTGCGTCCCAGTCGAGCAGGCACGCGCCGTAGAGGAAGTCCTCGTAGTCCCGGAGCGACATGCCCGCGTCCTGAGCAAGAGCCGGGCACGGGTAGTTGCAACCCACCCATTTCAGGTCGTTCGTGAGAACGCGCTCGAGTGCGGGCCGAACGGAGGCCTGGAGCCGGCCGAGCCGCTCGGGCGGGATCGCGGCGATCTCGCGCGTGTTCTCCGGCGCGTCGATCGCGATCAGCCCGTCGGCCTGCTCGAACGCGTAGGCCTCGATCGGTGCAAGCGCGTCGATCAACTCGTCGGGCGCCTCGAGGACCCACGGAAGGTTTCTGGTGAGGTTGGCCCGCACGAGGGCATACGCACCGCGCCGCGCAATCTGCCTGGCCACCTCGTCGACGAGCGGCCGCGCCATCGGGCCGCCCGACAGGATCACCTGCCAGCCGGGCTGGACTCCAACACAGGTGTCGACGAGGATCCGTGCGTACTGCTCGATCCGCGGGTCCCGCATGCGCGACGGGATAGTACGGAGTCCTGCATAAGCTGACTACGTGGCCGGAAAGCCGAACGACGTTCCGCCTCGCGTCAAAGTGCGGCGCGGGCCGAAGAAGGGACGCTACGACCGAGCCTCGATCGACGACGTCCTCGATCGCGGCCTGCTTGCGCACGTGGCGTTCGCCGACGGAGATGAGGCGGTCTGCATCCCGATGCTCTACGCGCGCGTCGGCGACACCGTCTACATCCACGGCTCGACCGCGAGCCGTGCCGTTCGGCTGCTCGCCGCGGGTGCCCCGGCCTGCGTCACGGTCACGCTCGTGCACGCGCTCGTGCTCGCGCGCTCGGCCTTCGAGCACTCTGCGAACTACGACTCGGTGATGGTCTTCGGGAGGTTCGCGCTCGTCGAGGACGAGGCGGAGCGGCTGCGCGCGTTCGAGGCGTTCACGGAGAAGCTGCTACCCGGCCGCTGGGACGAGGCGCGCCGACCGAACGCGAAGGAGCTGAAGGCGACGTCGATCCTCGCGCTCGAGATCGACGAGGCCTCGGCCAAGGTGCGGAGTGGCGGGCCGGACGACGACCACTCGGAGGATGCCGCGCTGGACGTGTGGGCGGGGATCGTTCCGATCGTGTCCTCGTACGGAACGCCAACAGCCTCGCCCGGGCTCCGGCAGGGCATCCCCGTCCCCGAGAGCGTCAAGCGCCTTCTTCGAGCTCCTCCTGGATGATCCGCGGCGAGTCGTGGACGCAGATCAGATCGAGGCGTCCGGGCCCGAGGTTCACGAACTTGTGCGGCGTGTCGGCCCCGACGACGAGGATGTCGCCGGCGCCGGCCTCCAGGTCCTGACCGTCGGCGGTGAAGCGCACCCGTCCCGAGCGGACGATCCACGTCTCCGAGTACGGGTGCCGGTGCAGCCCCGGCCCTTCGCCCGGCTCGTTGTCGACGAGGAACAGCGAGACGCCCGAGCCGTGGTTCTCGCCCTCGAAGCGCAGCGTCCGGTTGGCCGCGCGCTGCTGCTCGTCCGCCCGCAGGACGCTGTGCACGGGCTCAGCCCTCGCTCGCCGGCGCCGGCCGCTCCCCGCCGTACTCCGCCGCGCCCTCGCCTTCGTGCGGCGGCTCGATCGTGATGTTCGGCAAGAGCCTGTCGAGCCAGCGCGGGATGTACCACGTCTTCTCGCCCATCAGGGTCATGAAGGCCGGGATGAGCGTCATTTTCACGACGAGCGCGTCCGTCAGGATCGCCACCGCGAGCAGCAGTCCGAACTCCTTGGAGATCCGGTCGGGGGTGACGATGAAGGCCGAGAAGACCGTGGCCATGATGATCGCCGCCGCCACGATGACGCGGCCGATCGCCGCGATTCCGTGCTCGACCGCGTCCTTCGTGTTCAGCCCGTGGACGTGCTCCTCCCGAATGCGGCTCGCGAGAAACACCATGTAGTCCATCGACAGGCCAAAGAGGATCGCGAACGCGATCGGCGGAACGAAGGTTTCTATCGGCCCCTTCCGGTCTAACCCCGTCAGGCTCATCCCGTAGCCCTCCTGGATCACGAGCGTGAGCACGCCGAACCCGATGAACGCCGACAGGATGGTCGTGATCGCCGCCGTCAACGAGATGACGATCGACCGGAACGCCATGGCGAGCACGATGAACGTGACGCCGATGATGTAGAGCAGGAAGAGCGGCAACCGCTGCATGATCCGGTCGGCGATGTCGATGAACGCTGCGTTCAGCCCGGACACGTAGACGGCAGCGTTGCTGCCCTTGGTCGCGGCGGGCACGACGTCGTCGCGCAGGTGATGGACGAGCTGCGCCGTCTTCTCGTCCTGTGGCGCGGAATTGGGCGTGACGAACACGATCGCGACGGTCTTCGCCTTGTTGAACTGCGGCTTCGCGACCGAGGCAACGTCGTCGAGCCCGCGAACACCGTTGTAGACCCGTTGCGGAACTTCTGTGCCTCCCTTCACGTCGACGACGATCGGGATCGGACCGTTGAAGCCCGGCCCGAAGCCCTCGGCGAGGAGGTCGTAGGCTCGGCGCGCGGTCTGGTTCTTCGGCTGGGTCCCCTGGTCGGAGGCGCCCAGTCGCACGAGCGCCGACGTCCCGGCCAGGAGAAGGCCGACCACGAGCACGACGACGAAGATCGGCTTGGCGTGACGGGTCACGAACCGGCCCCAGCGCCCGAGCCACGACTTCTCGCGACCGGCCTCGGAGTCGTCGATCGGCTTGAGGAACGGCACCTTCCACCGGTCGATCTTGTGCCCGAGCTTTGCGAGCACCGCGATCAGGAGCGAGTTGGCGATCAGGACAGTCGTCAGCACGCCCAGGGCCGCGCCGATTCCGAGCTTGGTTATGAAGTCGAGGCCGAAGAACGCGAGCCCGGTGACCGAGATCGCGACGGTGAGGCCCGCGAACAGCACGGCCCGGCCGGCGGAGGCGCCGGCCTCGGCGGCCGCGTCAACCGGCGACAGCCCTTCGTGCAGGAACTGTCTGAACCGCGTGACGATGAAGAGCGAGTAGTCGATCCCGACGCCGATGCCGATCATCGACACGAGAATCGGCGTGATCGTGTTGATGTCGGTGAACCCGGCGAGGATGAAGAGCAGGAGGAACGCCGTTCCGACCGCCACGAGCGCCAGTGCAATCGGAATCGAAGTCGCGACGAACGTCCGGAAGACGATCATGAGCACGATGAACGCGGCCAGGAAGCCGAGCAGCTCCTGTATTCCCTGCTGGATGGGCGGGGCCTCGGCCTCGCCGTTGAACTCGGCCGTGACACCCGCCGGCTCGACCGTGTCGCGGACCGCATTTTCCACTGCTTCGACCTGAGGGCGATCTGCGGTCTCGATCGTCTCCGAGAACTGCGCTTCCGCGTATGCGATTCGTCCGTTGTCGGAGAACGTCCGGTCGGAGAACGGATTGCCGACGCTCTCGATGCCGGCCTTGCCGTCCTTGGCCTTGAACTCCGCCGTCTTGAGCTTCGCAACGGCGGCGTTGACGGCTGCCTTGCGCTCGGGCGTGTCGAGACGCTCGCCCTTGGGCGCGGCGAAGACGAGGTTCAGCACCGAGCCCTGCTCGGAGGAGAACTCCGACTTGATCAGGTCGGTGGCCTTCTGCGTGTCGGAGCCCGGGATGTCGAACTGGTCCTTGAGGCTGCCGCCGACTGTCGCCACGAGCACGACGAGCAGTGCGATCGAAGCGAGCGAGGCGACAATTACCCGCCAGGGGTGCGACGCACACGCCCGCGCCCAGCGCGCGAGCGCTCCCGTCGAGAGCCGTTCGTGCGCCAGGCGGCGCTGGTTGTCAGATCCGGTGTCGGTCATGCACCTCGCCCCCTGCCTTCAGATTGCTCTAAGGACGTCCCTTGTCCTCGAAACTCATCGCGGACGTTAGTTAAAGCAACGTTCGGTTCGCCAGAACATTTCCGCTCTTTCCGGACAGGACAATGCCGAATCGCTCGGTTCGCTGCAGGAGGCGTAATAGGGCCAGGCCCGCCGGTCTGGGCCGGCGAGCCCTACCTCAATGGCAACTGCTACGAAGCGCTCATCGCTGCCATCGCAGCCTTGCCGCGCTCCTCGATCTCCTCCGGCGTCAGATCCTCGACGTGCGTCGCGATCGACCAGTTGTGGCCGAACGGGTCGGTGATCGAGCCGAAACGGTCGCCCCAGAACTGGTCCTCGACCTCCATCGTCACTGTCGCGCCGGCGTCGACCGCCTTCTGCACGACCGCGTCGACGTCCTCGACGTACATGAAGATGCTCGCGCTCGTGCCCCCGAGCTCCTTGGGCGGCGTCGTGGATGCCTGCGGGAACGGATCGGACAGCATCACGAGCGAATCGCCGATCTTGAGCTCGGCATGTCCGATCTTCCCATCGGGCACGTCCATGCGGACGGTCTCCTCGGCGCCGAACGCCTTCTTGTAGTACGCGATCGCCTCAGCGGCGTCGTCGACGGCCAGGTAGGGCGAAATCGTGCTGTACCCCTCGGGAATCGGCTGAGTAGGCATGTCCTCTCTCCCTTCGATCGTCGTGAACGAGGCGTCTTCGATACTACGGGCCGACCGATGAATTTCGGGTTAGGCGGAGGTCTTCGTAACCAAACCGAAACCGGAAGGACATGACAATGCCTCGATTCTTCCTCGACATCTCGATGTCGCTCGACGGGTTCGTCGCCGGGCCGGACGCGACGCTCGAAGAACCGCTCGGTGTGGGCGGCGAACGCCTGCACGATTGGGTGCTTCGCCTGGCGAGCTGGCGCTCGATGCACGGCCTCGAAGGCGGCGAGACCGGGCCTGACGACGACATCGCACGAGCGACGTGGGAGCGTGTCGGCGCCGAGATCATGGGCCGGCGGATGTTCAGCGGCGGCGACGGCCCGTGGGAGGACGACCCGAACGCCGACGCCTGGTGGGGCGACGACCCGCCCTTCCACGTGCCGGTCTTCGTGCTCACGCACCACGATCGCGAGCCGGTCGTCAAGCAAGGCGGGACGACATTCACGTTCGTCACCGACGGAGCCGGGAGCGCGCTCGAACAGGCGCGTGCGGCGGCCGAAGACAGGGACGTCGCACTCGGCGGCGGCGCCTCGGTCGTACAGCAGTACCTGCAAGCCGGCCAGCTCGATGAGCTGAACATCCACGTGGCGCCGATCCTGCTCGGCGGCGGCGTGAGCCTCTTCGGCGAACTGGGCCCCGACGCGCCGGGGCTGAAGCTGACGAAGGTCGTCGAGTCGCCGTTCGTGACCCACCTCACCTACGAGATCGAGAGGGCCTAGCCTCCTGTCGCCGAGAAGTGCTGGTAGTCGGGCGTCCCGGCCCAGCGGCCGCCCCACGTCCAGCCGACCGACGCGAACGCGCTGACGAGTAGCCCTCCGCGCACGGCCATGCCCGGCCGCAAGTTCGAGCGGTCGAGGTACGCCCTGCCCGCCCGCGGGTGGACCCTCCCGCTCTCCAGGTACGGGTTCTCAACCGGGTTCACGTCGATTGCGAGCCCGTAGGCGTGCGTCGACCAGCGCTTCGGGCCGGGGCCGACCGCGTAGCGGCAGTTGAACGCCGCCGTGTTGTCCGCCGCCAGCGACCGCTCGTCGTTGCCGACGTAGGCGTCGATCGAGCGCATCCGCCTGATCGGGAAGCGCGCCTTGTAGAGCCGGCGGAAGACGACGGTCAAGGGGCCGACTGCGCTTCGGTTGACGACGAGCGTCCCGACGCGGCTCTTCTCGTCGAAGCCCCAGTAGCCGACCCGGAGCCTACGGAGCGAGGACGGGCCGACCGGGCAGCCGGGATGCCACGAGTGCGGCAGTTGCTCGCGCGTCACAGGTGCCACCGTGTGCGTGAAGGGCGGCGCCGCGAGGAGAGCGAGCAAGGCGAGGCTCATGGCCAATCGAGACTAGTCTGCGTGGCCGGATGAAGCTGACCTGCGCGCTCCTCGTCTGCCTGGCGCTGCTGCCCGCGGCGACCGCGACCGGCCGGAGCTCCGGCGGTGCGCCGTGCCCGCCAACGCTCGCGAACCAGCTCGCGGACACGGGCTCGGCGACCCAGCTCGTCACGGTCGCGTCGCTCCGGTCGAGCTCGCAAAGCGGGGCAGCGCGCGTCTGGGAGAAGCGCGGCGACTGCTGGACACAGGTCGCAGGCCCGTGGCCCGCGTGGCTCGGCATCCGCGGCATCTCGGAGCACAAGCGCGAGGGAGACCTGAGGACCCCGAGCGGCGCGTTCGGGATCCAGCCAATGATGTTCGGCCTCGCGCCGAACCCGGGCGTGCGCTACCGCTACCACCGCGTCGTCTGCGGCGACTGGTGGGTCGAGGATCCGCGCTCCCCGTCCTACAACAGGTTCCGCCACGTGCGCTGCGGGGCGAAACCGCCGTTCCGGGTCACGAGCGAGGACATGTCCAAGTCGCCGACGGCCTACCGCCACCTGGCGGTGATCGATTACAACACGCACCCGATCGTCCCGGGCCGCGGCTCGGGCATCTTCCTTCACGTCAGCCACGGCAATCCGACACTGGGCTGCGTCAGCCTCGCGCTCCCTCAGCTCCTGAAGGTCCTGCGCTGGTTCGATCCGGCCAAAAGGCCGCTGATCGTGATCGGGACGCGAACGACGATCCGGAAGTTCTAGTCCTCGGTCACGTCGCGACGCAGGAAGACGACGTACGCGATCGTGAGCGGAACGGCGACGTAGAGCGCACAGACCCACACTGCGCGGAGCACGGGATCCCAGTCCGCGGGCACGCGGAGGAAGCCGTGCCACGCGTCGAACTGCGTCGCGAGGAGATACGGCCGGATGCCCTCGGTCCCGGGCAGAACGGTCAGTAGCTGCATGAGGAGCGCAAACATCAGCGCACCTACCACCGACGCCGCACTGTTCCGCGTGATCGTCGACAGCATGAGCGCGAACGACGCGATCCCGGCCAGCGGCAGGAAGTAGACCGCGATGCTCGCAGCGAGCAGGGCGAGGCCGTGGCCCGTCGACACCGTCGTTCCGGACAGGGACGTCAGCGGGTTGAAGCCCCAGGCGAGCCCGCCCGCGATCAGCCCGATCGTCGCCATCGCGACGACGACAGCCGCGGTGTAGGTGAGCGTCGCGAGCACCTTCCCCGCGAAGACCTGCCCGCGTTCGCGCGAGCGGGTGAGGATCGTCTTCAGCGTCCCGTTCTGGCTCTCCGAGGCGACGACGTCCCCGGCGACGAGCGACGTGATCAGCGGGAACGCCCAGAACGACATGAAGAAGAGCGCGACGAACGGGACGGCGAGCCCCGTGTCCCGGATGTAGCGGCCGAGCGGCACGTCGTTCGGCCCGCCCGACTGGAACTGGAGCACGATCACGAAGATCAGCGGCACGAGCATCGCCGCGCCGAGCCCGAGGTACGTGCGCTTCTGGGCCAGCAGCTTCGCGAGCTCCCAGCGGTAGACGGCGGTCATGCGACCTCCGCCCGCGCCGCACTCTTGTCACCGGACTCGCCTCCGGTCAGCCCGAGGAAGAGCTCCTCGAGGCTGGCCGTCTCCGGGACGAGCGCGGTGATGCCGATGCGCGCCTGGCCGAGAGCGATCGAGATCGCGGCGGCCGCCTGCTCGTCCGCCTGGAACCGGAGCTCGGGGCCTTCGACGCGGATCTTCTGGACGCCGAGCTGGGCCGAGCAGATCATCAGCGCGCGCTCCGGCTCGGTGGCGCGCAAGCGGTACTCGGTCTGAGCCGTGGCGAGCAGGTCGTGCAGCGCTCCTTCGTAGACGATCGTCCCGGTGCGGATGATCGCGACCCGGTTGCAGAGGTCCTCGACCTCGCCCAGGAGATGGCTGGACAGAAGAACGGTGATGCCTTCGCCCGCGAGCCGGCGCACGAGCGCGCGCATGTCGCGCATGCCGGCCGGATCGAGCCCGGTGGTCGGCTCGTCGAGCAGAAGCAGGCGCGGATTCCGGAGGAGCGACGCGGCGATCCCGAGCCGCTGGCGCATCCCGTGCGAGTACCCGCCGACCCTGTCGCCTGCGCGGTCGCGCAGCTCGACGATGTCGAGCATCTCGTCGATGCGGCTGCTCGCACCCTGGCCGTCGTAGGCGGCGAGCAGGCGCAGGTTCTTGCGGCCGGACATGTACGGGTAGAAGCGCGGGGCCTCGACGAAGCCCGCGACTCCGTCGAGCGCCTTGCGAACGCCCTCCTTGACCGGGTCGCGGCCGAAGAGCTCGACGGAGCCTTCCGTCGGGCGGATCAGGCCGAGCATCATGCGCAGCGACGTCGTCTTGCCCGCGCCGTTGGGCCCGAGATAGCCGAAGACGTCGCCCGGCTCGACCGTGAGGTCGACGTGGTCGACCGCGATGATCCGCCCGTAGCGCTTGACGAGCCCGCGCGCCGCGATCGGAGGCGCGCTCACCGAAGGCTGCGAGCCGCCGACTCGGCCACAGACGGCTTTACCGAGCCGGCGAGGACGTACGAGACGCCGCCGCGATCCCACGTGAGGACGGTCGCGAGCGGCGTCGCGAGCTCGTGTCCCTCGACGCCGTCGAGCGGAACGGTCGGGAGAGCCTTGAGCTGAGCGGCTCCTGAGCCCGCTCCGGCCTCGCGCTCGAGCACCGTGATCGCGCCGAGCCCTTCGCCGTAGACGACGAGGGCTCCGCGGTGCGGGCCGTGACCGACGACTCGGGTCGCGCTGTGTTGGAGGCCGGCGAGCGATTTGGGCGCGACGACCTGGAACGGAAGATTGGTCGGGCCTGACTCGCTCTTGCCTCGATCGTGTCCCGTGGGCGCGGCGAGGTCGACGACCCGCGCGCCCGCAGGCGGCGCGATCGCCACCGTCGAGAGCGGCACCGACCCGTATCTGATGCTCGTCGTCTGGAGCGCGAGCACGGGCTGCGTGCCGCCGCGTGCGTAGACCGCGGCACGTAGAGGCACGCCGCGCTTCGCATCCCACGCGATCCGCACCGAGCCGAGCAGGCCACCGGGCTCCTTCGGCGAGAGCTGCACCGTGTACGCGGGCCGTCCGCCGACGTTCGACGGTTTGGCCGACGAGACGTTCACATGTTTCGTCAGCTGGGCCAGGAAGGCGCCGATCCCGGCGACGCCCGGCGGAGCGTGGCGCGCCTGGGGCTGTCCGGCCGGAAGCGCGATTCGATAGGCCGTGTTGGACGACGCGTCGTAGACCGTCGCGTGGCCTTGCTTCCAGACGACCTGCACGTCACCCGCGTTCGACTGTAATTCAAGGCGCCCGCGGCCGTCGTCGCGCATCCAGAGCCGCCCGGAAGCGCCGGACATCAGCGCGGAGCCGACCTGGCCGAGGAGCGCTCCGTTCGGGAAGAGCCCGTTCGTGAAGCGGATGCGGGCCGTGATGCCCGCGGGCTTGGAGGCGGCGAGCCCTTGGTGAAGCGCGCGCGGAAGCGGCTTGTTCGCGGGGACGGGACCGGATCCGCCGGTTGCCATCGCAATGGCAGTGCCGCCGACCGCGAGCAGCGCAACCACTGCCGCGAGGGCGACGAGGCCCCGAGTCGAGAGGGTGCGGAGGTACTTCACCACGTTCGTTGTAGCGGACCACCAATGAGAGAGACCTGATTGCGTTCAGGCGCCGGTCAGGGAGGTTCTCGGAAGATCGTGCGGATCCCCAGAAGGCCCATCCAGCGAGCCCGAAGCGCGGCTCTCGTCGGAGCCGCGCTCATCGGCGCGCTCGTGACCGGGGCAATCGTCTTGCACCCCCACGGCCGCGACGGCCGCCGGGCGCGCAACGACCCAGTTTCGGTGAAGACGATTCGGACCAATCCCCGCGCGGTGGTGCCTCGAACGCTGGTTGCCAGGCGCGCGGGCCGGCTCGATGCGCCGC
>Ga0307305_10000574_pt1 | contig 13565 bp, 14 predicted proteins | sample ER_DNA_186_FD_194512 | JGI IMG/M metagenome (GOLD analysis project Ga0307305, IMG submission 194512) | Bulk soil microbial communities from the East River watershed near Crested Butte, Colorado, United States - ER_DNA_186 | ecosystem: Environmental > Terrestrial > Soil > Floodplain | place... | reverse complement strand
GTCACTCGAGGCGCTGACCGAGAACCTCGACGCCTCCCTCGATATCTATGGCGACGTGATCCTCCATCCCTCGTTCCCCCGCGCCGACTTCGAGCGGCTCAAGAAGCAGCGGCTGGCCCAGATTCAGCAGGAAAAGGCCGATCCGGTCGGTCTGGCCCTCCGGGTGTTCCCCGGACTGCTCTACGGACCCGGCCACGCCTACTCCAATCCGTGGACCGGATCGGGCACCGAGGAGTCTACGGCCAAGATCACCCGCGACCTTCTGGTGCGTTTCCATCGAGACTGGTTCAAGCCGAACCACGCCACGTTGATCGTCGTGGGGGCCACCACGATGGCGGAGATACGTCCGAAGCTGGAGCGGATCTTTGCCTCCTGGAGCCCGGGACAGGTGCCATCGAAGGACATCGCCACCGTCGCGCAGCAGCCTCGCCCGGTGGTGTACCTGATCGACCGGCCGGGGTCGCTCCAGTCCCTGATTATCGCGGGCAACATCGCCCCGCCGAAAGCGAACCCCGAGGAAGTGAGCATCCAGACCATGAACGGGGTGCTCGGCAGCGACTTCAGCTCCCGGGTGAATATGAATCTCAGGGAAGACAAGCACTGGGCGTATGGCGCCTACACATTCTTCCGCGATGCCAGAGGCCAACGCCCGTTCGTGGCCTACGCACCGGTGCAGACCGACAAGACGAAGGAGGCGTTGGTCGAGCTGGATAAAGAGCTCCGCGGCATCGTCAAGGACCGGCCGATCCTGCCGGACGAGCTCAGCCGGGCCCAGGCATCGCTTACCTTAACCCTGCCGGGCTCATGGGAAACGATGAGCGCGCTCGCTGGTGCCATCAGCGACATCGTGACCTTCGGGCTCGATGATCGTTACTATGATACGTTTGCCGAGAAGGTACGGGCCCAGACGGTGCAGAGTCTCACCGCCGCCGCGGCCGACGTGGTGCATCCCAACCAGTTGGTCTGGGTGGTGGTGGGCGATCGCTCGAAGATCGAGCCGGGTCTCCGCGAGCTGAAGCTGGGCGAGATCCATCTTATCGACACCGATGGAAGGCCGGTCAGTTGAGGCGGGGAAGCGGGGAGGCGGGGAAGCGGGAAAGCGCGTACGTGTTTGTTCCTTACATGGGAGTCCAGAATGCCGACCAGCAGTGCAAGCGCAGTATGGCAAGGAGGCCTGAAAGCCGGCCGGGGGCATTTCAAGGCAGGCTCAGGGGCGTTTGAGGCTGACTATTCGTTCAAGACCCGGTTCGAGGGAGCACCGGGTACCAATCCCGAGGAGCTCATCGCGGCCGCACACGCGGCCTGCCTCAGCATGGCCCTGTCCGCCGGACTGGAGAAGGGCGGCACCCCACCCACGAGCATCAGCACCAAGGCGTCGTGCACCGTGGAAAAGGTAGGCGACGGGTTCAAGATCACCCGCATGCGCCTGGAGGTGCGGGGCAAAGTCCCGGGAATGGATCAGTCGGCCTTTGCGAAAGCCGCGGAAGACGCCAAGAAGGGTTGCCCCGTATCCGGAGCGCTCCAGGGGAATGTCCAGTTCGATTTGGATGCTAAGCTCGAGTAAACGCCTGCTTCCGAATCCAAACCCACATCGTCTGACTCCCCCCGCTAATAAGGCTGAGGGGAGGGTGGCAGCGGAACTGGGCTGAGCCCCGGAGGCTGGTTCCCCCTCCCGCCGGCTGCCCCGGTATGAGAGAGCTTAGGGACTGGCGGCGGAACTGGGCTGAGCCCCGAAGGCTGAGTGTCAGGGGCGGTGGGGTGCCGGGTCGTACACTCGAAGCCGGAGGGGCTCGGCCCAGTGAGCAGGCCGCCAGCAGTGCGGGCTGAGCCCGGAGGCTGAGTGTAAGGAGGGGCTCGGTCCAGGGCCGCTGCCAGGGGGGCGGTGGTCTATCCTGTCAGCCTCTTCCCCATGTCCAGATAACCGTGCACCAGCTTCCTGAGCCGCTCCTGCAGCTCCGGATCCTTAAGTTTGCCGTGCTCGTCGAAGGCCTGGGGCGCCTGCGCCAGCGCAAACATGTCGGGTAGCAGCATGACGCCCAGGCTTTCCAGCGGCACCCGTAACGCCCAGAGCCCCCGGCTCCCGCCGACCAACGATGTGGATGCAGCAAGCAGGACTCCGTGCTTCCCCCGGAGCGGCATCGGTTTCATCCGGGAGACCCAGTCGATCGCATTCTTGAGCGTGCCGGGCAACGAGTAGTTGTACTCGGGCGAGGCGATCATCAGCCCGTCCACCGCCTCGATCCGACGGGCCAGCTCTCGCGCGCCCTCGGGAAAGCCGGCGGAACTCTGCAGATCGGCGTCGTAGAGCGGCATGTCGAACTCACGAAAGTCGGCGAGATCGACCTCGACCTGGGCCTCACGCGCCAGCTCGACAGCCAGGTTGATCAGCTTGCGATTGAGTGATTCACGCTTGAGTGAGGCGGCGAAGGCGAGCAGTCTCACTCGGACGCGATCCGGTACCGAATCAACACCCCTTCGACAAACTCCGCCGTGACTCGGCCATCCGGAGTGGCGTACTCACGGGTCTCAACCCGCAGGGTTCCTTCCTTCCGCTCGCTGCGCTTGGCGGCCGCCCCGAGGAGGGCATCGACGTCCTGGAGCAGCATGCCTTTCCGGGGTAATCCGCTCCTGGTGGACTGGGCTGCCGGCTGCAATGGTATGGAAGGCCGTGCGGCCGCCGACCCGGTCGGTTCGAAGTCGAGGTACTGGGCCAACGCTGTCGTTAGCGACTCCGGGGTCAGGGCTTCCGCCGGTACCCCTGCGGGGTAGCGAATGTTGAATCGTGAGCCACCCTCGAGCCGGCGCTGCCGCACGTTCTCCTTCCGGTGCTCCTCCGCCTCCGCCACGGCCGAGCGGTTGCGGGCGTTCTCCCGCTCGCGCTCCGCCTTCAGATCGTCCAGCTCCTCGTTCATTGCTCGCTTCTTGACCGGATCGGTCTCCCGCTTGACCTCCGCCTCGAGATTCTTCTCCCGTTTGGTCTTGGGCGCCTCCTGGGTGCTGACGTTGCTCGAGGTCTCGTCGCCGAACGTGCCGTAGCCCCCGCCACCGAGCTGAAATTCGATGTGCTTCGATTTCACCCTGATCTTGGTGACCGTGACCGGCTCACCGGGCTTGATCGCGGTACCGTAGTTCTTGAGCCGACTGGCGTACTTGGGATAGTCCAGCGGGCGAGCCGTGCCGGGATAGACGTCCACCCCGTCTTCGGTGCCGGGGAGCGCCAGCCTGGATGTGACGGTCTTGCCTTCGAAATACTCCTTCAGCGCAGCCTCGGATTGGGCGGCCAGGCGGCCGGTCAGGGCAGCGAGAAGGACCGGGACGAGGCATTTGTGCATGAAGGCCCTCTGCAATGGGTATGGGCGAGCTTGACGGATGCCGATGGATATTGTATACAGAATACCGACCACACTAGGAATGCGCCTCATGATTACCCGAACGCCGCTCCGTGATCAGGTCTACCACGCCGTTCTCGCCCGGATTAACCGGGGAGACCTTCCCGCCGCAGGCCGGGTCCGCGACACCGATCTCGCGGCCCAGTTGGGGGTTAGCCGAACACCGGTCCGCGAGGCCCTGCTTCGGCTCTCGCGGGAGGGTGTTCTCGAGGCCGACATGGGTCGCGGCTTCAGCGTACGGCCGCTGGAAGCCAGCGAGATGCGGGAGAGCGGCGCCATCCTCTCCAGCCTGGAGGGGCTGGCGCTCGATCTCTCCGGCGACATCCCACCCGAGCGGCTGGCGCGTTTGGGTGAGATCGACCGTGAGCTGACCGGCACCAGGGGCGACGTCGATCGCTGCATCGATCTGGACGAGGAGTGGCACCGGACGCTCCTCGAGGGCTGCCCCAACCTAAGGCTCCGCGCTATGATCTCTACCCTTTGGCAGGTGCCCCGACGGTACATGCGAGCATTCCTGCGGGAGGCCGGCCGGGTCAGTCTTTCGACCCAGCACCATGCCAGGATCATCGAAGCACTCCGGCGAAATGATCGGGAGGCCGCCATGCAGCGTTTCAGCCATCATTGGCAAAGGGGCATCGAGGAGCTCGGCGCTTGGATCGAGCGATGACGGTTTCCGCTGGGTCTGATCTGGCGCGCTGGCGGGCAGAGACGCCCGGCTGCGAGCGCCTGGTCCACCTCAACAACGCCGGTGCGGCGCTGGTGCCGCGCGCCGTTCGCGATGCCATCGATGCCCACCTCGACCTGGAGGAACGGCTGGGCGGCTACGAGGCGGCAGATGCCCAGACGACGCCGATTCGGGAAGCATACGAGCAGGTGGCCCGGCTGGTCGGTGCCCGGTCTCGCAACATGGCCCTGGTCCAGAACTCCACGATCGCCTTTGCCCAGGCGATGAGTGCGTTCGACTTCGGACCGGGAGACGTGCTGCTCACCAGCCGAGCGGACTACGCCTCCAATCAGATCATGTATCTGTCGCTGGCCCGCCGGCGTGGCGTGGAGGTGGTCCGGGCACCGGATGCGCCTGAAGGCGGCGTCGATGCTGATGAGGTGGGCCGGCTCGTCTCCCGGCGCCGGCCCGCGCTGGTGGCGCTCACCTGGGTACCGACCAACTCCGGTCTGGTCCAGCCGGTCGAGGAGGTCGGACGCATCTGCCAGGAGGCCGGTGTCCCCTACCTGGTGGACGCGTGTCAGGCCGTGGGCCAGATGCCGATCGACGTCGAGCGCGTCGGGTGTGACTACCTCGCGGCCACGGCCCGCAAGTTCCTCCGGGGCCCGCGCGGCGTCGGGTTCCTCTACGTGTCGGACCGGAGGCTCGAGGCCGGCGCCCATCCCCTCCTGGTGGACATGCACGGCGCCACCTGGGTCGAGGCCGATGCCTTCGAGCTCACGCCCGATGCCAGGCGCTTCGAGACCTGGGAGTTTGCCCACGCGCTCGTGCTCGGTCTTGGGGCGGCCGCGACCTACGCGCTCGACGTCGGACTGGCCAACGCCCGCGATCGGGCACGCGAGCTGGCCACCTATGCCCGAACCCGGCTTGCGATGGTGCCGGGAGTCCGCGTGCTCGACCGCGGACCCGAGCTCTGTGCCATCGTCACCGCCGCTGTGGCGGGACGGGACGCGAAGGAGATCAAGCTCGCCCTGCGCCAGCGGGGCATCAACACCAGCTCGCCCGAGCGGGAGGATGCCGTGATCGATATGGACGAGAAGCGGGCAAGCTCGGCCCTCAGGATCTCGCCGCACTACTACAACACGAAGGAAGAGGTTGATCTCGCGATCGATGCGCTGGAGGAGATTGTCACCCTGAGTGTGCGGTAGCGCCCAAGGGGGCCGGAGCGAGGGTTGAGTTTCGGTCCCCTCCCTCGCTGCGCTCGGTCAGGGTGACAACCTCCCGTCCTTCCCGCCTTTCCCGTCCTTCCCGTCCTTCCCGTCCTTGTTCAAGACCGGCCCCAACACCCGCCACACCGTCTCCGCCAACTTGCGTTGTCCCTCCGCCGTCGGATGCATGCCATCGGGCTGGTTCAGGCTGGGTATTCCGCCCACACCCTCGAGCAGAAACGGCACCAGGGCAGCGTCGTTTCTCCGCGCGAGATCTCGGTACACCTCCTGAAACCTCTCGGCGTAGGCTCTGCCATAGTTGGGGGGCATCCGCATGCCCAGCAACACCAGCCGGGGCCGGGGTTGGAGCTGCTTGGCCCGGTCGAAGATGGCCTGGATGTTGGCGCGTAGGCTGTCCGGAGGAAGACCTCGAAGTCCGTCGTTGGCTCCGGTCTCGACCACGAGCACCGACACCGGCTCCCGAAAGAGCCAGTCTACTCTCCGAAGCGCTCCGGCCGACGTCTCCCCACTGACGCCAGCGTTGACGACCCGGTAGCGGAGCCCGGCCGAGTCGATTTTCTGTTGCAGCAGCGCTGGATAGGCCTGCTCCGGCTCGAGACCGAGCCCGGCAGTAAGGCTGGTGCCGAGAAACAGCACCGACGGGCGCTCGGACTCGGCTGATGGCGGCGGAGCCTTGGCGGGAGATTCCTCTCTGGCCTGCTCGCATCCGGAGAGGGTCGCAACCAAGGCGGAGATGATGATGGATCTGACTATCATTGGAGATGCCTGAAGCCGTCCTGCACAGCCAATCACTCAGCCGGACCTACCGCTCGGGCGGCCGGGATCTCACGGTGCTGAAGGATATCACCTTCAGTCTCGAGTCGGGCGGCTTTCTCGCGATCCTCGGCCCTTCGGGAAGCGGCAAAACGACACTCCTCGGCCTGCTCGCCGGATTGGACCGGCCGTCCGCCGGCTCGGTCTACCTCGATGGGCAGGAGCTCGGCTCCCTGACCGAGGACGAGCGCGCGCGGCTCCGGGGCGAGAAGATCGGGTTCGTGTTCCAGGCCTTTCAGCTGATCCCCACGCTCACGGCGCAGGAAAACATTCAGGTGCCTCTCGAGCTTCGCGGCGATGCGCGTGCGTCGGCCAGAGCCCGCGAGCTGCTCGAGCGCGTGGGGCTGAGTGGACGGGGGCACCACTACCCCGCTCAGCTCTCGGGCGGCGAGCAGCAGCGCGTGGCCCTGGCTCGCGGTTTCAGCAGCCGGCCCAGGGTCCTCTTTGCCGACGAGCCGACCGGGAACCTCGACGCCGCCACCGGCGCCACGATCATCGATCTCATGGTGGAGCTGAATCGCGATCTTGGCACCACCCTGGTGCTGGTGACGCACGATCTCGATCTCGCCGCTCGCGCGCGCCGCACCATCCGGCTGGCCGACGGGAGAGTCGTGGCCGACACCGCAGCGTGAGCGCTGCGGTGTTCGTGCTGCGCATGGCGGCGAGGGAGCTCAGAGCCACGCCTCGACGGCTGTTCCTGCTGACCGGGACCGTCGCCGTGGGCGTGGCGGCGCTCGTCGCCATCAATTCCTACACCGACAACCTCCAGGACTCGGTCAGGCAGCAGGCCCGTGCTCTGCTCGGCGCGGACCTGTCACTGATGAGCCGCCAGCCGTTCACGCCCCGGGTCGAGGCGCTGCTCGACACCCTGTCCCGCAGCTCCTCGTCAGCGCAGGTGATCAGCTTCTCGGGAATGGCGTACGTCCCCCGGACGAGCGGCACCCGGCTGGTGCAAGTGGCCGCGGTGGCGGGGCCATTTCCATTTTATGGCGAGATCCGGACCGAGCCGCGCGGGGCTTGGACCGAGCTGCAGGCCGGCCGGCACACCGTGGTTGATCCCTCGCTGCTCACGGCACTCGGTGCCCGATTGGGAGATACCGTCTCGCTCGGCGAGGCGCGTTTCGTCGTCTCGGGCACAATCCAGAGCGCGCCGAGCGACGTGGGATTTCGTTTCGCCTTCGGGCCGAGAGTGTACATCCCGGCGAAATATCTGAAGGAGACCAGGCTGCTCGGTTTCGGAGCCAGGGTTCAGTACGAAGCATTCCTCAAGCTGCCGGCCCGGGTCTCGGCCCAGGCGCTGGCGGATCGTTACCGGGCGACCCTCGCGCCCGAGCAGGTCCGGGTGAGGACTGTCGCCGAGGATCAGCGGAATCTCAACGACGTCCTCTCCAAGCTCACCGGCTATCTGGGCCTCGTCGCCCTCATCGCGCTGCTGCTTGGGGGCATCGGTGTGGCGAGCGCGGCGGTGGTTTTCATCCGGCAGCGCTCCGAAACCATCGCGGTACTGCGCTGCCTGGGAACCACCGCCGGCCAGGTCTTCATGATCTACCTGATCGAGGCCGGGGCGATGGCGTTGGTGGGAAGCGTGGCAGGGGCGTTGGCGGGGGTCGGTCTCCAGCGTCTCCTGCCCCGGCTGCTCGCTGGATTCATCCCGGTCGATGTCATCCCATCCGTCTCCTGGAGTGCCGTGGCCATCGGGATCGGGACGGGAGTCCTGGTCGGCTTGGTCTTCGCGGCCCTGCCGATCCTCGCCGTGCGCCGGATCTCTCCGCTTTCGGCGTTGCGGCGTCCGTACGAATCCGAGAGCACCCCGCGGGATCCCTGGCGGACGGTGGCCGCGTTTGCCCTCGTCATCAGCACCGTGGCACTGGCCCGGCTTCAGGTGGGGAGCTGGCGCCAGGGAGCAATCTTCGCCGGAGCGGTCGGCGTGGCGTTGCTGATTCTGTGGGCGGCCTCGTGGGCTCTGGTCCAGGTGATGCGGCGTTGGCTACCCCAGAGATGGCCCTACGTCTGGCGTCAGGGACTGGCCAACCTGCACCGGCCAGCCAATCAAACCGTCACCCTCGTGCTTGCCATCGGCTTCGGAGCCTTCCTGCTCGGAACCCTGTATCTGGTGCAGTACAACCTGCTGCGCCAGCTCAGGCTGACCGGCGGCCCGGCCCGGCCGAACCTGGTCCTGTTCGACATCCAGCCGGACCAGCTCGGCGCGGTCGAGGGAGAGCTGAAGACCGCGAGGCTCCCGCTGATCGGCCCCACTCCGATCGTCCCGATGCGGATCAGCTCGGTCAATGGACGGCCGGTGGCCAAGCTTCTCGCCGACACTACCCTGACCAGCGAAGGTCGGTCGAACGCCTGGGCGTTCCGGCGGGAATATCGATCCACCTACCGGGATTCGGTGGTGCCCTCCGAGCGAGTGGTCCAGGGAAAGTGGTGGCGACCCGGCGAGCGGGGTGCCGCCCGGATCTCGATCGAACAGGACCTTGCCCACGAGCTCGGCGTCGGCCTGGGCGACGAGATCGTGTGGGACGTGCAGGGCATCCCTGTGACTTCGAAGGTGACCAGTGTGCGGGAGGTGGACTGGGCCCGCTTCGAGCCGAACTTCTTCGTGGTGTTTGCTCCGGGGACGCTGGAGGACGCCCCACGCACGTTCGTGACCCTGACCCGAGTCGCGAGCGCGGCCGACCGGGGGATCCTGCAGCGCAGGCTGGCCGAGCGGTTCCCCAACGTCTCTACCCTGGATCTTTCGATGCTGCAGGAGGCGCTGGAGCGGCTGGTGGACCGGGTCGCGCTTGCCATCCGGTTCATGGCGCTGTTCAGCCTGATGGTTGGCGCCCTCGTCCTGGTGGGCGCACTCGCCAGCAGCCGGTTTCAGCGGGTACGGGAGGGCGCTCTGCTACGCACCCTCGGCGCCACGCGGGGGCAGGTGTTCCGCGTGGTGCTCGCGGAATATCTGTCCCTTGGCCTGCTCGCCTCCGCCGTGGCCTCCCTGCTCGCGGCTGTCGCCGGCTGGGCCGTCGCCCATTTCCTGTTCGATGCCACGTTCTCGCTCCCGGTCCTCGCCATGAGTGCTCTCGCGGCAGCGATCGTCGTACTGACGGTGGTCGTCGGGCTCGGCAACAGCCGGGACGTGGTGCGGCGAGCTCCGCTGGAGGTGCTGCGAGAGGAGTAGTAGCTTACCGCATGCTCGCAATCGACCTCACCGGTAAGCGTGCCCTCGTGGCTGGCGTGTCCGACGACGGCGGGTTCGGATTCGCGATCGCGAAGACACTGGCAGAGGCGGGAGCCTCGGTTTGTCTGGGGAGCTGGCCGCCGGCGCTGGGCATCTTCACCAAGCTCCTCGAGCGTGGCAAGATGGAGGAGTCGATGCGGCTGGCCGGCGGCCGCAAGCTGGAGTTCGAGCGGATCTATCCGCTGGACGCGGCCTTCGATGCCCTGGCCGACGCTCCCCCCGAGGTTCGCGACAACAAGCGCTACAAGGAAGTCGGTGACTTCAGCATTCAGGGAATGACCGACCGGATTCGCGCCGATTTCGGCGAGGGCGCGCTCGACATTGTGGTGCACAGCCTGGCGAACGGGCCCGAGGTCAAATCGCCGCTGGTCGACACCTCCCGGCAGGGCTATCTCTCCGCCATCAGCGTCAGCGCGTACAGCAACATCTCGCTGGTGCGGCACCTCTCTCCGCTCATGCGCCCGAACGGCGCCTTCCTTTCCTTGACCTACATGGCCGGCGTGCGGGTTATTCCCGGATATGGCGGCGGTATGTCGTCCGCCAAGGCCGCGCTCGAGGCCGACACCCGGACCCTGGCGTTCGAAGCAGGACGCCGCTGGGGTGTCCGGGTGAACGCCATCTCGGCGGGACCTTGGGCGTCGCGGGCGGCAACCGCGATCGGATTCATCGATACCATGATCAAGTACACCGCCAGCAACTCGCCGCTGCCTCGGCCGATCGATGCGACCGACGTGGGGAGCACGGCGGCATTCCTCTGCAGCCCGCTCGCCCGTGCCATCACCGGAAGCGTCGTGTACGTGGACAACGGATACCATGCCATGGGCATGGCGGTCCCGCCTTAACGTCCTCGAATCACCGCCTCGATCAACTGAGCCAACACCGACAGCTCGAACGGTTTCTCGATCAGCGGGCGGGGCGTCCGGGCCACGAATTCGCTCAGGGTGGGGGAGGTGAGGTCGCCGGTAGTGATGATGAGCGCCGCAAAGAGGTCGGGACGGTTCTCGGCGAGCCAGTCGTGGAGCTGCACCCCGGAGTAGTCGGGCATTCGGATGTCGGAGATGACCACCTCATATCCCCGCGGCGCCGCCCGCCCCAGCTTTTGCAGCGCAGACTTCCCATCCTCCGCCTCATCAGCCTGCCAGCCGCGCCGCCGCAGATAGCGCACCAGCGCCGACCGGATCGTCGGCTCATCGTCGACAACCAGCGCGCGCCGGCGACGGCCGGCGGCGGCGGATTCAGGTGCCGTTGGATCGGAACGTGCCAATGAGCCTGGTTGAAGCCGAGGCTGATGGATCGGGCAGGGGACCCGCGGGTGTGAAACTCCAGCTTCGTCGTATAATACTATCCTGAATCCGCCGGCCGGGAAGAAGCAAGGCGGGCACACTCCGAGCACGAGATTCGTATGTCCGACGAGCTCCTCTCCCAATCCGGCGGCCCCGTCCACAGACTGGCGCTGAACCGCCCGGCACGGCGTAACGCGCTCACCCCTGCCCTGGCCCGGCAACTGGCCCAGCAGATCGAGCAGGTCGAGGAGGCCGGCGAGGCGCGGGTCATTGTCCTCTCCGGGGTCGGCGGACACTTCTGCGCCGGGCTCGACCTCCATTGGCTCAGCTCACTCGGGGGGAGACCCAGCATTGCCGACCTGCAGCACGGGCTGAGTGACTTCCAGTCGGCCGTGATTGCGATCGTGCGCTGCCCCATCCCGGTGCTGGCTGTCGTGCAAGGCACGGCGGCAGGTTTCGGCTTCGATCTCGCGCTCGCCTGCGACATGCGGTTGGCCGGTTCCAGCGCCAGCTTTACCTCGGCCTTTGCGAGGATGGGGCTGGTACCGGACGGCGGCTCCACCTTCACGCTGCCCCGTCTGGTCGGGGTAGGCCGCGCACTTCGCGTACTCATGACCAACCAGACGCTCGATGCCGCGACGGCGCTCTCCATCGGCCTGGTGGAAGAGGTGATCGACGACGCGACCCTGGACGACGGTGTTCGCCGGATCGTCGCCGAGCTGCTGGCCTCGGCGGATTCCAGTATCCGTGCGATCAAGCGACTCTGCCGCGCGCCTGAGGTCGGGGCCCTGGAGCAGGCCCTTTCCACCGAGGGAGCGGCTCAGCTCCAGGCGCTCCAAAGCCCGGATTTTCTCCTGCGCCTGGAGGCATTCTCCGTGCGCGCTTCCGCCCGGAGCGAGGGCGCGTGAGTGCCCGCGCCGGGGTGTTTCGGTCGGACCTGCTCGCCGGACACGTGGCGCTGATTACTGGAGGGGGAACCGGAATCGGTCTCGGAATAGCATCGTCGTTGGCCGGGGCCGGCGCACACGTGGCCATCGCCAGCCGGAAGCCCGAGCACCTGGGGCCCGCGACGGAGCAGCTTCGCGCCGGCGGCGCAGAAGTGAGCGCGGTCGAGGTCAACGTGCGGGAGCCGGAGTCGGTCGCGCGCATGGTGGAACGCGTGGGCAACGAGCGCGGCAGGATCGACATCCTGGTCAACAACGCCGCGGGCAACTTCTACGCCCCGAGCGCGTCGCTCTCTCCGAATGGCTGGCGTGCCGTGGTCGAGACCGATCTCTACGGTACCTTCTTCTGCTGCCAGGCGGTGTATCCTCTCATGAAGGCGCAGGGCGCCGGCCGCATCGTCTCGATCTCGATGACGCTGCACTATCGCGGCTGGCCGCTCATGGCCCATGCGACCGCTGCCAAGGCCGGGGTGGACGCTCTCACCCGCACCCTCGCGCTGGAGTGGGCCAAGGACCGCATCACCGTCAACGCCGTGGCTCCGGGGCCGATCCCGACCGAGGGGGTCCGGAAGGCATTTACGCCGCCGGGCAGCGATGCGCCCGATCTGTTCGGCATGGAGAAATACGCGGCCGACTCCATCCCGCTCGCCCGCTGGGGAACTCCCGACGACATCGGCCAGATGGTGACGTATCTGGCGAGCCCAGCGGGAGACTGGATCACCGGGGCGGTGATGGTTGTGGACGGGGGCGCGTGGTTGATGCCATGTTCCTAGGCCATTACGGCGTTGCCTTCGCCCTCAAGCGCGCCCAGCCGAAGTTGTCGCTCGGCACGCTGTTCGTGGCCACCCAGCTACTCGATCTTCTGTGGGGAATCTTCGTGCTCCTCGGCTGGGAGCACGCCAGGATCGTCCCCGAAAACAGCGCATTCACCCGCCTGGAATTCTGGGATTACCCCATCTCCCACAGCCTGGTCGGCGCGCTCACCTGGGGCGTTGTGGCGGCGGCGTGCTACTACTCCTGGCCCACCCGGGACACCACTCGCCATTGGCAGGCGGCTGCCATCGTTGGGGTGGCGGCTTTCTCGCACTATCCGCTCGATGTGCTGGTCCACCTGCCCGATCTCCCGATCATGGGGAACGACTCTTCCAAGCTCGGGTTGGGACTCTGGAATCATCCGGTTGCCACGATGGTGGCGGAGCTTCTCGTCTTTGGCCTCGGCCTGGCCGTGTACCTGGCGCTAGGGTCCAAGCGGCACCGGGTCCGCCCGGGGCGGCTCGCCGTACTCGTCGTCGTGCTTCTCGGCACCTATTTCGCGAGCGTCTACGGCCCGCCTCCACCCAACATGACGACCGTCGGGGTCAGCGTGATCGTCCTGGTCCTGGTGGCCGCGGCGCTGGCCGGGTGGGCAGACCGGCGTACCTCGCCGAAAGAGCTCGAAGCCCAGCATCTCACTCCGCACTAAGCGATGGACCGGCTGTTCTTCTCGATCGGCGCCTTGTCGGCCTTTCTGTCGGTGGCTGCCGGTGCATTCGGGGCCCACGCATTGCGTGCCCGACTGAGCCCGGAATACTTGGCCGTGTTCGAGACCGCAGCCCGCTACCAGATGTATCACGCCCTGAGTCTCCTGGCCGTGGCTTGGGCCGTGGGACGGTGGCCTGGATCGTTGCCCCAATGGGCCGGCTGGCTATTCGTCGCGGGAACGGTCCTCTTCTCCGGCAGCCTGTACGTCTTGGCGCTGACGGGTGTGCGTTGGCTCGGCGCGATCACTCCCCTCGGTGGGATTGCTTTCCTGGCGGGCTGGCTCTGTCTTGCGGTCTCAGCTAGGAGCTAGTTCTCCTGCCTCGCCCACTGGAAGAACAACACTCCGATCGCGGCAAACATCCAGAGATTCCCCGGCACCCACATGAGAAGCCCGCCGAGCTGCTGGTCATCCAGCGGCGAGAGCCCCCAGGTCCGGGGGGCGGCGACATACCACGGATACAGCACCTCGTCCGCGAATGTGATGAGCGCGCCG
>Ga0307305_10000573_pt1 | contig 13576 bp, 12 predicted proteins | sample ER_DNA_186_FD_194512 | JGI IMG/M metagenome (GOLD analysis project Ga0307305, IMG submission 194512) | Bulk soil microbial communities from the East River watershed near Crested Butte, Colorado, United States - ER_DNA_186 | ecosystem: Environmental > Terrestrial > Soil > Floodplain | place... | reverse complement strand
ATCCCGATCACGCCACGATGCAGGTACCGGTGACGCTCGTCGTCCCGACGTATCAGCAGGGGATCGACGCCGGCGTCGGTGCCTACGTCGATCCGACGACGGGTGACTTCTTCGCCTCCGACCGGGCCTTCTCGGCCGGTGGCTTCGGTTACGTCGGGTCGAGCTCGACGCGGACGACCACCGCCGACATCGCCGGGACCGACCGCGATCCGCTATACCAGGATCTCCGCTCGGGCATGAGCGCCTATCGGTTCAGCGTTCCGAACGGGACTTACAAGGTCGACCTGTCCTTTGCCGAGATCCAGCTCAAGAAGAATGGCGCGCGGGTCTTCAGCGTTTCGCTGGAGGGTTCGCCGGTCATCGCCAACCTCGATGTCTTCGCCGCCGCCGGCGGTCGCAACATCGCCCTCGACCAATCATTCGTCGTGACCGTAACCGACGGGGTCCTCGACGTCGGGTTCACCGCCCAGCGTGGCGACGCCCCGATCGTCAACGCGATCCTCGTCACCGAGATGCCACCCGGCAGCCCGGGCCTCTAGTCAGTCGTCGCGGGGCCGTCCACGCCTGCGTTGGCGGCTCCGCGCGTTCGCTCACGCACAGCTGTCAGGGTGCCGTCACCACCAGGGTGCCCGTCATCCCGTAGGCCTCGTGGCCCGGGAGGTGGCAGACAAACGTCAGGGTGCCCGCGGAGGCAAAGGTGACCGTCGTGCGGCGCTCATGGAGGGCGTCGATCGAGACCTCCGTCGGGCGCGCATTGTGGACCGGCTCCGTGCCGGTCCGGTGCCGTTCGTGAAGGGCCGCGTCGCCGACGATCCATTCGTGATCGATCGGGTCGGTGTTGACGATGACGAACGTGATCGGTCGGCCGGCAGGCACCGTGATCGCGGCGGGCGAGAAGTGCGAGTAGTGGATGTCGATCTCGATCACGATGGGTTCCGCCGATCGACCGACCGCCCCTGCGACCGCCGCTGCCCCGAGGGCCGTCGCGAGCCCGAGCCCGAGCGCCGCGACGGCACGATCGAGATGCATCACTGGCTAGCGGAGCGTCGCGCCGGGTCGCGCTCGCGCGACGAGCCAGATCCCGGCGATGCCCAGGAGGGCGAAGCCGATCGCGAGAATGAACCGTCGCGCATCGAACGCCCCGACGACCGCCTGGGCGTTCGGCAGCGCGAAGCCGGCGTCGACCGGGGACGGCGCACCGGCGCCCGACACGTCGATCGCGAGGTCGTAGGTCAGGTCGCTCGCCGGCCCGTCGACCGCGACCTTGGTGAGCCAGCCCTTTGACGGGATCCACTCCATGCCGCGATCCGAGCGGAGATCGGTCAGGAGCGAGTCGCTCGCCGAAGCGCTGTAGTCGAGCCGGATCCCGTTGACCCCGAGCGGCTTCGGCAGGAGCGCTGGGGTGTCATCGGTCAGCAGGTAGACATCAGCCTGGACCTGCTCCGTGCCCGCCTTGCCGAGAGCGAGGATACGCAGCGGGACCCACGGGTTGTCCGTAGGGATCGTGATGTGGACCGGCGTGCCGTCGCCGAGCTGCTGGCCCCGCGCCGCCGCGGCATCCGCGTCGAAGGCGGCGGCGAGGAAGATCGGGCTGCGATTGGCATAGAAGTCGAGGACTTCCGGGGCGTCCGGCGGAAGGCGGAAGCCGTGGCTCTTGGCCCAGGCCCCGATATCGGCCGCGCCGCCGCGCAGGACGGTCAGGTCGAGCGCGTCGATCTTGACCTTCATCAGCTCTTCGGCGCCATCGGCGGCGGACGCGGCGGCCGGGAAGGCCTCGAGCCGCAGGGCCGGCGGGTCCGTCTCGCGGATGAGCCGCTGGAGCGTCCAGTCGCCGCCCTTGACGACGCTCGTCGGGACGTCCGGCAGCGGCGTGATCGAGCCGAATGCACCGCCGCCGCCGGCGAACTGGAAGGCGGTGACGTAGTGCTCGACTCCGTCGTGATATCCGGCGAGGGTCGTCGTCCGGAGCAGGTTCACGGCGCCGTTCGGGCCGATCAGGCCGCCGCAGGCGAGGGCCGGTGTCGCCGCAAGGAGGACGGCCAGCAGGCTGGCCGGAAGGAGGATGCCGAATCGTCGCATCGGTCGATCTCCAGGGGTGGCCGGACCAGGCAGTCCGGCGCTGCCGCCCTGACGCCGACTCTCAGGAAGGGGTTCCCCGCACGTTTCGACGAGGGCTAATTCGCGGCCGGCCCTCCGAGGTCCAGGGCGAAGCTCATCCGGCCGCGTTCCCGCGCGGCCTCACGACCCATTGGCCCGAGGATTCAGGGCCGCTCGATGCGGACGTCGTCGACCGCTGCCTCGATGAGGTTGTCGTGGCCCAGGTCCGATGCGGTGAACACGATCTGGACGGACTGGCCGGCCCACGCCGTCAGCGGCCGTGTCACCCGGGCCCAGCGGGCGGGATCGAGCACGTGCGTGCCCAGCTCGCGGTAGATCTGGGTCCTGACGCCGCCGGCCTCGATGTATGCCCTGAAGGAGTCGGCGCTGGAGCTGTTGGTGTGAGCGAAGTAGTAGAGGAAGCTGAGCGGGCCGGGCGCGGCCGGCAGCTGGATGGGTACCGACCGGATCGTGGTCGTCCCGTCGAGGTCGTAGGCGTTGGGACCCGCGCCGGCCGGCCGTCCCGTGGAGAGGTCCTTCGTGCCGGATGCCGTCCTCGCGAGCTGCATGGCATGTCCCCCGCTCGAAGTCCCCGCGGGAATGCCCCGTGACCAGGCACCCCTCGTCGCCGTGTCCGTCCGGTCGGGGTTGACCTGCCAGCCACGGCTGATCTCGAGGTCATCGTAGAACGGGCCGCAGAGCGCCTTCGTCTGTCCGATCGCCCGATACGGACAGCCGCCGACGTTGATGACGTACAGGAGCGCATTTCGATTGCGTGCGGTCTGCGGGGCGATCCGCTCGTCCGCCGGGTAGTGATCGCCCCAGACGGTCGGCTTTTCGGTCGGGTAGAGCTCCCACGTGAACGAGAAGATCCGGTGGACCCCGTACATCCAGTCGATCTCGTCGCCGTCCGTGACGTAGAGGTCGCTCGACTGCTCGGCGGTATAGCCGTTCAGCGACGCGGTCTTGCGGCCCATGGCCACGAACGTGTTGTGATCAACGACCGACATGTCCCGTGGGACATTCGCGGTCGTGTAGCCGTACGGCCAGAGGACGAGCTCGCCGTTCGTATGGAGCGTGATGTGAGCCCGGATCTGCTGGATCCCGCCGACGACCCGGCTGTTGACGAAGTCGCGGACAACCCGCGCCTCGGGCGTCGACCAGGCGGCGCGCCCGCGGTAGGTCAGAGACGACGGTTTCGTCGACGAGCCGCTGCAGCATCCCCAGTGATAGCCGTAATTGCGATTGATGTCGGTCCCGACATAGCTCGTGCCGGCATTGGGCTGGCGGTTCTTGCGCCACGCACAGTAGGGCGGCTTGGCGCTGTGCAGGCAGGTCAGGTCGTATTCGGCTCCGTCCGGATTGACGTCGAAGATGATCCAGACCTCGCGTGAATTCACGAGCGAGGTGACCGTCGGGTCCGTGCCGTAGTTGTCGGCGAGGAGATGGAGCGTGTAGAGGGCCTGCTCGAGGGTCAGGTGCTCGCGAGCGTGATGGAGAGCGTCGATGAGGATCTCGGGCTCCGGCTCGTCCGTGGCGACGTTGTCGCTGATCTTGGCGATCCAGATGTCCCGGCCCTGGTAGCTCTTGCCGATCGAGTGGACCTCGACGATGTCGGGGTGAGCCGCGGCGACAGCGTTGATGTCGGTGACCATCTCGGCGTAGTTGTGATAGAGCGAATCGCTCGGCGGAAAATCGGCGGCGGCCGTGGGACCGGCTGCGCCTCCGAGCACCAGCGCGGCGAGCGCGGCGGCAGAGGCGATACGGGGGAGGAGACCGATCGAGGAGCGGCGATGACGTCCAACCATGGGCCAGAGGGTGACGCCGGCAGCGGTTAGACGCAACTCTGACGATCGGATGGGTGGCTCCGGCGTCAGTTGGCGGCGGCTCGGACCGGGAGACGAAGCCGGAAGACGGTTCCGGTTCCCACGGTGCTCTCGACCTCGATCGAGCCGCCATGGGCCTCGACGAGACCGCGCGCGATCGCCAGGCCGAGACCGGATCCGCGCGAGTTTGCCGCCTTGGCGAATCGGTCGAAGACGTGAGGCAACAAGGCCGGGTCGATCCCGGTACCGGTGTCCCGCACGACAATCTCGACCGACTCGCCGCCGGCTGCGCTCGTTGCAGTCACCCTGATCGAGCCACCGTTCGGCGTGTGGCGAAGCGCGTTCGCGACGAGGTTCGATAGGACCTCGCGGATCCGGACGGGATCGATGTCGAGAAGCGGGATGTCGTCGTCGACGTGGACGTCGAGTCCGACGCCGGCCGTCTCGGCGGTTGCCTGGAACGACGCGACCGACTCGGCGGCGAGGATCGCGAGGTCCGTCGGCTCGCGGTGGAGCGGAAGGTTGCCACCTTCGGACAGGGCGACGGTCCGGAGGTCATCGACGAGACGGGCGAGGACATGTGTCTCATCGAGAATCGCGCCGAGGTGCGCGTCGTCGGCCTCATGGACGCCGTCGAGGATCGCCTCGATGTTGCCCTGGATGACCGCGAGCGGCGTCCGCAGCTCATGACTGACGTCTGCCAGCAGCCGGCGCCGCTGTTCCTCATCGGCCTCGAGGCGGCCGGCCATCGAGTTGAAGCCGCGGACCAGCTCCCTGAGGGGGCCGCGTCGGGTGATTGGTTCTGCGACGCGAGTCGTGTAATCGCCTTCCTCCACGCGGCGGGCCGCGTCGACCAGCTCGTCAAGGCTCATGCCCGCACGCCGAAACGACCGTCCCGCGGTCGTCAGCGCGACGCCGCCCGCGACGAGGATCACGATCCCGAGGATCCGGGCGATGTGACCAAGCGAGCCGGCCGCGAGGATCGCGCTGGTGACCAGGCTCAACAACCCGACGAACCCGAGAAGAACGATCAGCCCGAAGAGGCAACCGAAGCCGCGCCCGCGTCGCCCCCGACGCGATGCCCACGGCGGGCCCGGCCGGAGCGGCGGCCATGGCTCCTCATCGGGCCACCAGGCGGGCCGCTCACCCGACCAGTTCGCACCCTCTCTCCATGCTCGCCGCGCGGCCCGCCAATCATGCGGTCCACGTGGTCCTCGCGGTGCTTCCGGCGCAGATCCGCCGGTCACGGCCGGTCGTCGGCGAAGCGATAGCCGACGCCGTAGACCGTCAGGACAAGGCGCGGAACCCGCGGATCCGGCTCTAGCTTGCGCCGGATGTTCTTGATATGGGTGTCGATCGCGCGCTCGTACGATTCGAAGGCGATCCCGTGGAGAGCGTCGAGAAGCTGTGAGCGCGTGAAGATCCGGCCCGGCTGGCCGGCCAGGGTCGCGAGCAGCTGGAATTCGGTCGGCGTCAGGTCGATCTGACGGTCGCCGAGCTCCACGCGCATCCGGGGCGGGTCGAGGACCAGCTCGCCCACCCGGATGACCGCCCGGTCGTCTCCGGGACCGCGATCCGAGCGGTCGACGCGTCGCAGGACCGCCTTGACCCGGGCCACGAGCTCGCGCGGGCTGAACGGCTTTGTCAGGTAGTCGTCGGCGCCGAGCTCGAGCCCGAGCAACTTGTCGAGCTCGTCGTCGCGTGCGGTCAGCATCACGATCGGCAGGGACGAGTCGCGCCGGATCTCGCGGGTCACGTCGAGCCCGTCGAGTTCCGGCAGCCCGAGATCGAGGATGACGAGGTCCGGCCGCTGCCGGCGGACCGTTTCGAGGGCAGCTCGCCCCGTCGACGCCGTGATCACCCCGAAGCCAGCATGCTCGAGGTAATCGCGGGCAAGCGCCGCGATCTTCGGTTCATCGTCGACGACGAGGATCGTCTTCATCGGAAGTCCATCGTAGGGGGCTGACGGCGGCGAGTTGCCGGCGTCCTGCCCGGAGACAGCGGCGCCGGCCTCGTTCGATGAGGCCGGCGCGTGAAGGTTGAGTCGAAAGTCAGGCGGGCGGTGTGCTGTCGTTCTCGCGATCGGCGGCCGTCCGACGATCCTCGCCGGTTTCGCTGCCGTGGGTCCCGCCGGTCCGATGCCACTCCTCGTGGACCTCCCTGGCACGGGCCTCCCATGGGCTGCGACCGCGCGGGTCGCCGGGTCCGCCCCAGCTCCCCGGTCCGCCCGGTCCGCCCCAGCCGCCCGGCCCACCCCAGCCGCGGCGACCGCGGTGCCCGCCGAAGGCCGCCCGCAGGAGGGCGAAGAGCAGGATGATGAAGAGGAGGGTTCCGAGGAAGCCAAAGAACCCGAAGCCGATGCCGTGGCCCCAACCGTATCCGCCGATGTACGGCCCGACCGGATAGCCGCCGGGCGTGACGACGACCTGGCCGGCCTGGGCCAGCCCCTGGCTCACCCCGGCGTTGTAGGCACCGACGCCGAGGAAGACGACGCCGGCGATGATCACCAGCGCCAGCACCAGTCGGGCGACGCTTCGTCCGTTCATGTTGATCGTTTCTCCGTCTGTGGTGGCGATCGTCTGACCGCCTAATGACGTCATCCTCGGCCCGGATTGTGAGCAGGGTGTGGAGCCGCCGCGGATGTCCGGCGGAGGTTGGGCCGGCGGCGGGCGGCGTTGATCGGGCGATGAGCGGCGGCTGCTAGCCTTGGCTCGTGTCCACCAGCGCCCCGGCAGATTGGCTCCTCGACGGCCTCAACGAGGCCCAGCTGGAGGCCGTCCGAGCCATCGATGGCCCACTGGCGATCATTGCCGGTGCCGGAACAGGCAAGACGAGGGTGATAAGCCGGCGAACAGCATTCGCCATCGCCAGCGGCGCCGTCACACCGGACCAGGTCCTCGTCGTAACGTTCACGGACAAGGCTGCCGGCGAGATGATGGAGCGCCTCCGCGGGCTCGGGTTGCCGGGGGTGACGGCCCGGACGGTGCATGCCCATGCGTTGAGCCAGCTGCGCCACTTCTGGCCGCTCCGCCATGACGGCGCGCCGCTGCCGGAGATCCTCGACTCGAAGCTGCCGATTCTCATCCGCCTCGCCCGCGGATTGCCCGGTCACTACCGCTTCACGCCGGCGAAGGACCTTGCTGACGAGATCGAGTGGGCAAAGAGTCGCCAACTCGACCCACGAAGCTACACCGATGGAGCGACGGCAGCCGACCGCGAACCGCCGATCCCGATCGACCTCTTCGTCCGGGTTTTCGGCGACTACGAACGGGCAAAGACCCGGGCCGGCCGGATCGACTTCGACGACATGCTCGGCGAAACGATCCGCCTGCTCGAGGACGACTCCGAGGCGACCGAGACGATCCGCTCCCGCAAGCGCTGGTTCAGCGTCGATGAATACCAGGACACCAGCCCGCTCCAGGAGCGCCTGCTCCGGCTCTGGCTGGGGGACGGCCGCGACATCTGCGTCGTGGGCGACGAGGATCAGACGATCTATACGTTCGCCGGCGCGAGCTCGGCCTTCCTGACGACCTTTGCCGACCGCCACGAGGGCGCCCGGGTCGTCGAGCTGACGGAGAACTACCGGTCCAGCCCGGAGGTCCTCGAGCTCGCAAATCGTCTCATCGCGGCCTCAGGCCGGACGAAGCGATTGACCGCGACGAAGCCTTCCGGCCCACCGCCGACGATCAGCGGTCATCGAACCGCCGACGCGGAGCTGGTCGCGCTCGTGGCGTGGGTCCGCCGGCTGGTCGATCAAGGCACTCCGCCACCGCAGATCGCTGTGCTCGTCCGGACGAACGCCCAGCTGGAGCCGATCGAGACCGCGCTGACGCGGGCGGGCATCGGCTACCGCGTCCGCGGCGTCGGCTTTTACCGCCGGCCCGACGTCCGCGTGGCGATCGAGCTGGTTCGTCGGGGCCGGCCGGCGGCGGGGACGAGCCTGAGCGACGATGTCAGGGCCACCTGGGCGCGCGAGCTCGGGTACGAGGAGCGCGTCGCGCCGGATCGTGACGAGGCCCGCGAGCGGGCGGCGGCCCTCGACACGCTGCTCGGGATCCTCGACGACCTGGTGGCCGCGAACCCCGAGACCGACCGGACGGCGCTTCTGGATGAGCTCGAGCGGCGAGCCGCGACCGAACGCGCGGGCGGCGCGGATGGGATCGAGCTCGCGACGTTCCACCGGGCAAAGGGGCTCGAGTGGGACGCGGTCTACCTGCCGATGCTCGAGGAAGGCTCGCTGCCGATCCGCCAGGCGCTCGACGATGACGACGCAATCGAGGAGGAGCGACGGCTTCTCTATGTCGGGATCACCCGCGCTCGCGTCGATCTCGCGCTGTCATGGGCGGACCAGCGCGAGACGCGCGGCAAGGATACTCGTCGCAGACCGAGCCGCTTTCTCGCCGGGCTGGTGCCCCGCCGGTCGGGACCCGCCACGGATCGGAAGAGCCGTGACGGTCGCAGTAGCGGCGGCGGTCGCTCCGGCAGCGTCATCGTGCTGCCCGACGGTCTTGCCCCGCCGAGATCGCGGGAGGGCGACTCGCCGCTCCTCGCCGCGCTCCGGACGTGGCGAACCGGGCGGGCGCGCGCCGATGGGGTACCCGCCTTCGTGGTCGCTCACGACACGGCCCTCGCCTCGATCGCCGAGGCTCACCCGACGACGCTCGCCGCCCTGCGCCGGGTCAGGGGCATGGGGCCGGCGAAGCTCGAGAAGTACGGACCGGAGATCCTGGCCGTGGTTGCACAGGCCGGGGACTAGCGACCGGCGACGGTGCCAGGACGCACCGCCGTTTTGCCGCCGGACCTTCGTGGGATGGCCATGTAGGCCGTCTGGAGGATGCGCCATCTCATTCCAGGCGGCATACTCGGGCCACAGATTCCGTAACGGAAGGCTGACAACCAAAGATCGCCGCTCCGGCAGATTCGGCCCCGTCAGCGGGTCGCCCCCGTGGTCGCTCCCCCGGCCACCCCCAGACCGCCCTCCGGCTGCAAACGCGGAATCTCCGTGCCCTCACGATCTGCCGTTCGGCCCCCCCACCGTCGCCATGTCCCCAGGCATGGCCTCTGGCAGAGAGGAGGCACGAGTTTTGCTCGTTCCGACAACCGGCGCCCAGAGGGCGTCTCGCGATACCAATCGCGCCAGTTACCGTGGCCGCAGCCGCCGAACGCGGCTCGCCCTGAGCCTCGTGCTCTCGGCGTCGTTCGTTGCCATCGGCATCGCATCTGCGGAAGCCACGACGATCAGTCCACTGTCGATCTCCAGCGGGGCGACCGGAACGACAGCCACCACCTCGACGGTCGTCAGCAAGCCGTGGTACTCGGTCGAGGTGTACTACCTCTCCCTCGTGAATTGCACCCGGACGGGCGGCTGGGTGCTGAGCAATGGGACCTGCCGAGGCTATGGCAGCGGCCGCTACAGCCGCTACGTCGCCCCATTGAGACTGAGCCCGGGCATTTCCGACCGGGCCTCACGTCCGTACGCCAGGCTCCTTGCCGTAAGAGGCGTCTGCAGCCACTTCCTCGATCACGACCCGGGCTACCGCTTGCGCAGAGCGGGCTACTCCTCGTGGTCGTGGGGCGAGAACATCGGCTGCGGCGACGGTTACGCGTCGGCCAAGGCGTCGATCCTCTCCTCGCATCTGCGGATGCAGGCGGAGAAGTCCACGAGCGGTGGTCACTGGCTGAACATGAAGAACGGCCGGTTCCACTACATCGGGATCGGGATCTGGCGCTACGGCAGCCGGACCCGGCTGGTGACCGACTTCTACGGCTGACACTGCGACCTCGCGAGAAATCGAAGCCCGGCCGCGTTCTGCGGCCGGGCCTTCGTTTTCCCGACGCCTGGCCGATCCTGCATGGAGGACCCGACTCGGGTCGGAGTGGGGAGCGGATCGCGGCGCGGGCACGACGCGCGATTCGCCTCCGGCCGATCCTAACCGGAGCAGCCCACGATTGAGCTTTCAGCGCCCTTGCAACACCGTTTCAACTTAGCCGACGCCCTCCGGTCGCCGGCTCGGGCCGTTGTGAACGACAATGCGTGTCAGATGACCCACGCCCACCCTTCCGTCCCCACCGACGTCGAGGCTTCCGCAAGCATCGACCCTCCATCTACAGAACCATCGGCCTTCGCCGATCTGGGCTTGGCGGCGCCCCTGCTCGCGACGCTCGGCGAGCTCGGTTACGAGGAGCCGACGCCAATCCAGCGTGAGGCGATCCCGCCGCTGCTGGCCGGACGGGATCTGCTCGCCCAGGCCCCGACCGGGACCGGCAAGACGGCTGCTTTCGCCCTGCCGATGCTGCAGGCGCTCGAGGTCGGTCGTGCGCCGGACGGCGGCGCATCGGCCATCGTGCTCGTCCCGACCCGCGAGCTGGCGATGCAGGTCGCCGAGGCCCTCACCCGCTATGGTCGCAACCTTGGCGTCCGTGTCCTTCCCGTCTACGGCGGTCAGCCGATCGGCCAGCAACTCCGCGGCCTGCGGCGCGGCGTCGACGTCATCGTCGCGACCCCGGGCAGGGCCGTCGATCACCTGACCCGCGGCAGCCTCCGGCTCGACGCCGTCAAGATCGTCGTCCTCGACGAGGCGGACGAGATGCTCGACATGGGGTTCGCCGAGGATCTGGAGGCCATTCTGGGCGCGATACCGGCGGCGCGGCAGACGGCCCTCTTCTCGGCGACGATCTCGCCGACCGTCCGGCGGATCGCCGATCGTCACCTCAGGACACCGGTCCGGGTCACGGTCCACGCGGAAAAGAATGCCGGCGACGGCATTGCCCGCGTTCGCCAGGTCGCCTACGTCGTGAAGCGGGCCGACAAGCTGGCGGCACTGTGTCGGCTTCTCGATGTCGAGGATCCCGCGTCGGCACTCGTCTTCGCGCGGACACGCGGCGAGGTCGACGATCTGGCGGCCGCCCTCAGCAGTCGCGGTCACGACGCGGGTGCGCTTCACGGCGGCCTGTCCCAGGAGCAGCGCGACCGGATGATGGGCCGTTTCCGCGACGGCGCGCTGGATGTCCTGGTCGCGACCGACGTCGCCGCTCGCGGTCTCGACATCGAGCACGTCTCGCACGTCGTCAACTTCGACGTGCCGTCGGACCCGGACGCCCACGTCCACCGGATCGGCCGGACCGGTCGGGCCGGTCGCGAGGGCACCGCGATCACGCTCGTCGAACCGCGCGAACATCGGCTCCTGCGCAACATCGAGACCGCGACCCGAACCCGGCTTGAGATCGCCCGGTTGCCGACCGTCGCCGATCTGCGCGAGCGACAGCTCGACGTCCTCCGGGCGAACCTCCGCGAAGCCCTCGTCGGCGACGACTTCCAGCGGTTCCGTGGCGTCGTCGAACCGCTCAGCGAGGAATTCGACCTCGTCGATATCGCTCTGGCCGCGGTCGCCCTCGCCAGCGCGGCAGAAGGTCACGACCGCGACGAGCCGGAGCTTGCGGCTGCCTGGCTGCCGACCGGACCTGAACCACGCCGTGAAGGCCGCCCGGGGAGGCCCCCGCGGAGCGGTCCGAGTCGTCAGCCGGCGGGCACCGGATCGGCGGGCACCAGGCCAACGCCTCGCGGCAGGGCAATACCCGGGCGGCGCGACGACGATGCTGGCTGGGTTCGACTCGTCGTCGGTGGCGGGCGCGAGGCGGGGATGCGCCCGGGCGACCTCGTCGGCGCCATCACGAACGAAGCAGGCGTCGGCGGCGGTGCCGTCGGGGCGATCCAGATCGCGGATGGGTTCTCGCTCGTGGACGTCGCGGCGCCGGTCGCCGACAGCGTCATTGCGGCGTTGCGAGGGGCGACCATCCGTGGCCGCCGGCTCAGCGTCGATCGCGACGGCCAGTCGGCCCCGTCCAGGCGATTGGAGCGTGGTTGACGTGACGGATCCCGGCGACCCGCGGCCAGAGGAATCCACAAGCGAGTCAGTCGACATGTCGATCGAGGGCCTGGCCGCCGCGTGGCTCGAGTCGGAGCGCACGGCGACCGCCGTGGGCAACGCCAACAACACCGAGGAACGGGCTCGGTTGGCGAGCGCCGTCTACAACGAGGTCGTCGCGGCTGCCACCCCCGAGGATCTTCTGCTCGCCTGGCAGGCGGCACAGGCGGTGGCCAGTCGGGCCGAGATGGGCTCGAAGGAGTGGGCCGAGGCTCGCGAAGTCGCCGAGCTGTTGCGCGTGGAGTACCTGGCCGCCAGAGCCTGATCGAGGTCGATGTGGGCCGCCAGGGCGGATGACCGACGAGCCCGTCAGGCGACCGTCGGCTCAGCCCTGCGCGGAGATCTTCTCCAGGTCGATCGTCCGGACGCGGCGGGTTCGGCCGCCTTCTGTCCTCACGAGAGCCGACGGGATGACGCCACCGGGGAGTGACTCGACGACGGCGGCCTCGCCGTTGTAGAGCCCCGACCCGACGATCCTGACCCGGTCGCCGATGGCGAAGGCGCCGCCGCCTGCTCCCGCGGTCAGGTCGATCGCGACGACACTCGGGCGGACGTAGACCGGCTCAGGCGCGGCAGCCGGTGGGGCCTTCTTGTTGCGGGGCGTTGGATAGGTGACCTTTCGTTTTCGCACGTTGGTCTGTGGTCCCTCTCGTCAGCGGCTGGTGGTCGCGATGGTGACGGTCATCGCTCCCGGCCGCCGGAGCGGGGAGCGTCCTTTGGTGGGCGCGGCTCGTGGCCGGGTCGGGGCGGTCGCGGTTGCGTGCCGGGTGCCATGTCTGCGGGGCGCTCGCGCGGCGGTCGCTCGCGGGCTGCCTTGACGGACGCGGCGAAGGCCTGGGCCGTTGCGGCCGGCAGGCTTCTGAGCCAGGCGCCCTCGATCTCGCGGACTCGTTCCGTTTCCTGGGCACGCCGCTCGCGCTCTCGCTTTGAATGCTTCGCCATCCGTTCCTCGCTTTGATCGCGCCCACAGCGGGCGCCAATTCGCGTCAGTGTAGCCCTTCGTCCAAAGCGCTCTCGTCAAGTCGCCGACCGTGTTGCTCTGGTCTGGCCCGATTTTGCGGTGCGCCACTGCACAAATGAGGCGCCGCGACCGAAGTGGGCGTGTATTCTTGCTGTGCCGGCCAACCGCCGGGGGACTCATTCGAGGGCCGCGATCCACGATTTCGGATCGCGGCCTTCGTTCGCCCGGCGGTGGGCGAGACGTTTGACCGGTCGGGGCGGTCCGCTCACCCTATGGCGATGCGCCGACCCAAGGCGATGCGCCGACCCATGGCGATGCGCCGACGGCCAGCCATCGTCGTCAGCCTCGCCGTCGGAGTCGTCGCCGTCGTGGTGGCGGGCCTCGTCACTGCCCCGATTGGGCCCACGACGGCCGGGATCCAGCCCAGTGGCGGCTCGTCGACGATCATTCACGGTGACCTTCCGCCGCCGCCGCCGGGTCACGAGGTCTACGGCTTCGTGCCCTACTGGGAGATGGACGCCGGGATCGCCGACCATCTGGCCGGCACGGATCTCTCGACCCTCGCCCTCTTCTCCGTTACCCACGGCCGTGGCGGCCACCTCGCGACGAAGGCCGTCGGCTATCGCCGGATCGACGGGCCGATCGGGCGTCGAATGATCAGCGAGGCCAGGGCTCGCGGAACGCGGACGGAGCTCGTCTACAGCTCCTTCGGCGAGACAAAGAACAGCTCGTTCTTCGGTGCGCGCAACGCCCAGGACACGACGATC
>Ga0307305_10000571_pt1 | contig 13586 bp, 15 predicted proteins | sample ER_DNA_186_FD_194512 | JGI IMG/M metagenome (GOLD analysis project Ga0307305, IMG submission 194512) | Bulk soil microbial communities from the East River watershed near Crested Butte, Colorado, United States - ER_DNA_186 | ecosystem: Environmental > Terrestrial > Soil > Floodplain | place... | reverse complement strand
AGCCCGGGCCGCCGCCTCGAGACCCCCGACCACACCCAGTGTGCCGTCGAAACGGCCACCCTCGGGAACCGAGTCCAGATGCGATCCGGTCCAGACCTCAGGCAGCTCGGGCCGGCGCCCGCTCAACCGCCCGAACAGATTCCCGGCCGGGTCGACCGACACCTCGAGCCCGGCCTCCCCGATCCAGCCGGCGACAAGCTCGTGCGCCTCGTCCTCCTCAGAGCTCCCGCCGAGCCTGTTCGCGCCCGGCCCGCCGCCGATCGCATAGAGCTCGTCGAGCCGTCCGAACACGCTCACGGGAACACCCTAGGCCCGCAGCGAGCGGAGCAGCTGGACTCCTGCCAGCGGGAAGGCCGCGGCGAGCGCGAACCCCACCCGCCAGGACGTGGCCGCCACGACCGCCGCGAACGCGGGAGGGACCAGCGCCCCTGCGGCCGCGAGCGCGGTCTGCTGCATCCCGAGGGCGGCCCCGCTCCTGGCACGGCCCGCGAGCTCGGCTGCAGCCGTGAAAGACAAGCCGTTCCAGGCCATCGCGAACCCTCCGGCGAGCACGAACCCCGCGACGAGCAGAACGCGAGGCGCGCCGAGCAGCACCGTTGCGAGCCCGAGCGTCGCGCTGCTCGCGAGCCCGACGAGGCGAAGGGGCCGAACGCGCGAGCCGACGATGTCGGACCAGCGCCCGCCGCCGATCCGCAGCGCCACGGCGAGCACCTGTACGCCGGCGAGGACGGCCGCCGCCGCCCCGAGCGAGAAGCCGCGCTCGTCGTGCAGGAAGAGGACGACGAAACCGGTGACGGCGAGCTGCGCCACCAGGTAGAAGCTGCTGCCCACGCACAGGCGCCAGAGCCGCTCGTCCCGCAGAGTCACGCCGAGACCGCGAGGCTCGAGCACGTCCTCGGCTCCCTCGCGCTCGCGAATCACCGCTGCGCCGAACGCGGCGCCGGCAAGGGAGAGCCCCGCGAGAACGAGAAACGCAGCCCGCAGCGAGACCGCCGGGAGCACGAGCGCCGCAATCAACCCGCCCAGCGGGATCGCGGTCTGCCGCACACCCAGCGCCAGCCCGCGCTCGTTCGCCGGAAACCAGATCATCACCGCGCGCCCGCTGGCCGCGTTCACGCTGGCGCCCGCGGCCCCGGCGAGCCCGAGCAGCCCGAAGAGGGACGCGAAGCCCGGCGCGTAGGCCGCGCCCACGAGAGCGACCGCGCAGCAAGCGAGCCCCGAGCTCAGCACGAGCCGCTCGCCCGTGCGATCGGCCAGGAGCCCCCAGAGGAGCAGCGTCAGCATCCCTCCGACCCAGACACTGTCGAAGACGACGCCGACCTGGACCAGGCTGAGGCCGTAGCGGTCGCGCAAGGCGGGCCCCATCACCGGCAGCCCGATCAGCACCGCCGAGTACGACGTTTGGGCCGCCGTGCCCGCGGCCAGCACGAGCCAGCGGTAGCGGCCGCCTCTCGCTAGAGCCCGAATGGGTTGAACGGCTTCGGGCTGGTCGAGACGATCACGCTCTTGGTCTCGAGATAGGCGTCCAGGGTCTCGAGGCCGAGCTCGCGGCCGAAGCCGGACTGCTTGAAGCCCCCGAACGGGATTCCGGGGAACGCCGTGTAGGGCATGTTGATCCCGACCGTGCCAGCCTTGATCCGCCGCGCCAGGCGATGGCCGCGGGCGGGATCGCTCGTCCAGACGGTCGCCATCAGCCCGTAGCGGCTCTCGTTCGCGATCCGCACGGCGTCGCGCTCGTCCTCGAACGGGATCACGGTAGCGACCGGGCCGAAGATCTCCTCCTGCGCGACCCGCATCGAGTTGTCGGCGTGCGCGAGCACCGTCGCCGGGTAGAAGGCCCCGTCGCCGTCCGGGACCGAGCCGCCCACGACCACGTCCGCACCCTCCTCGCGACCCGTCTCGACGTAGCCGTGGACGCGGTCGCGATGCTCGGCGGAGATCAGCGAGCCGACCTGCGTCTCCGCGTCGAGTGGGTCGCCGACCTTGAGCCCGCCCGCCAGCTCGGAGAACTTGGCCACGAAGTCCTCGTACAGCGGCGCCTCGACGAGCACGCGCGAGCGGGCCTCGCAGCTCTGCCCGGCCGAGTAGTAGATCGACCAGACCGAGCTGGGCACGGCGTCGTCGAGCTCCGCGTCGGCGAAGACGAGGTTCGGGCTCTTGCCGCCGAGCTCGAGGATCAGGCGCTTGATCCCGTCGGCCGCGAGGCGCATGATCTCCGACCCCGTCGCCGTCGAGCCGGTGAAAGCGACCTTCTCGACACCCGGGTGCCGCACGAGGTGCGCGCCGACCACCGGACCAGGTCCCGGGACGATGTTGATCGTCCCGGGCGGGAAGCCCACCTCGGCTGCCAGCTCCGCCATGCGCAGGGCCGAGAGAGGAGTCGCGGAGTCGGGCTTGAGCACGACGGTGCAGCCGGCTGCGAGCGCAGGCGCGAGCTTCCAGGTGGTCATCATCAGCGGGTAGTTCCACGGCACGATCTGGCCGCAGACACCGGCGGGCTCCTTGAGCGAGTAGAAGAGGAGCGAGCCGCCGATCGGGTTCGAGCGGCCGGCAATCGACGCAATCGCGGAGGCGTAGAAGCGGAAGTTCTCGACCGCCTGCGCGTGCTCGGCCTTCACCGAGGAGATCGCCTTGCCGACGTTCCGCACCTCGAGCTCGCAGAGCTCCTTGCGGTTCGCGACAAGCGCGTCGGCGAGGGCGTGGAGGAGCCGCGAGCGCTCGCTGGGCGGCGTCTTGCCCCACGGGCCCTCGAGCGCGGTGCGGGCGGCCTCGACGGCGCGATCGACGTCCTGCTCGTTCGCCATCGCCACCCGGGCGAGCGGCGCACCGGTTGCAGGCTCGGCCAGGTCTCGCAGCTCACCGGAGGCCGGCTCCGTGGGCTCGCCGTTGATGAAGAGCCCGTACTCGCGATCGGTCGCCACCGCCATCCGGGCGTGAACATAGCGATAATCGAGACTGTGGACGACCACCTAGAGGTCGAGGCCGCGCGGATCCCGGACCGCAACCGGCTGCTGGCCGAGCTCCGCGAGGCGGGGCTCGACGCGCACCCGGTGGACGAGGTGGGGATCGAGGTCCGCGTGGGCGACGACGCCGAGCAGGTCGGCGACGAGGTGTTCGCCCATGTCGAGGCGGTGACGATGAGGATCGGCGCGAGCTTCGTGCCGATCAAGCACGAGGGTGTGATCTACGTGCGCCCGCCGTTGAGCTAGAGCCTCACAGCCACACCGCGGCGTGAGATTTTAGGCCGCCGGGAGCACCTTGCGCGTCCTGTTCGCCCGGTCTAGCGTCCTGCTTCGCTGTGGGGACTTCGTCTGACGTGCGCGGAGGGAACGGGTCGCTCGACGCCAGGCTCCACGAGACGCTGGCAGAGTTGCTCGCTGCCGGCGTTCCTAGTGCGCTCGCGCTCGCTGTCGGCCCATGGGGTCGGTCGTTCTCGGCCGCGGGTCTCGACTGCTCGGGTCGCCCGTTGCACGCGACCGCGCGGTTCAGAGTCGGAAGCGTCACGAAGACGTTCGTGGCGGCGCTCGTCCTCGCCCTGGTCGAGGACGGCGCACTCGGGCTCGACGACGAAGCCACGACGCACCTCCCCGCCCGATTCGAGTCCATCGGTCCGGTCACGCTGCGCTCGCTTCTCAATCACACGAGCGGCTTCCCCGATTTCTTCGAGGACGCGGCATTCGCAGCCCGGTGGCAAGAGAGCCCGGGCCGCGCGTGGGACCCCGACGAGCTGATCGAGATCTCCCTCGCCCTGCCCCGGCACGAGCCCGGCATCTTCAGCTACGCGAACAGCAACTACGTGCTGATCGAGCTCGTGATCGACTCGCTGACCGGCCGCTCGGTCGGCGAGCTGCTCCGCACCCGGATTCTCGATTCGCTCGGGCTGTCGGCGACGCAGCTGCCGGAAAGGGCAACTGCCGCAGGCGGACTCGTCTCGACAGCGGACGACCTCGCGCGCTTCTTCGCGGCTCTGCTCTCCGGGGAGATCATCGGCGAGCCCTCGTTGCGCGAGATGCTCACGACCGTTCCGTGCGACTGGTCGGAGTCACAGGGGTACGGCCTCGGCATCGAGCAGGTGGAGTCGCTGATGGGATTCGAGATCTCTCCCTGCGGCATGGCTTGGGGTCACGTAGGACTGGCAGAGGTGACGACGGTCGCGTTCAGCACGCCGGATGCCAGGCGGCAGGTCGTGCTCATGGCCAACGCGATGCTGACGAACGACGCCGCTTGGGCTGCCCTCAGCCGCGCGACCTGGGCGGTCTTGTGCCCTGGCGGCCGTTCACGCCCCTGAACGGGACGGCCAGACGCGGTCGCACGCGCCGGCGGCTGGAGCGACCACTCGCGCGCATAGTCGAGGAGCTCGTTGTGACCGGCGCCGTGCGCGTGGAGGAGCGCGAGATTCACGGACACGTTTGCAAGGACCCGCCTCGCCTGCGCCACCCGGAACCCCAGCTGCGCGTCGTAGCGACCGCCCAGCGCATCGGCGACCACCTCGATCTCCTCGCCCTCCGGCAGCCCGACGAAGGCGAGGGCCAGCTCTCGCAACCAATCCGCAACCTCACGAATCACCGCCGCAACCTTCGCCGGGCACTCGTTCGCGGCAAGCCAGCGCTCGTACCGAGCGGCGAGCGCGCCTTCGCCGGGCAGCGCGATCGAGGCAAGCTCGTGGGCGGCGGTGAGCTGCGCCGCCTCGAACGGGCGCGGCTCGATCCCAAAGCAGGCTTCAACTTCCTCCTCGAGTGAGAGCTCGTCCTCGCGAGCCACGGCCAGCAGCGCCCGAGTTTGCGCTTCGAGCCAGCCTCGACGGGATGCATCCTCGACGTCGCCGAGCTCCGCCAGCAGCTCCTCCAGATCGCGGACGATCTCCTTCCGGCTCTGCTCCGGAGCGGGCCAGGGTGCCAGCGAGATCAAGACCAACTCCTCGACGTGCTCGCCCAGCGCCAGGACGAGCTCGACATATCGCCGGGCGGGACTCAGCGTTCGAATAGGGCCGCCTGGCCCTGACCCACCCCTACACAGAGTGTCGCGAGGCCGTAGCGCCCGCCGCGGCGCCGGAGCTCGTGCAGGAGGGTGACTACGAGGCGCGCGCCGCTCATCCCGAGCGGGTGGCCGATCGCGATCGCGCCGCCGTTGACGTTCACGCGCTCCTCGTCGAGGCCGAGCTCCCGGATCACGACCAGGCTCTGCGAGGCGAACGCCTCGTTCAGCTCCACGAGATCGATGTCGCCCACCTCGACGCCCGTTCTCGAGAGCAGCTTGCGCACGGCCGGGACCGGCCCGATCCCCATCACGCGCGGATCGACCCCGGCGACGGCCGAACCGACGAACGCCCCGAGCGGCTCGGCGCCGAGCTCGCGCGCCCGCTCCTCGCTCGCGATCACGAGCGCTGCCGCGCCGTCGTTGATCCCGCTCGAGTTGCCGGCCGTGACGGTGCCGCCTTCGCGGAACGCGGGCTTCAGCGTTGCCAGCTTCTCCGCGCTCGTGTCCGGTCGAGGATGCTCGTCGCGAACCGCCTCGTCGACGGCGACCAGCTCGTCCGCGAACCGCCCGGCCGAGTCCGCCTCGGCCCAGCGCCGCTGCGAGCGCAGCGCGAAGGCATCTTGCTCCTCACGCGAGACCCCGTAGCGCTCGGCCACGTTCTCGCCGGTCTCGCCCATCGACTCCAGCGGGAACATCGCCTCCAGCCGCGGGTTCGGAAAGCGCCAGCCGAGGGTCGTGTCCCAGGCCGTCGCGTTGCCGCGCGGGAACGCCGTCTCGGGCTTGGCCGTGACGAGCGGCGCGCGCGACATCGACTCGACTCCGCCTGCGACGAAGAGATCGCCGGCGCCGGCCACGACCGAGTGGCAAGCCGCGACCACTGCCGAGAGCCCGGAGGCACAGAGCCGGTTCACCGTCACGCCCGCAACCGAGTCGGGCAGGCCGGCGAGCAACGCCGCCATCCGGGCGACGTTGCGGTTGTCCTCACCGGCCTGGTTGGCCGCGCCGAAGTAGACGTCTTCGATCTCGGCCGCCTGCACGCCTGCGCGCGAGACCGCCTCGGAGATCGCGAGTGCCGCGAGGTCGTCCGGCCGTTCCCCCGAGAGCACGCCCCCGTAGCGCCCGACGGGCGTGCGGACGGCCGAAAGGATCACCGCGCGGCTCATGCCGCCGAGCCTAGCCTACGAATTCGATCCGAACGGGCTGCTCGTAGGCGCCGAGCTCCTCCGCCCGGCGCAGCAGCTCGCGAACCGCCTGCCGGCCCTCATCGCCGTAGTCGCACGTGAGCTCGTTCACGTACATCCCGACGAAGCGGTCGGCCAGCTCCGTGTCGAGCCCGCGCCCGAACCGGAGGGCGTGCTCCATCGCCTCCTCGCGGTTGTCGAGCCCGGCCTGGATCGACTCGCGCAGGACGTCAGACAGGTCGAAGAGCGTGCCGGCCCCGAGGTCCCGCCGCGCGACATTCGCCCCGAGCGGCAGCGGCAGCCCGGTCTCGAGCAGCCACCACTCGCCGAGGTCGACGACCTTCTTGAGCCCCGCCGACCCGTAGGTGAGCTGGCCCTCGTGGATCAGCAGGCCCGCGTCGGCACGACCGGAGGCCACCTCGTCGATGATCCGGTCGAAGGGCACCTCGCGATAGCGGAAACGGTGGAGGCACATTCGCAGCACGAGGAACGCGGTCGTCAGCTCACCCGGCACGGCAATCTCGACGTCGCGGAGGTCGGAGGTCGACAGCTCCTCGCGCGAGACGACGATCGGCCCGTAGCCGGAGCCCATCGACGCGCCGTGCGGGAGCAGCACATACCGCTCCTGCACCAGCGGATACGCGGCAAGCGAGATCGCGGTCACCTCGAGCTTGCCGCCGAGTGCCCACTCGTTCAGCGTCTGGATGTCGCGCAGGACGTGCTCGAACTCGAACTGGCGCGGGTCGACCTCACCCGAAGCGAGTCCCCAGAACATGAACGCGTCGTCTGGATCGGGACTGTGTCCGAGGCGGATCAGCAACAGGCGCCGGAGGCTAACAGCACGACCGCCGCCCGGCGGCTCGAAGTGACCACGGGTTCGGGAGCGGTCGTTTCAGCACGGGCGCACGGCGAAAGCCGTGCGCCCTGAGGTCGGCATCGCAAGCGATGCCTTAGCTCCCGAGCAACCGTGCGAGCGCGAAGATCCGGGCGTTCTCCTCGACCGCAAAGGCACAGGCGAGGGCCCCGTCCAGGTCCCGCCCGAAGCAGACGGGACCGTGGTCGCGGACTACGGCGGCCCAGCGCGAGCCGGCGGCATCGAGCACCGCCTCGCCGAGCTCCGCCTCGCCTGACGCAGCCGGCCGCGCGACCGGCAGCTCGCCGCCGACGAGCTCCGTCAGCTCGGGCTCGACCACCGGGATTTCGTTCACGATCCGGGAGAGGGCCGTGGCGTAGGGCGAGTGCGTGTGGACGACGGCGCCGACCTCCGACCGCGCGGCAAGCACGGCCAGGTGCATCGGCAGCTCGACGCTCGGCGTGGGCCCTTCGACGAGCGTCCCGTCCGCCTCGACCAGACAGACGTCCTCGGTCCTAAGCGTGTCGTACCAGAGCCGGCTCGGCGAGACCGCGACGAGGTCTCCCGCGCGCGCGCTCGCGTTCCCCGCCGCGCCCAGCACGAGGCCGCCGTCCGCCATCCGCCGAAGCGTCCGGCAGAGTTCCTCGCGGAGCTCCTCGTGCTTCAACGCCCGAAGAACCAGCGTTCCAGCGGCCGAAGCAGCTCCTCGCGGACGAAGGGCCGCACCTTCTCCTCGTGCCCGTCCTGCTCGGAGACGCGGGCATCGTCCTCCAGCGCCGCGTTGCCGGCCTCGAGCGCGTCGGACAGCTCGTAGCCCTGGAAGACGTAGTCGTCGCGGCGGGCCTCGTCGCTGCGCCGGTACTGCGGGTTGACGGCGCGGCCGACGGCCCAGAGCGCCCCCGGAAGACGCTCGATCCAGATGACGACCCGCTCCGCCTCGCCTCGGTCGTCGACCCCGTGGATCTCTCGCTCCGCGAACCGGGAGGTCGACTGCTTTCGCACGCCCTGATGCTAATAGGATCACGCCGTGGCCAGGCTCTCCAGCTTCTTCCGCAATCCGTTCGCGTTCCTCTTCACGCGCTCGAGCAAGGAGGAGCTGCTTGCGGCGTACGTCCTCCGCGAGCACGAGCGTGGGCGCGCGCTGTCGGAGATCCTCGAGGATCCGTACATTCGCAATCGTTCCACCCCGCAGGAGGTCGCGCGGCTGCTCGACCGGCCGGAGCTCGTGCGCGCGCTCGGCGAAGGCGTCGTCGCCCCCGAGCGCGAAGCCCGCAGCTGACTGGGTACGTCAGACCTCCGTGCCGGCGCCCTGCTCGCGCGCGCGCTCCAGCGCGAGCGCGCCGATCGCTACGTCCCAGGCGGCGAGCCCGTTCGACTTGAAGACGACGATGTCCTCGTCGGCCTGACGGCCCGGCAGCTCGCCGGCGACGACCTCCTGCAGCTCGTGCACCTCGAGCCAGTCGAGCACGCCCGCCTCGACCGGCTCGATCAGGTCGCCGGACTCGAGCCGAGCCTGCTCGACCGAGTCGCAGCAGACGAATGCGGCGCGCTCGAGGACGACGTTGTCCAGCTCCCGGTGCCGCGGGTCGTTGGCGCCGATCGCACAGACGAGCGCGCCGGGGCGCAGCCATTCGCCGCGCAGGACTGGGTCGCGGGAGGTGGTCGCAGTGACGACGACCTCCTGCGCCGCCGCCTCGCGGTGGCTCTCGGCGGCCTCCGCGCCGACCTCGCGGCAGAACTCGTCGAGCCGGTCCTCGCTGCGGCAGAAAGCGACCACCCGCTCGAGGCCCGACAGCGCCTCGCGGATGGAGGCGACCTGGCTCCGCGCCTGCCAGCCGCAGCCGATCACGCCCAGCGAGCTCGCCCCCTCCCGAGAGAGGTGCTTCGCCGCGACGCCGCTGGCGGCGCCGGTGCGAAGCTGCCCGAGCTTGTCGGCCTCGATGACTGCGGCAAGTTCAGCCTTCTCGGTGTCGAAGAGGACGACCACGAACGGCGTTCCCTCCTCCAGCCACGCGTACGACTTCAGGCCGGCGAAGCCGAGCTCACGGTCGACCGCCGACATCACGGCGAACATGCCGCCCTCCAGCCGCACGCGCTTGCGGGGCGTGTTCTCGACGGCTCCGGCGGCAAGACGGCGGAAGCAGCCCTCGACTGCCTCGAGCGCGTCGGAGGGCGTCAGCAGCTCGCCGACCTCGGCCTCGGTCAGGTAGAGCGGCAAGGCGCTCGCTTGCGACGCCGACCCAAGAGGTCGGGCCGGCTCTGCCGGCGCGACCGTCCAACACACCCTCTGGGATTCAGAACGATCTTGCCCTCCTCACGAGATGGGCTCAGGGCGAGGCTACTGCTTCGGGATGAAGCTGATCGCCCCGCTCGGCTCGAAGACCGCCCACTGGACGTCCTCGAGCGAGGCGATCTGGCTGGCCCGTGCCTTCTCGGCGACGTCTTCGACCGTCATCCGCTCGCGGCGGAGGTTCTTCTCGATCACGCGCCCGGCCTGGACGAGCACGAGCGGCTCGCCGTCGAGGATGCGGCGTGCCCAGCGGAACCTGAAGCTCACATACGACGTGAGCACCTGCAGCGCCGCGATCGTGCTGACCGCGATCACGGCGCCGGTGACGGAGTAGTCGTCCTGCGTCAGGCCCTGCTGGATCAAGTCACCGAGCACGATCAGCAGGATCAGGTCGAACGGCTGGAGCGTGGACAACTCGCGCCGCCCGATCACCCGCGTCAGCAGGAAGACGAAGAGGAAGAGCGCGATGCCGCGGACAGCAATATCCATCAGGGAAAGATGGTGATGTCGCGGGAGAAGGTCAGGAGGCGGGTCTTGCCGTCGGTCAGCCAGACGGTCTGCCGCCGGCCGAAGGCGACGTTCGTCGGGTTGACCTGGAACTGCATGAACAGGATGTAGCTCTGGCCGGCGGGAAGGTGGCCGAGCTCGAGCGATAGTCGCCCCGCGTTGCTCGCCTCGCTGACCGGGCTCGGCTCGATCGTGTTGATCGACATTCCCTCCGCCCAGCCCGGGCCGAGCACGAGGTAGGCGTCCTTCAGCTCCTGCCGCGCGGTGACGTGGAAACGCGCCTCGTAGAGCAGGCCGGCACGCAGCCGGGCGGGCGCGTAGATCTTCAGCGAGGCGGCCGGGCCCACGAGCGTGTGCGTATCGGGGCGCTGCCCGAAGACGTTGAAGAGCGCCACGACCGGAATGGCCGCGACGAGCGCCATCAGCACCCTCCGAACCCAGACGTCGTTCTCCCGCCCCTCGAGGTCGCGGTCGCGCTTGAGGACGATCGCGTCGGGCACGTCCGCCATGAGCGGCCCGATTCGTTGCGGGGTGAGCTCTTCCTGCCCTAGCTGTGCGCCCAGAGCACGAGGCCGCCCGTGGCAGCGACGACCGAGCCGGCGATCACGAGCGCGATCAGGAGCGCGTCGCTCCCGCCGCCGCTCGGCTCGGGTGCGGCCGCGCGTTGCGTCGTCGGCCGCGCGGTGACCGTCGCGTACTCGTAGACGGCCCGGCTCCTGCCGTCCGCGTCGGGGTCGGCGATGAACGTCTGGTACTGATCGGCGCGCACGAGTCGCATCCGCGTCTCGAGCAGGCGCCGGAGCAGGAAGCCGGGATCTTGCCGCCGGCGCCGGACCGCCGCCGCCCAGGTCGAGGCGCCGGGTGGTCGGAGCAGCCGAAGCACGGCGGTGGGCGAGGCGCGCAGATGGACGACCGGCGTCCCGGCGCCCTTGACCCGGACCGTGAAGCTGAGCGGGCGCCCGTCGCCGAGGACGCGCGAAAAGCTGACCGGCGGCCCGCCAGGAAGTCGCAGCCCGCCTTCGACCCGAAGGGGCGCCTCGATCACCAGGGGCCGCTTGCGGATGCGGACGGGGCCGACGAACGTCGCGAAGGAGCCTCGGAGCCGCACCCCGGCGAGTGATGCCCGTCGCGTCACGTCGAGCAGCTTCGCCATCTCCGGCGGCCTGACAACGCCGACGTACTCCATCTCGGGAGTGGTCGTCGCGTTCGTCACGGTCAGCGACGCTCCCTCCGCGTCGCGCTGCAGGTCCAGGCGGAGGGGAAGGTACCGCGCGGCCGGCATGGTGCGCAGAACGACGTCGGCGGCAAGGACCTTCCTCCCGGGCGAGAAGCCTGCCCAGAGAAGCTGGTCGGCGCGGAAGCCGGGCTCTGACTGGGAGCCGAGCCCGCGGCGCACATCCACGAGCGGAGCTTCGACCGCAAGCTGGTAGTCGCCCTTGCCGGCGACGACGAGGCGCTGGCGCACGCGCACCGCCACGGGCCGCCCGCCCGAATCGATGCCGACGCGGACGCGCTCGGTGCTCGCGACGCGGAGCCCGGGCGCCAGGTACCCGGCGGGCAGGGCACCGTGTCCGACGAGCGGAGGGCTGTCCGTCGGATAGGGAACGGGCCCCGGCAGGACAACTTGCTGGGTCGGCGGCTGGGCGGAGGCGCGGGTCGCCGCCGCCAGTGCGAGGGCGACGAGCGCCAGGACGGCGCTGCGCCGGACGAGTCGTGATCGTGACGGACGGTCGGTCAGCGTGTCTGTGCGATCAGGGGAAGCGTGGACGACAGCGGATCGTCTTTCGCGGGAGCGTAGGTCATGTCGTGGAAGCGGGCGAAGTACACGTCATCGTCGACCACGCCGTCGTGGTTGTGCCGGTTGAAGCCGCGCTCGTCACCGTTCGCCCCCTGGGTGCTCACCTCGTTCAGCGCCGCGAGAACCTTGCTCCCGTCGAGCGAGGCCGCCCGGGTGAGCGCCGCGACCAGCACGTGCGTGAAGTCGTACGCGTACATCGCGAGCTCGGGCGGCTGGACGACGATCTTGCCGTCCGACGTCCTGACTCCGACGCGGTCGACGCCGTAGGCGGCCTCGTACTGCGACTGGAAGCTCTGGAACGGCGTCGTCCCGACCTCGGCCGTCAGGCGCCCGGCGGCAAACGTCAGACCATCGACCCAGCTCGGGTGATCAGCCAGCTGCTGGCGGATGAAGGGATCGGCGCCGGTCGGCGGCGTGTAGACGGGCACGTTCCAGCCGATGCTCCGTGCGGCGGTGAGGACCGCGGCGATCGTGGACGGCTGCGCCCAGACGAGCAGGGCCGTTGCCCCAGAACGGCGGGCACGCAAGATCTGCGGCGAGAGGTCGGTCGCGCCCGTCGGCAGGGTCATCCTGACCGCGACCCAACGGGGATTCTCAGAGAACGCGCGGCCGACGTCCGCCGCTCCCTCCTGGCCGTAGGCGCTGTCGTCGTGGAGAAGCCCGACCCTCAGGCCCTTCGGGATCAAGTACTCCGCGTAGCGGAAGGCGATGCCGTGGTTCGTCGGCGCAACCCGGAAGACGTTCGGCCGCTTCTCCGCGTCGACGAGACCCGTGCCGCCGTCGTAGGTGATGCAGATGGGCACGTGGTCTCGCTCGGCCAGCTCCCACGTCGCGTCCAGGCCGGTCCCGTCGGTGACGATCGCGACGGCGTCGGCACCGAGAGCGCGCCGCGTGTCGTCGACGGCCTGACGCGCCGAGAGGTGGTTGTCGTACAGCTTCACGACGACGCGGTAGTTGCGCGAGCCGACGACGATCCCGCCGCCGGCGTCGAGGTTGTTCGCCGCGAGCTCGACTCCGTGGCGGATCGTCTGGGCGACGTACGGGCTGCCGGTGACAGGCACGTCGACGGCGATCACCACGCGGCCGGAGGCCCCGCGTGAGCTCTTGCCGCCGCACCCGGCCGCGACCAGGGCGAGACCCGCGAGCAGAAGGAGGGCCCGGCGCACGGCCGCTGAGCCTACAGACGCTGGCTGCCCAGATATGCCTGCCGGACGACCTCGCTGTCGGCCACCTCGGAGACCGACCCCTCGGCCACCGGCCTGCCGGCGGCGAGCACGATCACGCGGTCGGCCGCACGCCGCACGACCCGGAGGTTGTGCTCGACGAGCAGCACCGCGATCCCGCGCAGGCGAACGCGGTCGACGACCTCGGCGAACCGCTCGAGCTCGTCGGTGCCCGCGCCTGCGGCCAGCTCGTCGACGAGCAGCACCTCGGGCTCGGCGGCGAGCGCCGCGGCGAGGGCTACGAGGCGCCGCTGCGAGGTCGTCAGCTCGGGGACCGGAACGTCGGCGTAGGCGTCGAGGCCTACGAGCGCCAGTGCGTCGAGTGCCGCGGCCTCGCTTGCTTCCGCTTCCTCCCGCGCGTGGGGTGTGGCGAGAGCCGTCCGGATTGCGCCGCTGAAGCGGCGGCGAACGCTCCGGCCGACGGCCACGCTCTCGAGCGCCGTCAGCTCCGGAAAGGCGGAGGCGGCCTGCAGCGTCCGGGCAACCCCCAACTGGACCCGGTCAGCGGTCGGCTCGTCCGCCAACGCGCGGCCCGCGAAGAGGACGCGCCCGGAGTCGGGAGGCTCGGCGCCCGAGATCAACCGCAGCGCGGTCGTCTTCCCGGAGCCGTTCGGGCCGATCAGCGCGGTCGCCTCGCCGCGGGACAGCTCGAGCGAGAGACCGTCGAGCGCGACGACGCCGCCGAAGGCCTTCTTCAGCTCCACCGCCTGCAGCACCGGCACCCGCGAGCCCGCGTCATCCTCGTTGTACCACTGTG
>Ga0307305_10000569_pt1 | contig 13604 bp, 12 predicted proteins | sample ER_DNA_186_FD_194512 | JGI IMG/M metagenome (GOLD analysis project Ga0307305, IMG submission 194512) | Bulk soil microbial communities from the East River watershed near Crested Butte, Colorado, United States - ER_DNA_186 | ecosystem: Environmental > Terrestrial > Soil > Floodplain | place... | reverse complement strand
CGGCTGCCGGCCACGAGACCCAGGCGACCGTTTGGCCGGCCGCTGCAGGTGCAGCCGGGGCCGTTGCAGGTGGTGCCGGTGCCGCCGGCGCCGCTGGTGCCGCCGACGCTGTTGCGGGACCTGCCGGCGCCGCCGCCTCAGCCGGGTCGGCCGCGCCTGGCGCAATGCGTTCGGCGCCCCGAGTGGCCCCGGAACCACGGACCGGAAGTGGAACGCTCGGCAGCCTGCCCATCAGAGCCGCGGTCGGTCGCATCCGAGTCGAGACGCCGGTCGTCGTCGGTGTCGCAGCCATTGTGCTCGTGCTGCTCATCGTCGCCATCGGTGCCATCTTCATCCTGCCGGCCGCCGATATCACCGTCACCCCGCGACAGGAAGCGATCGGCCCCATCCCGTTGACCGTCACCGCCAACCCCGACGCGTCGGCCGTCGACACCGCGAACGCCGTCGTCCCGGCCGTCCGCCTCGACGTTCCGGTCGATATCACCGAGACGTTCCCGACGGCCGGCAAGCGGATCGAACTGACGGCGGCGACCGGAACGGTGACGTTCCGCAACGTCGACTTCACGGCGACCAATACGATCCCGGCCGCCAGCGTCGTCAGCACGCCAAACGGGACGAAATTCACTACGGACAAGTCGGTCACCGTTCCGCGCGCCGGTCTGGTCGGCCTCCAGATCGTGCCCTCCTTCGCTGATGTCACGGTCACGGCCGTCAAGAAGGGCACGGCCGGGAACGTCGAGCCGAACACGATCACTGTCATTCCGCCAGGCGAGGATCCTGTCACGCTCACCGTGCGCAACAAGGCAGCGACGGCCGGCGGCGCCAGGGACGAATTCCCGAAGATCGACCAGAAGGACATCGACAGGGCTCTCGCCGACCTTCACACGAAGCTCAATGAAGCCTTTGCCGCAGACGTCGCGGCCGGCGCCGGTGCTCCGGCGGGAGCGACGCTGTTCCCGGAGACGGCGGCTCTCGGCGATGCGACACCAACCATCGACCCCGCGACGCTCCTCGGCCAGGAGGTCGCGACGTTCGACCTCGGCCTGGGCGCGAACGGAACCGTCATCGCGGTGGACGCCTCGCCGGTCGAGAAGATCGCGGAGGCACGGTTGCTCTCCAACGTCGGCGCCGGTTATCGCCTCGTCGATGGGTCGATCAAGGTCGACCAGGGGAAGCCCGTAGTCACAGCCGGCGTCGTTTCCTTCCCGGTCACCGCCTCGGCCGCCCGCGTCCGGATCCTCGACCCGGGTGCGCTGCGAGCATTGGTCAAGGGCCAGTCGGTCGAGCAGGCGAAAGCGCTGCTCAAGCCATACGGCGTGGTGACGATCGACACATGGCCGGCCTGGGTCTCCTCGATCACCGGGTTCGATGCCCGCCTGACCGTGACCATCGGCGGCCCGGCCGGGAGCGGTTCGGGTCCGGGCTCATCGGGCGCTCCATCGCCCGGCTCTTCGAGCGGTTCGTCGACAGCCGCCCCGACGAGCGTGTCTCCGGCGGGATCGGGCGCTCCGGCAACGGGCGCGGCCCCGTGAACAGGATTCTCGGGATAGATCTCGGGGATCGTCGGATCGGGCTGGCCGTCGCAGATCCCGACGGACCCGCCATGGCCCTGCTCACTCTCCGACGAGCCGCGACGCCCGCCCTTGACGCCGAGGCCCTCGCCCGGGTCGTTGCCGGGCAGCGTGCGACGGAGCTGGTCGTCGGACTACCCTTGCACGCGTCGGGCGATGAAGGCCACCAGACCGAGGTGACCCGTGCCTGGGTCGCCGCGGTCCAGCCTCTCATCGGTCTCCCGATCGTGTTCCGCGACGAGCGACTTACGAGCCATCTCGCCGAGCAGCGACTCGGGCCAATGAAACGCGGCCGGTCCGGTGGCCCGCCGACCCGATCTCAGCGCGAGGCATATCGCGGCCGCGTCGATCGTGAGGCGGCCGCGATCATCCTCCAGGACGAGCTTGACGCCCGGGCCGCAGCCCGGACCGACACGGGGCAAACCAGCGGGGAGGCAATCGGGGGACCAACCGGCGGGGGCTCAGTGGAGACGAACCGATGACGATCCGCTCCGGCGGACGCCCCCGCGACAGTCGCAAAGCGCAACAGGCCCACCCCATCCAGCAAGAGAAAGCACCGGAGCCATCGCCGCCGGATTACCAGCTGCCACGCGGCAATGGCAACGGCGGCAAAAGCGGTGGCAACGGCTACGGGTCGATCGGTGGGGGCCATGGCAGGCGCGGGGGCGGCGGGTTCGGCGGGATCCTGCGCTTTCTTGCCTTCACCGTGGTCCTTGCCGCCATCGTGCTCGCGGTCCTGTTGACGGCCCTCCGGCCGATGGTTCGCGACGCCGTCCTGGGCTGGGCCTCGGACAATCCGGCAGCGCTCGACATGCCGTTCGTCGCCGACCTCGTCAGGGAGGATCTCGGAACGAAGCTCACGGACCCCGCCTCGACCGACACGGCCCAGGTTCCGTTCACGGTCTCGGACGGCGAGAGCGCCTCGACCATCGCCGCGCGCCTCCAGGACCAGGGCTTCCTCGCCGATCGTCGGGCCTTCATCTTCCTGGCCGTCGAGCGGAAGCTGACGAGTCAGCTCAAGACCGGGGACTTCATCCTGCGCAAGTCGATGACGCCGGACCAGCTCGTTACCGCGCTCCTCGACCCTCACGCGATCCAGCACATCGAGATCGCGCTGCGGACGGGGCTGCGGCTCGAGCAGATCACCGCCAAGCTCGAGACGATCGACGGCCTGACGATGAACCCGGAGGACTTCTACAACCTGGCCAAGCACCCGACTCCCGAGCTGCTCAAGGCCTACGACTGGCTCGACCTCCCGGCAGGCGCCTCGCTTGAGGGGTATCTCTGGCCGGCGACGTACGAGGTCCTGCCCGATACGACGGCTGAAGAGCTCATTCGTCTCATGCTCGACAACTTCCACAATGCGATCGAGGGCCGGATGGACGTCCCCGCAGCGCGCGGGATGACGTTTTACCAGGTCCTGAGCCTGGCTTCGATGGTCGAGCACGAGGTGATCCTCGACGAGGAGAAGCCGCTCATCGCGGGCGTCTTCCAGAACCGGCTGAACCCGAAGTTGTTCGGGAACGGGCATCTCGGGTCGGACGTGACGGTCTTTTACGTCAACGACACGCTCCAACTCGCGTCGATGCCGGTCGCCGACTGGAAGACGTACGTCTTCTGGGACAAGCCGAAGGACCCGCTCCCGGCGGACCTGCCGGCGGACCTCGCCGGCTACAACACGGTGACCCACACCGGCTTGATACCAGGCCCGATCTGCACGCCCACGCTGACGTCGATCGATGCCGCACTGAACCCGGACACGAAGGACAAGTACATCTACTTCCTGGCCAAGCGGGACGGCTCGAACGGGACGGTCTTCGCGAAGACCTTCAAGCAGCACCAGGCCAACATCGCCAAATACGGCAGCGGCCAGTGAGCGGAGACCTGTGAGCGCGGTCACCCACCTCCCCGAGCCCGCCGACTTCGCCCCGCCGCCCACGGCGACAGATCTCGACCGCTGGGACGAGGCGGACCGGGCTGCCAGACCCGGGCGCCTTGCGCGCCTGCGGGGCCGGTTCGAGGGCGCCAGCGTCGAGGCCTATCTCGCTGTCCGTTCGGAGCACAGCCGCTACCTGTCCGGCTTCGTCCTCGGCGACGGGGAGGATCGGGTCGCCGGCCACTCCGGGCAGCTGTTCGTCGGGCGCGACGAGGTCATCGTGCTGGCCGACTCGCGCTACACGATCCAGGCCGCGCGCGAGGCGCCGGAGGCCCGGATCGAGGACGTTGGCTATGACCTGCCCGGCAGCTGGGCGGCACTGACGTCCTCGGTCGGTGCGACGCGAGTCGCGGTCGAGGCGGGGTTCGTGTCGCACGCCCTGTGGCGCAAGCTCGAGGCTGCAGCGCCCGACGTCGAGCTCGTCGCCGTCGAGGGCTGGCTCGAGGCCGATCGGGCGACGAAGGAACCCGCCGAGGTCGAGCGGATCGCCGCGGCATGCGCCGTCGCCGATCGCGCCCTGGCGACGCTCCTCCCGAAGATCCGGCCGGGTGTGACAGAGCGGTCCCTGGCCCTCGAGCTCGAATGGCTCATGCGAACCGGCGGTGCGGAAGCGGTCGCCTTCGATCCGACCTGTCTCGCAGGCCCGCAGGCAGCCCTCCCGCACGGCTCACCGGGTGAGCTGCCCGTCCTGGGCGGAAGCGTCCTGCTTTTCGATTTCGGGGCGAAGGTCGCAGGCTACCGAAGCGACATGACGCGGACGCTCTTCGTCGGCGAACCGTCGGAGCGTGACCTTGCCGTCTACGAGCTGGTCCGACGAGCCCAGGCCGAAGCGATCGAGCAGGTCGCGGCGATCGTGGACGGCGAGCTCGATCTGCCGAGCGGGCGCGACCTGGATGCGATCGCTCGAGGGGTCATCGAAGCCGACGGTCGGTGGCCCGCGTACCGGCACGGGCTGGGACACGGCATCGGCCTGGCGACCCACGAGGCACCGTCGCTGTCGCGGCTCGCACCGGATACGCCGCTGCCCTCGCCGACGGTTTTCTCGGTCGAGCCCGGGATCTACCTCGAGGGCGATACCGGCGTCCGAATCGAGGACCTCATCTTCCTCGACGCCGACGCCGGCAAGACCGAGCGACTGACGCAGTTCCCGCGTGAGGTCCTGAGCGTCGGCGGTTGACGGCGGGTGCTCCGCTACAATCGGCAGACCGAAATTTCGATCGCCGCGCCGACCCGCGCGTCGAGCACCCAGGAGCCCAACCCCGAATGATCAGTACCGGCGAACTGCGCAAGGGCGTCGCCATCGAGCTCGACGGCGAACTCTGGCAGATCCTCGATTACCACCACATAAAGATGGGCCGCGGATCGGCCCAGGTCCGGATCACGTTGCGAAACATCAAGCGCGGCCAGACGGTCGAGCGCTCGTTCCAGGCGGGCACGAAGTGGCCGCGAGCGTCGATGGAGAAGCGTCCCGTCCAGTACCTCTACCGCGACGGTGACGATTTCCACTTCATGGACAACGACACGTACGACCAGTTCGTGTTGTCCTCGGCACAGCTCGGCGACGCGGCCCCGTACATGAAGGATGGGATGACCCTCGATCGGACGAGCTACCAGGGCGAGACGATCGGTGTCGAGTTGCCGGTCACCGTTGACCTCAAGGTGGTCGACACGGAGCCCGGCTTCGCCGGCGACACCCAGAGCGGTGCCCGGAAGCCGGCGACGACCGAAAGCGGCCTGATCGTGCAGGTCCCGATCTTCGTCGAGCCCGGCGACACGATCCGGGTCGACACCAGGACCGGGGAGTACCAGACCCGGGCCTAGCGTGGAGGTGAGGGATGGCCAGTCGATCCGGGATCGAGGCGCTGCTCGATCTTCTCGATGAGGCATTTCGTAGCCGCGGCATCGAGGCCTCGAACGAGAGCCAGGCCCTGTTGACCAACCTCGAGAGCGTCCCCGACGACGCATGGCGCGCGTTGCCGCAGGGAGCGGCGCGGTCGATCGAGGCGATCGCGGTCCACGTCGCGGCGTGCAAGATCATGTACGACGACTATGCCTTTGGAGCGGGCACGCTCCGGTTCGCTACGCCGGCGGTCGAGCCGTGGGCCGATGGTGAGGCCCCGCCCGACGAGGTGATCACGTTGCTCGAGGAGTCGCACGATCGACTTGTCGGTCATGTCGCGGCGCTTGCCGACGACAGCGAGCTGGACGCGCCGCGCCCGACGAACTGGGGCGAGCAGCGCCCGACCCGCTGGATCATCGCCACGATGATCACCCACGACGCGTACCACGCGGGCGAGATCAACCACATCCGCAGCCTGCTCGACGGCGACGACCGCTGGCGCTTCCAGCAGCTCGGGTTCGGCTGAGGCGGCTTGTCCGGCCAGCGGGTCCTTGAAAAGGCAGCCCCATCCGCTGGCACGCCGGGCGAGCCAAACAGCGGACGAGACCCGCTTGGAACCGGACGGCGACCCCCTTAGCCGACGTTTGGCACGCCGGGCGAGCCAAACAGCGATGGAACCGACCAAAGGGGCGGTCGGCGACGCCATCAGCCGACGTTTGGCACGCCGGGCGATCCAAAGAGCGGCCGACACCTGCCGCGAGGCCCTCGGCGACGCCATCAGCCGACGTTTGGCACGCCGGGCGAGCCAAAAACAGGGGCGGAGCCCGTGCGCGAGCCCATCGGCGAGCTCGGCGAGACGCCCAGTCGACGTTTGGCACGCCACGTGAACCAGGGCGGGCCGAACGGCGCCCAACGGCGCCTCACGGACGGGATCGCGGCCGGACTCCTCGGCCCGATCGGCGATGATGTGAGCGTGACCAACGGCGAACGACCCGAGGGCCTGCTCCCGCCATGGGATGCCGCGCCGGCCGACGAGCCGGCGACGACCGGGCCGATGCCGAGCATCTCCCGAACGCCACCCGGCACCTTCGGACTGCGGATCCTCGGTGTCAGCGAGGTGGCGCGGGCCGTCCGCGAAGCCGTCCGAGCCGACGAGCGGCTGCGCGATGTCTGGGTCGAGGGCGAGGTCGGCCGGGTCACGATGAGCACTGCCGGCCACGCATATTTCAGCCTCAAGGACGAGCGATCGGCGCTCCAGTGCGTCTGGTTCCGCGACGAACGCGCTCGATCCGCCTTCCAGCCGCAGGCCGGCCTGCGCATCGTCGTCCACGGCCGGGTCGATCTCTTCGAGCCGCAGGGCGCGCTCCAGCTCTACGTCGAGTCGATCCAGCCGGCGGGTTTCGGCGACCTGACGCTCCGGTTCGAGGCGCTCAAGGCCCGCCTGAGCGAGGAGGGGCTCTTCGACACCGCCCGCAAGCGCCCGCTCCCGACCCGCCCGACGACGGTCGCCGTGATCACGAGCCCGACCGGCGTCGTCTGGCGCGACATCGGGCACGTCCTCGCCCGCCGCTGGCCGCTGGCCGGGGTCATCCTGGTGGCCTGCCAGGTACAGGGCGAGGAGGCGCCGGCGAGCATCGTCGCGGCGTTCCGTCGCCTCGAGCGCTGGATCGCGCAATGCGCCGCCGATGGTCGTCCAGACGACGCCCCGCAGGTGACAATCCTCGCCCGCGGCGGCGGATCGCTCGAGGATCTCTGGTCGTTCAACGACGAACGCGTCGTCCGTGCGGTCGTCGGCCATCCCGTGCCGGTCGTCTGCGGGGTCGGGCACGAGGTAGACGTCACGCTGGCCGACTTCGCGGCCGACGTCCGCGCGCCGACGCCATCGGCCGCCGCCGAGCTCGTCGTTCCCGACCGGGCCGAATGGGAGAAGGCGTTCCGTCGAGCCGGCGACCGGATCGCGGCCGCAGCCTTGCGGCAGCTCATCCAGGCGCGACGGGACGTCGACGCGGAAGGGCGGGCGCTTGCGAGGCTCGATCCGCTCGCGCAGCTGGCGACATCTCGCGAACGGGTCGGCCTGCTGCTCGACCGGGCGTTCCGCGCAGTGGACGCCGGCATCGCGACGCGCCGTGTCGGTCTCGATCGCGTCGCGGTCGCCCTGCCACGCCTCGTCGCAGACCGACTGGGGCGGGCGCGTGCGAGCCTCGATGCCGCGGCCTCGGCGCTGGCCGTCCTGGACCCGCAAGCCACGCTCGACCGCGGTTACGCGATCGTCCGCCGAACGCGGGACGGGGCCATCGTCCGTGTCCCGGCCGAGGCGCCTACCGGGACGCCGCTCCGAATCCGCGTCTCGGGCGGCGAGCTCGACGCCAAAGTCGAGCCTGGGTCGTGAGCCGGTCGTGCGGCCGGTGAGCGACCTCGTGATCTTCGCCCTGGCCGTGCCGATCATTTTCGTCGCCGGTATCGGCCTTGGTATGCTCGTTGCCGGGCGGCTCGGCCGCCTGACCGACGACGATGAGGAGTCAGGTGACGACTGACGCGGCCCCCCAGCCGGAGACGCAGATCGACCCGGAGATTGCCAAGCTGCCGTTCGATGCGGCCTTCGCCGAGCTGCGAACGGCGATCGAGGAGCTCGAGGCCGGTGGACTGCCGCTCGAGGCGACGATTCTGCGAACCGAACGGGCCGTCGCCCTCCAGCGCCACTGCGAGCGGCTGCTGAGCGATGCGGAGCTGCGGGTTCGCCAGCTGACCGCCCGGCCCGGTGGCGGTCTCGAGACCCGCGAAATCAGCGTCGACGAGACGATGGCCAGCGCGGGGTCCAACGAACCGTAGCGTCGGGCGGCCGGGCCGCCTGCCCGGCACTCACGAAACGTGCGACCTCAGAGGCGCAGGTTTACAATGCCGAAACGGCGACCGGGCGTCGTCCGAAGCACGATTCCATCACACCCGCCACCATGGTCGCGTCACCCTCCAGAACGCCAGAGGAGCCCCCACCGCGTGCCGATCCTGCCGACCCTCACGGGTCCCGCCGATCTTCGTGGCCTCACCGAGGCCCAGCTCGAGGAGCTGGCAGCCGAGATCCGCGAGACGATCATCGCGACGGTCGCAACCACGGGTGGGCATCTCGGCAGCTCGCTAGGCGTCGTCGAGCTGACGATCGCGCTGCATCGTCTCCTCGAGTCGCCGCGGGACCGGATCGTCTGGGACACCGGTCACCAGGCTTACCCGCACAAGCTCCTGACGGGGCGGTTCGAGCGATTTGGCACGCTTCGCCAGATCGGTGGTGTCGGTGGCTTCCCGCGCCGCTCCGAATCCGAGCACGACGTCTTCGACGGCGGCCACGCCGGGACGGGTCTGTCGATTGGCGAGGGCCTGGCGACGGCTCGCGACCTGCGCCGCGGGCGTGAGCGAATCGCCGTCGTCGTCGGCGACGCGGCGATCACGAGCGGCCTCAGCCTCGAGGCGCTCAACGACATCGGCCAGCGGAAGACCCAGCTCCTGATCGTCCTCAACGACAACGAGATGTCGATCAGCCCGACGGTCGGCGGGCTGTCGAAATACCTCAGCCAGATCAAGCTGTCGGGGACGTGGCAGTCGAGCAAGACCGCGTACGACGACCTCGTCGGGCGGATCCCAGTGATCGGGCCGACCGTCCGCGAGCTCAGCCAGCGCCTCCGCGCCTCAGTCGTCAACTTCGTGCAGCCAGGCCAGCTGTTCGAGGATCTCGGGATCACGTACATCGGCCTCGTGCCGGGCCACGATCTCAAAGCGCTGCTTTCAACCTTCAGTCGGGCCCTTGAGCTCAAGGGTCCGGTCATCGTCCACGTTCGAACGCAGAAGGGTCGCGGCTTCGAGCCGGCCGTCGCCGATCAGGTCGGGTTCCACGGGGCGGCCCTGCCGCCGATGGAGGTCGTCCCGACGAACGGCAACGGCCACGGCGCTGGAGATCGCGCCGCGACAGCGCCGGCTGCCGCGCCAATGACCGCCGCGGCCAAGGCGACGACGTCAGCACCGGGCCGCGGCGCGATGCCGACCGAGTCGATGGCCGACGACGCGGCTCCCCCGACCGCGGCCTCGGTCGTGCCGAAGAACCCGAACTACACCGCGGTCCTTGCGGCCGAGCTGATCGAGCTCGCCCGGACCGACCGGCGGATCATCGGGATCACAGCGGGCATGCCGACCGGAACCGGGATGTCGCACTTCCAGGCCGAGTTCCCGGACCGATTCGTCGACGTCGGGATCGCCGAGCAGCACTCGATGGCGCTTGCGACCGGTCTGGCGATGGGCGGCATGCGGCCGGTCGTCGCGCTCTACTCGACCTTCCTTCAGCGGGCGTTCGACCAGACGGTCCACGATGTCTGCCAGAACGACCAACCAGTACTCATTGCCGTCGACCGCGCCGGCCTGGTCGGCGAGGACGGGACGAGTCACCAGGGGATGTTCACTCTGCCGGCCCAGCGCCAGCTCCCGAATCTCGTCATCGCCAGCCCCAAGGACGAGCAGGAGCTGCGGTCGCTACTCTGGACGGCTCTCGCCCAGGATCATCCCTTCGCGCTGCACTATCCGCGGGACCCGGGCTTCGGCCTGCCGCCGATCGAACCGACCGTCCTGCCGATCGGGAAGGGCGAGCTCCTGCGCGAGGGCTCCGAACTGCTGTTCGTCGGCTTCGGGCCGATCGTCGCGCGGGCGATCGAGGCGGCCGATCTTCTGGCTGTGGACGGCTGGTCGGTCGCCGTCGTCAACGCCCGCTTCGCCAAGCCGCTCGACGAAGCCCTGATCGTTGGTCAGGCACGCGGCAAGAAGCTCGTCGTGACGTTCGAGGAGAGCGTCGTGAGCGGCGGGTTCGGATCCGGGGTGCTCGAGGCCGTCGAGATGGCCCGGCTCCGCGACGAGGCGCTCCGTGCCGTACCGGTTCGCATCCTCGGGATCCCCGGGGACCGGTTCGTCGATCACGGTTCCGTGGCCGATCTGCGCCGGCTGCTCCGTCTCGACGGCCCGGGCCTGGCCGCCCAGGTCCGCGAGACGTTGACGGAGCTCGGCCTGCCCGCCCCCGTTCGCGAGGCTGTGAGCCCGATATCGCTCGCCGGCTGAGCTTCAGGTTCGCTCCAGCGCTGGCCGACTCCGGTCAGTTCGCCCTGTAATGCTCACCCGGGCGTGCAGTGCGTCCAAATATTGTTGCCGAACCCAGTCCCTGTCTCGTCGACCTTGACAATGCGCACGTTGCCCGTCCCGTCGTCCTCGATCTTCAGGCTCAACGTCCCGTTGCCGAGGATCCCTCCGCGGGGCACGTCCGCCCATTCGACGTCGATCTTGAGTGCCTTGATCGCGCCCCGCCCGACGTTGTTCCAGTCCCGGCCCAGATCCGATGGGCTTCCCGCTCGGTTGGACATCCCGTTCCACCAGAGTACCGAGCCCGTCTGGCGGAGATAGTAGATGCCGTCGTCGTCGCCGGCCCACGCCCCGGTGAGGTCGATGTGGTTGGCGTCAAAAGCCTTCGGCGCCTTGTCGCATTTGGCCGCAACAGCGGGCGACGGACTTGCCGGTTTGGCAGTTGCCGAGCTGGCGGACGGGGCTGCAGCGTGGCTAGCCTGTTCGCCAGACGACGATGGCGCGACGGTGGATGCCGGTGGAGACGAGCTGCCGCAGGCGGCCAGAGCGAGCATCGCCGCGACGAGTATCGAGAGTCGCTGGGCTGCGTTCATGGAATCCCTCCTCGCGATGCCGGGTGGGCCTCCGGGTCAGTGAGGGCACCCTCGACGTGTGGCGAAATCGTCGTGTTTCTTACGCCAGAGCTGTCTCCCTGACGTCTCTGCAATCGCGGTGATCCGGCGGTGAGCGGCCTGTGCCACGATAGGCGGGTGAGCCGGACGACACCCACTACAGCGCCGCGGGCTGCTCGGGCGCGCATCGACGAGCTGCTCGTCGCGCGCGGCCTCGCACCGTCGCGAACGAGGGCCCAGGCGCTCATCCTGGCCGGACAGGTGAGAGTGGGGGAGGGTGACGCGGCCCGGCTCGATCGAAAGGCCGGCGATCTCGTCGCCGCCGACACGACGATCGCCCTCACGGATCGGGATCCATACGTCAGCCGCGGCGGACACAAGCTCGCCGCGGCCCTCGGCGCCTTCGGGATCGACGCGGCCGGCCGGACCTGTCTGGACGTCGGCGCCTCGACCGGGGGCTTCACCGATGTCCTGCTCCAGCGAGGCGCGGTTCGCGTCTACGCGGTCGACGTCGGTCGCGGCCAGCTTGCCGAAACGCTCCGCCAGGACCCGCGCGTCGTCTCGCTCGAGCGGACGAATGCCCGGTCGCTGACGGCATCCAGCCTGCCCGAGCCGATCGATCTCGCGGTCATCGATGTCTCGTTCATCTCCCTCGGCCTGGTCCTTGGCCCGATCGCGTCGACGCTCAGGCCCGGCCCGGACGCCCCGATCGTCGCCCTCGTGAAGCCCCAGTTCGAGGCCGGTCGGGGTCGGACGGATCATGGCGTCGTCCGGGACCCGGCGATCCACAGCGAGGTGCTCGATCGTGTCGTCGAGGCGGCCCAGCATTTGGGCCTCGGCGCGCGAGCCGTCATCGCCTCGCCGATTCTCGGGCCGGAGGGCAACCGCGAGTTCCTGCTCCACCTCCGGGCCGGCCCGGGCTGCGCCGAGATCGGCGACAGGATCCGGGAGGTCACGGGCGCATGACCATCGGCCGGATCGGCTTCGCCTACAACCCGACCAACGAGGCGGCCACCGACCTCCGAGAGCGCGCCGAGGGCTGGTGCCGGATGCACAGGATCGAGCACTGGGCGGCGCAGGCCCAGGATTTCGATGCGCTCTGCGCGGACCTGCCGACCACGGACGTCCTCGTCGTCCTCGGCGGCGATGGCACGTTCCTCCGAGCGGCCCGCGCAGTCATCGACGTCGACGTGCCCCTCCTCGGGGTTAATCTCGGGAAGATCGGTTTCCTCTCGAAGGTCGAGGAGAACGAGCTGGAGGACGTCCTGGCCCGCCTCGTCGCCGGCGAGTACACGATCGACGAGCGGATGGCCCTCGAGGCACGGATCCTGCCGGCGGGGCGGGTCGGTGGCGGGACCACCCATCACGCCCTCAACGACATCGTCGTCGCTCGTGGGGCGCTCGCCCGGGTCTGCCGACTCGACGTCGCCATCGGCCCGTCGCACCTCGCCACGTTCATCGCCGACGGCCTGGTCGTCTCGAGCCCGACCGGCTCGACCGGCTACTCGTTCAGCGCCGGCGGCCCCGTCGTCGATCCGTTAAGCCGGAATCTGATCGTCACCCCGATCGCGGGCTACCTGTCGGCCATTCGATCGGTCGTCGTCAGTCCGCGCCAGACAGTCACATGCCGGGTCGTCGACGCGAACGAGGCTCTCGTGAGCGTCGACGGACGCGAGGACATCCCGATCGCCGTCGGCGACGTCGTCGAGGTTCGCGCCCTCGACCGGCCGATCCGCCTCGTCGAGCCGAAGGGCGCCCAACCCTTCTGGGACCTTTTCCGCCACAAGGTCGAACTGCTGCCGTCGTGAGCATCGGGCGCCTTCTCGAGATCACGGTCGCCGACCTGGCGCTCATCGATCGGCTGCGCCTCGAGCTGGCGCCGGGCCTGAACGTCTTCACCGGCGAGACGGGAGCCGGCAAGAGCCTCCTCATCGACGCCCTCGGCCTCGCGACCGGCGCCCGCGCCGACACCGCCCTCGTCCGGCACGGTGCCGAGATTGCCCGGGTGACGGCGCTTTTCGATCGTCTTCCGGAGCCGCTGATCGCCGTTCGCGAGGTCGCCGCGGAGGGCCGGTCGACCGCGCGGCTCGACGACGAGGCCGTGACGGCGGCCCGGCTCGCCGACGTGGCGGGGGCGCTCGTCGAGATCCACGGCCAGCACGACCAGCAGCGCCTGCTCGACGAGCGCTGGCAGCGCGACCTGCTCGACGACTTCGGTGGGCATGCAGAGCTGCGCGACGCCATGGCAGCGGCGGTGGATCGCTGGCGCGCCAACAAGGCCGCCCTGGCGGAGCTCGAGCTCGACCCACGCGAGCTGACACGCCGGCTCGAGATCCACGAGCACGAGGCCGAAGAGATCGCCGCCGCCCGCCTCCGGCCCGGCGAGGCGGACGAGATCCGGGGCCGGCTCGAGGCCGCCCAGCACGGCGAGGCGATCGCCCGCGGCAGTGCGGTGCTCCATGAATCGCTCGCCGCGGACGAGGGCGGCGCCCGGGACGCCATCGCGGTCGCCGTTCGAGAGGCGCGTGCACTGGCCCGAC
>Ga0307305_10000565_pt1 | contig 13607 bp, 12 predicted proteins | sample ER_DNA_186_FD_194512 | JGI IMG/M metagenome (GOLD analysis project Ga0307305, IMG submission 194512) | Bulk soil microbial communities from the East River watershed near Crested Butte, Colorado, United States - ER_DNA_186 | ecosystem: Environmental > Terrestrial > Soil > Floodplain | place... | reverse complement strand
CCGGAAAGATCTATGGCGTTGCCGATAACAGCTGGACCGAGGGTGCCATCACCTGGAACACCAAACCGGCGATCGGGTCGCTATTCGGCACCGGAGGCTCTGCTCCGGTTGGCACCTGGGTCGATTTCAACCTCGATCGTGCACCGAGCGTCACCGGCGACAATTCGTACAGCTTCGTCCTCAAGGACGGCTCGGCCGACGCGGCCTGGTACAGCAGTAAGGAAGGCGCGAACGCGCCGCAGCTCGTGGTGACTTTCGGCTCCTAGCTGCATCTCGAGAGGCGCTCTTGTGCCAGGATGACGGATCCGGGAGCGGCGGGTCGCACCCGGGTCCGAACGCGACCGGGACGGGGGCGAATCCGTGAAGGCATCAGTACCCGCGAGCTCCTCCGCCGACTCAGTCTCCGCGAGGAGCGACGCGGCGGCCAGGAAGCAGATTCGAGGCTCGAGCCTCTTGCTCGCGGGGCGGATCGTCTCGCTAGGCGTCAATTTCGCCGTCCAGATCGTCGTCATCCGCTACCTGTCCAAGACCGACTACGGCGCGTTTGCCTACGCCCTCTCACTCGTCGGTCTTGGCGCCAGCATCGCCACTTTCGGACTCGACCGCTCGATCACCCGTTTCATCCCGATCTATGACGAGCAAGGCAAGTACGGGAAGGTTTTCGGCACGCTCGCCCTGGCCTTCGGCACGGTGGTGTCGATCGGCCTCATTTCCGTCGTGGTCGTGTACGGACTGCTGGCGACCATCGGAGGCGGATCGCTCATCGGGAACCACCAGGCAGTCTCGGTCCTCCTCGTCCTCATCCTCCTCTCCCCCATCCAGGCGCTCGACGGCTTGCTCATGGGGATGTTCGCCGTGTTCTCGAAGCCGCGCGCGATCTTCTTCCGTAAGTACGTCCTCAGCCCCAGCCTGCGGTTGACGATCATCCTCCTTCTGGTCCTCGGGAACCAGGGCGTCATCTTTCTCTCCGCGGGGTACGTGGCCTCCGGCGCACTGGGCGTGGCGCTCTACTCCGTCATGCTCTACCGCATGCTGCGGGGCGAAGGGCTTCTGCAGCACTTCTCCTTCGGGACGATGGAAATCCCGGCGCGCGAGGTCCTCAGCTTCACCATTCCACTCCTCACTTCCGACCTCGTGTACATGGCGATGAACACCTCGGACGTGATCCTGCTCGGCCACTTCGGTGGTGCGGCCGACGTCGCCGCGTTCAGGGTGGTGACGCCGGCGGCGACCTTGAACCAGCTCGTGATGACGAGCTTCACCCTGCTCTTCACACCGCTCGCGGCGCGCATGTTCGCCCGCGACGATCGCGAAGGCGTCAACCGGCTCTACTGGCAAACGGCGATCTGGATCGCCGTGCTCTCCTTTCCGATCTTCGCCCTGACCTTCTCGCTCGCCAAGCCCGTGACCGAGACGTTGTTCGGTTCGCGGTACGCGGACTCCGCAACCTATCTCGCGCTTCTCTCGTTCGCCTACTACTTCAATGCGGCCCTCGGCTTCAACGGACTGACGCTGAAAGTCTTCGGGAAGCTCCGCTACATCGTCTCCATCAATGTCGTGGCGGCGCTCGTGAATCTGTGCGTCAACTTCCTCCTGATCCCGCGTTACGGCCCGCTCGGTGCGGCGATCGGGACGTCGTCAACGCTTGTCGTACACAACCTCCTCAAGCAGGCTGGGCTGCTACTCGGCACGGGCGTGCGCCTCTTCCAGGGGCGCGACATCGCCGTCTACTTGGCCATCGGCCTGGCCGCAGGGCTGCTGCTCGCGCTCCAGATCATCGTTTCGCCGCCGGCCTATGTCGGTTTCGCGTTCGCCGCGCTCGCCTCGCTCGTCGTTGTCGCCGTCGGCCGGGGTTCGCTCCGCGCCGCCGAGACTTTTCCAGAGCTCATGCGCTTTCGCGTCATCCGGCTGATCGCGGGCGACTAGCCGCGGGTCAGACCGGGCCCGTGTGGAGGACAGTCCCAACGAGATTCGTTCGCGCCAGGCCGAGGGCCTCGACGGCCGAGACGACACTCTCGCGTCTCGTCTGGCTCGGCCGCACCACGACCACCGCGGCGTCGAGCATGCGGGCCCAGATGAGCGCCGCCGGGGAGCTTCCGAGGCTTGCCGCGTGCAGGACGACGAAGTCGGCCTCGGCCAGGAAGAGGGCGAGGACCGCCCTTGCGTCCTGCGACCCGGCTGACCACGCCTCATTGCCGCGCGGAAAGACGAGGGCGAGTGGCGGGCCTGCCCGAAGTGCGAACCGCTCCAGGGTTAGAGACCCGTGGCGCAGCAAGCTCAACCTTTTCGCCGAGGGACCCTCAGACCTCTCGCCGATCCCGAACAGTCGGGCGATCGCACGGTCGCTCGCGAGGTCCGCGAGGACGACCCTGCCAATCGTCCCGGCGAGGGCCAGCGCAAGCTGGCCGGCGACGGCTGCACTGCCCTCGTTTCCCTGGGCCCCGACGACGAGGAGACTGCGGGGCGCGCGCCCGCCGTTCGCGGTCAGGATCCGCGTCGAGAGCCGCTGGTACGACTCGGCCGCAGCGGGAGCAGCCGGAAGCCCACTCCCACGGGTCGCGGGCAGAACGCCTCCGTTCACCGAGGCGAGGACGGGGATCGGCGCAAGCCGGGCAAGATCGTCCTGACGCCGGACGGTACGCCCGGCCGAGGCAGCGAGGACCGCTACGGCGAGACCGCCGAACAGGCCGGCCAGCGCCCCGAAACCGGCGATCAGGAAGAGCCGGGGTCGGATGCGGGCGCCGGCGGAAGCAGGCTGCAAAATCGCGAGTCGAGGGCCCGCCCTGACGTGTGAGTTTCCGCGTCCCGAGGACGCCGCCACGGCGGTCCGGCGGATGAGCTCGTCTGCGAGACTATTCGCGATCGCCACAGCGACCACCGGGTGTCCGTTCCGGACGCGAATCGTCAGCAGGCGCGTGCTCGTATCCGCCTCCCCTCGAACATTCGGCTGTAGCTCCTCGGGCGTGAGCGGAAGTCTCAGAGTGTTTAGCGCCGCGCGAAGGAGCGGGATGCTGTTGGCCAGCTCCGCGTACGTAGGCGCCTGCGCTGCCGCTACCTGCAGTTGCCCGGCCACTGGCGCGTTCACGACGAGGATCGCCTTGGCCTCGTACACCGGGGTCACGCGCAGCCCGTAGGCGTAGGCGAGAAGCGCGCCTACCACCATGGCGAGTGCGACTGCCCACCAGCGGCGCGTGGCGGAGAACCGGCGTGCAATTTGCCACGACATCGGTGCATCCAGCGTAGTCGAGCCCGCCAGCCAATTCGCCGGGAACTGATGGAGGGCCGGCGCGTCGCCGGCCCTCCATCATGAGTCGGCTTCTCCGGCCTTCTTCCTAGAAGAGCACCTCGATCGAGTGCCGGCTGTCAATTCCGTCGACCCGAGCCCGGTCGCGGCCGGTGCCGCCGGCGACCCAGTCCCGCCTTCTGTCGCGGGCCACGAGCGTGTCGTTGCCCGGGCCGGCAAGGAGCACATCGCGGCCGCCGCCCCCGACAAGCCGGTCACGGCCCGAGCTTCCGCGGAGATTGTCCGCACCGAGCCCGCCGAGGAGGACGTCATTGCCGAGCCCTCCAAAGAGGCGGTCGGCACCTCCGCCGCCCTGCAGGCGGTCGCTCCCGGCCCCGCCTAGGAGACGGTCGTTTCCGCCGAAGCCGCGGATGATGTCGTTCCCACCGAGACCGCAGATGACGTCGGGCCCCGGCGTGCCGTTGAGGATGTCAGGGCCGGGCGTGCCCGTGATCGTGCACGAGCCCGACGGCGGAGGCGGTGCAGTGAGCGCCTCGAAGTGGTGCCAGTAGCGCTTGGTGAGGATGTTCGTCGCCACCACCGCGAGGTCGGTCGTGCTGTCCAGGTTCTGCTTCGTCGAGGTCGCGTTGTTCATTCCGGCGCTGTCGTCGTCCTGGATCACCGGCCGCCGCGAGGAAACGGTGAACGTGGCCGTGCTCAGCGGAGCCGTGGCCTCGAAGATGTCCCCGCCGGAGGCCTCCGGGTCCGCTCCGGAGGGGTGCGGGCCGGTCTCGAAGACGTGGATCACGCCGTTGCCCGTGTCGAGGAGCACGATCGGCCGCGTCCGCTGGTCCGGCGAGTAGGAGATCGTGTGCGCCGTCCAGGTCCCCCCGGAAGCGCGGACGAGCAGGCGCGTCTGGGGGTTGAGAGCCGTCTTCGACAGGAACTTCGTCTTCGTGGCGGCGTACACGACGCCGCCCGCCGTCTTCAGGTTGATGTGGTCGTCTGCCAACTTCGGACCGCTCGAGGGTGCGGGATTGTCCGCCGTCCACGTGGCGTCGGAGTCCGCGTCGTTGTGCACGGCGAACCTCATCGCCGAGGTTGCCTGATCGCTCCACATGACGCCGATCTTGTTCCCGCCGAAGGCGATCAGAGCCGAGATGTCGTCACTCGTCACGGCGCCGGCGCCGGGAAGCAGGAGAGTGGTCCAGACACAGGCGGGGTCGGTGCCGGCGACGGAAGTGCAGTCACCGGCCGTGTGGGCGACGAAGACCCGGTAGGCCCCGCCCGAACCGTTCTGCTGCACCCAGGTCGCCCAGAGCTTGCCCGTCGAGTCCTTGTCCATGACGGTCGCCTCGCTCCGCTGGGCGTTGATCGTCACCGGAAAGCCCGTGTCCAACGCGTAAGTGTCGGTGCCGCTGTTGTAGTTGAAGCGGTAGAGCTTCATCTCGTTGCCCACCGCCGTGCTGAACGTGGCCGTCGACTGGAACTTGTGCGAGGCGACGAAGAGGTGCGTACCGTCCCACAGGACGTCCTGGCGAGTGCTGTCACGCGAGTCGATCAGGACGCCCGTGTCGGTCCAGGTGTTGCCGACGAGCTTGAAGATGTCGTAGTTGCCCACGGTTCCTGTCTTGGCGAACATGCTCGCCCACCAGAAGCCGTCGTTGAACCAGAGCTTGCTCTCGGGCTTCGACGACGTCGGGCTCCCGCCGGTGCCGGCCGTGTAGGCCGGGCCTTGAATGCCGATGTCGGCGGCAGCGATTCCCGCCGTGAACCCCGCCGCCACGAGGCCGCAGAGCAGTGCGCATACCCAATGGAGAACTCTCCCCCTCATTTACATACCCCTTTCCCGGAGTTTTGGTGGCCGCACCGGGCCAGACCGCAGTATCTAGCCCGCTCCCGGACGCGGAACGTATCACTTTCAACAGGGACGGAACGCCTCAATGCCTCGGGATTGGTGAACCTCCTTCCTTGCGGGTCAGGCCCCATGGCCACCAGGGCAGAAGCTGGGCACGAACGAGCGGAAGTCCGGACGCGCGCCCGACATTGATCCGCCGCAGGCGAAGCCAGTTGGGCCGCCGCAGGTCATTCGTGCCGCGTGTCGTCGCGAACGCGAGCTCGAACCTCTCCTCAGCGAGGATGCGTTCCAGGTGCGGGCCATGCCCACCTCCCGGGTAGGCGAAGACCCGAGGCGCGCCTCCGACCTCGCGCTCGAGGTCCTCGAACGACCCGACGATCTCGTCGCGCGCCGCCTCGGCTGAGAGTCGGTCGAGCATCGGGTGGGTCCTCGAGTGCGGCGCGAGCGCGACTCCTTCTGAGTGGAGCTTGCGAAGCTCGGACCAGCCGAGGACGGCGGATACCGGGGCAGGCGCCTCGAGCTCCTCGCACAACTCGTCGACGAGCTCCATCGCCGTCTCGTGCGCTAACGACTTCAGATGACTTCGAAGGCGCCGGAACGCCTGCAAACGATTGACCTCCGTCGCCAGCACAACGGATCCGACGGGGGTGGCGAGGGGGGCTCTGCGCCCAGTCGTGCGGAGCGCCCCGTACAACCGGTCCCACCAGAACGCCCTGCCTCGGTCGCCCGGATAAGCGGTGGGAACGAAGAGCGTCACCGGAATTCCGTGCCGCTTGAGGATCGGCCAGGCGGTCTCGCCGAAATCGCGGTAGGCGTCGTCGAAGGTCACCATGACCGACCGAGGCGCCAGACGAGCTTCTCCTCGGCGAACAGCCAGAACCTCCGGCAGCGAAAGGGGTCGCCACTTGGCGGCGAGGAGGCTCATGTGCTCGTCGAAGTCGGCAGGCTCCGCGCTGATGAGGCCCGGGTAGAGAGAGGGCGAGCGTCCCACCGCGTCGACGCGGTGGTAGGTCAGCACGGCGAGGAGATCGGGCCGGGGCCTGGCCGCCTGCTCGAGCGAGGCGACAACCCGCGTGAACGCTCTGCCGCGGGCGGCGGCGAGGGCGGTGCGTCGCAGAGTGGTCCTACCGTCCAAGCGCGACCTTTCGGCGCACCTTCCGAGCGATCCGCGCGAGCTCGACCAGACCCGGGCGGGGGTCGTCGCGGCAGAGAAGATCGAAGCTGCCTCTCGGGTTGACGAGGCTGAGCGCGGCCGCAAACGCATCGCGGCGGCCGGGCGTACGAACAAGGCGACGACGTCTGCCCCGAAGCGCGGAGCCGATCCAGATCACCTCCAGGTCGAGGTTGTGCGACCGGACTCCAAGTAGGTAATCCGTGTCCGGAGAGCCGTTGCGCGCCGAGGAGCTCCCCAGGTAGAGATCGACCATGCGGCCCGGAAAGTCCATGCCGCTCTTGACTGCCAGCGGGAGGGAGCCCCAGATCCGGCCGTTGATCTCCATCAGCCGTGGGCCCTGTTCTCCGAGCTTGAACTCGACCATCGCGAGCCCTGTCCAATGGAGCGCGTCGAGCAGGCGGACGGCGTAGTCGTACAGGACCGGGTCGAGCGGGACGCTCTCCCTGAACGAGCTTGCGCCGCCAGTGACCGGGACCTCGCGCAGCCGCCGATGCTGGAACGCGGCGAGCGGGCGGCCGCGCTCGAGGATGAGCTCGACTCCGTGACCCTCCCCTGGGTAGTACTCCTGGAGCAGCACCTCCGATCGCCCCTCGAGCCGGCCCATCTGCTCCCCGAGCTCCCGAGCGTTCTCCGCGTAGGAGACCTCGTACAGCTCGACGGGACCGCCGTCGCGGAAGATGCTCGCGGACCTCGGCTTCACAACTACCGGCCAACCAATCGACGAAGCCGCGGCGAGCGCCTCTCGAGTGGTTGTCACCAGCTGAGTCCGTGGCGCCGGGACGCCGGTCTCCTCGGCAAGCTCGAGCGTTGCGAGCTTGTCCCGCGTCCGCGCGTACGCGTCGCGGTCCGGGAGGGCGAGCGCCGCAGTTCCGGTGAAGCGGTCGCGGGCCTCCGAAAGCAGCAGGACCATCTCTTCCGTGACCGGAACGATGAGGTCGACCCGCCGCTCACGAGCCGCTCGCAGCAGAGTCGCCACCGCTCCTTCGGGATCCGTTCGAGGCGGCGGGTAGCGCAGACGGTCGGATGCGTACCGTGAGTAGAAACCCGGGCTGCGCCCCTCCGAGTCCGCCGCAATCACGTCGAGCCCGCGCCGCCCGAGCGAGCGGATGACCGCGATCGCACAGCCGCGTGCAGCGTCCGTGATGAGGACGCGTGGGCTCAAGATCGGCTCCTCTCAGGGTGCGGGAAGCCGGGCCGCCTTCGCTCCGAGAAAGTCGTGATTAGATCGGCGACCTCACGCGTGACCATGTCGAGCGGGCGGCTCGCGTCGACCACCGCGAACTCTCGCAGGATTTGCCCGAGTTCTAGGTACTCGCGCCGACGGCGCTCGAGCGACTCGAGCGTCCCTTCACCCTTGCGCTCAAGCAGAATCTCGGCCGGCGCGTCGAGGTAGATGGCGAGGTCCGGCCGCGGGTAGAGGCGCGAGAGAACAAACCCGTGGAGGCGCCTGCTGGCCGAGCGCCGCGGCTTGGCGGAGACGTCGTAGGCGTAGTAGTCAGCGAAGAAGTGCCGGTCGAAGACCACGATGGAGCCCCGGCGCCGGTGCAGCGAGGCGACGAGCGCCCGGTTCCACTCCTCCGCCAGACGGTTGCCGAGGCGGAGGAAGGAGCGGCCTGATCGAAGGGCACGTTTCAGGCTCCCCCTCGGAGCCGCCCGATCAGGGCCGCGCGAGTCCCTCGGCCCGGAGGTGTCCGGCCCTGCTCCGCGCGCGCGGCGAAGAGCGTGCACGGCGCGGGTCGTCGGGAGCAGGTAGTTGCTCGAGTCTGGGTTGACGCCCATATAGATGTACTTGACGGGGATCGCGAGCAGCTGCTCGAGCTCGCGCGCAACCGTCGTCTTGCCCGCACCGTCTGGGCCGAGGAGCGCGACCGTGAACCCTCGCTTCATCATCGTCCCCAGGCGACCTTGTCGGCGTGGGTGATTGTGTGCCGCCAGAGCGCGTAGTAGCGGCTCTGCCGCACCCAGGCTGCGTCCTCCTCGCTCAGGCCGGGCCGACCGCCCGCGATCCCTAGGGCGAGCCGCGCCGTGTGGCGCGCCCAGCAAGCGACGAAGAGCGGCGGGAGGAGGGGTCGGGCGAGCTCGAACTTCTCCGCGTATGCCGTCACCCTCGCCCTCGACCATCCGCCCGAGGCGAAAAAGGCATCGTGGAAAGCAGCTACGTGCTCCTCGGCGGTGCGGGGCCTGCGAAGCGCAAAGGTCGCGAAGGCGAGAAAGAACGCGAGGTCGTGGAGCGGAAACCCGTCTTCCTCGGCGAGCTCCCAGTCCACGACACCGACGCGGTCGCCTTCGAGCCAGATCAGGTTCGGATGGCTGAGGTCACCGTGCTCGAATACGCGAGGCACATCCCCTCCGCGCAGCGGCTCGACAAGCTCGAGCGTCCTCGCTACGAGCTCCCTCTCCGGAGCACCGGGCGGAAACGAGTCGGCGAGAAACGCCAGCGGTTCCTCGAGCAGTCGCTGGTAGGAGCCCTCGCCGTCGTTTCGCCGCGTGGTGGGCAGCGCAATGAGCCAGCCGACTACCGCGTCGATGCAGCGCGAAGGCGAGTCGCGCACCATCGCCGGCGTAAAGAGCGGACCCGGGAGGGCTGTCTCGACGAGCATCGGGCGGTCGCCGTTTGCCAAGGCGACGACGCGCGGAACCGTTTCCTCCGCGTGCGGCCACGCCTCGCGCAGCGCGGTCAGGACCGCCGCTTCGCGTGCGATTCCCGCGGCGTCCCCGTGCAGCCGGGGCATCTTGACGACTAATTCCGGCTCGCTCGCTCCACTGGGAATCAGAAGGCCGATGACGTGGCGCGACGTGCGAAAGCGGGGCGTGAGAATGACGCACGAGGCACCTTCGCCGACCCCGAAGCCATCGAGCTCGAAACGTTCGCGCAGAGAGTCGACCCCAGTGAGGATCGCGTTCAACCTCCGCCCTCCTCACTGTGCACACGCCGCCCGACGGCACTGGCACACGGAGCGACGGCTGCGAGAAGGTGCGTCGCGGCGAGCACCGGGGCGAGCCGCCTCACGATGCCGGCACGACCCCCCCTCCGCCCCCGCGCCAATGCTTGGCGGACGGCGGCGGCGTCGTCCAGAGCAGCGATCGCCCGGCAGGACCCGAAGTCCGGCCAATGCAGATAGGCCCCTACGTCGACGAGCCCGAGCTTCCGGAGCGCATTCGCGTAGCCGCGAGCGGAGCGCCCGCGGCCCGACCGGCGAAGACTCGACGAGCCCTCGACTTCCACGTAGGCCCACCCTCCGGGACGCAGCAGAGAAATGGCTCCCGCGAGATCCTCCGGAGTCGGGTTTCGGAGCACAACGACGTCGTAGGGGGCTCGTTCGCGCGAATCCGCGGCGGCGTCGCCTGCGCTGAATTCGGAGCTGAAAAGTCGGAGCGACTCGATGAGCTCGGGATCGTGGCTGCCGATGCACGCCACCTGCCCCAGTTCCGGTTCCGGGAAAAGAAACCGCCAGTCGAGACGGCGCGAAGCCTGCAGCAGGGCATCGTTGTTCTGGGCGGCCGGCTGCACGATCAGCAGTACGGGCTCATCGCGTCGAAGAGGGCCCTCAAGGAAACGGGGTACGGGTGATGCACTACAAAGGCGGGCTTGTCGATCAGCGTCCGTTCGAGCGCCTCGCGCTGAAGTTCTTCGGCCTGCTCGAAGAGCCGGTTCCAGGCATCGGGGAAGGCGAAGCGGAACTTCAGGTAGGCGGCCCTGAGGTCCAGGCTCTCGTATTGAAGAGAGAAAGCCATCCGACGTGCCACATCGAGCGGATCGATCGGCTCGACAGTCAACTCAGGCGCGTCGTGGGTCATGAGAAAGAAGAGTCGGTCGAACTGAACGGTCAGCCCACCAAGGCTGCCAAACAGTCGCTGGGGGTCGACGTCCACGTAGAGCTGGCGCCTCAGTAACGCCGCGAGCCTGGCGCCCCCGGCGCGGCGCAGCGCCCCGTCTCGCCGCAGGAGGAGCTCGATCGCCCGGAGCCGCGCGTGCTCCCTCTTGCCGATGAGCGCCGCGTACTCCGGGAGCTGGTCGAGCTGCCAGTGCCAGATCCTGATCGGTTCGGGAATCCCGCAGATGCGCGCCCCGTCCCTCGATACATAGACCCACTCGTCACCGACGTACTCAGCGCCGCGTGCCGTGAACGCGAGGAGGGCCTCTGTCTTCCCGCCCTTCGACCATCCCGTGGCTACGACGCCAGTGCCCTCGTGCACGAAGGCCGAGGCGTGCAGGGGAAGCACCCCCCGGGCGAGAAGCGTCAGATTGAGAATGGGGATGAGCAGCGGGACTGCGCGGAGTCCCCGCTCACACACAATCCAGGTCTGCGCGCCGATCTGGGTGAAGTCGACCTCGACCTTCGCAGACGACTTGTGCTTGCTCCGGAGGATGAGAAATGCGTCGTCGGTGAAACCCGCCTCGTGCAGGCCGAGAAGGCGGACGCGCGAAGCCGTCTTCAACCGGTCGACGAAACGGATCACGATGTCCGGCTCGCGATCGAGCACCCCTTCCAGAGGGCCGAGCTGTCGCCTCACGGCCGCGGCGTCCGCCGGCGAAGCATCGATCAGCCGGATACCCGCGACGCCATGGACGTCGAAATCGACCTCCTCAAGACCGGGACTCACCGCTGGCGATCTCAGGAAAAGGAGGCTCATCGGCTAGCGGCGCGCGAAAGGAAGGACATTGGATGCCCGCCGCAAGGCTCGGTTCACCACGACACGTAGCCGCATCTCGAGGCGACGCCCGCTGGCACGGTTGGAACGAGCTTCCTTCGCGATCGTCGTCAGAGCCGTCCAGTCCTCTGCTCTGACGAGCTCGAGGAGGGTCAGCGCTCCCGAACGCTCGGCAAACGCGACGTTGGCGATTTTGCCGAGTTCACTGTTGCAGTCCGCCTCGCCTGCGAGCTCGAGCAAACGCCCACGGTGAGCCACAGAGAATGCCTCGCGGTCGAGGATGCAGTGAAGGAGCAGTGCCCAGAAGGCGTCGTCGGGCGAGAGCAACGCCAGCGCTCCGACGTATCGGCGGCGGGCCAAGCAGCCGGCGGCGGCGCCGGTCCGAAGCTCCTGATAGCGACCGTAGGCGAGCTGCGTCACAACGTCGAGCTTGACCTGGCGGGCGCTCGCCTCGTCATAGGCGACGAAGAAGCGGTGCGGTCCACGGCCCCAGGCACGAAGCGGAACGTAGCCCAGCAGTGCTAGCGCATGGCGCAAACGCGACATGTCGCTTCGGGCGACGAGCAGGTCGACGTCGCCTTCGGGCGAAGCGAGATCGGACTCGCCGCGCAGAAGGCACCAGTGGACGTTCGCGCGCTCGAGCGCCTCAAGCGCGCGGCTCACGGACGGATTGATCGCCTGCTCGGCGGGCGCCAGGCGGATCGGCGCGTGGCCTCTCGCATCGGTGAGCCCGGCCTGAAGACCTTCCCCGACGGCCTGTCGCCGATCATCCTGAGTGCGTACGCGATGAGGCATGGCTACTCCCCCGTCCGGCGTAGCACCGAGGGCACTGTCTGCAGGAGGATCTTGAGGTCGAGGGCGAATGAGCGATGCTCGATGTACTCGATGTCAAGCCGCAGCCGCTCGTCGAAGGTCGTCGTGTTGCGTCCTTTCACCTGCCAGAGTCCGGTGATGCCCGGCGTCACCTCGAGCCGGTGGGTATGCCAGAGCTCGTAGGTGGTCGGGGCGAAGGAAGTCGGCCGGGGTCCGACAAGGGACATATCGCCCCGTAGAACATTTAGAAGCTGCGGCAACTCGTCGAGGCTCGTCTGACGAAGAAACTTGCCCACCCGGGTGATGCGCGGGTCGTGTGGGATTTTGAAGTCGGGAGGGGGAAGCACGTTGAGGTGGGCTAGCTGCGCCTTGAGCTCGGCTGCGTTCCGGACCATGGTGCGGAACTTGAGCATCCGGAAAGGAGTGCCGTCCCTGCCCGTGCGTTCCTGCGCGATAAAAACGGGGCCCGGGGAGTCGAGCCAGATGGCGAGAGCGGAAAGAAGAAACAGCGGCAGGACGACCGGCAGAAGCAGGACGCAAACGGCCAGGTCGAAGAGACGCTTGGCGATCAGGTATCGCCTGCTCACGTCGGCAATAGGCATGGCCCTGGCTCCAGTCCCTCTCTGATCAGGCCAGAGGCGCCTCCGGAGCATGCGGGACCATCCCAATCTGAGCCGGTCTCGTCGGAAGGCTGATCGAGCGCCCGTCAAGCACATCGAAGAGCGCCCCGCCGGTAAGACCGTCGGCTGGGAACACAGCAGATGAGATCGCGAGCAGCTCCTCCTCTGACAAGACTTTGGTCAGGGGTTCGCGGATCCGAGCGAGCATCGCCTCGCCCATCGGGCGATCGCATTCGGGAAGCAGCAGGTAGAGGCTCGTTCCGTCCGGCCAGACTCTGTCTACGCGCCGGAGGAGCGTGCTGACCATGCGGGCCAACTCCTCCCTTCGGTTCGAACCTCCCTCCTCGTCGTGCCCGCAAGGAATGCGAACGAGGACGAAGGGGTTCCCGTATCGTCGGCTCCGGCTCAACTCGAGCTGAAGCTCTTCGGGCGAGCTCCAGGTCACCGTCCGGCGCCGCGCCTCGATCCTGCTCAGGGTGTGTGCCCGGCTCGGTCGTCTCAGCGGCCTGAAGAGCACGCGAAGGCGAGCGCGCGCGACCTGGCGAGACGAAGGGAGCATTGCGAGCGGCGCGCCCTCTTGGCCATTCTCATCGCTTGGAGCGGGACCCGCAGGCGCCGCCCCACTTCCATTTTGTTCCGTACCGTTGAAGCTCAACAAGGTCGACCTCCCTCTCTGAACGCTTTCCCTCTGCCCGGAGCATGGGGCTCCGGGCAGCGTCCGACGGCGGGAGGCCGCTATCCGGGACGCTTGAGGTGAAACGCCAGATCGGGAGGCCGCAGCGCGGCCACGTTCACTGGGAGCACTTCACCGAGCAGCCCCGCGAAGGCAAGCAGCGCGAACAGCGCAGCCAAGACGCCGACCGGCGAGAAGCCGGTCCCTCCGACGCCACCGGGGGCCGGAGTGGCCGGGGCGGAGGGGTTGTGCGGCGCTGGTAGCCGAGGTGGGTCGGGAACTGCGGGAGCGGGGTGTCCGTTGCCCGGGTTCCCCGGCGCCGAAGTCGGTTCGGAGCCACGACCGTTGACGGCCGGACTGATGCCCATGAGCGCATCGAACGTCGTGCCCTCCGACTGGGAGAGCAGAGCGCTCAGCAGGTCGCTGGCCACCGCGGCCGGCTCCGGGAAAATCGGCGGAGTGTCGGGTGGCGTTTCCGCCGTCGGGGTCGGGTCGGTGACCGGCGTAATCGGCTCGGGAGCCGGCACTGGCTCGGTGGGCGGAGCCGTAGCCCCCGGGTCCGTTGTCGGGATCGGGTCGGTGACCGGCGTGAT
>Ga0307305_10000563_pt1 | contig 13627 bp, 11 predicted proteins | sample ER_DNA_186_FD_194512 | JGI IMG/M metagenome (GOLD analysis project Ga0307305, IMG submission 194512) | Bulk soil microbial communities from the East River watershed near Crested Butte, Colorado, United States - ER_DNA_186 | ecosystem: Environmental > Terrestrial > Soil > Floodplain | place... | reverse complement strand
CTGCTCGTAGTACTCGGGGAAGCTGTCGATCTCGGCCCGGAAGCCTGCCAGCGGATCGCGTCCCGGGCGCGGCTCGAATCCGCTCAGCCGCTCGCCGATGTAGGCGAAGAACCCGGTCTTGGTCTGTCGGTGCTGCGCTGCATGGCTGCGAGACTAGAGGACGTGGACGAGACCTCGCAGGAGGCCGCGGTCGCGCTTGCCCGCCGCGACCCAGGCTCGTGCTCGGTGGTGCTGGTAGAGGGGATGAGCGACCAGGCCGCGGTACAGACTTTGGCCGAACGGTCCGGGCGTGACCTGCGCGCCGAAGGCGTCTTCGTGGTCCCGATGGGCGGCGCGACCAACGTCGGGCACTTCGTGGACCTGTTCGGCCCGGGCGGGTTCGGCGTCCGGCTGGCCGGCCTGTGCGACCAGGGGGAGGAGCGCGATTTCCGTCGCGGCCTGGACGGGGCCGGACCCGAAGCCCCTTACTTCGTCTGCGTCGCGGACCTGGAGGACGAGCTGATCCGCGCGCTCGGCACCGGCCGGGTCGAGGACCTGATCGAGGCCGAGGGCGAGAGCGGGCCGTTCGTGACCTTCACCCGGCAGCCCGCCCACCGCGACACAGCCCGCGACCAGCAGCTACGCCGCTTCATGGGCACCCGCTCCGGCCGGAAGATCCGCTACGGCCATCTCCTCGCCGCCGCGCTCGACCTGACCCGGATCCCGGCCCCGCTGGCCGGCCTGCTGTCCGCGGTGTGATTCCCTGTCCCGATTTGCAGGGCAACTGCCGGTTCACCGGGCTTCGTCGCCGGGCCCAGAATGGGACCCCGTGCACGGGCCAGACACGGATGACAACGACCTGGCGGCGCTGCGGGAAGCCTTCCCCGGCTACCGGTTCCGGCGCCGGTTCGTCCGCGGCGTCCCCTGCTACCTAGCCGAAGCCCGCCCCGCCGCCGCGTGCGACGCGCCGCTGGCCGCCGCCCGCGATCCGGCCGTGCTGGCGGACATGCTCGCCGCCGCGGCCGGTCGGCCGGTCCGGCTGCGCGCGGCGGCCGTGGCCGCCTCCTACCGGGACCGGCAGCTGACGCTGAAGCAGTGCGCCGCGATGTTCGGGGTGTCCCGTACGACGATCATGAAGTTCCTGGCCGCCGAGGGCGTCGCGGTCCGCCGCCCAGGCCGCGACCTCGACGAACGGGCCGTGGCGGCCGCCTACCGTGACGAACGGCTGTCCCTGCACCAGTGCGCTGTGCGCTTCGGCATCAGCGAGCGCCGGGTCGCCGCGGTCCTGGACCGCCAGGGCGTCCCCCGCCGCCCAGTAGGCCGCCCGCCCCGCCCCGCGGGCAGGCCGTAACCTGGCCGTCCTCAGCGGTCCTGGACGATCTCCATGCCGTTGCCGTCGGGGTCGCGGAACGATCATCGGTCCGTCACGAAGAAAGGCCGAGCAGTTTGGCCGCCACCTCGGTCAGGTCCTCGCCCACCACGTCCGGCGGTTCGAACGGTGCGCCGAACCCGCCGGACTTACGGCTCACCCAGCCGGTGGTCAGCCCCGCCCGCTTGGCGCCGTGGCAGTCCCAGTCGTGCGCCGCGACCAGCGCCAGCCACTGCGGCGGGACGTCCAGCACCTCGGCGGCGTACAGGTACACCATCTGGGACGGCTTCCAGCGGAACACCTCACCGACCGAGATCACCCGGTCCACCAGCGAGCCGAGCCCGGTGCGGTTGAGGAACGAGGAGGTGATGTACGCCGACCCGTTGGTCAGGCAGGCCACGCGCACCCCGTTCTCGGTGAGCGCGGTCATCGCGGGCAGCGCGTCGGGGAAGGCCGGCAGTTCGCTGAACCCGGCCATGACCTGCGCGACCTGCTCGTCGCTGACGGTGTAGCCGGTGAGCCCGCGCAGCGCGGACTCGGCGACGTCGGTGAACGGCGCGAAGTCCCCGGTCGCGGACAGCGCCATGCCGTCCCGCAGCGTGCGGGTGTACCAGGGCTCGAGCATGTGCGCGGGCTGGCCGATCTCGATGAGCCGCTCGCGCAGCGGCTCCAGTGACATCAGCGTCTCGATCACGTCGAAGGCGACCACGGCCGGGCGGTGTGTCATGACGGTCTGAGCCCTTCAGCCTCGCTCAGGTTCTTGAGCGCGTCCTCGATGGCGCGGTAGAAGGTCGGGTACGCGTACGGCATGTTGCGCAAGGTGGCCACCGGGACCTCGGCGCGGATCGCGACCTGCAAGGCGGACAGGACCTCGCCGCCGTCCGGGCCGACCGACGTCGCGCCCACCAGCACCGAACGGTCGGCGTCCTCGATCACCTTGATGAATCCGTCGTTGCCTGCCTTGTGGATCCACCCCCGGGCCGAGTAAGGCACCTGGGCCGTCCCGGTACGTACCCGCAGGCCGGCCGCCCGGGCCTGTTCTTCGGTGAGGCCCACGCTGCCGATCTCCGGATCGGTGAAGGTGACCCTCGGCACCGCGCGGTAGTCGGCGGGCTCGCCGCCCTGGCCCAGGATGTCCCGCACCGCGATGTCCGCCTGGTACATGGACATGTGCGTGAACGCGCCCTTCCCGGTCACGTCGCCGATGGCCCACACGCCGTCCGCGGCGCGCATCCAGCCGTCGGTCGGGATCGTCTTGGCCGCGGGGTCCAGGCCGGCTGCGGCCACGCCGAGCGCGGCCAGGTCGGTCCGGCGTCCGGTGCTGACCAGCAATCGCTCGGCGGTGAGGGTGTTCATCCCCAGATGAACCGAGAAATGCGTGCCGTTGTGGCTGACCCGCTCGGCTGGGGCGTTCGTGTAGATCGTGATGCCCTCGGCGGTAAAGATCCGCTCGATCAGCTCACTGGCCTCGGGCTCCTCGAATGACACCAGTCGCGGCAGCGCCTCGACGAGGGTGACGGCGGTGCCGAAGCGGGCGAAGATCTGGGTGAATTCGGCGCCGATGGCCCCGCCACCCAGCACGATCAGCGACTCCGGCACCCGTTCGGCCTGGACCACTTCCCGGTTGGTCCAGTACGGGGTGTCCGCCAGCCCTTCCAGGGGCGGGATGGCGGGATCGGTCCCGGTATTGATCACGATGCCCTTGCGGGCCACCAGGACCCGGGTTCCCTCGGCACCGGTCACCGTCACCTCGCTGGCACCAGTGATCTTCCCCCGGCCGCGGACCAGGTGGCCGCCCTTGCCGGCGAACCGGTCGGCCGCCACCTTGTCGTTCCAGTCGTCGGTGGCCTCGTCCCTGATCCGCTGCGCGACCGGTGACCAGTCGGGGGTGATCGCGGATGTTCCGGCCATGCCGGGCACCCGCCTGGTCTCGGCGATGAGATTGGCGGCGCGAACCATCATCTTGGAAGGCACGCAGCCGTAGTAGGGGCATTCCCCGCCGACGAGGCGGGATTCGACCCCGGTTACGTGCAGCCCCGCTTCAGCCAGCGTCCCGGCGACGTATTCTCCGCCGGGACCCAGGCCAAGCACGACCACGTCCGTATGCTCTGGTTGGCCCATGCCGGACTCCTGCCCTGTGTGGCTTACCATCATGCGGCCCCGGCCCGGTCAGGCATACCTTTTCACGGTAATTGATGCAAAGCGGGCGAAGGGCGGAGCCGACAATCCCGGGAAGGATTATTTCTATGATCGCGGCCGTTTGGCGCCTTTTGCGGACCTGATTTCCGTCAAGTTAGCGCACGGCAAGATTTAGCTGATCATAGAGTGGGCAGGCGGTTTCGCGGAGTGATAATCCGGCGTCAGTCGCCCTCGTCCTGGCTGTTCGGGCCGGAGTCCTCCGGGTTCTCCAGGTCCGAGATATCGAATTCGGGCTGACCGCGCACGAACGCGTCCGGGTTCTCCAGGTCGTCGGCGGTAGGCAGCAGGTCTGGGTGCGCCCACAGCGCATCCCGGCCGTCGATCCCGCGCGCCTCGGTGAGGCCCTGCCAGATGGCCGTCGCCTCGCGCAGCCGGCGCGGACGCAGTTCCAGGCCGACCAGCGTGGCGAACGTCCGCTCCGCGGGGCCGCCGGTGGCCCGGCGCCGCCTGATCGCCTCGGCCAGGGCGTCGGCGTGCGTCAGGCGTTCGGTCGCGGCTGCGCTGACCACGGTCGCGACCCAGCCCTCCACCAGCGCCAGCGCGGTCTCCAGCCGGGTCAGCGCGGCCTTCTGGGCGGGCGTGTCCTCGGGCCGGAACAGTCCCTCGCCGGACAACGCCTCGCTGATCGCCTCGGGGTTGGTGATGTCGACGTCGGGCATGGCCTCCTGCAGGCGCGCCATGTCGACGGAGATGCCGCTGGCGTACTGCTCGACCGCGCCGAGAAGGTGCGCGCGCAGCCACGGCACGTGCGCGAACAGGCGCTGGTGCGCGGCCTCGCGCAGGGCGAGGAAGAGCCGGACCTCGCCGGCGTCGACGGACAGCCCGCGGCCGAACTCGGCCACTCCCGCGGGCAGCAGCGCGGCCGTGCCCTCCGGCCCGAGCGGCAGCCCGATGTCGGCCGAGCCGATCACCTCGCGGGCCAGCTCGCCGACCGCGGTCCCGGTCTGGCTGCCGATCATCGCCCCGCCGAGCTGGCGCATCATGGCCCCCAGCCCGCCCAGACCGCCCGGGCCGCCGAGGGCGCCGAGCGCCTGCCGCATCTCCTCGGGGATGTCCTCGCCGAGCTGCGTCGGGTCGGCGGTGAACATCCCGCTCATCGCCTCGACGCCCTTGGCCGCGATCGGGTCGCACAGCTTCGCCCAGACCGGGAAGGTCGCCTCCAGCCACTCCGACCGGCTCCACGCCTCGATCTTGCGGATGCCCGAGGGGAACTCCGCGGCCTCGTCCAGCCACAGGTCGGCCAGCCGGACCGCCTCGGTGATCTCGCGGCGCTGCGCGTCGAGCACGCTCGGGTCGCCCGCCGCCACGATCGCGTGCCTGGCCACGTTCTTGGCCAGGTCCCAGTTGACCGGCCCGCCGCGGTAGGACAGCATGTCGGCGAACTGGCGCAGCGCGTCGGCGAACTGCTGCGGGTCGCCCATCGCCCCGAATGGCCCCATGGCCCCGCCGCCGGGGACACCGCCGCCGGGATCGCCGGACCCGCCGCCTCCCGGGCCGCCAGACCCGCCGCCCTTGTCTTCGGGCTTATCGGGCATGCCAAAACCAAACGGGCGATCAGCCATCGTTGGCTCTGCGGCAGGATGGAAGGGTCATGACCGTCACGTTATCTCGGAGGAAGCACACTGTGACAAACGCGCGGCGGCCGGTTCGCCACGAGCGCAGCGACCAACAGCGCAATCAGGCACAGCCCAACAACACACGGGATCAGCCTATGCCTGTCGTGGCAGTTACCGGGGCGGCTCACGGGATCGGGCGCGCCCTGACCCTCCGGCTGGCGGCGTCGCCGGACGTCAAGAAGGTCATCGCGATCGACAGCGACCGTGGCGACATCACGGGCGTGACCTGGCGGGTGGCCGACGTACGGGACCCGGCCCTGGCCGGGCGGCTGGCCGGCGCCGACATCGTGGTGCACGCCGATCACGACCTGGCGCCCGACTCCGAAGCCCGGCCGCGCCGGGCCTACAACGTGCGCGGGACGCAGACCGTGCTCACCGCGGCCGCGGCCGGGCGGGTCGGGCGGGTGGTTCTGGTGACCAGCGCGATGGTCTACGGCGCCCGGCCCGACAACCCTGTCCCGCTGGCCGAGGACATGCCACTCGCCGCGGACACGGACAGCAGCGTGGCCGGGGATCTGCTGGAGATCGAGCAGCTGGCGCACCGCTCGCCGCGGGCCAACCCGGGCATGGCGGTGACCGTCGTGCGGCCCGCCGCCCTGGTCGGAGACAACGTCGATACGCTGGTGACCAGGCACTTCGAGGCGCCTCGGCTGCTCACCGTGAAGGGCTGCGCGCCCCGCTGGCAGTTCTGCCACGTCGATGACCTGGTCTCGGCGCTGGAGTTCACCGTCCGCGGCGGGATCACCGGCGACTTCGCGGTGGGCTGCGACGGCTGGCTGGAGCAGGACGAGGTGGAGGAGATCAGCGGGCTGAAGAGCCTCGAGCTGCCCGCCCGGCTGACGTTCGGCGCCGCGCAGCGGCTGCACCGGGTCGGGGTGACCCCGGCGCCGGCCATAGACCTGCGGTACGTGGTGTACCCGTGGGTAGTGGACTGTGCCGCGCTCCGCGCGGCCGGCTGGCGCCCCGCGGTCGGCAACGCCGAGGCGCTGCAGGTCCTGCTCGACCAGCGGAAGGGCAGGCACGCACTGGCCGGCCGCCGGATCGCGCGCAAGGAGGCCACGATCACCGCGGCCGGGGCCACGGTGGCCGTGATCGGCACCGCCGCCATCGTCCGGCGGGCCCGCCGGCGTCACCGTAGCGACTAGGTAACCTTGACGGGTGAGCGTTGTACGCCTGATCGCCGTGCGCGAGTCCGAGCTGTCCGTCGACGAGGTGCGGACCGCGGTCGCGGACCCCGCGGCCGGCGGCATCGCGCTGTTCGCCGGGGCGGTCCGGGATTCCGACCACGACCGGGGGGTCAGCGGGCTGTCCTACAGCGCGCACCCGTCGGCTGTAGACGAACTCCGCCTGGTCGCCGAGGTGGTCGCGGAGAAGTATCCCGTCATCGGCATCGCGGCCGTGCACCGCGTGGGCGACCTGGCCATCGGTGACCTGGCCGTGGTGCTCGCCGTGTCCTGCCCGCACCGGGCCGAGGCGTTCGACGCCTGCCGTGACCTGATCGACATCCTGAAGGCTTCGGTGCCGATCTGGAAGCACCAGCGGTTCGACGACGGCACCGCCGAGTGGGTCGGCACCCCGTGAGCCGAGAAATCCTCAGGTTCCGCAAGTAGTGTTCCGGCCATGTCCCGACGTTCCCTGACGCTGCTCATCGCCTCCGTCGGCACGGCGGTGGCGATCGCGATCAGCGTGCTCGTCCCGGTGCCCTACGTCATCCTCGGGCCGGGCCCGACGCTGAACACCCTGGGCAAGGACTCCTCCGGGCAGCCGCTGATCACGATCTCCGGCCATGCGTCCTATCCGACCACCGGGCACCTGAACCTGGTGACGGTGAGCTACCAGGGTTGTGCGGGCAACAGGTTCAACATTTTCACCGCGCTGGTGGCCTGGCTGAACCCGCATCAGGCGGTCGTCCCGGAGGGCGAGATCTGCCCGGCCGGGCAGACCCAGAAGCAGACCCAGGAGCAGGACACGCAGGAGATGACCAGCTCGCAGTCGACGGCGACGGCCGCCGCGCTGACCCAGCTGCACATCCCCTACACCACCGAGGTGGTCGTGTTTCAGCCGCAGAAGGGCTTCCCGGCCTACGGCGTGCTCAAGGCCGGGGACGTGATCGCCAAGGTGGACGGCCAGCCGGTTACCAGCCAGGGCGGCCTGACCAGGCTGATCTTTGCCCAACCGGCCGGCAGCACGCTGACGCTGACCATCATCAGGGACGGCCAGAGCCGTCAGGTCCAGGTCGGGACCAGGCAGTCCGGGGGACATCCGGTGATGGGCGTGCAGATCACCGCGCAGTACAAGTTCCCGTTCGAGGTCAAGATCAGCGTGGGCGACATCGGCGGCCCGAGCGCGGGCATGATGTTCTCGCTCGGCATCATCGACAAGCTGACCCGGCTCGACCTGACCGCCGGCCGGTTCATCGCCGGCACGGGGGAGATCACGGCCAGCGGCCAGGTGCAGCCCATCGGCGGCATCCAGCAGAAGATGGTCGGGGCGCGCAACGCCGGCGCCACCATCTTCCTGACCCCCGCGTCCAACTGCGCGGACACCAAGGGCGCCGTGCCCGCGGGCCTGCGCCTGGTCAAGGTGAGCACCCTCAACCAGGCCGTCACCTACCTAGAAGCCCTCAAATCCGGCCACCCCAACTCCGTCCCCTCCTGCTAACACCCACCCGGTTTCATGATCGTGGCCAGAAAGCGGTGCTATCTGCCCGAAACTGGCCACGATCATGAAGTCGCTCCCGGGGGGCGGCCCCGGGTGGGTGGGTGGATGGATGGGCACGCGCCAGGGCCGTTCGGCTAATAGATTTGCCTTTCGTGAAGATTGCTGACGCGGTCGCCCTCGCGGGGCATGAGGTGCACGTGTGCCGCTACCGTGAGGCCCGCACGCTGCTGCGCTGGCTCGGCGAGGACCAGGACGGGGACGGGGACCTGCGCGGGCTGCGCGTGCTCGACGTGGCGGGCGGCGACGGGTACTGGGCGGGCCAGGCGCGCAAGCGCGGGGCGCGGGCCGTTGCGCTCGACCTCGCGACATCCAAGCTGCACTACGGCCGCGGGCTCGCTCACGCGCCCGCGCTCATCAAGGGCGACGCGCTGCAGTTGCCGTTCGCCGACGCCAGCTTCGACCGGGTGATGTCGATCTGCGCGATCGAGCACTTCGACGACGGCGAGAAGGCGCTCGACGAGATGACCCGGGTGCTCGCCCCCGGCGGCGATCTGGTCATGTCGGCCGACGCCCTGACGCTGGCCGAACATTGGCCGAACCTCTTCCGCGCGCACTGCGAGCGCTACCACGTCAAGCGGACCTACTCCCACCAGGAGCTGACCAGCCTGCTCGCCGCGCGCGGGCTCGCCGTGCTCGAGTACCGGTACCAGTTCAGGAGCCGGCGGGCGCAGCGGATGTATCTCGGCCTGTCGGCCTACGGCGGTAAGTTCGGGTTCAACGCGGCGGCGCCGGCGGCACCGCTGGTCGCCGCCTCGGACCGGGCCGCGCGCGGGGACGGCGGTGCCATCGTGCTCGTCCGCGCCCGCCGCCAGGGGCGCGATAACCCGCGGCACGCGGCCAGCCAGGGGGGAAGTGCTAACCGGTGACTCGGCGCAGGGCGTAGGCTTCATAGTTGACGGGACATCCACGAAGGCATGCCGGGGCCGTGCGGTTGACGCGAGCTCTGGTCAGCCTGCCTGCCCGGGTGGCCCAGGGAAGGAGCAAGTGCGGTCGTGGCACCTCGCGTACTAGTTGATGCGACCGACGTGCCAGCCGACCGGGGGGCGCTCGGCCGGTACGTCGACGGGCTCATCGGCGCTCTTGACGTCGCAGGCGCGGATCTGGCCGTTGTCTGCCAGCGCGCCGACGAGGAACGGTACGAACGGCTTGCCCCGCACGCGCGCGTGGTGGCCGGCCCGACGGCGCTCGCGCACCGGTCCGCCCGGCTGGCCTGGGAGCAGAGCGGCCTGCCGGTGGTGGCCCAGCAGGTCGACGCCGACGTCATCCACGTGCCCTACTACTCGATGCCGCTGCGGCCGGGCCGGCCCACCGTGGTGACCGTGCACGACGTCACGTTCTTCACCGAGCCTGAGCTCTACAGCTCGGTCGGCGCGATGTTCTTCAAGTCGGCCATCCGGACCGCGGCGCGCCGCGCGGCGCGGATCATCGTCCCGTCCAAGGCCACCAGGGACGAGCTGGAGCGGGTCCTGAAGGCCGACCCGACCAAGATCGACGTCGCCTACCACGGCGTGGACCACCGGCTCTTCCACCGGCCCGACCCGCAGCAGGTCCTTGGGGTGTCGAACCGGCTGGGCCTGCACGACAAGCCCTACATCGCGTTCCTCGGCCTGCTCGAGCCGCGCAAGAACGTGGCCTCGCTGATCACCGGCTGGGCCGGGGCGGTGGCCGATCTGGACAACCCGCCCGCGCTGGTGCTCGGCGGCGGCGGGGGCTGGAGCGATGAAGTGGACGCCGCGGTAGCCTCGGTGCCGCCGCACCTGCGCCTGATCCGCCCCGGTTACCTGCGCTTCTCCGACCTGCCCGGCTTCCTCGGCGGGGCGACGGTAGTGGCATTCCCGAGCCGCGGGGAGGGGTTCGGGCTGCCGGTGCTCGAGGCGATGGCGTGCGGCGCCCCGGTGCTGACCACCCACTGCACCTCGCTGCCCGAGGTGGGCGGCGAGGCCGTCGCGTACACCGAACCCGACTCCGACAGCATCCGCGACTCGCTCCGCGCCCTGCTCGATGACACCTCCCGGCGGAACCGGCTCGCCGACGCCGGTTACGACCGGTCGCAGGAATTCACCTGGGCCGCCTCGGCCGAGGCGCACATGGCCAGCTACCGCCGCGCGGCCGAACAGACCGCCGCTGACGCAAGCGCCGTGTAGCCTTTCTTCTCATGCCGCGCGAACCACTTGAGGCGATCGTCCTCGTCGGGGGCCAGGGCACTCGGCTGCGACCGCTGACTCTGTCCGCGCCCAAGCCCTTGCTGCCCACCGCGGGCGTGCCGTTCCTGGCGCACCTGCTGACCCGGGCGGCGGCGGGCGGCGTCACTCACGTGGTCCTGGCCACCTGCTACAAGGCGGAGATGTTCGCCGCGGTGCTCGGGGATGGCGGGGCGTTCGGACTGTCGATCGACTACGTGCAGGAGGAGCAGCCGCTGGACACCGCGGGCGGCATCCGCAACGCGGCCCGGTCCCTGCGCGGCAACGGACCGGCCGACCCGGTGGTGGTGCTGAACTCCGACATCTTGTCCGGGCACGACCTGACCGCGCAGATCGACCTGCACGTCAAGACCGACGCCGCGGTGACGCTCCACCTGGTCGAGGTGGCGGACCCGTCCCGGTTCGGGGTGGTGCCGACCGACGAGACCGGCCGGGTCACCGCGTTCCTGGAGAAGGCGCCGGAACCGGTGACGAATCGGATCAACGCCGGCTGCTACGTGTTCCGCCGCCAGGTGATCGACCAGATCCCGGCCGGGCGCCGGGTGTCGGTGGAGCGGGAGACGTTCCCCGGGCTGATCGAGGCCGGGGCGCTGGTCATGGGCTATCACGAGTCGGCGTACTGGCTCGACGTCGGGACGCCGCAGGCCTTCGTCCGCGGCTCCTGCGACCTGGTGCTGGGGCGGCTACCCGGCCCGGCCGTGCCAGGCCCGCACGGACCCGCGCTGGCGCTGGCCGACGCGAGGGTGGCCGATGACGCGGACGTATCGGGCGGGACCGTGGTGGGCGTGGGCGCTTCGATCGGCGGCGGCGCTACCGTCTTCGGCAGCGTGCTGTTCGACGGGGCCGCGGTCGGCGAGGGCGCCGTCGTGCGCGACTCCATCCTCGGCCGCGGCGCCATCGTCGCCCCCGGCGCCGAGCTGCACGACGCGGTGATCGGCGACGAGGCCTACATCGGCGCGGGCAACGAGCTGGCCCGCGGCATCAGGGTCTGGCCGGGTACCCGGCTCGAGCCGACCTCGGTCCGCTTTTCCTCCGACGTGTAGCCGCGATGACCGCGGGCCCGGCCCTGACCACGGACCACGGGCTGAGCCGCGACTTCTCCGCGCCGTTCCCGGTCAACGTCCCGCTCACGCTGTCGGTGCACCGCCACGGCGGCGGCGATCCGACCTACGCCACCGATGCGGCCGGCGCCGTCTGGCGCACCTCGCTGACCCCGGATGGCCCGGCGACCCTGTGCCTGCGGTCACGCCAGACGGCGATCACCGCCCGGACCTGGGGTCCCGGCGCGGGCTGGCTGCTCGACCGGGTGCCCGGCTGGCTCGGCTTCCACGACGACAGATCCGGCTTCGCCGCGCACCACCCGGTGGTGGGCGAGCTGGCGCTGCGCTACGAGGGGCTGCGGGTCAGCCGGACCGACCGGGTGTTCGAGGCGCTGGTGCCCGCGGTCCTCGAGCAGAAGGTGGTCGGCCGCGAGGCCCACAGGGCCTGGCGGTTTCTGCTGCTCAAGCACGGCGAGCCGGCCCCGGGGCCGGCTCCGGCCGGGATGCGCGTGGTCCCGCCGCCGCGGACCTGGGCGCGTGTCCCCTCCTGGGACTGGCACCGGGCCGGCGTGGAGGGCGTGCGCGCCCGCACGATCATGAACGCCGCGGCGGTCGCGGCCCGGCTCGAGGAGGCCCAGGACCTGGATCCGGCCGAGGCGGACCGCCGCCTGCGCGCGCTGCCCGGCATCGGCGTCTGGACCTCAGCCGAGATCAGGCAGCGCGCCATGGGCGACCCGGACGCGGTCTCGGTCGGCGACTACCACCTGCCGAACGTGGTCGGCTGGACGCTGGCCCGCCGTAAGACCGACGACGCCGGCATGCTCGAGCTCCTCGCCCCCTACGCCGGTCACCGCTACCGGGTGACCCGCCTGATCGAGCTGGGCGGCAGCGCCCCCCCGCGCCGCGGCCCCCGCATGTCCGTCCGCGACTACCGCTCGTTCTAGCCCGCGACCGCGCCCCGCGCCCAACGTCATGAAACCCCGGATCCAGCGCGTTCGAACGCCACGGATCCCGGGTTTCAGTCCGTTCGGGGAGCCGTCGGAGAAACGCTGCCGCGTCGCACCCGCCCCGGCCGCCCCAGCCGCACCTGGGCGGGGTCCCGCGAGCCGGGGGGAAGTTAGCCACGTAAGGTTCGAACATGGGCGATTTCCGCGGCAACTCTGGTAATGGCGAGGTCACAGATCCGGAAGGGGATAACGGAACCGGCAGAACCCAAGCGCCCACCGCGTCGGCCATGCGCCGGACGCTGGCCCGGGCCAGGGACGGCAAGCCGCTCGACGTGGACGAGGCGACGGTCCTGCTCCACGCCCGCGGCGAGGACCTGAACCGGCTCCTCGGCTACGCGAGCCGGACCAGGGACGCCGGCCTCGAAGCCGCGAAACGCCCGAACGTCATCACCTACTCGCGTAAGGTCTTCATCCCGCTCACCCGGCTGTGCCGGGACCGCTGCGGCTACTGCACGTTCGCGACCGTCCCGCACCGGCTCCACAGCCTGTACCTGGAGCCGGACGAGATCGTGGCCATCGCCCGACAGGGGGCCGAACTCGGCTGCAAGGAAGCCCTGTTCACCCTCGGCGACAAGCCCGAAGACCGGTGGCGCCAGGCCCGCGAATGGCTGGACGAGCACGGCTACGACGACACCCTGTCCTACGTCCGGGCGATGGCGATCCGCGTCCTGGAGGAGACCGGCCTGCTCCCGCACCTGAACCCCGGGGTGCTGTCCTGGCAGGACTTTCAGCGGCTCAAGCCGGTCGCCCCGTCCATGGGCATGATGCTGGAGACGACCGCGAGCCGCCTGTTCACCGACAAGGGCGCCCCGCACTTCGGCAGCCCGGACAAGGACCCGGCCGTGCGCCTGCGCGTCCTGGAGGACGCCGGCCGCAGCAACGTCCCGTTCACCACCGGCATCCTGATCGGCATCGGCGAGACCCTGGCCGAGCGCGCCGAGTCGGTCTTCGCCATCCGCAAGGTCGCCCGTGAGTACCGCGGCATCCAGGAAGTCATCGTGCAGAACTTCCGGGCCAAGCCGGACACCAAGATGCGCGACGCGCCCGACGCCGAACTCGACGACCTGGCCGCGACGATCGCCGTGACCAGGCTCGTCCTCGGCTCCAAGGCCCGCATCCAGGCGCCCCCCAACCTGGTCGGCGCGCAGTACGACCTGATCCTGCGGGCCGGCATCGACGACTGGGGCGGCGTCTCCCCGCTGACCCCGGACCACGTCAACCCCGAGCGCCCGTGGCCGGCCATCGACGAGCTCGCGGCGCACACCGCCCAGGCCGGCTTCACGCTGCGCGAGCGGCTGACGATCTACCCGCCCTACCTGCGCGAGCCCTGGCTGGACCCGCGGCTGGCCCGGCATGTGGCCGCGCTGGCCGACCCGGCGACGGGGCTGGCCGCCGAGGACGCCAGGCCGGCCGGCCTGCCGTGGCAGGAACCCGACGGCGGCTGGGGCCAGGACGGATCCGGCCGCACGGACCTGCACGTCACCATCGACACCGC
>Ga0307305_10000562_pt1 | contig 13629 bp, 14 predicted proteins | sample ER_DNA_186_FD_194512 | JGI IMG/M metagenome (GOLD analysis project Ga0307305, IMG submission 194512) | Bulk soil microbial communities from the East River watershed near Crested Butte, Colorado, United States - ER_DNA_186 | ecosystem: Environmental > Terrestrial > Soil > Floodplain | place... | reverse complement strand
CGCGCAGGACGCCGACCGCCACCGTCCGCGCCGGCCACGCCTCGACCTGTCGCAGGGCGTCCACGACGGGCGATACTAGTGCGATGGAGAGGCGGGTCGTTCCGGCCGACTCCCCGTACGTCGCCACCGTCGGGTACTCGAGGGCGATCCGGGTAGGCCCGCACGTCCACGTCGCGGGAACGGCGCCGATCATGCCCGGGGAAGCCGATCCCCCGATCGATCCCTACGCGCAGGCGAAGCGCTGCCTGGAGATCATCGTCGCCGCGCTCGAGGAGGTCGGCGCCGGCCCTGAGCACGTCGTCCGCACCCGCGCGTACCTGACGGACGTCGAAGACTGGAAAGAGGTCGGGCGAGCGCACGGCGAGGTGTTCGGTGACGTGCGGCCCGCTTCCGCGATGATCGTGGTCAGCAGCCTGCTCGACCCGCGGTGGCGCGTCGAGATCGAAGTGGACGCGCTGGTCGGATGACGAAGCAGATCTTCCCGTCCACGATCACCGGCGGCACGTTCGCCGAGGGCGGCAGCGTGCTCGACCACAAGTTCGGCGCCGGCGAGCCGTACACGCTCGGAGTCGAGGAGGAGTACATGCTCCTCGACGGCGAGACACTCGACCTCGTCCAGCACGTCGAGACAGTGCTCGCCGCAACCGCCGGCCACGAGCTCGAGGCCCGCGTCAACCCGGAGCTGATGCAGTCGGTGCTGGAGATCGCGACTCCGGTCTGCCACACGCCCGCCGAGGTCGAGGGCGAGCTGCGCAAGCTTCGGGGCTACGTGACCGGTCTCGCTTCGGATCAGGCAATGCGCGTCGGCTCGGCGGGGACGCACCCGTTCAGCCTCTTCGAGCGCCAGCGGATAACGGCGCGCGACCGTTACCGGCACCTGGTCGACCAGCTCCAGTACATCGCCCGACGGGAGCTGATCTTCGGCCTGCACATCCACGTCGCCGTGGACGACCCCGAGAAGGCGGTCAAGGTCGTGAACGGGCTCCTTGCGCACCTCTCGTCGCTGCTCGCACTTTCGGCCAACTCGCCCTTCTGGCGCGGCGAGCTGACCGGCCTCGCATCGAGCCGCCAGATGGTCTTCGCCGCCTTCCCGCGTTCGGGCCCTCCACCCCGCTTCCGCGACTACGCCGACTACGCCGAGGTCGTCGGCCAGCTCGAGAAGACCGGCTGCATCGCGGACTACACCCACATCTGGTGGGACATCCGGCTGCACCCACGCTTCGGCACGGTGGAGATCCGCATCTGCGACGCGGTCACCCGGGTCGAGGACGCGGTCGCGCTGGCCGCGTTCTGCCAGGCGCTCGTGAAGATGTACAGCGAGCACTACGCCGTCGGTGCCGAGATCCCGTCGTACCACCGGATCCTCACCACCGAGAACAAGTGGCTGGCCGCCCGCTACGGGCTCGAGGCGCCGGTGATGGACCTCGCGACCGGCCGCCGTAACCGCCTGCCGGTGGCCCAGCTGATCCGGCGCACGCTGAAGGAGATCGAGCCACACGCGCGCGAGCTCGGCTCCGACCGCGAGCTCGAGGGCATCCACGAGATCCTGGCGAAGGGCAACGGCTCGGATCGCCAGCGGCGCATCTGGAACGCGAATCGGGACCTCGTCGAGGTCGTCCGCGAGCTCGCGGACGCCACCGAGCAGGCCGCGGTTACCGCCTGACCTCGAACGTCTTCGTGTCCACGCGCGCGACGGTCTTGCCCCGCAAACGTAGGAGCAACTCGCCGCCGCTGACGTGCATTTTCACGAGGCTGATCAGGTTTGCTCTGGTGCGCAACGGCAGGTCGACGCAGAACGCGCGCCGGTGGACGGTGTCCAGCGCGTGGACAAACGGACGCTGGCCCGCACGCGAGTAGAGCGTGTACGCCCAGGCGCCGGTCTGACTTTCGGCCCGGGTGACCGCGACCCCCGTCATCTTCTCGTCCGGCTCGCGTCGATCGACGATCGAGCCTGGATAGAGCTGCTTCGTGTTCAGGTTGAGCGCACGCACGGCGTAGCGAGTGCTTTGGGGACCGCCGAGATACTGGAGCAGATACATCAACGAGCCTCCGGGTGAGAGCGCGTCGAAGGCGAACGCGCCGCGCAGCGTCACGCGGGAGCGCACCCTGAGCGTGCGCGGGTGGAGGACTACGAAGCGGCTCACCGCCGACCCGTGGCTCGGGAACGAGCTCAGCACCAGTCGCCGTCCATTCCGCGCCAGGCCACCGGTCGAGCCGTCCCAGGCGACCGCCGGGATCCCGAAGGTGCCGCGGAGGTACGTCCAGCGCAGCACAGCCCCGTCGCGCACCCTGATCGCCGCCACGGTGGTGCCCCGACCTGCCGTCAGCGCCTGGTAGCGGACATTGCCGCTCGCCTCCAGCACCCCCGGCTGCCCGAAAGTGATTCCCGGTGTCGGGCCGCCACCAGCAGCGACCGCCACGGCCGCCCAGGCCCCGGCCACCAGCGTCGCGAATCCCAGTGTCCTTCTCATCTCTCCTCCTTGCAGACACTGCTAATACGCCGGGACCTCGCGGAAGGGTCCATCCGTATCTCCGGCGATGGACCTCCTGCACAAGCGCGCTCGTATAGTCGGCCAGGGATGGTGGGCTCCGGCCGCGACGAGCGAGCCTGGGTGCGGCGGGCCCAGGCCGGGTCTGCCTCGGACTTCGAGGCGCTCTTTCGCGCGCACTGGGCTCCGGCCTATCGCGCGGCGTACCTCGTGGTCCGCGACGCTGCCGCAGCCGAGGACATCGCACAGGAAGCGTTCCTCGCCGCGGTGCGCGCGCTCGACCGCTTCGATCGACGCCGGCCGTTTGGGCCCTGGCTGCACCGGATCGTCGTCAACCGCGCGATCGACTGGGCTCGCGCCCGGGCGCTGCGGCCGGAGGCCGAGCAGGTGGACACACCTGCGCCGGAGCGGCCGGAGCGAGACGAGGAGCTGCTGCGCGAGCTTGACCGTCTCTCGCCGGAGCACCGGGCGGTGATCGTCCTGCGCTACCTGCTCGACTACACCCCCGGCGAGATCGCGGAGATGCTCGAGTTGCCCCGCGGCACGGTCAACTCGCGCCTGCGCCGCGGGCTCGATTCGCTGAAGGAGCTGCTCCAGTGAGCTATCGGGCACCGAACGAGCAGGAGGCCGGCGAGCGCAGCTGGGAGGTCGTCCGCGCCGCCTACGAGTCGCGCGAGCCGGTCGCCTGGCCACGCCGCCACGCGCGGCCGCTGATCGCCGGCGCGCTGGTTGCGGCAGTTGTCGCGGCAGCACTCAGCCCGCCGGGCCGCTCGGTCGTGCGCTCTTTCCGGAAGGCTGTCGGCGTCGAGCACGCCCAGCCGGCCCTGTTCTCCGTGCCGACACCCGGCCAGCTACTGGTCACGAGTCGAAGCGGCGCCTGGGTCGTCCAGCGCGACGGCTCGAAGCGGCTGCTGGGGCACTACCGCGACGCCGTCTTCTCGCCGCACGGGCTGTTCATCGCGGCAACGCACGCAAACGAGCTCGTCGCGCTCGACCCGAAGGGACACGTGCACTGGACGCTGGCCCGGCCGAGCCCGCGCTTCCCGGCCTGGGCGGGAACGCGCACGGACACGCGGATCGCCTACGTCTCCCGGGGCCGCGTCCGCGTAGTGGCCGGCGACGGCGCCGGCGACCGCGCCGTGGCACCGGCGGCGCTCGTTCCCCCAGCGTGGCGGCCCGGGGCCGGCCGTGTGCTCGCCTACGCCCCCACTCCCCGAACGGTTGCCGTCGTGAACATCGACAGCGGGACGACCCTGCTTCGGCTGGGGAGCAGCGAGGCGATCCGAAAGCTCGAATGGTCGGACAACGGGCGCCTGCTCCTTGTGTTTACGCCCCATGCCACGCGCGTGTACGACCCGCGTGGGCATATCGTCACGCAGGACGACCCGTCCGACGCGATGCTCGACATCGACGCCGCCTTCCAACCTGGGACGGAGCGTGTTGCGGTCGTTCGCATCCCACCGTCCGGGATCAGCGGCTCGAGCGACGTCTTCTTCCTGCGCACCGGCCGGAAGCTGTTCAACGTCACGGGCGCGTTTCGCCAGCTCGCCTGGGCGCCCAACGGACGCTGGGCGCTCGTGACGTGGCCGACGGCGAATCAGTGGATCTTCGTACGCGAGGGTCGTCGCAAGATCATCGGTGTCTCGCGCATCTCGACCCAGTTCGGCGGCCTCCCACGCGTTGCGGACTGGTGTTGCGCATCGTGAGACGCATGCTGCTGCTCCTCGTTCTGCTGGCCGTCCCGGCCGCCCATGGCGCGAGGCAGGGTGGACAACCCGTCGCGCTCGTGACCGCAGAGACCCAGAACCAGCTGATCGCCGTCTCGCTGCCGTCCGGGAGGATCTTGCGCCGGTTACCGATGCCTGCCGACCCGCAGAACGTCGAAGCCGGAGCACGCACGGCCGTCGTCGTCAGCACCCGCGGCGGAGCGGTGACGCTCGTCGACGTGTTCACCCTGCGGATCCGGAAAGTCCTCCGCGGCTTTGCGTCGCCGCACATCGCGGCGCTCTCGCCTGACGGCCGCTTTGCCTACGTGACCGACGACGCCCGCGGCCAGCTCGTGACGATCGGGCTCGCGCACGGCCGGATCGTCAAGAAGCTCTTCGTCGGCCTGGGCGCGCACCACATCGCGATCAGCCCGGATGGACGGCAGCTCTGGATCGCGCTCGGAGAGCGGGCCCGCTCGATCACGGTCGTGGACACGACCCGAATGCGCGTCGTCGGCCACATCGTTCCGAACGGCGCGGCGCACGACCTCGCGTTCTCGCCAGGCGGCAGGCGAGTCTGGGTCACACACGACGACCTCAGCACGATCACGCTCTACGACGCTCGCTCGCGCAAGCCGGTGAAGACTCTCGCCGCGGGTTCCCCACCGCAGCACCTCGTCTTCAGCGAGTTCGCGCTCAACGGCTCCAACCCCCAGCATTTCGCCTACGTGACGAGCGGTTACGAAGGACGGCTGAGGATCTTCTACGCGGAGAGCCACCGGTTCCTCCGGACGGTGGTCGTTCCCCACGGCTCCTTCAACGCCTCCACGCGCGGAGGTCTCGTTGTGACGGCTTCGCTGCTTCGCGGGACCTTGGCCGAGCTCGGCGCCAGTCCGCCGTGGCGCCGTCTCCAGACGACGACGGTCGCGCCTGCAGCACGTGACGTCGCCGTCGCCGTGCTCCCGTAAGCTCGCCCCATGCTTGCGGTTGGTAACTCGATCCCGGACGTGAGCGTTTGGATGGGCCCGCAGGAGCGGGTCTCGCTGCGCGCGCTCGCGGCCGAGAAGCCGCTCCTGCTCGTCTTCTATCTCTTCGACTGGTCCGCCACCTGAACGGACGAGATGGCGCTCCTGCGTGACAGGAGCTGGGAATTCGAGGAGGCGGGCGTACGAGCCGTCGGCATCTCGCGCGACTCGCCTTGGTCGCACGTTGCCTGGATGCAGGCGCTCGACCTGAACTTCCCGCTGCTCTCCGACTGGAACGCGGAGGCCGTACACGGCTTCGGCATCGCGCACGAGTACCGTGGCTTCGCGGACGTGGCCGAACGCACGGCCTTTCTCGTCGACACGAGCGGTACGGTCCGCGGCGCATGGCGCTACGAGACGGCCGAGGTGCCGGACTTCGACGTGCTGCTCTCGGCCGCCCAGGCCTTGTAGCGCTCGTCTGCGCGCTCTACCTCGGCGCCGGCGTCGTCGCGACCTGGCCCGCGCTCCAGCACGCCGACTCGCACTTCCTCGCCGACGCGACCCCGGTGCCCGGCGAGGCCTCCGCGGGCGACCACCTCCAGGCCGAGTACCACCTCTGGCTGGTCGGGCACCAGCTCGAGCATGGACGCGCGCCGTGGCGCGACCCGTATACCTTTCGGCCCGAGAGCCCGCCCCGCGCGAATTTCGGCGGCTGGCCCTTCGGCCTGCCGTTCTGGCCGCTGAGCGCGCTGGTCGGCCCGGTGCTCGGCTGGAACCTGCTCCTGCTGCTCACGTACCTCGCGGCGGGCGCGTTCGTGTACCTCTGGCTACGGGAGCTCGGCTTACCGCGCGGAGCGGCCCTCGTCGGCGGGCTGGCGTTCGCGCTTGCGCCCTATCGGGTCGCCCAGAGCGCCGGCCACCTGCGCGGGCCGATCTCGACGTTGCTGCCGCTCGCGCTCTGGGCCTTCGAGCGCTCGCGGCGAGGGAGCTTGTGGTGGCTCGCGGGAGCTGGTGCCGCGCTCGCCTCGATCCCGTTCTCCGACGTGCACCTCGCGCTCGGGGCGGTGCCCTTCTTCGCGCTCTACGCCCTCTGCAGGAGCCGCGACGCGCGGGTGCTCGCCGGCGCGGCGCTCGGGACGCTGGCCGCGGTGGGAACCGGACTCCTGGTAGGCCACTTCGCCGTTTCGGGCTCGATCGGCGCGGGCGGCCGGGCCCTCCGGGAGGTCTCGCACTACTCGGCGGACGGGCTCGATTTTGTGACACGCCATCCGCGCCACGGGCTGGAGAGCTTCGTCTTCCTCGGCTGGCTCACGCCGCTGCTCGCCGTCGCAGGCCTGGTGCTGTTGCTGCGAGCGCGCCGCTGGGGCCTCGCCCTGGCGCTGGCGCTCGGCGCGCTCGCGCCGGTGCTGCTCGCCTTCGGCACGAACCTGCCTCTCTACTCGGCCCTGTGGCACCACTTCCCCCCGCTGCGCTACCCCCGCGTGCCGGAGCGGCAGATGCCCGTCGCCTGCCTGGCCCTCGCAGGTCTCGCGGCGTTTGCGGTCGCACGCCTGCGGTGGGCTCTACTCGTCCCGGTCGCCCTCGTCGCGCTGGCCGCGGACCTACACGTCCGCGTCTACGACGCTGCGGCTGCGGATTCGGGCAACCGCGCCTATGAGGCGCTTCGCGCCCAGCCGCCGGGGCGACTGCTCGAGCTGCCCGTCCTCCACCCCTCCGTGCAGCTCGGGAGCGTCTACCCCTACTACGACCAGGGGGCCCAGCGCGAGCGGCCGGGCGGCTACTCGACGATCGCCCCGCGGGAGGCCGCGCTGCTTGCGCTCCGGCTGGAGCCGCTGAACTGTGGTGAGTGGCGGCCGGGAACCGAGGCGCTCCTTCGCCGGCTCGGCGTTCGCTACGTCGCCCTCCACGCCGGTCTTTACACAGGCACCGGACGCGCGTGGTTCGCCTGGCAGGCCCTGGTCGAGCACGGGTACGGAGAGATCGCGGGCGACGGCGCGATCACGCTTTTCGGCCCAGGCCAGCCACGCGGGCAGCCGAAGGTGCCGGAACCCCAGCGGCCACTTGTCTTCTGCGAGGGCTGGAAGGGGCGCTCGCCGACTCACCGGCACACGGCCTTCTGGGCGCGCGGCTCGCGGCTGCGGGTCGCTCTGACGACGCGCGAGCCCGACCGGACGACGTTCTCGGTGGACGGGCACCGGTCGACCTCCGTGCGGGTGACGGCCCCAACCGTGGTCACGGTGCCCCTCGGCTCGGGCGGCTGGCACCTCGTCGGAGTCGACATCACCCGAACCGACCGGGGGCTTCGCCTAGAATCCGTCAGGAGTGTTTCGCGCTAGACACCTGACGCCGTTCCTCGTCGCCGGCCTGCTCGCCGGCTGCGGGGGCAGCGCCAAGCCCGAGGGCGGCGTGACCGAGCGCAGCCTCGGCGCCGGAACGAACCAGGTCTGGCTGTTCGAGCCGAAGGGACAGGCACCGAGAGCGCTCGTCGTCTTTCTCCACGGCCGGGGTGACGCGCGCGAGGACACGCCGTACTACCACCGACCCTGGCTGCGTCACCTGGCCAAGCGCGGAAACGCCGTCCTCTACCCGCGCTACGAGAAGATCCCGGGCGACTCGCGCGCGCTGCGCTTCCTCGTCGACGCTGTCCCGCCGGCCGCAGCGCAGCTACCGAAGGGCCTGCCCGTCATCCTGATCGGCTATTCGCGTGGCGGTGGCCTCGCCGTGGATTACGCGGCCCTGCATCCGGAAGTCGGCATCCCGCGTGCCGTGCTCGCCGTGTTTCCGGTGCTGCTCGACGCGCGGCTGCACCTGCGCTCGATTCCGCCGAGCGTCCGGTTCCTCTTCCTGGTCGGCGACCGGGACACGCAGGTCGGCGCCGACGGCGCCCGCGATCTCCTACAGCAGCTTCTGGAGGCGGGCTACCCGCGCCGGCTGCTTGGCGCCGAGCTCGTCCGGTCGCAGGGCGCCTTCAGAGCTACGCACCTCTCCGTGCTCGAAGACAGCCCGGGCGCACGGAAGGCATTCTGGGCTCGCGCAGATCGCCTGATCGCAGCCGTGACCGGCTAGGTCTTACGCGCCTGCACAATCGCGCCGTGCATGCCATCCGCGACCTCGTGCGTGAACTCGACCGAGACGTCCTCGAAGCCGACCGCCTCGAGGCCCGCCACATACTCTGAGCGCGAGAGCGCACCCGCGACGCAGCCGACGTAGCTGCCTCGCTCCGCTCGCTCCTTGGAAGTCAGGTGGTCCTCGGCGACGACGTCGCTCACGCCGAAGCGCCCGCCCGGACGAAGCACGCGCGCTGCCTCTGCGAGCACCGAAGGCTTGTCCACCGAGAGGTTGATCACGCAGTTCGAGATGACCACGTCCACCGACGCGTCCGGAAGGGGAACCTGTTCGATCTCACCTTTCAGGAAATGGGCGTTGGTGACGCCCGCCTCCTTGGCGTTCGCGCGGGCGAGGGCGAGCATCTCGTCGGTCATGTCGAGCCCGTAGGCGACGCCGGTCGCGCCGACGCGCCTCGCCGAGAGGATCACGTCGATCCCACCGCCGGAGCCGAGGTCGAGCACAACCTCCCCCTCGCTTAGCTCGGCGACCGCGGTCGGGTTGCCGCAGCCGAGCGAGACCAGCGCGGCCGCGTCGGGCAGCTCCTTGCGCTGCTCCGCCGTGTAGAGCGCTTCGCCGAAGTCCTCGCTGCAACACGACTCGTTGCAGCAGCCGCTGCTCGCCTTCGCCGCCTCCGCATAGCGCTGCCTGACCTGTTCTCGTAGCTCGGTGCTCATCGTGCAACCTCCGGGATTCGAACGAGGCGCTCGAGTTGCGAGCTCGCCTCCGGATTGATGGAAAAGTAGGCCCACTTGCCACGCTGCTCGCGTTCGAGCAGCCCCGCCTGGGTCAGCGTCTTGAGGTGGTGGCTGACCGTCGCCTGCGAGAGACCGAGCTCCGGCTGAAACTCGCAGCCGCACACGGGCTCGTCGGCGCGGGCGAGTCGGTTGACGATCTTCACGCGCGCGGGGTCGGCGAGCGCCTTGAAGATCCGTGCGGTCGCCTCTGCCTCGTCGTCGGCCAGCGCCTCCGCATCGAGCGGCCGGCAGCAGGCGATCAAGTCGAGTGTTTTCATATCGACAACCATCGTAACGATGTACGTCGATATGTCAAGAGGCGTTACATGCCCATCGAGTGGTAACCAGCATCGACGAAGAGCGTCGTCGCCGTCACGTTGTGCGCCTCGTCCGAGAGCAGGTACGCGGCGGCCGCGCCCACGTCGTCGGCGTCGATCGGGCGGTGCAGCGGCGAGCGCTCGTCGACGATCGTCTCCATCGTCGGGAAGCCGGCGATCGAGCGGGCGGCCAGCGTCCGCACCGGTCCCGCCGAGATTGCGTTCACCCGGATGTTCTTCTGGCCGAGGTCCCAGGCGAGGTAGCGCACGGAGGCGTCCAGGGTCGCCTTGGCCACGCCCATCACGTTGTAGTGGGGCACGGCGCGTAGGCCGCCGAGGTAGGTCATCGTCAGGATCGACCCGCCGCCCGCAGCGTCCATCAGCGGCTCCGCCAGGCGCGAGCAGGCGACAAGCGAGTAGGCCGAGACGTCCACGGCCATCCAGAAGCGGTCGCGCGGGGTGTCGGTGAAGCGGCCCTCGAGATCCTCAGCCGCCGCGTAGGCGACCGAGTGCACGAGCAGGTCGAGCTTGCCCCCGAAGATGTCGCCGACCTCTCCGAAGACGCGCTCGAGGTCGCCGTCGGCCCGCACGTCGCAGGAGGTGACGAGCGGTGAGGCGACCGTTTCGGCCAGCTCGCGCACGCTCTTCTCGATCCGCTCGCCCTGGTAGGTGAACGCGAGGCTCGCGCCGTCCTCGGCGAGGCGCCGGGCGATCGCCCATGCGATCGAGCGGCGGTTTGCGACGCCGAGAACGAGGCCGCGCTTGCCGGAAAATTGACCGTCCACGACGACGATTCTGCGCTACTGTGCGAACTCTTGCGCCGCCCACTCGTTCTGTCGCTTCTTGCGGCGCTGCTCGTTCTCGCCACCTCCGCCGCCGCTGCCGCCGGGCTCCGCCCGATCCGGCTGCCTCAGCGCGGCGAAGTAACGCTTCCGCGGCTCCGCCACGGCGTGATCCGGGTTCCCGCCGGCCAGACCGCCGGACGCGTGACCGTGCTCGTCGGGCTGCGCCTCCCTCCGCTCGCGGCGCGCTACGGGCCTGGCCTGCAGGCGTTCGGGCCACGCCGCAAGCTCGACACGACGAGCTCGACCTCGCAGGCCTACCTCGCACGGCTGGAGCGGGCCCAGGCGGCCGCGGCCAGGCAGCTCCGGCACGCGATCCCGAAGGCGCGGATCTTCCACAGCTACAAGGTGATCCTCGACGGCTTCGCGGTGCGTCTCCCTTACCGCGACCTGCCGAAGCTCTTCGAGGTCGCCGGAGTGCGCAAGGTCTATCCGAGCCTGCGCTACCACCTCGACACGAACAAGAGCCCGTCGGTAATCCACGCCGACACGTTCTGGGCGAACACCGGCGGCTTCGGCCAGGGGATCAAGATCGGTGTCGTCGACGACGGCGTCGACATGTCGAACCCGTACTTCAGCCCGGCCGGCTTCTCGTATCCCCCTGGCTTCCCGAAGGGCGGACGCATCTGGACGACGCGCAAGGTGATCGTGGCGCGCGCCTTCCCCGGGCCCGGCTCCGGCAGACAGGGCCGGCTCGCGCTCTGGCGGCCGGGCTCGTTCCACGGCACGCACGTCGCCGGGATCGCGGCCGGGGTCTCGGGCACTGTGGTGGCGGCCGGCCCCGACCATCCGGCGTTGACCGGGCTCTCCGGGATCGCGCCGCGTGCGTGGATCGGGAACTACCGCGTCTTCAACGTGCCCACCCTGACCGGCGGCCTCGACGCATTCACGCCGGAGATCGTGCTCGCCTTCGAGGCGGCCGTGAACGACGGGATGGACGTGATCAACTTCTCCGGTGGCGGCCCCGAGGCCGATCCGGCGAGCGACGCGCTGATCCAGGCGCTCGAGAACGTGGTCGCGGCCGGAGTGGTCCCGGTCATCTCCGCCGGCAACGACCGCGACGACTTCGGCTACGGCTCGGTCGGCTCGCCCAGCAACGCGCCCTCGGCGATCTCGGTCGCGGCGGCCTCGAACGTGCACGTCTTCGGCACGGAGCTGACCGCGACCGCCGCGGATGCACCGGCAAGCCTCAAGCACGTCCCCTTCGCCTTCAACTTCCATGTCCCCACGCCCTGGGAGGACACCGATCAGTCGCTCGTCGACATCGGGACGATCACCGGCACGGATGGCAAGCCCGTCGACCGCCGTCTCTGCGCGCCGCTCGGGTTCGACCCGAACGATCCGCGCTTCTCGCCGCTGCCGGCCCGTTCGTTGAGCGGATCCGTCGCGCTCGTCTCCCGTGGAAGCTGCACCTTCGACTCGAAGGTCGAGCGCGTGCGCGCGGCCGGCGGCGTCGGGATCGTCCTCGTGGACAACCGCTTCGGCGAGCCGAACTTCATTCCGATCCGCCTCGGCCTGACGGCCGGGATGATCTCCGACCTCGACGGCTCCAACCTGCGCGCCTTCATGGACGCCCATGGCGGGCGCACGGCCTTCCGTGTCTCCGGCGAGCTCGACCCGCGCGAGATCCAGACCGGCCGCAGCGGCGTGATCACGAGCTTCTCGTCGGCCGGGCCGACGAACTACGACCACCGGCTCAAGCCGGACGTGGCCGCTCCCGGTGGGCAGATCCTCTCCTCGACGCTGCAGGAGTTCGCCGGCGCCCCGTTCGCGGTCTTCGACGGCACGAGCATGGCGGCGCCGCACGTCGCCGGCGCGGCTGCCCTCCTCCTTCAGCAGCACCCGGCCTGGACCCCGGGGCAGGTGAAATCGGCGCTGATGTCCTCGGCCGACCCGGCCTGGGGAGACACTGCCCGCACGAAGGAGGCCTCGGTGCTGCTCGAGGGTGGCGGCCTGGTCGACGTAGCAGCGGCTAACAACCCAAAGCTCTTCGCCGAGCCGTCCTCGCTCTCGTACGGCTACCTCGAGACGTCGAAGGCCGCGGCGCGTAAGGCGCTGCTGCTCTCGCTGACCGACGCCGGCACCGGCGGCGGTGCCTGGACGATCGAGATCCAGCCGCAGGCGGCCACCCCGGGGACCGCGATCACTCCGGCCACGACGGCCGTGACGATCCCGCCCGGCGGAACCGTGGACGTGCCCATCGTCGCCTCGGCGAGCTACACCGCCTCCACCGGCGACAACTACGGCTTCGTCGTGCTGAAGCGCGGAGCCGACCAGGTGCGCATCCCGTACTACTTCTCAGCCCAGTACCCGCAGATCGGCCGCGCGCCGCGCGTGACGATCAAGCGCGACCAGCTCGGCGACACCAGCAAGGGCACCTCGTTCGTGAGCAACTACCGGTTCCCGACCGAGCCGTTCGGGCCGCCTCCCGGCTACACCGGGAAGACGTTCAACGAGGACGGCGCCGAGCACGTCTACACGGTTCGCGTCAACTCGCACGTCGCCAACGCCGGGGTGGCCGTGGTCGCGGCGGGCCAGGGCGCGCTCGTCGAGCCGTGGTTCCTCGGCTCGCTGAACGAGGACGACGTGCAGGGCTATCCGGGAACGCCGGTCAACGTGAACGGGCTCACGTTCGAGTACCAATTCGACAACGGCGTCGCCGCCGTGGACTTCCCGCGCGAGGGGCGCTACTTCGTCTCGGTGGACTCGCGGGCCGACCCGTACACCGACCAGCCGCTGCGTGGGCCGTACCTCCTGCACTACTGGCAGGACGACGTCACCCCGCCGCGCTTCCGCTTCCTGACGAAGGTGGTGAGCGCCGGGCGGCCGATGCTTGCAGCGATTGCGACCGACCGCGGCGCCGGCGTCGACCCGCTCTCGCTGGTGATCGGCTACAAGCAGTATCTGCTCCTGGCGGCGCTCTACGACCCGGTCTCCGGGCTCGTCCTCTGGCCGCTCAGCGGCGCGCCGAAGATCGGCGTCGGCCGGACGCGGCTGATCGCGATCGCCTCGGACTTCCAGGAGTCGAAGAACGTCGACCAGGCAGGCGCGAACGTGCTTCCGAACACGGCGTTTCGCTCCATGCGCCTCCGCGCGGTCGCCGGGCCGACCGTGACGTGGCTGCTGCCCAAGGCTGGCTCCTGCACGGGCAAGGCGACCAGCCTGTTCGTCACCGCCGGCTCCTCGCGAGGCGTACGCTCGGTGACGTTCTTCGACGGGCGGCACCGGATCGCAAAGAAGAAGCAAGGGATCGAAGGGCTCTACCTGACGCCGTGGCGGACCGCCAACGTCGCCCGCGGCAAGCACGTCCTGCGCGCCGTCGTGACCGACCGGCGCGGCGCGACCGCGTCGGCGAAGCGCGTCGTGCGCGTGTGCCGCCGGTAGCCGTCGTCACGGGCGGCTCCAGCGGGATCGGAGCCGCGGTTGCGCGCTCGCTCGCCGGGCGCGGCTGGCAGTGCGTCCTGCTCG
>Ga0307305_10000553_pt1 | contig 13687 bp, 13 predicted proteins | sample ER_DNA_186_FD_194512 | JGI IMG/M metagenome (GOLD analysis project Ga0307305, IMG submission 194512) | Bulk soil microbial communities from the East River watershed near Crested Butte, Colorado, United States - ER_DNA_186 | ecosystem: Environmental > Terrestrial > Soil > Floodplain | place... | reverse complement strand
AGGCGCGAGCGGCATCTCCTCACCGGGCCGGCGCAGCGAGTCCAGCACTGACTGGACGTCCACCAGGGCTTCCCGGCTCGCCTGCTTGATCGAGGTCAGCGCGGTCCTGACCTGCTCTGGCCGCTGGTCCATCAGCTCCAGCGCCACCCCGGCCTGCACGTTGATCAGCGACAGGCTGTGCGCCACCACGTCGTGCAGGTCCCGGGCGATGCCGAGCCGCTCCTCGCTGGCCTGCCGCTGGGCCGCCTCGTGCGCCGAGCGCTGCTCCTCGATCGCCCGCTGCCTGCTGGCCTGGGCGAAGGCCCGCCGGTTGCGGATCAGCTCGGCCCCGGCCAGCAGCAGAAGCAGCCAGGCCGCGAGCCCTCCCGCGGCCCAGGCCGAAGGTACCGGCTGGCCGGCGGTGAGCACCGGTAGCCACAGGAAACCCAGGTAGCCGGCCAGCAGCGAGCCGTAGGCCGCGATCCGGTGCCCGGACATCAGCGCGGTGCCGAACGCGACGATCAGGCCCACCCAGACGGGGCCGCCGGGATAGCCGAGCAGAACGTAGCCGAGCGTGGTGGCGAACGCCAGCATCAGCACAGGAACCGGCTGCCTCCGCCGGACGAGCAGCGCGGCCGGTCCCGCGGCCAGCAGCAGGTATCCGTACACATCCAGCGCCCGCACGTGCTCGTGGTGCCGCGCCAGGCGCGCCGTGACGCCGATCTGCACCACCGCGGCCAGCACAGCCAGGGCGACGTCTACGCGCCGTATCGGCCTCCAGTCCACCTCAGCACCGTAGGCCGGATCTCCCCGGACGTCATCCGCCCGCTGGTGTAACCCGCCTTACCGCGTCCGCGGTACGCCGGTTACCTCCAGCGGAGTAGGGCAAAAGCCTGCGCCAGGACGTCGCGGCGGCGGCCGCGGTCAGCGCAGCATGAAGCCATGACATTCACGATTCTCACCCCAGTTGCCGCCGCCCGCCCCGAGATCCCGGCGGGCCCTCCCAAACTCACCCCACCCCAGCTCAGGACCGCCCAGGCGGGGACCCTGGACGCACCCAGGCTCCGGTACAGCCTGCTGGCCCGGGCTCTGTTCAAGTCGATGGACCTGGCCTACGGGCGGACCAGGACGATCGTCAAGTTCACCATGCTGGAGTTCATCGCCCGGGTGCCCTACCAGGCCTGGGAGCGGATGGGCTACCTGGCGCTGGCCCGGTACCGCGGCCGGTCCGCGCTGGCCCGGCGGGTGTTCGAGCGCATCGTCGAGTCCCGCGCCGACCAGGACAACGAGCAGTGGCACCTGCTGATCCTGCAGGATCTCGTGCAGCGCCGCGGGCTCAGGCAGTCGTTCCTGATGCACCGGCTGGCGCCGTGGCTGGTCGCGTTCTTCTTCTACCACGTGTCCTGGCTGCTGTTCGTGGTCCGCCCGGACTGGAGCTACCGGCTCAACGCCGACTTCGAGGATCACGCCGAGCACGAGTACATGGCCTACGTGGCCGAACACCCCGAGCTGGAGACCCAGCCCGACCCGGGCAGCTTTGCGGCTCAGTACGGCCAGTACGGGAGCCTGGCCGACCTGCTCCGCCAGATCGGCCACGACGAGCGCACCCACAAGCAAGGCAGCCTCACCAACATGCGCACCCCCCGCCTCGCCGCGTAACCCCAGGCTTCTCACGCCCCAGCGTGGTGGTCATCCGGATTCAATGACAGTGGCGCTCTACCCGAAAGATTCGGTAGAGCGCCACGCTCATTGACTTTCCGGGGAGGCCGCGGAGCGCCAGGCGTCCCAGATCTCGGGGCGGAGCTTGCCGCGGTCCGGAACGGGAAGGCCATGAGCCCGCGCCCAGGCGCGGACCTCGGCGGTCGACGGCGCGGGGGCGGCAGGAGCGTGGTCGAGGCTGGGCTGCCCGGCGGCGGGCTCCCCGGTGGCGGGCATGATGCGCCCGAGCGCGTCTTCCTCGGTTTCGGCCCAGGCGCGGGCGGCAGCGAGGAAGCGGTAGGTCCATTCCTCGGCGAGTTGCCGGGTCTCGCAGAAGACGATCGGCACGTTCGGCCAGCGGACCTGGACCTCCGCCAGACCATCGGCGACCAGCGCGGGCCGTACCCGATCGAGCTTGAAGATCGCCGAGTAGCGGTCCTCGACCACGACCGCGGCCCGGGGCAGCGCGGCCATCTCGGCTAGGGCGTAGCGGAGCTTGCCGCTGGTCAGGCTGGCCACCAGGTCGGCCAGGGATTTCCGTTCGACCGAGGCGACCAGCCGCCCGTCGTGCATGATCCCGTAGTCGCCGCAGGGCAGCGCCCGCCTGAGCACGGTGGCCTGCTGCCCGCCGAACCGGTAGGGATACTGCTCGTGGCTGTCGGCCACGATCTCCAGGTCCGTGACCCCGGCCGCGCGGGCCGTGGGAGTGCGCACGTTCGGCCGGGCCTGCTTGCGGGTCCGGGGCGACTGCCAGAACACCGCGTCCCGGCCGCGGGCCTTGGTGAAGACCAGCTGCGACCGGTTCTCCCGGCCCCGGTCCAGGATCAGGTCGATGGCGGCGCCCCGGCGCACGCACGAGCGCAACGCGACCCGCTCGACGATCTCGGGTTCGGCCGGCCACTCCTGGGGCGAGGCGGGGTAGCAGTACAGCGCCTTGGTCCGCGGCCAGGTCCCGGAGGTGCGGAACACCATCCCGCCGCCGAGCGGAAGCCGCATCAGGTACGGCAGCCTTGAGTCCGGATCGGGGTTGACGGCGATCAGCAGCTCCACGGCTCTCAGCTTGCCACCCCGCGTGCCCGCCCTGGCCATCGCGGCCGAGATCGCCACCGCGCACGGCGGCACGGCGGAGGCCGCGCGGGCCTTCCCGCGCGGCCTCCGTATCCGGTTGTCCCTCCCGGCCTGCTACGCATCCCCGCGCCGCATCCGCACCGCGGCGGCACCCAGCAGCACGAGCGCGTAGGCGCAGAACACGCCGAACCCGGTCCACGGGGCCAGCGACGTAGCCGGATCGGGGTGCACCGTCGTCACGGCCAGGCCGGCCGTGCCGGGCAGGTACTTGCCGATCTCGTCGGACAGGCTCCCCGGCAGGAAGCCGACCAGGATCGGAACCGCGAACAGCAGGCCGAACAGCGCCGCGATCCCGCCCGCCGTGCTCCGCAGCACCGCACCCAGGGCCAGGCCGAGCAGGGCGGCCACGGCCAGGTACAGCGCGCCGCCGATCACCGCGCGGGCCACGCCGGGCTCACTGAACGACACCGACAGGTGCTGGCGGCCCAGGATCGCCTGGCCGGCCAGGAACACCGCGACCGCGGCCGGGACGCTCACCGCGACCACCGCGCCGGTCACCACCGCTGCCTTGCCCCACAGGGTGGGCAGCCGTCGCGGCACCGCCGCCAAGGTGGTCCGGATCAGCCCGGTGGCGTACTCGCTGGTGATCAGCAGCACGCCGAGCACCCCGGCCGCGACCTGCGCGAGCTGCACTCCGGCCAGGCTGACCGAGGTCGGGTCGAACGAGGCGGCCGCCGCCGCCCCGTGCGGCGGCCGCGCCACCCGCAGCAGGCTGTACAGGACCCCGAACGCGACGACCAGGATCACCGCGGACAGCAGCGACCACAGCGCGCCCGGCTGGGTGCGCAGCTTGGTCCATTCCGACTTCATCACCCTGGCCTGGGTCACCTGCAGCGTGCTCATTTCTCCTCCTCGAAAGAAGCGGCGCGGTACTCCACCGCGTCCTTGGTCAGGTCGACGAAGGCGTCTTCCAGCGACGTCTCCACCGTGGACAGTTCGGCCACCGCGATCCCGGCCGCGGCGGCGATCGTGCCGATCCGCTCGGCGAGCAGCCCGGACACCAGCAGCGCGCCGTCGTCGGCGAAGCTGACGGTCACGTCCGGGGACTGCAGCAGCGTCGCCAGGGCACGCTGGTCCGAGCTGCGCACTCGCACCGAGGCGGGCGCGGCCGAGGCGATGAACTCCGCCACGCTGGTGTCCGCGATCAGCCGTCCCTTGCCGATCACGATCAGGCGGGTGGCGGTCTGCGCGATCTCGCTCATCAGATGCGAGGAGACGAAGACCGTCTTGCCCTGCGCGGCCAGCTCGGTCAGCATCCCGCGCATCCACCGGATGCCCTCGACGTCAAGCCCGTTGACCGGCTCGTCGAGGACCACGGTGGCCGGGTCGCCGAGCAGCGCGGCGGCGATGCCGAGCCGCTGCGCCATGCCGAGGGAGAACTTGCCGGCCGGCCGCCTCGCCACCGAGCGCAGCCCGACCGCGTCGATGACCTCGTCGACCCGGGACCGGCGGATGCCGGTGGTCTGGGCGAGCGCGAGCAGGTGGTGGTAGGCGCTGCGGGACGGGTGCACCGCCCGCGGGTCCAGCATGCCGCCGACCTCGTGCAGCGGCGCGGCGTGCGCCCGCGGCGGCCGCCCGTTGACCGTGACCGAGCCGCCGGTCGGCTCGTCCAGGCCGAGGATCATCCGCATCGTGGTGGACTTCCCGGCGCCGTTCGGCCCGAGGAAGCCAGTGACCGTCCCGGGCCGGACGGTGAACGTCAGGTCCGAGACGGCGGTGGTAGGCCCGTACCGTTTGGTGAGTTCGTGGATCTCGATCATGACAACCACGGTGCCGAACGGGCGGCTTCCTGTAATTGGGGCGCCCAGCCTGCCTCGACTGGGGAAAACCCCACCCAACCGGCAGGAGCGCCCCATAGTGGCCGGCCGGAAGCCCTTATACCGTGACCTCATGACCTGGCGCGCGATCAAGAACGCCCTGGCCGGCTTGCTCGCCGGCGTGGCCGGCGGTGTCCTGCTCGGCGTGCTCATCGTGATCTGGGGCGTGACCCTGTTCACCCTGGCGAGCAGCACGGATGACTGGGAGCACGTCGCCGTGTACGTCGGGATAGCCCTGCTGATCATGGCGCTGACCCCGTGGCTGGTGCACGGGCTCAGCGCCATGCAACGATCCCGGCTCCGCGCGACGCTGGGGGCGGAGATCCCCGCGCCCGTTCGGCCCCTCGGGCGCACCTGGCACCAGTTCGCCTACCACCTGCTTGCGGTACTCACCGGCCTGGCCGGGGGCCTGCTGGTGATCCTGTTCCCGGTCGCGCCGTGGCTGGCCAGTCAGTTCACCCAGGCCGACGAGGGTCTGGCCCGGGCGCTGCTCGGGCCCGGCCGCCGCGAGAGCCTGGCCCAGCGGGTCGAGTCGCTGGCCCGCAGCCGTGCCGACATGGTCGCCGCGGCCGACGCCGAACGCCGCCGGATCGAACGCGACCTGCACGACGGCGCGCAGCAGCGGCTGGTATCCCTGGCCATGAACCTGGGCATGGCCCGGGAGCGGTTCGAGGCCGAACCCGAACCCGTCCGCCAGGCCCTGGCCGCGGCCCACGACGAAGCCGTGCTGGCCCTGACCGAGCTGCGCGAGTTCATCCGCGGCCTGCACCCGGCGGTGCTCAACGACCGCGGCCTCGACGCGGCGCTGTCCGGCCTGGCGGCCCGCGCCCCGCTGCCGGTCCGGCTGCGGGTGGACATGCCGAAGCCCGCCGCGCCCGGCGTCGAGGCGGTGGCCTACTTCATCGTCTCCGAGGCGATTGCCAACGTGGTCAAGCACGCCCAGGCCACCCGGGCCGAGGTGACCGTGACCCGGGCCGGCGACCTGCTCCGCATCGCCGTCACCGACGACGGCCGCGGCGGCGCCACGCCTGCCGCGGGCGACGGCACCGGTCTGCGCGGGCTGGCCCAGCGGGCCGCCGCGGTGGATGGCACGCTGAGCATCGACAGCCCGCCCGGCGGGCCCACCACCATCACCGCGGAGCTGCCATGCGAATCGTGATCGCCGAGGACTCGGTGCTGCTGCGGGACGGGCTCACCCGGATGCTCACCGACGGCGGCTTCGAGGTCGTCGCGGCCGTGCCGGATGCGGCCCAGCTGCTCAAGGCGGTGGCCGAGCACCAGCCGGAGCTGGCCGTCATCGACGTCCGGATGCCGCCCACGCACACCGACGAGGGCATCAAGGCCGCCCTGGTCATCCGCCGCCAGTTCCCGGACGTGGCGCTGCTGGTGCTGTCCCAGTACGTGGAGGAGAGCTACGCCACCGACCTGCTGTCCGAGGCGTCCAGCTCGGTCGGCTACCTGCTCAAGGACCGCGTCGCGCACGTCCGCGACTTCCTCGACGCGCTGCGCCGGGTGGCGGCCGGCGGCACCGCCCTGGACCCCGAGGTCGTCGCCCAGCTCCTGGTCCGCCGCCGCGACGACCCCCTTGACCGCCTCACCCCGCGCGAGCAGCAGGTCCTCAAGCTGATGGCCGAGGGCCGCTCCAACACCGGCATCATGGAAACCCTGAAGGTCAGCCCCAGCGCGGTGGAGAAGTACGTGACCAACATCTTCCTCAAGCTCGACCTGCCTCCCACCAACACCGACCACCGCCGCGTCCTAGCCGTCCTCAAATACCTGGGCACCTAGCTCGAGGGACGGGCCGGGCAGGCCGGCGTCAGGGCTTCCGGCCGACTCCGCAGAACGCATCGATCTCGGCGGGCGGGGTGCCGCCGAGGGACCTGACCGGGGGCCGCCACCGGGGACAGGAGACCACGCCCGGTTCCACTAGGTCCAGCCCGTCGAAGAACCGGGCGATCAGCTCGGGGCTGCGCAGGCAGTACGGCTCCGCGCCGCTCTCGTTGTAGTCTTCCTGGGCAGCCTGGCCCTGGCTGCCGTGGACGACGTTGGTGCCGTCGCTGAGCACCAGGAAGCTCCCTGAGGGCACCGCGTCCATCAGCGCGCGCGTGATCGACTGCGCCTGGCCGTCGTCGGTGACGTGGCCCAGCACGCCCAGGAACATGACCGCGACGGGCTGGGTCAAGTCCAGCGTCTTGGCAGCGCCGGCGATGATGGCTCCCGGGTCGCGCAGGTCCGCGTCAATGTAGTCAGTCGCGCCCTGCGGAGCGCCGCGCAGCAGCGCATGGGCGTGCAGCAGCACGACCGGGTCGTTGTCCACGTAGACGATCCGAGACTCCGGCGCGACCTGCTGGGCGATCTCGTGGGTGCTGTCGGCGGTGGGCAGGCCGGTGCCGATGTCCAGGAACTGCCGGATGCCCGCCTCGCCGGCCAGGTACCGCACCGCGCGGCCCATGAAGGCCCGGGTAGCGCGAGCCACCACGGCGATGTCGGGGAAGGTAGCCAGGAACTGGTCCCCGGCGGCGCGGTCGACAGCGTAGTTGTCCTTGCCGCCCAGCCAGTAGTTCCAGATCCGCGCCGAGTGCGGCACGGTGGTATCAGGCCCGGACGGCGGGGTGTCACTCACGGGCCTGAGCCTATCAACGCGTGATGGCCGGCCCGGGACGGTACGCCATACTGAATCAGCGTTAACGCGGCATCTACGCCCCTATTAGCCGAGTCATCCCAGGCCGCAGACGGCGACGACGTCGGCGGCGCAGCCCCAGGACCAGAAGACGCCGGTGCCGTCGTGGCCGTAGTTATGGACAACCGTCATGCCGCCGGTCTGCTCGGCTTCGAGCCTGACCTGCGGACGACCCGGGCGCAGCCCGACCTCGATGCCCAGCACCGGCGCCGAAGCCAGCTCCGGGATCGCGACCGCGGCCCGCGCGATGGTCTCCGCCGCGATCCGCTCGTCCGGCAACAGCAGGTTGCGGCCGGGCCGCCGGACGCCGCCGAGCAGCACGCCGCGGCGGTGCGGCACGATGCCGATGCCGTCCGCCGACGCGCCGCCCTCGAACACGAACTCGTCCGCGAACGACGCGTCGACCAGTACGTGCTGGCCCCACACCGGTTCCACGGTCTCGTCGCCGGCCAGTTGCCTGGCACCGAGGCCGGAGCAGTTGACTACGACATCAGCTCCGGCCTCGCCCAGATCCCTGACGACGCGCTGCTCGATCCGCCCGCCCAGGGCCTGGACCCGTCGGGCCAGCCAGCCGAGGTAGGCAGGCATGTCGGCGAACGGCAGCTCCGCCGCGAAGCCGGAGACGAACCCCGGCGGCAGCTGCGAGCCGCTCAGCGCCGAACGGTAGCCGGGCACCTGCTCGACCCATGGCGGCAGGCCGGGACCGAGCTCCGGCGCGGCCAGCAACCGCCCCGCCAGCAGCCGCACCCCGGTCGCCGGATCGCGCGCGAGCTCGCGGAAGACGAGATCGGAGCGCCGTTCCCAGGCCATGCTGCGCGCGTCACCGGACCCGAACACCGGGCCCAGCATCGCCCCGGCCACCGCGGAAACGGTCCCGGCCGGCGCCCCGGCGGTCAGCACGACCACCTCGGCGTCGCCCCGAGAAGCCTCGAGCAACGCCACCGCGCAGGTCAGCCCGCTCACCCCGGCGCCCACCACGACGATCTTCATGCCTGGCACGCTACCCAGGCTCAGCCGGCGGCAAGCGCCGGCTCGCGGCGGGACATCAGCCAGAACGGGATCATGACGGCCCCCGCGACCAGGGCGGCCACCGCGATGACGAGCCCGGCCGCCGGAGCCAGACCGATGAACGGGACCCAGCTCCCGGTGGCCGCCTTGGTCACGGCGACCAGGGTCACCGCGCCCGCCGCCGCGCCCGCGACCACGCCGGTGACGGTGACGAACAGCGCGTGCCAGCCGAACGCAGCGGCCACCTGGCCGCGGCTCGCGCCGACCCGGCCGAGCAGCCGCAGCGCGCGCCGCCGCTCCACGGTGGCCACGACCAGCGTGTTCACCAGGGCCACCGCGGCCAGTGTGGCGACCAGCCCGAGGATCAGGTTGTTGGCGAAGCCGTCCTGGCCCGCCTGCGTGGCCGCCGCGTTCGCCACATTACGGCTGGCCACGTGCCAGCCGGGGTGGCCCGCGGCCAGCCCGGCCAGGCCGCCCGCCGAACCCCCGCTCACCAGGATCTGACCGAAGTCAGGCGCCGTGCCGGTGTGCCCGGCCACCGCCGCCGCCGGGATCAGCACGTCGCCGGAGGCCAGCGACCTTGTGTACAGCGCGCTGACCGTGGCCCGGTACGGCGTGCCGTCCGGCAGGTACACGGTGACCCGCGATCCGACGTGCACGCCCATGGCGCCCGAGCCCGCTTCCAGCGCGCTCACCGCGATCTGCCCGGGCCGCAGTGCGTCTAGGCTGCCAGACGTCACGCCTAGGTCCAGGACCCGGCCGAGCGGCCCGTCCGACACCGCCTCGCCGTAGACCGGCTCGAGGTCCGGGTCGGTGGCGGCCACGCTGACCGGTGTCACGCCCGCCGCAGCGCGTACCCCGGGCAGCGCCCGGACCTGCCGCACCGCCCCGGCGTTAAGACCGGACCCGGAGATCACCCGGTCGGCGGTCACGGTGCTGCCCGCCTGCGCCGCGGTGGCGTGCGCGATCGAGGCGTCGGCGAAGTAGACGGCGCCCACCATGGCGACCGCCAGGGCCACAGGGATGACGGCCGAGGCGGTGCGGCGCGGCTGCGCCGAGATCGCGGCCAGCGCGAGCCGGGCCGACGGCCCGCCCACGGCCCGGGCCGGCCGGGCCAGCCAGGCCGCGAAGGCCACCAGCACCGGGCCGAGCAGCGCCACCGCCACCATGCACGTCAGCAGCAGCGGAAACGCCAGCGCGAGCTGCCCCGCCGCGCTCTTCTGGCCGAACGTGAACGCCATCAGGGTCCCGGCGCCGCCCGCCGCCCCCAGGCCGAGCAGGATCCGAACGGGGCTGGGCCATTTGCGCTCGGCAACGGTTTCCCGCAGCGCCTGCGCCGGCGACGTGCGGCCGGCCCGGCGCGCCGCGATCTGCCCGCTCAGCACGGCGACGATCACGCTGACGCCGCACGCGACGAGCAGCAGCCACGGGCTCCGCCACGCGGCCGAATCCGCGGGCAGCATCTGGTGCGCGGCCAGCGCGCGCACGCCGAGCCCGCCCAGCGCCACGCCGGGCAGCCAGCCGAGCGCGCCGCCGGCTATCCCGCACACCGCCAGCTCGGCCAGGATCGCCCGCCGGACCTGGCCGCGGGTGGCGCCGACCGTGCGCAGCAGCGCGAACCGGCGCCGCCGCAGGCTGACGGCCAGCCCGGTCGTGGCGGCCAGCACGAACAGCGAGATCGTCACGATCGGCGGGATGAGCGCCGCGCCCAGCACCTGGCCGTCGGACCGCTCGACCGCCGCGTTCAGGTCCGCCACGTCCCCGCGGGCCGGACCGGTCGCGATCGTGTAGCCCCGGTCCCCGTGCAGGGCCGCGCGGATCCGCCCGGCCAGCACGCCCGGGGAAACCCCGGGCTTGGCGGTCACCGCGACCAGGTCCACGTCACCCGGCCGGACCACGCCGCCGGGGAAGCCGGACTCGCCCGCGGTCGCCGCCACGCCGGGCACCCGGGCCAGCTGGCCGGCCAGCCCGGCGGGGACGCCCCGGTAGGCCGGCAGCGGCAGGCTCTGCCGCGCGTCGTCGCCGTGGCCCACGGTGACGTGAAGGGTGGTGTCGCCGGCCACCACGACGCTCGCGCCGGCCAGCCGCCCGGCGGGCGCCGACGTGTCCCCCAACGCGACGGAGAGCGCGGCGACCGTCAGCGCGGCCGCGGCGGCCGAGGCGACCACCGTGCCGATCAGCGGGCCGGGGCTGCGCCGCACCCCGGCGAGCATCCAGCCGCGCATCAGGAACGCTCGCCCAGCTCGTGCAGCACCCGCGCCACCACGGCGGGCTCAGGATCGGCCAGCACCCGGTCCACCCGGCCGTCGTGCAGGAACACGGCCCGGTCACAGAACCGCGTCACCTGCGGGTCGTGCGTGACGATCACCACCGTCGTCCCGTCCGCGGCCCCCCGCAGCAGCCGCAGCACGCCGACGGCCGTGTGCGGGTCCAGCGCCCCGGTCGGCTCGTCGGCGAAGATCACCTCCGGCCGGGTGATCAGCGCCCGGGCGATCGCCACCCGCTGCTGCTGGCCGCCGGAGAGTTCGGCGGGCCGCCGCCGCAGCTGGCCGCCGCCCAGCCCCACCCGCGCCGCGGCCAGCTCGATATCGGCCCGCCCCGCCCGGCGGTGGTCCAGCCGGAGCGGCAGCGCGATGTTCTCCTCCACCGTCAGCTCGGGCAGCAGGTTGAGGTCCTGGAAGACGAAGCCGACGCGCTGCCGTCGCAGCACCGCCTGCCGGCGCTGGGAGAGCCCGGCCAGGTCGGTGCCGCACAGCCGGACCGTGCCGGCCGAGGGCCGCTCGAGCCCGGCCGCGCACTGCAGCAGCGTCGACTTGCCCGACCCGGAGACGCCGAGCACCGCGGTGAACGAACCCGCGCCGAACGACAGCGACACCCGGTCAAGGGCGGGAATCGTGCGCCGCCGCCGTCCATAGCGCTTCGTCACATCGGTCAGCACCACAGGGGTGCGCACTGCGGGAACCGAGGTCTGTTCAACCTTCTCAGCGGTGTCAGTAAGCATGTATCCCAGCGTGCCGGCCAGGCCCGTTCGGCCCAATGGTGCCGCCCGCCAGGTTCGCGGTGGGGCTAACCCCCGCGACCTCAGCCGAGGCTCATCCGGTCCGGCCGCCTGCTCCCGCTCATCACGTACCTGACCAGGCTGACCAGCACGTGCTTGACCGAGTCCCGGTCGCGCGCGTCGCACAGCACGATCGGTATCCCGGGGCTCAGGCTGAGCGCGATCCTGATGTCATCCGGGTCGAACCGGGGCGCGCCGTCGAAGCAGTTGACCGCGACGATGAACGGCATCCCGTGGTGCTCGAAGTAGTCGATCGAGGCGAAGCAGTCGGCCACCCGCTGCGTGTCGGCCAGCACCACGGCGCCGATCGCGCCGATGGACAGCTCGTCCCACATGAACCAGAACCGCTCCTGGCCCGGCGTGCCGAACAGGTAGAGCACGAGCCGCGACGGGAAGCTGATCCGGCCGAAGTCCATGGCCACCGTGGTGGTGGTCTTGGCGCCCACGCCCCGGGTGTCGTCGATGCCGACGCTGCGGTCGCTCATCGGCTCCTCGGTCCGCAGCGGCCTGATCTCGCTGATCGCGCCGACCAGGGTGGTCTTCCCCACGCCGAAGCCGCCGGAGATGAGGATCTTGGCGGTCGACGGCGCGCCGTCAGAGTGATTCAAGGCCATCGAGCACCATCCTCAGTAGGCGCTGGTCGGTTGCCGGCTGCTTCTGCGTGGACAGGACCCCGACCAGTCCCTCGCTGATGAGGTCGCCAAGCAGGACTCGCACCACCCCGAGCGGGAGGTCGATTTCCGACGTCAGGTCGACGATGGGCGTGGGCCGGCGGCACATGCTCAGGAGCCGCCGGTGCTCGGGCCCGGGCCGGAAGTGCACCGGTATCCGGTCGCTGGTCGCGACCACCACGTCGATCAGGTCGAACGACTCACCGCCGCTCGGCAGCGTCCGCCCCTTGGTCAGGGCATAGGGCCGGACCACCGGCCCGGCGTCCCGGTCGAACCAGCGGTCCTCAGAACCGTCGTGCCGGGTCACTCGGCGGCGATTTCCTGGTCAGGAAACCTCGGCTCGGTGGCGAGGTACTTGCCCATCCGCCGCACCAGCATCGCCATCTCGTAGGCGATCAGGCCCACGTTCGCGTCCGCGGCGGTCAGCACGGCCAGGCAGGTCCCCCGGCCGGCCGCCATCACGAACAGGAAGGCGGAGTCCATCTCGATGATAGTCTGCCGCACCTGCCCGGCCCGGAAGTGCTGGCCGGCCCCCCGGGCCAGGCTCTGCAGCCCCGCGGCCAGGGCGGACAGGTGCTCGCTGTCCTCGGGCGCGAGGCCCCGTGACGCCGCCACCACCAGCCCGTCCCGGGACAGGATTAGCGCCTGCTGGACGTGCTCGACCTGATCGACGAGGTTATCCAGCAGCCAGCTCAGCTGTCCGGTCGTATCAGTCTGTGCCATTCCCCAGCCTCGCTATCAGTCAGTCCCCGTACCCGGCACGCCCTCGGGATCGTCGAGATCATCCATCCGCCCGCGCCGCCACCCCTGCTGCATCATCGTCAGCATGCTCCGGGTCGCTTCCGGCGACCGCGCGCCGAACCAGGGCTCATCGTCCGGCGGGTCCTGAGGCTCCTGCGGGTCCGCGTCGCTCTGGGCGCGCAGCTGCGGTGCCATGTTGGCCTGCGGAACCCGGATCGGCATCCCGAGGTGGCTACCCGACGGGGGCGCTGTCGGCGCCGGGAGCGGTGAGGGCGCCGGGGGTGGTGAGGGCACTGAGGGCGCCGGGGGCGCGAACAGCGCCGGGCCGGCCGCCGCGGCCTCGGCCGGCATCGTGATCGGCCCGGTCTCCCACGGTGCCATCGGCCATTCCGCCTCCCCGGTCCGCGCACCCGGGCCGGGACCCGCCAACCCCGTCGGCCCCGCCTCGACAGCGGGCGGCGGCAGCCGGTGCCGTCCGGTCAGCGACCGCGGTCCTTCCTCGGCCGGCCGGCCGGCCCAGGGAGGAGCCGCGCGCCTGGCCTCTTCCTGCCGTACCACCACGCCGAACGGCATCAGCACCACGGCCATGGTGCCGCCGTACATCGACCGGCGGAGCGAGACCTTGATGGCATGCCGGGCCGCCAGCCGGCTGACCACGAACAGCCCGAGCTGCTCGCTGTGCGCGAGGTCGAACGCGGGCGGGCTGGCCAGCCGCGCGTTGATGTCGTCGAGCTCGTCGGGCGACATCCCCAGGCCACGGTCCTCCACCTCGGCGACCAGTCCGGTGCCCACCCGTTCGGCCCGGACCTCGATCCTGGTGTTGGGCGGGGAGAACGCCGCGGCGTTCTCGATCAGCTCGGCGATCAGGTGGATCACGTCGCTGACCGCGTTCCCGGCGATGAGGTCG
>Ga0307305_10000550_pt1 | contig 13746 bp, 13 predicted proteins | sample ER_DNA_186_FD_194512 | JGI IMG/M metagenome (GOLD analysis project Ga0307305, IMG submission 194512) | Bulk soil microbial communities from the East River watershed near Crested Butte, Colorado, United States - ER_DNA_186 | ecosystem: Environmental > Terrestrial > Soil > Floodplain | place... | reverse complement strand
CGCGCTGAGCGCTCCCGACCGCGAGACGGTACAGCGCTTCTACGAGGCGGCACGCTCGGCCGGCGGTCGTGACAACGGCCCGCCCGGGGAACGTCCGCAATACCACCCCGGCTACTACGCCGCCTATGTGCTCGATCCGGACGGGAACAATGTGGAAGCCGTCTTCCACGACCTCCAGGAGGCCGAATGATCGATCACGTCAGCTTGCAGGTCCGCGACTATCCGCGCAGCAAGGACTTCTACGTCGCCGCGCTCGAGGCCCTCGGTTATGAGCTACTGAGGGAGTTCGAGGGCAGAGTCGGAGGCTTCGGCCGTAACGGCAAGCCGGCCTTCTGGATTCGCGAGGGCGCGCCGTCGGGCCCGATTCACGTCGCCTTCGAGGCCGCCGACCGCGAGGCGGTCGAGGCCTTCTACGCAGCGGCGATCACCGCTGGTGGCGCCGACAACGGCCCGCCCGGGCTCCGCACCCTCTACCACCCCGACTACTACGCCGCCTTCGTGCACGACCCGGACGGCAACAACGCCGAGGCGGTTCATCACGGCGCCTGACTGGCGCGTCGCCGGCTCGTACCTCGAGTCGTGCAACTGCGAGGCGATCTGTCCGTGCCGGCGGATCGACGGCGCCATGGGCGGGCGCTCCAGTTACGGCATCTGTCTGGGTGCGCTCTCGTGGCGAGTCGAAGAGGGGCACGCCGATGGGCTGGACCTCGCCGACTTGGGCGTCGTCCTCGCGACCCGCTACAGCGACGACGAGGAAGGCTCGCCCTGGAGCTTCGTGCTCTACGTGGACGACCGCGGCGACGATGGGCAGCGTGAGGCGCTCGCCTCGATCTTCATCGGCGCGGCGCCAGGGACGCAGGTCGAGCATTTTCCGTGGGCCTGGAAGGCGAGCACGCTGATCGCGGTCCGGCCGGCGCAGATCGAGATCGAGCACACGCCCGGCCGCGGCTGGTTCCGGGCGAGCGGCTTCGTCGAGGTGCGTGCCGCAAGGCCGGTCGAGAGCGGCGAGACCGTCACCTGCGTGATCCCCGGCCACGAGCGCAGCGGCCGCGAACTCATCGCCGAGAGCCTCGAGGTCAGCGACGGGGAGCTCGACTTCTCGTTCCGCGGCAACTGCGCCTACGAGAGCGACTTCGACTACCAGGGCACGTAGCCCTCGCTACGTGGTGGGCGAGGGCTCGAGCCGGTCGGCCAGGCCGCGGAGTGCAGCCGCCGAGGTTGAGCGGACCACAGCCCGCCTGGGACGCACTGCCTTGCGCGTCTTTACCGGGGCGGCCTTCGGCGCGTGGGATTCATTCGTGCGCCGGCGTACTTCGTCGGTTGCTGCGAGCAGATCGAGCATTGCGTCTCCTTTCGGTGAACCGATTCATTCGGCACACTACCTGAAACGGTTCATTCGGGCGTAGTATTCCCGTTATGCCGCACGGCGAGCACAAGCGCGTCCGACTGCGAGACGTCGCCGAGCAGGCGGGAGTCTCGGTCGGCAGCGCCTCGCAGGCGTTCGGACGCCCCGAGCTCGTCTCCGAGGAGGTACGCAAGCGCGTGCTCGACGCAGCCGATGCGCTGGGTTATCCGGGGCCTGACCCAGCCGCGCGCAGGCTCCGTCTCGGCCGGGCGGGAGCGATCGGCCTGATCTTCGCCGAAAGGCTCGGCTATGCGTTCACTGATCCCGCCCAGGCGCCGTTCCTGCGAGGGGTCGCCAGTGCCATGGAGGAGGCGCCCAACGGCTTGCTCCTGATCCCCGACTCACGTTATCGCCAGGAGGCGGCGCGGACGGTTCGAGAAGCTGCAGTCGACGGTTTCATCGTCTACTCGACGCCGCAGAACGATCCTCGTATGGAAGCGGCCGTCGCTCGGCGACTCCCTGTCGTCACGGTGGACCAGCCGCGCGGCGCGCAGACGCCCTTTGTCGGGATCGACGACCGCGCGGGAGCACGCAGCGCGGCCGTGCACCTGCGCGAGCTCGGGCACGAGCGCGTGGCGGTGCTCAGCTTCATCACCGCACTCGACCCGGAGGGCCAGCTCGAGCTCGATCTGAGCGTCGAGCGACTCGGGGGGTATCAGGAAGGCCTGGGCGAGGCCTGGGATCCGAGCCTCGTCCGCGTGTGCCGACCCAATGCTCCAGAGCCGGCCCGCGAGGCAACGCTGGAGCTGCTCAGGGAACCGGAGCCGCCGACGGCGATCCTCGCCATGACCGACACGCTCGCCGTAGGCGTCCTGCAGGCAGCGGCCGAGCTCGGCGTCTCGGTTCCGGCCGACCTTTCCGTGGTCGGGTTCGACGACAGCCCCATTGCCGAGCACACGACGCCTCCCTTGACGACGGTTGCACAGCCTCAGGAGGAGAAGGGCCGGCTCGCGGCGCAGTGGCTCCTCGAGGACATCGAGCGCGGCGAAGAGCCTCGAGGGAGAGATCGGCAGACGATCCTCCCGACGGAGCTCCTCGTGCGCGAGTCGACCGCTCCACCCCGGGGCTAGACTCCGGCCGTGCCGAGCGACCCGCTGACCGACGAGCAGCGCGAGATCCGAGCCCTAGTACGCGACCTCGCGCGCGAGCGGGTGGCGCCCCGGGCGGCCGAGATCGACAAGTCGGCCGAGTTCCCCTGGGACATGGTCGAGCTGCTCCGCGAGCATGACCTCCTCGGGCTCCCGTTCGAGGACGAGCACGGCGGCACGGGCACCGGAGCGCTGATGGTGCTCGTAGCGATCGAGGAGCTCTCGAAGGTCTGTGCGACCACAGGGCTTCTCCTGGCCGTGCAGGAGCTGGGCTCTCTGGGGCCCAAGCTCGTGGGCACCGACGAACAGAAGTCGCGCTGGCTGCCGCGGCTTGCAAGCGGCGAATGGCTCGCGGCCTACGCGCTGACGGAGGCGGGCTCTGGCTCCGACTCGGCAGCGATGCGCACGGAGGCGAAGCGGGAGGGTGACGAGTACGTCCTGAACGGCGCGAAGCGCTTCATCACGAACGCGGGCGTCGCCGAGCTCTACACCGTCTTCGCCAAGACCGACCCCACCGCCGGGCACGCCGGCATCTCGGCTTTCGTGGTCGAGGCCAGCGCGCCGGGCTTCGAGGTCGGCCGGATCGAGCCGAAGATGGGCATCAAGGGCTCGACCACCGGCGAGATCTTCTTCAACGACTGCCGCATCCCGGCCGACAACCTGCTCGGCCAGGAAGGCGAGGGCTTCCGCCTCGCGATGCGAATCCTCGACCGCTCGCGTCCGGGGATCGGCGCGCAGGGCCTCGGGCTCGCGCAGGGAGCGACCGACTACGCGCTCGAATACGCGAAGTCGCGCGAGACGATGGGCAAGCCGATCGCCGAGCACCAGTTGATCGCCGCGACGCTGGCCGACATGGAGACGAAGTGCGAAGCGGCCCGCGGGTTGCTCTACAAGTGCGGGCAGTTGATCGACGAGGGCGCCGACGGAGCCGACCTGACGAAGATCTCCGCGATGGCCAAGCTCTACTGCACCGACGTCGCGATGGAGGTCACGACCGACGCCGTGCAGATCCTCGGCGGCTACGGCTACATCCAGGAGTACCCGGTCGAGCGGATGATGCGCGACGCCAAGATCACCCAGATCTACGAGGGCACGAACCAGATCCAGCGGCTCGTGATTGCGCGGGAGATGCTGAAGGAGCAGCGCGCGTCACTGCTCGCCGGCGTTGGCTAGCCGCCAGGTCAAGCTCTCGAGCGCCGACCGAGTGCTCTTCCCGGGCGACGGGATCACGAAAGGCGACCTGTTCGAGTACTACGGCGAGATCGCGCCCACGATCGTGCCGCACCTGAAGAACCGTCCGTTCACGATGAAGCGCTGGCGCGAGGGGCTCAAAGGCGGCAGCTTCTTCCAGAAGCAGGCCCCGAAGGGCATGCCCTCGTGGATCAAGACCCGGCAGTTTCGGACGTGGCCGCGCGAGGGCGGCTCGCGGCTCGTCGACTTCCCGCTCGTGAACGACCGCGAGACGCTGCTCTGGATGGTGCAGATGCACTGCATCGACATGAACGCCTGGTACTCGCGGGTCGACAAGCCGGAGCGGCCCGACTACGTCGTCTTCGACCTCGACCCGCCGGAGTCGCGCAACGGCTTCACGCAGGCGATCCGGGTTGCCCACCTCGTGCGCGAGGCGCTGGAGCAGCTCGCGCTCGACTCGTACGTGAAGACGAGCGGAGCGGACGGGATCCACGTGCTCGTGCCGGTCGCGCGGCGCTCGACGTACGCGGACGCGTACGAGTTCGCCGAGCTTGTCTCGCGGTCGCTCGAAGGGGAGAACCCGGGTCTCGTAACAACTGAATGGCTGAAGAAGAAGCGGCGTGGCGTGCTGGTCGACCACCGTCAGAACGGGCACGGAAAGACGATCGCGTCCCCGTACTCCGTGCGGCCAAAGGCGGGTGCGCCCGTCTCGACGCCGTTGCGCTGGGAGGAGCTCGGCGAGGAGGTGCGTCCGCGTGACTTCGGCATGCGCGAGGCGCTCGCGCGCGTCGAGAAGCACGGTGACCTGTTCGAGCCTGTCCTGCAGGGTGGCCAGGCTCTCGGGCCAGCGCTGCGTCAGCTGCGTACGTGACACGCGCCCTAGTGATCGGGTCGGGGCCGAACGGGCTCTCGGCGGCGATCGCGCTCCTGCATGAGGGGGTGGAGGTCGAGGTGCGGGAGGCGGCTGGGCACCTCGGCGGTGGGCTGCACACCGAGGAGTTGACGCTGCCCGGGTTCCTGCACGACATCTGCGCCACGGTGCAACCACTCGCGGTGGGATCGCCGTTCTTCCGGAGCCTCGACCTCGGCGTCGAATGGGTCCACCCGGGCGCGCCCGCGGCGCACCCACTCGACGACGGATCGGCGGTCATGCTCGAGCGTGGGATCGCAGAGACCGCCGAGGGTCTCGGGCGCGACGGCGCGGCGTACCGGCGGCTCGTTGAGCCGCTCGTCGAGACGTGGGACGAGCTGGCGCCGGTTCTGCTCGGACCTCTGCCCCCACCGCCGCGGCGAACATTGCGAGCCGTACGCGCGGCTGGTCTCGGGCCGCTGGCCGCGGGTGTGCGTGCCGCGCTCGGCGACGCGCGCTCGGTGGCGGAGTCGCTGTTCCGGACTGAGCGGGCGCGGGCCTGGTTCGCCGGCCATTGCGCGCACTCGATGCTTCCGCTCGAGCGCCGCCCGAGCGCGGGCTTTGGCCTCGCGTTGGCCGTGCTGGGCCATGCGGTCGGCTGGCCGTTCGCCCGCGGCGGCTCCTCGCGCCTCGCGGACGCGCTCTCGGCACGCATCCGCGAGCTCGGCGGCACGTTGGCCACCGGCTCGCTCGTGAACGAGCTCCCGCAGGACAGGCTCGTGCTCGCAGACGTCGTCCCGCGTGAGCTCGTCAGGCTCGCACGCGGCCGCTTACCCGAGCGCTACGAACGGCGGTTGCGGAGCTTCCGGCACGGCCCCGGGGCGTTCAAGGTGGACTGGGCGCTCGACGGGCCGATTCCGTGGATCGCTCCGGAGTGTGGCCGTGCGGGCACGGTGCACCTCGGCGGCACGCTCGACGAGATCGCGCAATCGGAGTGGGCGGCGTGGACCGGACGTCAGGCCGAGCGTCCGTTTGTGCTCCTCGTCCAGCAGACGGTGTTCGACGACACTCGTGCGCCCGCCGGCAAGCACAGCGCGTGGGCGTACTGCCACGTCCCGAACGGCTCGACCTTCGACATGACCGAGCGGATCGAGGCCCAGGTCGAGCGCTTCGCACCCGGTTTCCGAGACCTCGTGCTCGCGCGACATACGATCGCGCCGGCCGAGTTCGAGGCCCGCAACCGCAACCTCGTCGGCGGAGACCTCAACGGCGGGGCGATGGACCTGGGGCAGCTGGTGTTCCGGCCGGCGGGTCGGCTCGCCTCCTACCGGATGCCGCTCGAAGGCGTCTACCTCTGCTCCTCGTCGACCCCGCCGGGAGGCGGCGTCCACGGAATGTGCGGCTACTGGGCGGCGCAGGCCGCCCTCAGGGGCGCACGACCTCGAAGTTCGAGCCCTTGACCTGCGCGAGCGTGTGCAGCTGGTCGTTCGACCAGCCGCGGTTGGGCGCGCCGCTGATGTACCAGTCCGAACCGTTGTCGGCGACGATCATCCCGTAGCGCTTGAGCGCGACCAGGACGATTCGCGCCTGCCGCGGGAAGGGTCGCACGTCGAAGCTCGCCTTCAGGCGCACGCGCAGGCCCATCGGCGGGAGGCTCGGCGAGGTGAGATCGCTCGCGTAGTGCCGGGCCGGGTAGACGTACGCGCGTCGCGTGCGCTGCACGGTGAAGCGCAGGGCGTGGTCGATCACGCCGCGGCGAACCTCGTCGTAGCGGGCGAGACCGGGGAAGATCGGCAGGCCGGCGGCATCGGCCGAGGTCCAGCCGGCGGGGCGGACCCGGTTCGAGCGCAGGCTCCAGGTGGCCCCGGCCCAGGCGTGCCAGCGACCCTGACGGCGCTCGAGCCCGCCGAGCTCGTAGAGGCGGCACGCGCTCTTGTCGAGCAGCAGGGCGTGGTGGTCGCTGCCGCCCTCGACGTGCACGCCCTTCGGGATCGGGTAGCCGACGTGGTCGCTCTCGTCGTCGTACTCGAAGGTGACGCGGGCGCGAGGCGTCGAGCGCGACACCACGTCGAACGGGATTCCGATCGGCGAGCCCTCCCAGAGCCCGGAGCCGAAATCGGCGTGCAGCCCGGTGCCGGCGCCGATCGAGCCGATGATCGTGGCCGAATTCTGCGCCACCGGCAGCCGGTCGACGCGCTTGTTCCACGGGTTAGAGGCCGGGAAGACTGGGCAACGAGGGGCGCTCGGCACCCGCAGCGCCTGGGCTGCTCCGCCGAGGCAGGCGAGGCCGATCACGACGAGGACGGCGGCGGCGCGGCTCACGCGCTCAGTATCGGCCCTGCGGCGGGCGGCCTCGATCCCTAGGCCTTGGCGGCGCGCATCGAAGCCTTGTAGGCCCGCTTCTTCGCCTGGTATGCCTCGAGTGCCTCGATCGAGTCCACGTCGCCTAGGGTGGGGTGGCTCGGCGCGAGCTCCTGCGCGGCCTCGACGCCGAAGCGCTTCGCCAGCACCGCGCCGAGCGCCTTCACCTTCATCTCGCCGAAGCCGGGTAGGGCCGAGATCCTCTTGCGCAGATCGGCGCCGTCGGCTGCCTCGCTCCAGACGCGCTCGGCGTCGCCGTCGTAGTCCTCTACGACCACGGCGGCCAGGTCCTGCACGCGCCGCGCCATGTTCCCCGGGAAGCGGTGAATCGCCGGCTTCTCGCGAAACACCTCGTCCAGCCGCGCCGGGTCGGCGACCGCGATCTCCGCGGGCTCGAGTGTTCCTAGCCTCTGCTTCAGCTTGAGCGGACCGGCGAACGCCGTCTGCACCGGAACCTGCTGATCGAGGGCGAACCCGACCAGCAGCGCGAACGGCTCGCGCGCCAGCAGCTCGTCGGCCTCGTCGTTCCCCGTGAAGTGGAGCCGGTCGGGACGGGTCGCTGCCACACCGCGATCCTACCCCTCGAGCAGCTCCTCGAGCCCGCGCGCCGCGAGACCGGCGGTCGAGATCGCGGAAACGCCGAGCGCCGACTCGTGCCACGCGGCAAGGGGGAGGGAATCGACCGTGCGGTCGAGGTGGTCACGGTGCCCGGGGTCGAGCTCGCCATGCTCGATGTACGTCCGAAAAGCCTCCCGCGGATAGCCGGTCTTGTCGATCAGCGTCTCGATCAGCTCGGGCGTCGGCGGATACCCCTCCATCACCGCAACGAAGCCGAGAAAGGAAACGGGGTGGTAGTGGAGGATCCAGTAGTACTGGCTCCCCACCAGCGCCGCGACAGCGGGCGTGGGCATGCGCTCGGCGACGGTGGCACGATCGACCCCGATGACCTCGAGGTCGTCGAGGAGCGTCTCGTCGTGGTGCAGCTCCTCGTCGACGTGCTCTGCCAGGTAGCTCGAGAGTGGCGCCGCCAAGGGGTCGGTGTCCGCGAGCTCACGCGAACGGGTCAGCGCTGCCTCCGTGAGCGGCACGGTCGCTCGGATGATCGCGTGCTGCATGACCAGGTACTCGGGCCACAACTCGGGCAGGCGAGGATGGACGACGAGCGCCTCGTACGCCGTTGCCATCGGGCGGATGACAAGCTCGATCTTCCGCCTGAGGCGGACACTCGCCGTCTCAGCTCGCGCGGCGGCTGCTGTCAGTGAACCGCGGAGATCCGCAGATTTGGCTCGAGCTTCGCGTCCTCCATGCTCGTGCCGACGTCGTCCATCGCGTTCAGCTCGGCTTCCGAGCACTTGTTGAGCGCCGTGATGACGCTGCCAGGAAGCTGATCAGGGTTCACATCTCTCTTCTTCAGGTGCTTCTCAACATGCTCTTTGGGCTTGGGCTTTTCTCCGCCCTGGGGGTGGTCGGGCATCGCTCATCCCTCCTGTCGATGCGGCCGGAATGGACGCAGCCGAATATCCAGCCTGGGCCGCTGGCTGTCAAGACGCGGACGACGGAACGGCGAGCTCCTCCGCGACCGATCGGGCCCGTTCGAGCGCCGGGAGGTTGCCCTTTCGCTCGTACAGCCGGACAGCCTCTCCCAGCGCGACCAGCGCCTCCTCTCGCCGGCCTGCGAGGGCGAGAACCTCCGCGAGGTCGACGAGCGCATCCGCCTGCGTGTTCAGGAGATCTGTCCGTTCGCCCAGCCGAACTGCTTCCCGTGCCAGCTCCTCGGCTCGGTCGAGGTCTCCCTGCTGCGCCCTGATCCTTGCGCGAGAGGTCCGCCAGAGCATCTGGGAGAAGACGTCGTCCGAAGCGGCCGCCTCCTCGCTGGCACGGCTGAAGCGGGCGGCCTCCTCGTATTTGCCCTCCGCGCAGAGGCCCTGCGCCAGGAAGCCGGCGATGGTCGAGCTGAAGGCACGTTCGCCCATTTGGTCCAGGGTTGCGTAACTGCTTCGGAGCACCGTCACCGCGGCCTCAGGCGTTCCGGCGAGGCTCTCGATCAGGAACGCTTCCTGCGCTGCGTTGGCAGCCCAGACGTTGAGGCCGAGGTCGGCGAGGGAGTGGGTGCCGTCTGCGAGCAGTTCTCGCGCGAGCTCGAATTCGCCTCTCATCGCCTCGAGCACCGAACGCTCGACGCAGCACCACGCTTCGATCGTCGGATCGTCGTCGGAGAGCTCCTGAAACTCCTTCGAGCGGGCGATGCCCTCGACCGCGGGAAGCGGGCCGAAGATCGTGCTGAGCAACAGCCAGCCGATGCTTTCGGCCTTCTCCGCCGCATAGCCCCCGCGCTCGGCGTAGGAGAGCGCCTGCCTCCAGGCGCGCTCGGCCTCCGCCATCGCGCCGAGCACCCCTCCTTGAACGCGGCCGAGCAGGTTCCACGCCTGGGCCAGGCTGAAGTCGTCGCCGAGCTCCTCGCAGGCGCTCAGCGCGTCCTGCGCGTCCGCCAAAAGATCGTCGCTGCCTCCGCTCAGGGTGCGCAGCGTGCAGAGGCCGAGCAGCGCGCGCGCCGTTCGTCGTCCGCCGAGCTCGAGCGCGTCCTCGAGCGCCTTACGTCCCTCACCCACGAAGCCGCGCGTGGCCCAAAATCCCCACAGCGCGGTGGCCAGGCGCAACAGCAGCTCGCCGTCATGCGTCTCCCGGGCCTGGTCGATCGCCGCACGCAAATTTGCGTTCTCGTCGTCGAGGCGGGCGAGCAAGCTCGAGTGATCTCCCGTCCGGGACTCGACATCGAGCCGCTCCGCGACCCCGGCGAAGTACCCCGCATGGGCCTGGCGCGCCTCTTCGAGCTCGCCCGCCGTGTCGAGTAGCTCACACGCGTACTCGCGGATCGTCTCGAGCATCCAGAAGCGTGGCTCCCCGTCGGAGTCGGCCTTCTGGCGCAGCAGGCTTTTCTCGACCAGCGACTCGAGTCCGTCGAGAACGTCGATCCCGAGCTCGCCGTCCGGGTCGCAGAGCGCTTCAGCGGCTTCGGGGCGGCATCCGCCGACGAGCACCCCGAGACGCTGAAACAGGGTCTTCTCCTCGCTCAGCAGCAGCTCGTAGCTCCACTCGATCGTGCCGCGCAGGGTGCGCTGCCGCTCGTCCAGGTCCTGGGCGCCGCCGGTGAGGAGTTTGAGGCGCTCGTCTAGGCGGCGCCGGAGCGCGGGCGGGGGAAGGGCGCGCACGCGGGGTGCGGCGAGCTCGATCGCGAGCGGCAGGCCCTCGAGACGCAGACAGATCTCGGCGACGGCCTCCTGGTTTTCGTCGGTGACGGCAAACTCGGCCACCGCGGCATGCGCGCGCTCGGCGAAGAGCCGCACCGACTCGCCCAGCGCCAGCGGCCGGACCGCGTAGGTGCGCTCGCCGGAAAGGTGGAGCGGCGTCCTGCTCGTCGCGAGCACGTTCAGCCCCGACGCCGATCCGAGCAGCCCTGCGAGCACCGGCGCCGCCGCGACGACCTGCTCGAAGTTGTCCAGCACCAGGAGCATCCGCTTGTCGCGGAGGTACTCGGTCAGCGTCTCGACCACGGACTCGCCGGAGTGCTCGCGCAGCCCGAGCGTCTGCGCCATGGTCGGAACGACCAGCTCCCAGTCGCGGATCGACGCCAGGGAGACGAAGAAGACACCGTTGGCGAACTGCTCGACCACCAACGCGGCCACCTGGAGCGCGAGGCGAGTCTTGCCGGTCCCTCCGGTGCCCGTGAGCGTCAAGAGGCGGACGTCGTCGCGCGACACGAGCGCCTGCAGCTCCTCGAGGTCGTCGGCGCGCCCGATGAAGGCGTTTGGCTGGACGGGCAGATTCGTCGGCCGGTTGTCGAGCGTCTTCAGCGGCGGGAACTCGGCCGGCAGCCCCTCGACGTGCAGTTGATAGAGGTGTTGTGAGCCGGAAAGGTCCTTGAGCCGGTGCTCGCCGAGGTCGCGCACCTCGAAGCGCTCGTCGAGCAGCGTCCGCGTCGACTCCGAGAGGAGCACCTGCCCGCCGTGGCCGGCGGCCATCACGCGCGCCGCCTGATGCACGTCGAGGCCGATGTACCGGCCGTCGATCGATCGCGGCTCCCCCGTGTGCAGGCCGATTCGCACCAGAATTTCGTTCTCGTCGGGCCAGGGGTGCTGCGCGAGCGCCTGCTGGGCCTCGGCGGCGGCCAAGGCCGCTTCAGCGGCGGAGGCGAACGCGACAAAGAGCGCGTCACCCTCGCCGTCGACTACGAAGCCGTGGTGCTGTTCGCATGCCTCCCGCAGCAGACGGTGGTGCTCAGCGAGGAGGTCGGCGTAGGCGTCTCCGGTTCGCTGCAGCAGCCGAGTCGAGCCCTCGATGTCGCTGAACAGCAGCGTGACGGTGCCGCTGGGAGGTTCGGCCATGGCTCCAGTATCGCGCTCCCCGGGGCCAGTTCAAAAATGCTCGAGCCAGCGCTTCGCCTCCTCGACGGAGCGGAGCCGCACGAAGCGTGGGTCGTCGCCATAGCGCCTCGGCCACTCACGCTTGTGGCGGAAGTGCCCGCGCACCATCCACCAGAAGAGTGAGTCCCAGCCCCAGAGTGCGTTGCGCCAGGTCTCGCGGTTGCCGTTCCAGAGCTCGACGTCGTTGCGGATTCGGTGACCCGTCCGCTTCCAGATCCGTCGGAGCTTCAGCCACAGCGGCAGGTCGAGCCACACGATCGTGTCGGCCTCGGCGAGGACGGTTTCGCCGAGCTTCGACTCGTAGTTGCCGTCGATTACCCACCCGGCCGGCGTCATCGTCTCGCGCACGCGCCCGCGAAACTCCTCGTCGGTTGGCTCGCTCCAGTTCGGCCCGTGGTGGAGCGCGTCGAGCTCGACGTAGGGCAGCTCGAGCCGGCCCGCCAGCTCCCTCGCGAAGGTCGACTTTCCCGAGCCGGAAGTGCCCTTTACGTTGATCCGTCGGGCCATGTGAGCAGGGTACTCTGGCCCTGTGGATTCGCTCTCCGTCTTCAGCCCGGAGACGCGCGCCTGGTTCGAGCAGGCCTTCGCCGGGGCGACCCCTGCGCAGGAGCGCGGCTGGCCTGCGATCGCCCGCGGTGGGAACACGCTGATCCAGGCTCCGACCGGCTCGGGCAAGACGCTCGCGGCCTTCCTCTACGGGATCGACCGGCTCAACGCGAAGCCGGGCGATGGGCTGCGCCTGCTCTACGTCTCGCCGCTCAAGGCATTGAACTACGACATCGAGCGCAACCTGCGCGGGCCGCTCGCCGGCCTTCGCTCCGAGCTGCGCGTGGGCGTCCGCACCGGCGACACGCCGCAGAAGGAGCGCGCCGCGATGGTGCGCAAGCCGCCCGACATCCTGATCACCACTCCGGAATCGCTCTTCCTGCTGCTCACCTCACAGGCGCGCGAGACGCTTCGGTCGGTCGAGACGGTGATCGTGGACGAGGTGCACGCGGTCGCGGGCACGAAGCGCGGCGCGCACCTGGCGCTCTCGCTGGAGCGGCTCGACCGGCTGGTCGGCAAGCCCGTGCAGCGGATCGGCCTCTCGGCCACGCAGCGTCCGCTCGAGGAGATCGGCCGGTTCGTCTCGGGCGGCCGCGAGATCGAGCTCGTCGACGCCGGCCGCGCCAAGGAGCTCGACCTCGAGGTGGTCGTCCCGCTCGATGACATGCGCGAGCCCGAGGAGCAGCAGTCGATCTGGCCGTCGATCTACCCGGAGATCCTCGAGCTCGTCCGAGCGCACCGCTCGACGATCGTCTTCGTGAACAACCGGCGGCTGGCGGAGCGGCTGGCCCTGCGCCTGAACGAGCTGGCTGAGGATGAAATCGCGCGAGCTCACCATGGCTCGCTGGCCCGCGAGCAGCGCGTCGAGGTCGAAGAGCTGCTCAAGCTCGGGAAGATCCCGTGCCTCGTGGCGACCTCCTCGCTCGAGCTCGGGATCGACATGGGCGCCGTGGATCTCGTGATCCAGGTCGAGTCGCCGAAGTCGGTCGCCCGAGGGCTGCAGCGGATCGGCCGCGCCGGTCATGAGCTGGGCGCGGTCTCGAAGGGCCGCATCTTTCCGAAGTTCCGCGCCGACCTGCTCGAGTCGGCGGTGGTGGCGCGCCGTATGCGCGACGGCGCGATCGAGGAGACGAGGATCCCGCGCAACCCGCTCGACGTGCTGGCGCAGCAGATCGTGGCGATCTGCGCCGACGAGGAGATCGCGGTGGACGAGCTGCACTCGCTCGTCCGCGGGGCTTATCCGTTCGCCGACCTCTCGCGCGTTCAGCTCGAGAACGTGCTCGACATGCTCGACGGGCGTTATCCGTCCGACGAGTTCGCCGAGCTGCGGGCGCGTGTGATCTGGGATCGCACCGGAGGCGTCGTCCGGGGGCGCCAGGGTGCCCGGCGGCTCGCTGTCACCAACGCAGGCACCATCCCCGACCGCGGACTGTTCGGCGTCTACCTGGTCGAAGGCGGGGGCCGGGTCGGCGAGCTCGACGAGGAGATGGTCTACGAGGCTCGTGCGGGGCAAACGTTCCTGCTCGGCGCCTCGACCTGGCGCATCGAGGAGATCACGCGCGACCGGGTGCTCGTCTCGCCGGCGCCGGGGGTTCCGGGCGCCGTGCCGTTCTGGAAGGGCGAGGGCGTGGGCCGACCGTACGAGCTGGGCGAGGCGATTGGCGCCACCTCGCGCGAGCTGGTTGCGCTGACGGAGGAGAAGGCGCTGGCGAAGCTCAAGGGCGAGCATTCGCTCGACGACCGCGCCGCTCGGAACCTGATCGCGTTCCTCGCCGAGCAGCAGGCCGCGACGGGCGCAGTGCCTTCGGACCGGACGATCGTGGTCGAGCGCTTCCGCGACGAGATCGGTGACTGGCGGCTCTGCATCCTGACCCAGATCGGAAG
>Ga0307305_10000547_pt1 | contig 13783 bp, 10 predicted proteins | sample ER_DNA_186_FD_194512 | JGI IMG/M metagenome (GOLD analysis project Ga0307305, IMG submission 194512) | Bulk soil microbial communities from the East River watershed near Crested Butte, Colorado, United States - ER_DNA_186 | ecosystem: Environmental > Terrestrial > Soil > Floodplain | place... | reverse complement strand
GCGGGTGCGAGTCGCGGTCCTCAGCGGGGGCCGCTCGAGCGAGCACGAGATCTCGGTGGCCTCGGCGCGGTCGGTGCTGGAGTCGCTCGACCCGGAGCGCTACGAGGCGGTGACGGTGGAGATCGACCGCGAGGGGAAATGGCAGCTCGAGGCCGGCGGGTCGCGGGCGCTCGACCCGGGGCCTACAGGCGAGCTGGACGAGGGCGAAGGGCGGACGGCAGTCGAGACGCTCCCGGTGCCGACCGAAAACGTTCCCGCCACCCTCGCGAATGTCGACGTCGTGATCCCAGTCCTGCACGGACCGTTCGGCGAGGACGGAACCGTGCAGGGTTTGCTCGAGCTTGCCGACGTGCCATACGTCGGCGCCGGCGTGCTCGGCTCGGCGCTGGCGATGGACAAGGACAAGTTCAAGGCGGTGATGCGCGACTCCCAGATTCCCGTGACGCGGAACATCACCCTGCGCGTGGGCGACGAGCTCGCCAACCCGTACGGCTACCCTGTCTTCGTCAAGCCCGCACGGCTCGGCTCGTCCGTCGGGATCACGAAGGTGCGATCGGAGGAGGAGCTCGCGCCGGCGGTCGAGCTCGCCTTCCGCCACGACGAGAAGGTGCTGATTGAAGAGTTCGTCGCGGGAATCGAGGTCGAGTGCGGCGTCCTCGGCTCGAATTGCAGCCCGATCGCGTCGCTCCCGGGCGAGATCGTCTCTCACGGCTTCGATGCCCCCGACTGGTACGACTACTCGGCCAAGTACGACGAGGGCGGTATGGACCTGATCATCCCGCCGAGGATCTCGGGCGAACAGATCGAGCGCGTCCAGCGCCTCGCGGTCGACAGCTTCGTGGCAGCCGAATGCGACGGGATGGCGCGCGTGGATTTCTTCGTTGACGCAGACGGCGTCGTGCTCGTCAACGAGCTGAACACGATCCCCGGCTTCACCGCAACGAGCGTCTACGCCAAGCTGTTCGAAGCCTCGGGGATTCCCTATTCGGAGCTACTCGACCGTTTGGTCGAGCTCGCCCTTGAGCGCCACGAACGGCGCTCAAGGCTGCAGTTTTAGCGCGCCTTCACCTCGTCGATCCGAACCTGATCGTTGTCGCCGAGATTGGTGATCCAGACCAGGAAGTAGCGGCCGCCGCCGTTGAGACTGAAGGTCGCGGTCGTGCTAGCGATCGTCCGCGAGTTGGAGACCGCGTGAAACGGCCCCGTCGCCGAGTCTCCCGCCTTGACCTGGGCCGTGAAGCCGGGGGTGTCGGTGAGGATCGTCATGGTCTTGGGGGACACGGCACGGTTGGCGCCGACGACGAGCCCGACACCCTGCTTCGTGAAGCTCCTGTAGTGCTCGGTCATCCAGGGCGTCGCGTCGTTCCCGTCGATCGCGTCCTGTGCGGCTTCGTCATGCTCCTGCCCGTCGCCGAACGGGTCATAGGCTGCGGCGCTCTTGAACTGAACGGGGCCGGTTGGGCGCGGCGGCGCCGCGCCCGTTCCACTGTTGCCGTTGCCTTGAAGGAGGATCGCCCCCGAGAGGCCGCCCGCAACGGCGGCGAGGCCGACGCCGAGCAAAACGAGTGGCCAGATGCTCCAGCGCCTCGGCGCGCGTGCCCGACGCGACTTCGCGCGCGGTCGCTGCCGCGGCGGTACGACGATCGTGGCGCCTTCGTTGCCGTCGAGCTCCGCGTGGCACGCCTCGAGCTCGGCCGCGAAGTCGGCCATCGACTCGAACCGCTCGTCGTGATCCTTCGCCATCGCCTGCTGGATCGCCCAGTCGAGGCGCGGGGGCACGTCAGGCCGAACCTCGCGGACGCTGGGCACTGGGTCGTTCACGTGCCGCATCGCGACCGCGACGAAGTTGTCGCCGTCGAACGGAACCTCGCCGGCAAGCAGCTCGTAGAGCACGCAACCGAGCGAGTAGACGTCGGTCTGCTCGTCGACCGGCTGGCCGCGGGCCTGCTCCGGCGCGATGTAGTTGCTCGTCCCCATGATCGTGCCGGTGATCGTCATCCCGTCGACGTCGACCGCGTGAGCGATTCCGAAGTCGGTCACCTTCGCGCGGCCGTCCGCGTCAAGCAGCACGTTCTGCGGCTTGACGTCCCGGTGGACGAGCCCGCTCTCGTGCGCAAACGAAAGTCCGCGAGCCACTTGTAGGGCGAGCTCGATCGCCTCGCGAGGGCTCAGCGGGCCTTCCTGAGTCATCAGCTCCTTCAGGTTCATCCCGTTGACGTACTCGAAGACGATGAACTGCCGCCCGTCCTGCTCGCCGCGGTCGATCACCGTGACGATGTTCGGGTGCGCCAGCTGCGCGACGGCGCGTGCTTCCCGGCGAAACCGCTCGACGTAGTCGTCATCCCGGGTGAACTGCTCATGGAGGATCTTCAACGCGACCGTCCGCTCGAGCAGGCGGTCGTGCGCGCGGTAGACGCTCGACATGCCACCTGAGCCGACAAGCTCCTCGAGCTCGTAGCGGCCCGCAATCAGTTCCCCGACCACGCGATGAAGGATGCCCGGACCCGCTACCTAAAGGTTCAGACGCCGCCAGGTACGGCCGCCATCGCGGGTGATGTACGGCCTGCCTCGAAAATCGGACGCCGCAGCCACGCGCGCGCTCAGCGCAACCGGCGCGAAGAGCCTGCGGGCCAGCTGGTGGCTGGACCACCGACGACCACCGTCTCGAGTGACGTAAACAGCCGGCTTCGCGCCCGCCGTCAGCAGCCAGGCCGTCGAGGCGGAGACCGCACTGAGAACGAACTGGGGAAAGGCTCCCGGCGACGAGCCCGGCAGCGTGCTGAGCAGATACCAGTGGCGACCTCCGTCCCGCGTCCGGTAGAAGCCGATCACCGGCTTGTCGCCTCCATACTGGCCGGCAAGCTCGCCATCCCGGCCGAAGAAGCGAGGGGCGGTGAGCAGGACCAGCCGCCCGCTGTAGCCGTGCGGAGCAGGAAGTGGTTGAATCTGCCAGCTCCTGCCACCGTCGACCGTCCGCAAAAGGCGCTGGCCGGCGAGCCAGCCGTCTCTCGGACTGACAAACGCAACCTTCCCCCCGTACGTCGCGAGCTTGGAAACGATCCGCCACGATCGACCGCCGTCGGTCGTGCGGAAGACGCGCGAGTTCGGGCCCGTCGGCTCGTTTTGGAGCACCCACGCCCGACTGTCGCTGTCAACGTCGAGCGAGAAGTTCGCTCCCCCGACGCACGAGTGGGCGTGAAACGCGTAAGCCCGCCAGTGTCGTCCGCCGTCGAAGCTCCGATACACCGAACCTCGACCAATCGCACAGTCACTCGCGATCAGCCAACCCTCACGCGCCCCCTGGAAGGCCACGGCGTCGATCGCCCGGAAAGTGCCCGGCCTGACGGCGCCGCGTGGCGTCACCTGGCGCCAGGCTCGGCCGTCTTCGGTGACATAGACCTTGCTTCCGGTCCACAGAACATACGCTCGTCCAGGAACAGCGCCCGCGGCCGTGACGAGGATCAGGAATGCGGCCGCTGCGCAGGCAACGCGCGCGAGCGCCTTCATGGTGCAACTGTACTGAGCTAACCCAGCACTGAGTCCAGCGCGTCTTCCCAAACGCTGAGAGCCTCGTCGAGCTCGGCATCCGAGAGGACGAGTGGCGCCAGTACGCGGATGCAGTTCGAATAGATGCCGGACTTGAGCAGCAGGAGGCCACGTTCCGCTGCCGCTTCGACGATCGCGGTTGCCGTCTCGGCGTCCGGCTCCTTGTTCGCCGGCTCCTTCACCAGCTCGATCGCCAGCATCGCGCCGAGGCCGCGGACATCGCCGATTTGCGGCCAGCGCCCCTGCCACGATTCCATCCGGGCCCGAATCGTCTCACCGAGCTGAGCGGCGCGCTCGCAGACGCCCTCGTCCTCGATCACGTCGAGCACGGCAAGCGCCGCCGCCTGCGCGACAGGATTGCCGACATAGGTGCCGCCGATCGCCGAGTCGCCGGGAGCGTCCATGATCTCGGCCTTGCCGATCACGCCCGACAGCGGCAACCCGGCGGCGATCGACTTGGCGACCGTGATCAGATCGGGCTCGATTCCGTAGTGCTCGATCGCGAAGAGCTTGCCGGTGCGCCCGAAGCCCGTCTGGACCTCGTCGACGACCATGACGATCCCGTGCTCGTCGCAGAGCCGGCGGACACCGTCGACGAACGCCTGCGGCGCGACGACGAAGCCGCCCTCCCCCTGGACGGGCTCGATCACGATCGCCGCGACCGTCTCGGCGGCGACCTGCGTGATCAGCGCGCGCTCGAGGGCCGCGAGCGCCTCGTCGGCGCTCGGCCCGCGGTAATCGTTCGGGAACGGCACCCGGTAGACCTCGGGCGCGAACGGCCCCAGCCCAGCCTTGTACGGATGGGTCTTCGAGGTCAGCGAAAGCGACAGCAGCGTGCGGCCGTGGAACCCGCCCTCGAACCCGATCACCGCCGGGCGACCGGTGTAGGCCCGCGCGAACTTGATCGCATTCTCGACCGCTTCAGTACCGGCGTTGAAGAACGCCGCCTTGGCCGGCGTGCGGAACGGAGAGGCGGCGATCAGCCGCTCCGCGAGCGTGACGTAGACCTCGTAGGGGACGATCGTGAAGTCGGTGTGGGAGAACTTGGCGAGCTGCTCCTGCGCGGCCTCGACCACGCGCGGGTGTGAATGGCCGACGTTGAGGCAGCCGACGCCGCCGGTGAAGTCGATGAAGGTATTGCCGTCGACGTCGGTCAGCGTCGCGCCGCGGCCTTCCTCGATCACAACGGGGAGAAAGACGGACAGCGGGTCGGCAACCACGCGCTCTTTGCGAGCCAGAATCTCGCGGGACCTAGGCCCCGGAATCGCCGTCCTCAGCTCGATCGTTCGCGTCATCGCCATGCCTCCGAAGATACATGAGCGACCGGCGGATTGAATAGGTGTATAGGACCGATTCAGCCCGGGAATATGGCCCTTGCGCGCGGTCGTTCGGAATCTCTATGGTGCCCGGCTTATGACCGCTCTGGCCCGTCTCGTGCTCCGCCACAAGCGCGCAATCGTGTTCCTCTGGCTCGCGCTGACGCTGATCGGCGCCTACTCGGCGAACGCGGTCTCGAAGCGCTGGCTCGAGCAGTTCTCGATCCCTGGCTACTCGGCCTACGAGGCCAACCAGCGCGCACTGAAGACCTTCGGAACCGGCGAGAATGCTCCGCTCGTCGCCGTCTTCCACAGCGACGGCGACGTCACCAAGGTCACCGGGATCAAGCAAGCGATCGCGGCCGCGGAGAGGCAGAACCCAGGTTCGCGTGTCAGCTCCTACTTCTCGACCGGCAGCGACGCGTACGTCTCGCACGACCGCCACACGACCTTCGCTGAGCTCTACCCGCCCGGCAACCAGGGGTTCAACGGCAACGTCAAAATCGGCGAGGCGCGGACCGCCTTGAAGCAGGCGACGCCGCCCGGGGTGACCTCCTACCTGACCGGGCGCGACGCCCTCCAGGAGGCCTCGAGCGGAGGCGACAGCAACGGCCCGAGCGTGTTTCTCGAGGCCCTGATCGGCGGCCTCGGCGCGATCGTGATCCTCCTGTTCGTGTTCGGGACCGTGCCCGCCGTGCTGATTCCGATCGGGATCGCCATCAGCTCGATCCTCAACACCTTCACGCTGGTCTATCTGCTGACCTACGTCACGTCGGTCTCGCTGATCGTGCAGTTCCTTGTCGCGTTGGTGGGCCTGGGTGTCGCGATCGACTACTCGCTGCTGATGATCTTCCGCTTCCGCGAGGAGCTCGCGAACGGAGAGGACACCGACACGGCGATCATCGAAACGATGCGCCACGCCGGTCGCTCGGTGATCGTCTCGGGCTCCACGGTGGCGATCGGTCTGCTCTCGATGGTGATCCTGCCGATTCCCGTGATCAGGTCGATCGGAATCGGGGGCATGCTAATCCCCGCGGTCTCGGTGCTGAGCTCGATCACGCTGCTGCCGGCGATGCTGGCGATACTTGGACCCAAGATCAACCGGCTGCGGGTGATGCCGAAGCGGATCGTCGAGCGGCAGGATCCGACGCACGGGTTCTGGCACCGGTGGGCGCAGATCGTCGTCAGGCGACCGATTCCGGTGGCCCTGCTGGGGATCGCGATCGTCGCGGTCCTGCTCGTGCCGGGCCTCCAGATCAATCCGGCCGAGGCGCAGCTCAAGGACTATCCAGGAAGCGGCAACGCGATCCAGGGGCGCGACGCCCTTGCCCGGGCCGACATTTCACCGGGAGTGATGAAGCCTTACGTCGCGCTGGTCGAGAACGGCGGCCCTAACGCAACGCGTGAAGTCGTCTCGGCGCTCAAAGGGACGCCCGGAGTCGCGGCCGCTGTGGCGCCATCGCAGTGGCGGCGCGGCGGCGACGCTCTCGTCGAGGCGTTCCCGACCTCGGACTCAGCTTCGAGCGCGTCTTCCAAGACTATCTCGAGGATCCAGGATGACGTCCTCCCCTCGACCGGCGTGAAGGCCACGCTCGGCGGCGTCTCTCCCGAGGACCGCGACTTCGTCCACGCCGTCTACGGCAAGTTCCCGTACGTGCTCGCGTTCGTGATCCTGCTGACCTTCATCCTGCTGATGCGCGCTTTCCGCTCCGTCCTGCTGCCGCTGAAGGCGGTGGTGCTCAACCTCATCTCCCTGGGCGCTGCCTACGGGATCATCGTCTTCATCTTCCAGTGGGGCCACGGCTCGGACGCGATCTGGGGTGTGCCGGCGACCGACGCCATCATCTCGTGGATCCCGTTGATGATCTTCGCCTTCCTCTACGGCCTCTCGATGGACTACGAGGTCTTCGTGATCACGCGCATGCGAGAGGAATACGACGAGACCCACGACACCGCAAAAGCGGTCGAGCTCGGCCTCGCCCGCACCGGGAAGCTCGTGACCAGCGCAGCCCTGGTGCTGATGTTCGCGTTCTTCGTGCTCTCGAGCAGCCCGGGCCTCGACATCAAGCAGTTCGGGATCGGGCTCGCGGCCGGGATCATCTTCGACGCGGTCGTGATCAGGACCTTGCTCGTGCCCTCGCTCGTCCGGCTCTTCGGCCGCTGGAACTGGTGGCTACCGCAACCGGTCGCGCGGATCCTGCGCGTACCGGCGGCGCCGCTGCGCCCGGCGGGCGCAGGCGCGGCAGCCGGCGGCCGCTGACGACATTCCCACCGCCTGTAGGGACAGGCACCGCAGGTGCCTGTCCCTGAGACCGCTCCGTAGAATCGGCACGATGGTTCTCTCCGACCGCACGATTGCTCGGCTGCTCGACGACCAGCGGATCGTCATCGAGCCCTACGACGAGTCGCTGTTGCAGCCTTCGAGCGTCGACGTCCGCGTCGACCGCTTCTTTCGCGTCTTTCACAATGCCCGCTACGCGTACATCGACGTCAAGGAGCCGCAGGAGGATCTGACCGAGCTAGTCGAGATCGACGACGAGCGCCCCTTCATCCTCCACCCCGGCGAGTTCGTGCTCGGCTCGACGCTCGAGCGAATCGTGCTGCCCGACGACCTGGTCGCAAGGTTAGAAGGCAAAAGTTCACTGGGCCGCCTCGGCCTGCTGATCCACTCGACTGCGGGCTTCATCGACCCCGGCTGGGACGGCCACGTCACGCTCGAGCTCTCGAACGTCGCCAACCTCCCGATCACGATCTACCACGGGATGAAGATCGGCCAGATCTCCTTCATGCAGCTCTCCGAGTCCGCCGAAAACCCGTATGGCAGCGGCGACCTCGGCTCGAAGTACCAGGGCCAGATGGGCCCGACGCCGAGCCGCTACTGGCAGAACTTCGAGCGTGAGCCGACCAAGTGAAGGTTCTGATCACCGGCGGGACGGGCTTCATCGGCCCGCACGTGGTACGGGCGGTCGCCGACCAAGGACACGACCTGAAGCTGCTCGTCCGGGACTCGACCCGGTCACGCGATCTACCGGGCCAGCCTGTCGTCGGCGAGATGACGAACACGGTCAGCCTCCAACACGCGGTCGAAGGCGTCGATGCGGTCGTCCACCTCGTCGCGATCCGCCAGGGCCGAGAGGAGCAGTTCAAGCGGGTGATGGAGCAGGGAACCCGCGACCTTGTCGCGGCCGCAAAGGACGCCGGCGTCAAGCGCTTCGTCCTGATGAGCGCCCTCGGCACGAGCGAAGACTCGAAGGACCTCGTCCCCTACTACCACGGCAAGTGGGAGATGGAGCAGGCGGTCAAGAACTCCGGGCTCGAGCACGTGATCTTCCGGCCGAGCTTTGTCTTCGGGCGAGACGGCGGCATCCTGCCGACCTTCCGCAAGCTCGCGAAGCTGACCCCGGTGACGCCGATCATCGGCTCGGGCGAGCAGAAGATCCAGCCGATCTGGGTCGATGACGTGGCCGCGTATTTCGCCGCCGCCCTCGACAAACCCGAAACCAACCGAACCTTCGAGCTCGGCGGCCCCAACATCGTCAGCTGGAACGAGTTCTGGCAGCAGCTCAGGACGGCGCTCGGAATCCGGCGCCGCCCGAGCCTCCACGTTCCGATTGGCGTGATGCGCGTCAACGCGCTCGTCACCGAGCGCCTGCCCGGGAACATCCCGCTCACACGCGACCTGCTGAAGATGCTCGAACACGGCGACAACGTCGTCTCCAACGACGACGCCGTCCAGACGTTCCAGCTTCCGCTGTTGTCGCTCGATGAACAGTTGCGCCGAGGCGCCTAAGCCGAGAAACTCGAAGGCGTGACCGAGCGCCTGGCCCGTGCCTGCAGCCGCCATCCCTGGCGAACGATTGGGGCTTGGATCGCCGTAGTCGTGCTCGCCTTCGCGGCGATCGCGGTTCTGCTTCCCGGCAACCTGACCTCGAACGGCAGCGCGGCCGGCAACCCCGAGTTCCGGCGGGCTGAGCGTCTCGAAGCGAGCTCGTTCCCCTTCGATCCATCGCGCAACTTCGACAACGTCGTCGTTATCCGCTCGAGGCGCTACAGGGTGACGGACCCACAGTTCCGCGCCTTCGTCACGGCGCTCGCCAGGGAAGGCCGCGCAACCGGCAAGGTCTTCGACGCGCGATTGTTCTACACGACCGGCGACCGCACGCTCGTCTCAGCCAACCGGCATGCGACGCTGATCACGTTCAACGTCGCCGACACACCCGACATCAAAGAGATCAACCGGATCGTCGAGCGGGCAGACGCCCGCCCCGGCTTCGATGTCGGCATCACCGGCAACGACGTCCGCGACCAGGATTTCACGGACCTCTCGCAACACGACCTCGAAAACGGAGAACTTAAGTTCGGCCTGCCGGCCGCACTGCTGATCCTCCTGCTCGTCTTCGGCTCGGTGGTTGCGGGCTTCGTCCCGATAGCGCTCGCTCTTATCGCCATCGTCGTCGGGCTCGGGCTGGTGGCGGTCGTCGCGTCGATCTGGGAGCTCTCGATCTTCGTCATCAACATGCTCACCGGCATGGGACTCGCGCTCGGCATCGACTACTCGCTGTTCGTGGTCTCCCGCTACCGCGAGGAGCGCGGCTACGACCGCGAGCCGCTAGCCGCGATCGAAGCCTCCGGCGCGACGGCGAGCGGGGCCGTCCTCTTCAGCGGTACTGCTTTCGTGATCGCGATGCTCGGGATGCTGATCGTGCCGAACACGGTCATGCGGAGCCTGGCCACGGGCGCGATCCTCGTCGGAGTCACCTCCGTCGCCGCGGCCCTGACGCTGCTGCCGGCGTTGCTGGGCCTCTTGCGCGACCGGGTCAACGCGCTCAGGATCCCGTTCATCGGGAGCGCCGCGGCGCAGCACGCGAACCCGGAAAGCCGGTTCTGGAGCGGCATCGTTCACGGAGTTCTGCGTCGGCCCGCCCTCAGCCTGTTCCTCGCGTGCTCGCTGCTGCTCGCGTTGGCGATTCCGGTGTTCTCGCTCAAGATCGGCGCTAACGGCATCAGCACGCTTCCCGACCGCTTCGTCTCCAAGCGCGGCTTTCTGCTGCTCCAGCAGAGCTTTCCCGGGGCTACCACCGACCCGGTTCGCATCGTGGTCGCCGACCATGCGTCCGATCCGAGAGTGCGAGCTGCGTTACGACGAGTACGAACGGAGATGGCGACGAACCCAGAGTTCGGCACCGGTCTGATCCGCTACTCGACAAACGGAAGCGTCGCCGCGCTCGACGTTCCGATCCACGGCGACGACGCGGGGACACGGGCGGTCGCAGGTGTCCGCGAGCTACGGTCGACGACGATTCCGCAAACGTTTTCCGGTACAGACGCCACCGTCCTGGTCGGCGGGCGGACGGCAGAGAACATCGACTACTTCGACTCGGTCAGCAACCCGACGCCGTACGTCTTCGCGCTGGTCTTAGGGCTGACGCTCGTCCTGCTCACGCTCGCCTTCCGGTCGATCGTGATCGCCCTGACCGCGATCGCGCTCAACCTGCTCTCGGTCGGCGCAGCTTACGGCCTGCTCGTCCTTGTCTTCCTCAAAGGGATCGGCAACGGGATCTTTGGCTTCCAGCACGTCGCCGTGATCGAGGCCTGGGTGCCGCTGTTCCTGTTTGCGGTTCTGTTCGGGCTCTCGATGGACTACCAGGTCTTCCTGCTCAGCCGAATCAAGGAGCGCTACGACCTGGGCCACGACACGCGTGCGGCAGTCGCGTGGGGCGTCGGTTCGACCGCACGCATCATCACCGGCGCCGCGCTGATCATCGTCGCAGTCTTCACCGGCTTCGCCAGGGGCGACCTCGTCCAGTTCCAGCAGATGGGCTTTGGCGTCGCCGTGGCGCTGCTGATCGACGCGACGATCATCCGCTCGGTGATCCTCCCGGCCGCGATGGCTCTGCTCGGCCGTTGGAACTGGTACCTGCCGACCTGGCTGGGCTGGCTGCCGCGAATCCAGATCGAGCGCGCGCCCGCGTAGCGCTTCGCGCTCGCTTCACGGGGGAAACCCGGTTTCCCCCGTGGGCCCCCTCGTTGGGTTGACGCGCGTCCCGCGCAAATACAGCTCCGGCGGGCAAAGCCCGCCTCCGCCAAGGGAGAAGACGCTGGCCCACGCCAGAGCGCCTGACACGAAGGAGCCTGAAAAAGAGTAGGGGCCGCTCAAAAGGAGCGGCCCCTAATCCGGCTACCAGCGTTGAAGTAGTAGAGGCGCTTCCTGCCGTTATTGCAACGGCGGCGCGAAGCGCGAGTCCCCTACGCTGGCTAGGCGATTCCCCGTAGGTCCGGGGGACACGCCTCTACCCGCTGGTACCTCCACTGCCCGTACTTGAAGATTTCACTACCGGACCACCTCCTTTCCGCGGTAGGCGAAAAGTAGCAGGCCGCAAGGCTGTCGTTCTCGCTCAGCGGAGCACAACCGACAGCTCGAGCCCGCGGTCCAGTGGCACGGTCGTGCTGAGCAGGGTCGGATCGGCCTGTCGCGCCTCCGTGTAGGCCCGCAACGTGTCCGCGTGGAGCGTCACATCGTCGGCGACCACGAGCGCGCCGGGCTCGAGCTTCTCGCGGGCGAGGCCGAAGAGCTCCTCGTACTGCTTGTTCGCCGCGTCGAGGAAGACCACGTCGAAGACGTCGTCGATCATCGCCAGCGTGTCGCGCGCGTCACCCTCCATCAGCTCGGCGGTCTCCTCGAGCCCTGCGTCGGCGATGTTGCGGCGCCAGTCGGCGATGCATTCGTGGTCGCGTTCCAGCGAAAGCACGCGGCCACCGAAGAGGCGAACCGCCGCCGCGAGCCAAATGGTCGAGTAGCCGTGGCCGCCGCCGATCTCGAGCACCTCGCAGTCCGCCTGCGGCGCGCAGACCGAGAAGAGAAAGCGTCCTGTTGTCGGCTCGACCGGAACTCCGGGCGGGCGCGGCTCCTCGGCTTCGATCCTTGCGAGCACTGCACGGACGCGATCGTCGAGCATCTTCAAGTGACCTGGACCTTGATGATCCCGTCCTCGACGTGAACCGGAAAGGTCTCAACCGGAAAGACGGCCGGGAGGGTCAGCGGCCTGCCTGAGCGGATGTCGATGTGGGCGCCGTGGCGGGGGCAGACGGCGTAGCCCTCTTCGGGATCGAAATCCCCTTCGCAGAGCGGCCCGTCATCGTGCGAGCAGCGATCCTCGATCGCGTAGAACTCTCCGTCCAGGTTGTAGACGCCGACCGCGATCGACCCCGCGACGACGATCTTGACCGAACCCGGCGGCAGCTCCTCGACCGGGCCGACGTCCAGTTCCGCCACGCTACTTCAGCTCGAGCTCATCAAGCCCGGCCCACTCCTTCGGCAGCGGAGTGCCCTTGGCGCGATGCAGCGCAATCTTCAACACTCCGAGCCCGAGCAAGGCGCACTTGAGCCGGATCGGCGTCAGCGGGATGCCGATCTCCTCGAGCAGCTCGTCCTTGGGCATCTGCGCGAGGTCCGTTGCCTTGCGGCCCTTCGCCATGTCGACGAGCATCGAGGTCGCGGCCTGACTGATCGCGCAGCCGCGCCCCGAGAACTTCACGTCCTCGATCGTCTCGCCGTCGTCGGCGAACGAGACGTAGATCGAGACTTCGTCGCCGCAAAGTGGGTTGAACCCCTCGGCCTCGGCGTCGGCGTCCTCGATCACCCCGTGCCCGCGGGGGTTCTTGTAGTGATCGAGGATCACCTCTCTGTACATCTGGTCGCTCATCGGCTCTAAGAGAGGATCTTACGGACCTTGTGCAGTCCGGCGATGAGCCGGTCGATCTCCTCCGTGACCGTGTAGAGATAGAAGCTGGCCCGGTTCGTTGCGGCCACGCCCAGCTTGGCCATCAGCGGCTGGCAGCAGTGGTGGCCGGCGCGGATAGCCACGCCTTCGCCGTCCAGGATCTGGGCCACGTCGTGCGGGTGGATGCCGTCGACGTTGAAGGAGATGATCCCGGCTCGGCGGTCGGCGGGCGGCCCGTACGTCTTCACCCAGGGCAGCTCGGCCAGGCGCTCGAGCCCGTAGGCCGCCAACTCGTGCTCGTGCTGCTCGATCGCGTCGAGGCCGATCTCCGTGATGTAGTCGACCGCGGCGCCGAAGCCGACGGCCTCGGCGATCGCCTGCGTCCCGGCCTCGAACTTCGCCGGCACCTCGCCCCAGCTCGTGTCCTCGACGGTGACGCGGCTGATCATGTGGCCGCCGAGATTGAACGGCTCCATCGCCTCCAGCAGCTCCATCCGGCCCCAGAGCGCGCCGATCCCGCTCGGCCCGCAGAGCTTGTGCGCAGTGACGGCGACGAAGTCGGCTCCGAGCGCCTGGACGTCGACGACCCGGTGCGGGGCTCCCTGGGCCGCGTCGCAGACCATGATCGCGCCGCGCTCGTGCGCCCAGGCGGCGAGCTTCTCGACCGGATTCACGCTGCCGAGCGAGTTCGAGACCATGCCCGCGGCGACAACCTTCACCCGGCCCGCACCCGCAACCTCGTCGAGAGCGTAGAGCCTCAGCTCGCCTTCGTCGTCGAGCGGGAGCATCCGAAAGTCGGCGCCGGTCCTATGTGCGATGTACTGCCAGGGCACGAAATTGGAGTGGTGCTCGAGCTCGGTCACGAGCACGACGTCGCCGGGTCCAAGGTTGTTCAGCCCCCACGCGTAGGCGACGACGTTGATCGCTTCGGTCGCGTTCCTGGTGAAGACGACCTCGCGAGGCGAGGGCGCGTTCAGGAAGCGCCCGACCGTCTCGCGCGCACCCTCGTAGCCGGCCGTCGCGCGTTCTGCGAGCTCGTAGACCCCGCGGTGAACGTTCGCGTAGGAGGTCTCGTAGAAGTGCTGCATCGCGTCGAGCACCTGGCGCGGCTTCTGCGAGCTCGCCGCGGAGTCGAGAAACGACAGCGGCTTACCGTGAATCAGCTCGTTGAAGATCGGGAAGTCGGCGCGTTGCTTCCGC
>Ga0307305_10000546_pt1 | contig 13793 bp, 17 predicted proteins | sample ER_DNA_186_FD_194512 | JGI IMG/M metagenome (GOLD analysis project Ga0307305, IMG submission 194512) | Bulk soil microbial communities from the East River watershed near Crested Butte, Colorado, United States - ER_DNA_186 | ecosystem: Environmental > Terrestrial > Soil > Floodplain | place... | reverse complement strand
AAGAAGAAGACCAGGGTCCAGATCATCAGACCCGGGACGATCTTAGTGAGCGGGCTGCTGGCGGCGAGCAGCATCAGCCGGAGACGAGCACGAAGCCGAGGAAGCCTCCGACGAGGCCGTAGAAGACGACCGCCTCGGTGAGCGCGAAGCCGAGCCACATGATCCCCTGCAGCTCGCCGCGCAGCTCGGGCTGGCGGGCGACCGACTGGATCATGGAGGCGAAGACGGTGCCGATGCCGATGCCCGCTCCGAGCGAGCCGAGCCCCATGCCGAGGCCGAAGCCGAGCGCCTTGGCTGCCTTGACGACGTCTCCGGAAGTTGCGGCGAGGATGGTTGCGAGCACGAATCTCCTCCTTAGTGAGCAGGCTCGATCGCCGAGCCGATGTAGATGGCGGTCAGGGCGGCGAAGATGAACGCCTGGATGGTGACGACGATCACCACTTCGAAGAGGTAGAAGGCGATCCCGATCACGAACGAGATCGGGACGACGATGTAGAAGGTGATCCCGCCGAGGATGAAGATCAGGCCGATCGAGACGAGGATCAGCATGTGGCCGGCGAGCATGTTGGCGTAGAGACGGACGCTGAGGCTGACGATCCGGAAGACGTGGGAGATCAGCTCGAGGACGGCCATCGGGGCGATCATCGCCTTCGGCACGCCCGCGGGAATGAAGCTCTTGAGGTAGCCGCCGCCGTTCCAGCGGAAGCCCTCGACGTGCGTGAAGACCACGCTGAAGAGCGCGAGCACCAGCGTCACCGAGAGCTGGGAGGTAACGGCGTAGATCCCCCACGTCGGCACGCCGTGCCACTTCTCGCCGGTCAGCGGCAGGGGCACGAAGCCGACGGTGTTGAGCGTCCAGATGAACAGGAAGAGCGTCGCGACGTACGGGAACCAGCGGCCGATCGCCTTCGACGGGAGGCCCTGCTCGGCGATCTGGGTCTGCGCGATCTCGTAGACCGCCTCGCCGACGGTCTGCCGCTTGCTCGGCAGCAGCGCGAGGCGGCTGCGCATCAGGAAGATCCCGAAGAAGATCGTGAGGGCCGAGCCGATCGCGAGGTAGACGACGGCCTTGTTGATCGAGAGGTCGAGCGGGCCGAGGTGGATCGCGACCCACTGCTTGAGCTCGAACTCGTCTGCCGGGTTGAACGTGGCCGCGAGCAGCGTGCTCATCCCCGTGGCTCCCCGCTGAAGTACTCGAGCAGCGAAACGGCGAGCGAGAGGCTGTACGCAAGCGCATAGACGATCACCGCCGAGACGCCGAGGTCCTTGTCGGCGACGGTGACGGCGAGCAGGGCGATCATCACGCCGATGCCTCGGAAGGCCATCGCGATCGCGACGAGGCCCGAAATCCGGAGGTGGTCGGCGCCCGTGGGCAGGCGCGAAAGCCAGAAACCGAGGGCTTCGCCGGCCGCCCAGAGCGCGGCGGCGAGGGCCCAGCCGCCGATCGGGAAGCCGCCGACGAGGAAGACCGGCAGTGCCAGGACGACGACGCCCGCGCCGGCGAGCGTGGGAATGCGGCGGTTCGGCATGGGCCGCGGGGTCGAGAAAACGCCTGCCATCACGTGAAGAATCTCCGATAGCGCCGATACACGGCGAAGACACCGGCGGGAATGCCGACGACGGCGCCCGCGAGCGCGCCTAGACCGAGCGAACCCGCGGCCCAGCCGACCAGCGCGCCGATGCCGACGCCCGCGGCGGTCACTCCCCCGAGCAACGCGCCGGCTCCGGCCGGCTCGAACGACGCGCGGGGACTGGGCTCCATCGGGGCGAGCATACCAAACGAGAGGCCGAGCTTGTAACACGCGAAAGCGGCTCTGTTGAGCGATTTTCGCCGGACTTTGTACTATCGGTTTGGTGCGGGTGGTCCTCGTCCACGGCAGCGTCGGCAACGGCCCCGCGACCTGGAGCGCGGTGCAGCCGCTCGCGGAGCGCTGGGAGCTCGTCGTCCCGAACCGGGGCGGCTACCCGCCGAATCCGCCGTTGGAAAGGATCGACTTCGAGCGGCAGGCCGACGAGCTGGCGCCGCTGTTGGAGGGCGAGGCTCATCTCGTCGGGCACTCCTACGGCGGCGTGATCGCGCTGCTGATCGCGGCTCGCCACCCGGGCTCGGTCCGCTCGCTGACGGTGAACGAGCCGCCCGCATTCGGCGTTGCCCGCGGCAATCCGGAAGTCGACCGACTCGTCGCAGAGCTCGACGCGTTCCTCTCGGCCGCCCCGGACGACCCGGTGGAGTTCCTGCGTGGGTTTCTCGAGCGCGTCGGCAGCGACACGCGGCTGCCCGAGCCGCTCCCGCCCGAGCTCGAGCAGGGAGCGCATGCTCTGCGCGCCGAACGACCGCCGTGGGAGGCGGAGATCCCGCTCGACGAGCTGGCGGCGGCGCCGTTTCCGAAGCTCGTCGTCTCGGGCGCGCACAACCCGGCCTTCGACGCCGTCTGCGACGTCCTGGAGGAACGGCTCCGCGCCGAGCGCGCCGTGCTCCCGGGCGCCGGCCACATTCTCCCCCGCGCTCCTGGCTACTCCGAGCGGCTCGAGGCGTTTCTCGGTGTAGCCGAAGCCGCACGTGGGAAGTAAGAGACCGTGGTGGGCAAGGCGTTCATCGTCGCCGCCTTCGTGCTCCTGGTCGCGGGCTCCGCCGGCGCAGCCGGGCCCCCTACGTTCGCCTGCACCGACATCGGCCCGAAGCCGTTGCCGGCCACGATCCTCGGGACGCAGGGGAACGACACGATCACGGGAACGCCGGGACGCGACGTGATCGCCGGGCTCGGCGGCGACGATGTGATCGACGGCGGCGGCGGCAACGACCTCGTCTGCGGCGGGGACGGCAACGACCGGCTCTCCGGAGGCGCGGGCGAGGACGTGCTCAGCGGCGATGCGGGCGACGACGTACTGGACGGCGGCAGCCAGCCGGCGAACGGCACCGACTTCGCGGGTTACGACGGGTCGCCGGCCGCGGTCACCGCAAGCCTCGCGACCGGCACCGCAACGGGCTGGGGCTCGGACCAGCTCCGCGGGATCGAGGGGATCTCGGGGTCGCCCTTCGGTGACTCGCTGACCGGCAACGGCGGCGACAATGTCCTGCTCGGCCAGCGCGGCAACGACCGGCTCAGCGCCCTCGGCGGCTCCGATCTCGTCAGCGGCACCGAGGGAAACGACGCGATGAACGGCGGCTCCGGCGCCGACCTCGCGTTCTACGAGAACGCTCCGCACGCGGTACGGGTCGACCTGGCGCGAGACGTCGCGACCGGCTGGGGACGCGACCGGCTGCGCTCGTTCGAGGATGTCGTCGGCTCGCGGCGGGCCGACCGCATCTTCGGTAGTCGCGGCGCGAACTACCTGTGGGGCCTCGGCGGCGCCGACCTGATCGACGGCCGCGGGGGGCGCGACCACGCCTTCGGGGGCCCGGGCCGTGACCACTGCCTTCATTCGGAAGTTCGCTCGAGCTGCTAGGCCGAACGGCGCGCAGCCTCGCGCGCCTCTTGCTCGCGGCGGCGGATGCGCGGGTTCGCGAGCTTCACGATCTCGAGCAGGTAAACCATGTACACCGAGGCCGCGAGCGCGAATGTTGCGATCGCGGCGACCGCGATCGTCGGGCCGAGCCGCCAGTCGCCGTGCGCGTGCGGACGCAGGAACCGCAGCGAGAGCGCCGCTCCGGCGAGGACGGCGCACCAGGCCCACATCGTCAGCGCCGCGCGCCGCTGCGAGAAGCCGATGTTCATGAAGCGGTGGTGCAGATGCCAGCTGTCGGCGGTGTAGACGGGGCGCCCGTACTTGAGCCGCTTCGCGACCACGAACGACGTGTCGATGATCGGGATCGCCAGCACGATCAGCGGGAAGAGCAGGGTCGCGACTGCCGCCGTCTTCAAAAGGCCTTGAACCGACAGCGCGCCGAGGATGAAGCCGAGCAGGAGCGCTCCCGAGTCGCCCATGAAGATCCGCGCCGGGTAGAAGTTGTGGCGCAGGAAGCCGACGCAGGCGCCGAGCACGACCGCCGCCAGGATCGCCGGCTCCGGCCGGCCGAGCGAGAGCGCGATCAGGCAGAACGTGAAGCCCGAGATCGCGCAGACGCCCGCGGCGAGGCCGTCGAGGCCGTCCAGGAAGTTGACCATGTTCATGATCGCGACGATCCAGAGGACGGTCAGCGGCACGCCGACCCACTCGGGCAGCGCGTGGACGCCGACGACCGGGAACGTGAAGCGCTGCACCCAGATCCCGAAGCCGGTCGGAATCGCCGCCGCGGCGACCTGGCCGCCGAGCTTCTCCCACCAGACGAGCCCGCGGAAGTCGTCGACCGCGCCCACAGTCGTCGCGACGGCCGCCCCGAGGAGGAGCCCTTTCGTCTCGCGCCCGAGCGGCAGGAAGGCCAGAGCCGGCACGAAGATCCCGAAGAAGAGCGCCAGCCCGCCGAGCCGCGGGACGGCGCGGCGGTTGAGCCTACGTGCGCCCGGCTCGTCGACGACGCCGAGGAGGCGGGCCATGCCGCCGACCGCCGGCGTCAGCAGGATCACGATCCCGAGTGCGGCCACCGCACCCCAGAGCACCTCCAGGTGGTCGGTGAAGGTCTCCCACACGGCTGACTACTTCGTCCCGTAAAGGCGGTCGCCCGCGTCACCGAGGCCCGGGAGGATGTAGCCGCGGTCGTTCAGCTCGCGGTCGACGGCGGCGGTGACGATCCTCACGTCCGGGTGTTCGCCCTGCATGTGCTCGATCCCTTCGGGCGCGGCGACCAGGCAAACCAGCGTGACCGAGCGCGCGCCGGCCTGCTTGACGGCCGCCACGGCTGCGGCGCTGGAGCGGCCGGTCGCGAGCATCGGGTCGAGCACGATCGCGTCGCGCTCTCCTTCGCCGAGCTCCGGCAGCTTCACGAAGTACTCCACCGGCTGCAGCGTCTCCTCGTCGCGGTAGAGCCCGATGAACCCGACGCGCGCGCTCGAGACGAGCGACAGCACGCCGTCCAGCATCCCGAGTCCCGCCCGCAGCACCGGGCAAACGGCGACCTTCTTTCCCGCGATCCGCTGCACCGTCGTCCGCTCGAGCGGCGTCTCGATCTCGGCTTCCTCCGTCGGGAAATCCTTCGTCGCCTCGTAGGTGAGCAGCAGCGTCAGCTCGTTCGCGAGCTTCCGGAAGTGCACCGTCGGCGTGTCCTTGTCGCGGAGGTACGCGAGCTTGTGCTGCACGAGCGGGTGCGTGACCACCGTCACGCCGCTGGCGATCTCCGTGCTCACGCCTGATACGTGGTGAAGCCGCGGAAGCCCGGGTAGAGCGGCCGCTTCTCGCAGAGCGTCTCGCTGCGGGCGGCCAGTGCCGCGATGTCACCGTCGCCGAGCGCCTCGACGATGATCCGGCCGACCTCGCGGAAGTCGTCCTCGTCGAAGCCGCGCATCGTCGCGGCGGGCGTCCCGATGCGGATCCCGGACGCGACGGTCGGCGGCCGCTCGTCGAACGGCACGGTGTTGCGGTTCACGGTGAGCTTCACCTCGGCCAGCCGCTCCTCGGCGTCCTTGCCGGTCCAGTCCGTCGACCGGAGATCAACCTGGAGCAGGTGCGTGTCGGTACCGCCGGTGAGCACGTCGAGCCCGCCTTCCTGCAGCGTCTCGGCGAGGGTGTCCGCGTTCGTGCGTACCTGCTGCTGGTACTCGCGGAAGGCCTCCGTGTCCGCGATCAGGAAGCAGGTCGCCTTCGCCGCGATCGTCTGAACGAGCGGGCCGCCCTGCATCCCCGGGAAGACCGCGCGGTCGATCGCCGTCGCGTGTTCCTCCTTGCAGAGGACGAAGCCGGCACGCGGGCCGGCCAGTGTCTTGTGCGTCGTCGAGGTGACGAAGTCGCAGTGCGGCACCGGGTTCGGGTGCAAGCCTGCAGCGACGAGCCCGGCGAAGTGCGCCATGTCGCAGAGGAGCAACGCGCCGACCTCGTCCGCGATCTCGCGGAAGCGGTCGGCCTCGACGGTTCGCGGGTAGGCCGAGCCGCCGCAGACGATCAGCTTCGGCTTGTGCTGCTTCGCGAGCGCGAGCACCTCGTCGTAGTCGACGACGTTCGTCTCGCGCGAGACGCCGTAGTGGACGATCGTGTAGAGCCGGCCGGAGAAGTTGACCTTGAGCCCGTGCGTCAGGTGGCCGCCGTGCGAGAGCTCGAGCGAGAGGATCGTGTCGCCCGGGTCGCAGGCCGCGAAGTAGACGGCCATGTTCGTCTGCGCGCCCGCGTGCGGCTGGACGTTCGCGTGCTCGGCGCCGAAGAGCTCCTTTGCGCGGTCGATCGCGGTCTGCTCGATCTCGTCGACGACCTCGCAGCCGCCGTAGTAGCGCTTCCCCGGATAGCCCTCGGCGTACTTGTTCGTCGGGACCGAGCCGACGGCCTCGAGGACCGACGGCCACGTGAAGTTCTCGGAGGCGATGAGCTCGATCTGGCCGCGCTGGCGTTCCAGCTCTCGCCCGATCAGCTCGGCGATCGCGGGATCGATCTCGGCCAGCCCCGCCGTGCGGAGGTACTGGACGGTCTCCTGGGCAACGGCCACGCTTGGATGGTACTCGGGCTACCCGCCGGTGAGGAGACCGAGGGCCTCGGCGGCGGGAACGGCGCCTTCGCGCAGCACCTTCGGCTCCGGGCCCGTGAGATCGAGCACCGTCGAGGGCGTGCCTGGGAGCTCGCCTGCGTCCACGAGGGCTCCGGCGGCGCGGCAGATCTCCTCCGGAACGTCCTCGAGCCGTCGCGGATCCGAGCCGCCGTGGAGATTCGCGCTCGTCGCCAGGACCGCGCCCACCTCGTCGAGCACGGCTGAGCTCGGCGCCGGTAGGTCGGGCACCCGGATTCCGATCGTGTCGTTGCCGCCGAGCCACGGATAGCGGCGGGCCGGGTTCGGGAGGATAAGCGTGTACGGGCCCGGGAGCAGCGCTCGCAGAACACGCTCGTCGAGCTCCGGAACGCACTCGCGCAGGCGGTCGACGTCGCGCGCCAGCAACGCGATCGGCTGCTGGGCCGCACGGCCCTTGAGGCGGGCGACCTCGCCGGCGGCGCTCTCGCTCTCGGCAGCCGCGCACAGGCCGTAGACCGTGTCGGTTGGCAGGACGACGGGCTCGCCGGCGCGGATCGCCGCGACGGCCTCGTCGATCACGCCGCGCTGGGCACCCCGAGGAACGAGACGACCGCTTCGCGGAAGGCCTCGGGTGCCTCGACGAAGATGAAGTGCCCGCAGTCCGGGACGATGACCTTCGAGACGTCCGCGAGACCCTGCTCGATCTCCGAGGCTGGAATCGGCCCTGTGATGAAGTCGTCCGCGCCGGTGATGACGAGCGTCGGCGCCGTGATCTTCTCCAGCTCGGATCGCAGATCGAAGGTCGCGAAGATCTCCTGATTGAAGAGACGCAGCGTGTCCGCGTTCGGCATCTCCTCGCGGAGGTGCTCCAAGTAGGCGCGCTCCTTTTCCCCGTAGCGGCTGAAGTAGAACGGGAACTCCCGAAATGCGAGGTCGGCCAGCTCCTCGTCGGTCTCGAACTCGCCCGCCTGCTCGGTTTCGAGCGCCGCTTTCGCGTCGGCGTACCACGGCTCTGCCACGTGCGCGGCCATCGCCCCCTCCATCGCCGCTTCCTGCTCGGGCGCCCAGCGCGCGAGAGTGCTTGCGAGGATCAGCCGCTCGACCCGGTCCGGATGCCGCGCCGCGTACGCGAGCGCGACGACGCCGCCGTGCGAGTGGCCGAGGAGATCGATCCGCTCGAGGGCGAGGTGGCGACGGAGCTCCTCGATGTCGGCGACGTAGTCGTCGATCGCGTAGTCGCGGGGATCCGCTGGACGGTCCGAGCCGCCGGTTCCGCGGGGGTCGAGGAGGATCAGCTCGAGCCGCTCGTCGAGCCCGCCGAGGTCACCGAGGTAGAGCGACGAGAAGCCCGGCCCACCGCCGTGGCAGACGAGCGTCGGCCCGGAGCCGACGCGCTTGTAGGCCAGCTTGCGCCCGTCCTGCGTCGTCAGCGCTTCCACTTGCCCTCGACCACCCGGTCCCTCCCCGCGAGATCCGGCGTGATCGTAACCCGCTCGTAGCCGAGCTCCTGCAGCAGGTTCCGAATGCGCTCGCCGGTACCCGCCGCGGTCTCGAGCACCAGCCAGCCGCCGGGCCTGAGCGCCTCGGTAGCCGCGCGCGCGACCGCCTCGGTGGCGCCGCTGGCGACGAGGGCGACGTGCGGCTCCCAGTCGCGGACCTCGGGCTGAAGCGTCTCGAGCTCCTCGGGCTCCACGTAGGGCGGGTTCGAGACGACGAGGTCGAACTGCGCTTCGCCGAGGCCGACGGTCAGATCGTGCTCGACGAGCTGGACGCGGCCGTTGACGCCGGTGAGGTCGCGGTTCTCCTGGGCGAGCGCGAGCGCATCCGGGGACGCGTCAATCGCGGTGATGCGCGCGCCCTCGTGCTCGTCGGCGATCGCCAGCGCGATCGCGCCGGTGCCTGTGCCGACGTCGAGGACGTCCGGGTCCGCCTCGTCGCGGATGTGCTCGAGGGCGCGCTCGACGACGATCTCCGTCTCGGGCCGTGGGATCAGCGCGCGCTGGTCGGTCTTCAGCGTCAGCCGGCGAAAGCCCCACTCGCCGAGGATGTACGCGAGCGGCTCCCGCTGGACGCGGCGGACGACGTTCGCCTCGAACGCGGCCTCCTGCTCCGGCGTCAGCTCGCGGTCGAGCTCGGCGTAGAGGAGCGCGCGGGCGCAATCGTCACACGCGCGCGCGAGAAGCAGTTCCGCCTCGAGGCGGGCCGACTCGATCCCCGCCTCCGCGAGCCTGGCGGTGGCGGCCGCAAGCGCGTCGCCTAGGGTCATGCGGAAGCGGTCTCTAGAGCGCGGCGCCGATCCTCCGCGGCCAGCGCCTCAGTGAACTCGTCCAGCTCCCCCTCGAGGATCTTGTCGAGCCGGTGCACGGTCAGGTGTACGCGGTGGTCGGTGAGGCGGTTCTCGGGGAAGTTGTACGTCCGGATCTTCTCGGCGCGCTGGCCGGAACCGATCTGGGACCGGCGCGCCGCCGCCTCCTCGGCCTGCTGGCGCTCGCGCTCCGCTTCGTAGAGCCGCGCGCGCAGGACGCGGAGGGCCTTCGTCTTGTTCTGGAGCTGCGACTTTTCGTCCTGCATCGCGACCACGATGCCCGTCGGGAGGTGCGTGATCCGCACCGCCGAGTCGGTCGTGTTGACGCTCTGGCCGCCTGGTCCCGTCGAGCGGTAGACGTCGATCTTGAGCTCGTTCGGGTCGAGGTTCACCTCGACCTCTTCGGCCTCGGGCATCACGGCGACGGTGGCCGTCGAGGTATGGATGCGGCCCTGGCTTTCGGTCTCAGGGACCCGTTGCACGCGGTGGGTGCCGGCCTCCCACTTGAAGACCGAGTAGGCGCCGTCGCCCTTGACCGCGAAGACGATCTCCTTGAAGCCGCCGGCCTCGTTGCCGCTCACCTCGAGCTGCTCGAGCTTGAAGCCGCGCCGCTCGGCGTACCGCGTGAGCATGCGGTAGACGTCGCCGGCCCAGAGCGCGGCCTCGTCGCCGCCGACGCCCTGGCGGATCTCGACGATCACGTCCTTGCGATCGGCCGGGTCCGACTCGACGAGCGCCAGCTTGAGTTCCTCCTCGAGAGCGGCACGGCGTTCCTCGAGCTCCGGGACGAGCTCGCGCAGGTCGCCGTCGTCGCGCGCCGCCTCGAGGTCGTCGCTGATTGAGCGCCACTCTTGGGCGAGCTTGTGCGGGCCTTCGAGCTCCTTCAGGCGCCGGCCGACCTCGGCCGCCTCGCGGTGGTCGTTGTAGACGGCAGGGTCGGACATGCGCTCCTGGGTTTCGGTGTAAGAACGCTTCAGCTCGGCGACCAGCTCTTCGAAATCGGCCATAAAGCTAGGTTAGCCCCGTGACCGCCCGGCCGACCGACCTGCTGCGGCGGCCACACTTTCGCCGGCTCTACCTCGCCGTCGTGACGAGCGAGCTCGGTGACGCCTTCCAGTACATCGCGCTGATGTGGGCGGCGCTCATCGCCGGCGGGCCGCTCGGCGTGATCGCGGTACGCCTGGCGGACAGCATCCCGGCGCTGGTCTTCGGCTTCCACGGCGGCCTGCTCGCGGACCGCACTGCTCGCCGCCGGCTGATGGTGACCGCCGACCTAGTTCGGGCCGCCGTCCTCGTCCCGATCGTTGTTGCGGGCCTGGCGGGATCGCTGCCGCTCTGGGCCCTGGTGGTGGCCGCGTTTCTGCTGACAACCGCGGCGAGCTACTTCGACCCGGCGTACGGGGCTGCGCTGCCTGCTCTCGCGGGCCGCGACGGGATTCAGGCAGCGAACGCGCTCGTGCGGGCGAGCGCCGACGGGCTCTGGCTCGGCGGCTCGGCGCTGGCGGCAGCGCTGCTGGCGGTGGTTCCTTTGAGCACGTTCTTCGCGCTCAACGCCGCGTCGTTTGCGATCTCGGCGCTGCTGCTGTCGGGGTTGCCGTCGTTCGAGCGCCGGGTCGAGGAGGGAGCCGCACCGGCTCGCGTCCGGGAGGCGTTCACCGTGCTACGCCCCCACCCGTGGCTGGCCGCAGCAGTCGCCGCGCTCGGCGTCGCGGTGACGATCTCGTCGGGAACCTGGATCGTCGGCGTGCCGCAACTCGTTCGGCACGGGCTGCATGGCGGCGCGGCGACGTTCTCCCTGCTGATCGTCGCGTACACGCTCGGCTCGATCGCCATGGGCGCCTTCCTCGCGCGGCGGCCGGTGGAGCACAAGGCGCGCGCGAGCTTGTTCGCCTGGGCCGCGTACCTGCCGGCGTATGCCCTGCTGGCCTTCGCGCACTCGCTCGGGCCCGCGCTTGCCGGCGCACTCGCTGCTGGAGCCGGCCAGGGCTCCGCATTGGTGCTGACGGTCTCCGCGGCCCAGACGGAGATACCTGACGACTACCTCGGCCGGGTCACCGGGCTCATCTCACTGGTCCACCGGGGCGCGCACGCGACCGGGTTGCTGCTGGTCTCGCCGCTCTTCGCGGTCGTTGCCGCGCGGTCGGTCTTTGCCGGCGCCGCGCTGGCGATCCCGCTCGTCGGATTGATCTCTGCAGCGCTGGCGGCGAGGGCGGCTAGAGGCGAGCCTCTGTGACACGTCTTGCCGGCGGGCAAAGCCCGCACGGCCTCTCTGGTCGGAGCCGACTAGTCGGCGCCTTAGGCCATGATCTCGACCCTGGCCTCCGCCCTGGTATCCCGCCCTTCCAGGGCGAGCACCTCGCGGAGGGCGCGGATCGAGACTTCGAGCTGGTCGAGTGTCGGCTCGCGCGTCGTCAGCCGCTGCAGCCAGAGCCCCGGCGCGAGCAGCGTCATCAGGACGCGGTTGCCCGTGTGCTTGCCGGCGAAGCGGATCAGCTCGTAGGCGATCCCGGCGATCAGCGGCAGCAACAGGATCCGCGTCGCGATCAGCCAGTACCACGCAGGCCGGCCGAAGAACGCGAACACGAAGATCGCGATCACCATCACCCAGAGCAGGAACGCAGTCCCGCAGCGCGGGTGGATCTGGCTGAAGCGCTGCACCGTCCGCGGCTCGAGCTCCTCGCCGGCCTCGAAGGCGTTGATCGCCTTGTGCTCGGCGCCGTGGTACTGGAAGACGCGGCGCAGGTCGGGGAGCAGCGAGATGACGCTCAGGTAGACGACGAAGACGGTCACGCGGATCAGGCCCTCGACGAGCACGAACCAGTTGCCGTTCGAGATCGGCAGCGCGTCGGCCAGGAGCGCGGGGCCGACCTTGAAGAGCGAGATCGCGAAGCCGATCGCGAGCAGGAAGGCGAAGACGAGCGCGCCGCGGGAGAGCTCCTGCTCGGCCTCTTCGTTGTCCTCAGCTGCCGCGTAGTTGGCGGAGATCGCCAGCGCGCGGAAGCCGATCGCGAGCGACTCGCCGAGAGCGATCACGCCGCGGATGACCGGCAGGCGGAAGACCCAGTGCCGCTTCATCACCGACTCGATCGGGCGGCAGACCTCAGCGATCTGGCCGTTCGGCTTCCGGACGGCGACGGCCCAGTTCGAGGGGCCTCGCATCATCACGCCCTCGAGGACGGCTTGCCCGCCGATCGGGGCGCTCAAATGGCGCTCGCTTGCGACGCCGACCAAAGAGGTTGCGACGGCTTTGCCGGCGCGGCCGTCCAACGCACCGTGTTGGGACGCGGAACGATGTCCACTCCGATCGACTTGCCTCTTATCGCTAGGCCTTGCGGCCGGCCTTCTCGAGGCGGCGCTGGAAGCGCTCGACGCGGCCGCCGCTGTCCATCAGCTTCTGCTTGCCCGTGTAGAACGGGTGGCAGGCCGAGCAGACCTCGACGTGCAGCTCTGGTTTGGTGGAGCGCGTCTGGAACTCGTTGCCGCAGGCGCAGCGAACCGTTGCCAGGACGTAATCGGGGTGGATACCGGCTTTCATCGTCCGGCCAGGATAGCAACGGCCGTTTCGGTGGCGACATTGCCGCCCGAGACGACCGCCACGACGGTTTCGTTGTCTGCGAGCGGGATCTTGCCGGCCAGAAGCGCGGCAGTAGCGACGGCGGCAGCCGGCTCGCAGGCGAGCTTCGCGCGCGTGTACAGGAACTGCATGGCTGTCTCGATCTCGTCCTCGGAGACGAGAACAACGGTCTCGACGTGTTCCTTTGCGATCTCGAGGCAGTGCGTTCCGGCGAAGGGCGCCGAGAGGCCGTCCGCGATCGAGGCGGGCTTGACCGGGACCGGCTTGCCGGCTTCGAGGGCCTCGTGGAGGGCGGGCGAGAGCTCCGGCTCGACGCCGATCACGCGTCGCCCTTGCGCCGCGAGGGCGATCCCGGAGATGAGGCCGCCGCCGCCGACGGGGACGACGAGGATCGTCGTCTCGGGGACGTCTTCGACGATCTCGAGCCCGACCGTGCCCTGGCCGGCGATCGTGAGCGGGTGGTCGAACGGGTGGACGAGGGTGCGGCCGGTCTCCTGCTGGAGCGCGTCGAGCCGGCCGAACGCTTCGGTGGGGTTGGTTGCTTCGAGGTCGACGGTCGCGCCGTAGCCGCGCGTGGCATCGATCTTGGCCTCGCTCGCGCCTTGCCACATGACGAGGAGCGCGTCGATGCCCTCGTTTTTGGCACCCCAGGCGAGGGCCTGCGCGTGGTTTCCGGCCGAGATCGAGATCACACCGCGGGCGCGCTGCTCTGGGCTCAGCGCGGCGAGGTTGTTCAGGACGCCGCGGGGCTTGAAGGAGCCGGTCTTCTGGAACAGCTCGGCCTTGAGGAGCACGCGTGCGCCGGTGAGGACGCTCAAGGTCGCGGAGCTGAAGACAGGCGTCCGGAGCAAGCGCCCGCGGATCGCCTCGCGAGCCGCGAGCACGGTGTCAGACACTGTCACGTAAGTGTGACCGCGGGCGCGTGAAGCCCCGGCTCGCCTGCGTCATCGCGCGGTGTCGGACACCGTCACGTAAGTGTGTACTCCGGGCCCGAGCCGCCCTCCGGAGGCGTGAGCCGGCCGCCCTTCGCGGTGATCGCACCGCACTGGATGCAGTTCGACGCCGTCACCTCGACTCCGCCCTCTACGACCTCGTACACCTGGGCGGGGCACATGTGCTTCCAGAGCTCGGCGACGTCGGTCGGCACGTCGGTCCGCACGCGGATGTGGTTCGGCGCGTCGTCTCGCGTCTTGTTGCCGCTCAGGTAGACCGACGAGAGCTTGTCGAACGTGAGCTTGCCGTCGGACGCCGGATACGACGCAGCTGCGCCACCGCGTATGAGCTCCTGGTCGGCGTCCGGCTCGGTGGAGGCGTTCCCCGGCGGGAAGCCACCGCGCGAGACGGTCATCGCGCCCGCCAGCGCGCTGCCGAGCCAGAAGCCCCGTCCG
>Ga0307305_10000543_pt1 | contig 13829 bp, 9 predicted proteins | sample ER_DNA_186_FD_194512 | JGI IMG/M metagenome (GOLD analysis project Ga0307305, IMG submission 194512) | Bulk soil microbial communities from the East River watershed near Crested Butte, Colorado, United States - ER_DNA_186 | ecosystem: Environmental > Terrestrial > Soil > Floodplain | place: USA... | reverse complement strand
GCATGGGATCAGCAGGCTCGAGATCGTTTCCCGGCGGAAGGCGGGAAGGAGGCGCTCCACGCCCGGCCTTCCACCGGTTGACGATCGCGCGAGCCTGCATCACTGCGCATGGCCCGATCCGAGGTCAGCCAACGATGGCAACGGCAAGTCCTGTGAGCTCCGGTTCGCAGGACTTGACGTTCCCGTCGGCGTGACCGCCTCAAGCGGTTTCCCGTCAGCCGTCAGCGCCTGCGCTCGAGCAGGGCGCCGTCGAAGAAGCCGATCACGCGTCGCTCGTACTCATTGGGCCGGGCGGTGATTCCGCCGGTGTGCGACGCCTCCGGGATCTCCCAGATTTGCTTCGGTCCGCCCGCTGCGGCGTAGTACTTGGGGTTGAGCTGCTTCTCCTCGCCGCCGGTTCCGTGCAGCGAGTAGATGAAGAACACAGAGCGAGGCGCGATGCGAGCCGAGAGATGCTTCAGGTTCGGCGGCGGCATGTGGTTCGAGAACAGGGCCGTTCCCGTGGTGAGGGTTAGCGAGACGCCTAGCTCGGTGAGGCCGCCAAACGTCTTCGGCTTCTCGAGATTCTCACGGATGGAGCGGGCGCCTGCTCCCTCTGAGACGACCGCCCTGAACACCTTCGACTCGGCAGCGGTTTGAAGGAGCATTTCGCCTCCGACCGAGAGGCCGATGCCTCCGATTCTGTTCGCCTCGACGTCGGGGCGGCGCTGAAGGAAGGCGGCGGCAGCCTTCAGGTCCCTGTTCATCGCCCACCCGAACGCGTTGGGATCGCCTTCACTCTCGCCCTCGCCCCGGCGGTCGAACAAGAGGACGCCAAAGCCGTGGCGCACGAGCATCCGCGCCTGCTTTTGCGGCCCTCTCCTGCCGGGGAACGCGACCACGGCTGCGCCGTTTCTGGAGGGCACGTACCACCCTTTGAGTCTCAAGCCGTCGCTCGTCGTGAAGGCCACTTCCTCGTAACGCGCGCCGAGATTGGCCGCCGGCACCTTCGTTCGGGCCACGTGCGTGAACACGTAGGAGAGCGAGAGCGGGAACAGGACGAAGACGAACACCACGGCTGCGCCGGCCAGTAGCAGGAGCCTTCGCAGGTAGCGCCGGGGTCGACTGTCGTCCCTCCTCCTTGTCCTCCAGAGGGTCGCCGCACCGACACCGACGAGCAGGAGTCCGGCTGGAATCGCCAGCAGCCCGGTGTAGTCGTCGCCGGAGAGTCGTCCCGCGTCCAGGTAGTACACAGCCTCGACGCCGGAGACAACGCCGAAGAGCCCGAGCGTTGCGGCCAACGAGGCCCGCAGACCCGGGCGAAGGCGTGGGTAGGCTGCCGCAACCAGCAGCAGCACGGCGAACGGAACCAGGCCGCTGACGAGATGGTCGCCGGCCGACGTGCCCGGCTGGGGCTGGAAGAAGCTGTCATCGAGCACGTGAAGCGCTATCGCTCCCAGGCCCAGGCGTGCCAGCGTCGTCTCGCTTCGGGCGGCGGCTAAGGCCCGGGCCAGGCCCCGTTCACGCCCGGAGAAGACACTCGCAGCCGTGCTCATAGCGCCGAGGGTGTCACGAGCTCCGGCCCGTTACAGGGCGGCTCGCTGGCGTCTTCGGGTGTGGTTTACCCCCCAACGCTGGAATCAGCCCCCGCCCGGCGCTAAGGTGGACTGACTCGGGCATCGAGAGGAGGGCGATTGCTCACCATCCCGCCGAAGCCTGTTGTGCTCGGGGCGATTGCGCTTCTCGCCTGCGCCGTCCCGATCCGTTCATTCTTTGTGGCGACGACCGGCGATGACGTCGACATCGTCGCGGTCGGGCTGCTTGACTGGATCACGCTTCCGTACATCCTGGCCGGCGCCGTGGCCTGGTTGAGACGTCCCGAGAGCCGACTTGGCCCGCTCATGCTTGCCGGCGGCTTCGCGAGCGGGCTCTCGGCCTTACAGCTGACGCATGTGGACAGCCTTTACACCGTCGGAGCGTTCTTCGACGTCCTGCCGGCGGCGCTCTTCCTCCACGTGTGCCTTGCCTTCCCGGATGGAAGGCTGCGCTCGCGATACGAGTCGTTTCTCGTCGGCGCGGCCTACGCGGCTGCGCTCGGGCTGCAGCTGGTGAAGATCTCTTTCGGCGCCTTCGGCCCGCGCAGCCTCGCCGAGCTCTCGGCTCAGCCTGACGTGGCCCGGACTGTTCAGCACGTGCAGCTGCTCTCGCTGAGCGCGATCTGCCTCGTCGGCGCGGGTGTCCTCGTCAGGCGGCGACGGCAGGCCGGGCGGCCTCGTCGTCGTTTGCTCGCGCTGCTGATCGACTTGTTTGCGCTCGGCCTGGTGATGATCGCCGTCCTGTTCACGGCCGGTACGTTCGACTGGCCCGGGTTCCTGGCGATCCAGCGGACGACGCTCGCCGTGATCGGGATCGCGCCCATCGTGTTTCTGATCGGGCTCCTCGACGCCCGGCTCGCACGTTCCGCCGTCGGTGACCTCATCCTGGAGCTGCGAGCCGACCCGGCCCCTGCCGACCTCCGCGACGCGCTTTCGGACGCGCTGCGCGATCCCTCCTTGACGCTCGCGTACTGGCTACCCGATTTCCAGGCCTACGTCGACCTCGAGGGGCGGGAAGTCGAGCTGCCGGCCGGCAACGGCAGGACGGCCACCCTGATCGAGCGAAACGGTGGGCATGTCGCGGCTTTGATCCACGACGGAGCGCTCGATGACGAGCCGCAGCTTCTCGACGCCGTTGGCGCGGCGGCAGGGATCTCGCTCGAGAACGGCCGCCTACACGCCGAGCTTCGAGCTCGTCTCGAGGAGCTGAAGGGTTCTCGGGCGCGCTTGCTCGAGGCCGGCCGCCGGGAGCGCCAGAACCTCGAGCGCAACCTTCACGACGGCGCGCAGCAACGGCTGATCGCCCTGTCGCTGGAGCTCGGCATGCTCGAGCAGAAGCTGGGCGATCGCCCGGATCTTCAGGCACGGCTGGACACGGCCAGGCGAGAGATCACCCACACGCTCGAGGAGTTGCGCGACGTCGCCCGGGGCATCCACCCGGCCGTTCTCAGCGGCCACGGGCTCGCCGTCGCGCTCGAGTCGATCGCGGCGCGAGCTCCGCTGCCCGTGCAGCTCACCGTCGACCTCGATACGCGGCTTCCCGACCGCGTCGAAGTGGCGGCCTTCTACGTCGTCTCCGAGAGCCTCACCAACGTCGCCAAGCACGCAGAGGCCAGCGACGCGACCGTGTTCGTGGCGAAGACGAGCGACGGTGTCGTCGTGGAGATCGTCGACAACGGCGTCGGCGGCGCGGACACCGAGAACGGGTCGGGTCTTCGCGGGCTCGCCGATCGCGTCGAGGCGCTCGGCGGTCGGCTCAGAGTCTGGACTCCGCTCGGCGGAGGTACCCGAGTGCAGGCCGAGATTCCATGCGCGTAGCGCTCGCCGAGGACAGCGTTCTTCTGCGCGAGGGGCTCGCGCGGCTCCTGGGCGAGGCCGGCTTCGACGTGGTCGCGCAGTGCGACAACGCAGACGACCTGCTCTTGAAGGTGCGCAGCTATGACCCCGACGTGGCGATCGTGGACATTCGCCTACCCCCGACGCACAACGACGAAGGCCTGCAGGCGGCACTGGACATCCGCTCGCAGCATCCGTCGGTCGGCGTGCTCGTCCTGTCCCAGTATGTCGAGCTCGGGCTGGCGCTGAAGCTTCTCGCCGACTCCGCGGAAGGTGTCGGCTACCTCCTGAAGGATCGGATCGGCGACGTGGAGGAGTTCGTCGCGGCGGTCCGCCGGGTCGCCGCGGGCGGGTCGGCGCTGGACCCGCTGATCGTCCAAACGCTCGTCTCCCGCCAGCGCCCGGACGACCCGCTCGTCCAGTTGACCCCGCGCGAGAGGGAAGTGCTCGAACTGATGGCCGAGGGGAGCTCGAACCAGGGAATCGCCGAAAAGCTCGTGATCACCGTGCGGGCAGTCGAGAAGTACGTCTCGAGCATCTTCGGGAAGCTCGGCCTGCCGTCCACAGGCAGCGAGTCGAGACGCGTGCTGGCCGTGCTGACGTTCCTCCGCTCCTGAAGACACCAGAAACCCGACCCTAGAAGCACAAGTCTCCCGTCTTCTGCGTCGCGATCTCGGGTGCGAGGGTGGACGCACCCCACGCAGGAGGAACCGCCATGAAGACGCGTGTCATTCAGGAGGACCCGGCGCCGAACCGGCACAGGAAGACCGACCTGGCCTCGGCGCAGATGCAGCGGGCGATGAACATCGCCGGCCGGATGGGCGCCTGGAGCGCTCGTCACTGGAAGACCGCGGTGTTCGGCTGGCTCGCGGGCGTGATCGTCCTCTTCGCGTTCGGGAACATGGTTGTCGGCTTCAAGCAGCTCGACATCAACGACGCGGGCGTCGGCCAGTCGCACAAGGCCGACCAGATCCTCAAGAAGGCCTTTCCCGAACGGGCTCCGCAGACGGAGTTCGTGCTTGTCCAGAGCGCGAGCCGAACGGCCAACGACCCGGCCTTTCGGTCGACGGTTGCCGAGGTGATCGATTCGGTCAAGTCGAGCCCCGCAATCAAGAACCTCGACTCGCCCTATGGGCCCAAGCGCGGGAGTCTGATCAGCGAGGACCGCCACGCGGCGATGGTCCAGTGGGAGATGAAAGGCGACGCCGATCAGGCCCAGGACAACATCGACGCGCTCTCGGCGGCGACCGACAACGTGGGGAAGCAACATCCGGCGTTCTTCGTGGGCCATGCCGGAGTCAGCTCCGACAAGGGGCTGGAGAAGATGTTCGGCGATCAGCTCAAGCTGGCGGGCGAGCGTTCGATCCCGATCACCATTGGCGTGCTCCTGGTGGTGCTGGGGACTCTGGTCGCGGTCGGAATCCCGATCCTGCTCGCCCTTTCCGGCGTTCTCGGCACGATCGGTCTGGTGGCAGTCACGAGCCACCTCGTTCCGGCCGACCAGAACGTCAACGCCGTGATCCTGCTGATCGGCCTCGCTGTCGGCGTCGACTACTCGCTCTTCTACATCAAGCGCTGGCGCGAGGAGCGTGCCGCGGGGCGCGAGCCGTCGGCTGCGCTCGAAGCTGCGGCCGCGACTTCGGGCCGGTCCGTGCTCATCTCCGGCTTCACGGTGCTGATCGCCATGGCCGGCCTGTTCTTCGCCGGCGACAAGACCTATCTCTCGTTCGGGATCGCGACGATGATCGTCGTCGGCGTGGCGATGCTCGGCTCCCTGACGGTGCTTCCGGCTCTGCTGTCGAAGCTCGGCCCCCGGGTAGACAAGGGGCGGATCCCGATCGTGCACCGCTTCCGAAACGACGCGAGCGGGAGCCGGTTCTGGAAGGCGATCCTCAGGCCCACGCTTGCGCATCCGGCTGCGGCAGCCGCGTTGGCGGGCGGTTTGCTGATCGTGCTGGCGCTGCCAGCGTTCCAGCTGCACACCGCGCAGAGTGGCTTGGAGTCGCTGCCGACGAGCGCACCCACAGTCCCCACGATCCACCGCATCGAGGATGCTTTCTCGAACGGCGTCGCTGCTCCCGCGATCGTGGCGATCGAGGCGAACACCGATTCGCCCGCGACCAAGAAAGCCATCACGGCGCTGAGCTCGCGAGCACTCGCGAGCGGGCAGGCGCTGAAGCCGATCGAGGTCGACGTCAACGCGTCTCATGACGTCGCCCGAGTGACGATCCCGCTTGTCGGCAACGGCGTTGACGACCGCTCGAACGAGGCGCTGAAGACGCTGCGCGACGACATCCTGCCGGCTACGGTCGGGCGAGTTCCCGGCGCGACCTTCGCCGTCACCGGCAACACGGCCCAATCGGTCGACCAGAACTCGCTACTGAAGAGCAAGGCGCCGATCGTGTTCGGGTTCGTGCTGATCTTCGCCTTCGGCCTGCTTTTGGTCTCGTTCCGGTCGATCGTGATCGCGGTGAAGGCGATCCTGCTCAACCTGCTGTCGGTGGCGGCGGCGTACGGCGTGCTGATCGTCGTCTTCCAGTACGGCTGGGGCGAGAGCCTGTTGAACTTCACCTCGAATGGTGGCATCGCCTTCTGGCTGCCGATCTTCCTGTTCGTGATCCTGTTCGGGCTCTCGATGGACTACCACGTCTTCATCCTGACTCGGGTGCGCGAGGCCCGCGACCGCGGTCTCTCGACAGGGGAAGCGGTCGAGCACGGGATCAGCGCAACCGCGGGCGTCGTGACGAGCGCCGCCGTCGTGATGGTCGGCGTGTTCGCAGTGTTCGCCTTGATGCCGATCCTCGACATGAAGGAGATGGGGATCGGTCTGGCGGCGGCGGTCCTGATCGACGCGACGATCATCCGCGCTGTCCTGCTGCCGGCATCGATGAAGTTGCTTGGGGACTGGAACTGGTATCTGCCGAGTTGGCTTGAGTGGCTTCCGCGCCTCGAGCCTCCGACCGAAGCGGCAGAGCGCGAGCGGATCGAAGCACCTGCGGCGCTTGGGCCTACGAGCTGATGCAGAGCCCTCGGATCGAGCAAACCGAGCTTCCTCGTCAGACCGAGGTGCTGGTGGTGGGTGCCGGGCCGGTCGGCTTGGCCGTTGCCGCATCACTTGCGGGGCATGGCCATGACGTCACGGTGGTTGATCGGCAGGCGACGGGGGCAAATACCTCGCGGGCGGCCGTCGTGCACGCGCGGACGCTCGAGATGCTCGAGCGGATCGGCGTCTCGGAGCGACTGGCGGGGCTCGGTATCCAGGCTCGTCAGTTCAGCATCCGCGACGGGGATCGCGAGCTCGTGCCGGTGAGGTTCGACGGGCTCCCGACGGAGTATCCGTACACGCTGATGGTCCCGCAGAACGTCACCGAGCAGGTCCTGCTCGAGCGCATCGAGGAACTCGGCGGCAGCGTCCACCGCCCGTACGTCGCCAGCGGGGTGAGCCAGACCGATGACGGCGCCGAGGTCACGCTCGACAGCGGCGACATGATCAAGGCCCAGTACGTCGTTGCGGCCGACGGCATGAGCAGCACGATCCGCGACTCGGCCGGACTTGGGTCCAACGGCAACGGCGCGTTGCCACTGTCCTTCGCGCTCGCTGACGTCCGGGTGGAGGGTGGCCTGCCGGCCGACGAGGTCCTGCTGTTCTTCTCCAAAGCAGGCATGTTGGTCGTGGCGCCGCTCCCGGACGGCTCGTTCCGGCTGGTGGCCGAAGTCGACGATGCGCCGGAACAGCCGGACGTTGCCTATGCGCAGGAATTGCTCGACGGACGGGGGCCGCGTACAGCGGTGAAGGTGACCGAAGTGATCTGGGGATCCAGGTTTCGGATCCACGAGCGGGTGGCGGACCAGTACCGAGCCGGGCGGGTACTGCTGGCCGGCGACGCAGCACACACGCACAGCCCCGCGGGCGGACAAGGCATGAACCTCGGTCTGCGTGATGCGGTGACTCTCGGGGATGCGCTCTCGGTCGCGCTGCGCGAGTCTCGCGAGGACAAGCTCGACGAGTACGCGGCCGGCAGTCGTGCCGAGGCCATGCATGTGGTCGCACTTGCCCACCGGCTCACCCGACTGGCCACTGCCCCGTCGGCGGTTAGGCCGCTGCGCAATGTGGCGCTACGCCTCCTCGCACTCGCGCCGGCCTTCCGGCGCAGGCTGGCCGAGCAACTCTCCGCCATTGGGCACCGCTGAGGCAGACGTGTTTGGCTCACGGAGCGGGGCCGGGAGTCGAACCGACCGAGCGTGGGTTGCCGCGGCGCACCGGTTTTAAAGACTACTGCTAAAACTGCCTGTTTGCAGGGAGTTTATTGATCTACGGAGGTCTGCGCGCCAGTCCTCGCGCCGGTGTCTCTGATGGTTGCGCTTGAGCGCCATGAAGGCCGAAGCGGTTGCCGCCGGGCGGTCCTGGAACCGCGGGTGGGGTCACGTTAGGGTGATGGCCATCATCGGCTCGGTTCACTGAGATGCGCGGTTGGAAGGTATACGGCGTCGTCGCGGCCGCGGTCGCCCTCGCAGGACTCGTGCCAAGCGCGGGCGCGAGCGCCTCGAAACCGCGCCAGGAGGGCGGGCTAACGCCGATCGTCCTCTTTCCCGCTTACCATTTCACGCGGCTGGTCGTCACGGTGCACGACCAGCGCATCGATCCAGCTTGCCCGCGCTCGGGCTCGTTCGAGGACTTCTTCCCGAACTTGAGTCCGAGTACGACCTTTTCGCAGGTCTGCCGCGATGAGCTGATGACGCTCTCCTATCGGCCGCACGGCGCCTGGGAGACCCGCTTCGGCGACGCGAAGGGGGTCGACGTCCGAATCGAGGACTACGGCAAGGTCGCGAGCGCGCCGTTCTACCAGCCGATGTTCGATGCGCTCCGGGCCGCGGGCTACACGCCCGACAGGAACGTCCGCGTCGCCGGCTACGACGCACGGCTCACGCCCGACCTCGAGGGCTTCCTTGAGCGAACGAAACGACTGATCCAGGACACCTACCGCGACAACGGCGACCGGCCGGTACACCTGGTCGGGCACTCGAACGGGCCGCTCTATGCGCAGTACCTGCTCACGCACACGAGCCAGGCGTGGAAGGACAAATACATCCACGGCTTCACGCCGATCGCCGGCAACCTGCCCGGCCAGGGCTCGGTCTACCCGCTCGCGTTCACGGGTCTGAACGTGCAGGACTTCTCGTTCCCAACGACACCGGAGGACGCGCGCTCAAGCTCGCTGATGCTGCTGAGCGCGCCGTCGAGCTATCTGAGCATGGGCGACCCGCGTGTCTTCGACAGCCGCGAGACGGTCGTCGAGGACCTCTCGAGCGGAAAGACGTACACGCCCTCCGACTTCCGCGCGCTTTTCACCGATGCCGGCCTGCCGACGGCGCTCCAGCTCGCCGAGCACTACATCGGCTTCGTGCAGTTCATCGACCCGGCGCACTTTCCGAACGTGGACGTGTACGCGGAGAAGGGCTCCGGCATCGAAACCGTCGTCGGAATCGGGCTACACGACCTCTCGCCCGGCCAGCTGCTGGACGCCTCGACGCCCTTCTTTACTCGCGACGGCGATATCAATCAGGAAGACATCACCAACGACGCCGTCTCGGCCTGGAGTGCGATGCGCTGCTGGCACTTCAGCCTCACCGACAACCCGGGTGTCGACCACTTCTCATTGCCGAGCAACCCGAGCCTGCTCGCGCGGCTGATCGCAGATGCCAACTCTCCGCGCTCGAACTGCAGCTAAGCACGTCGCCTGCTCGTGAGTGGTCGGTAGCCGTAGTTGGGGCGAATCCTGTACCCCGCCGGCGCGGCCGAGTGGGCTCAGGCCTACGGCGCCTCAGCCGGTCTTGAACCGCGTGGCCTCCTCCGAGCCGCTTGTGGCATCGCCGGCGCTATAGGAGTGGGCACCGGTGCCGGCGAGCCTGCCGGCATCGACGATCAGGTACTCCTCGCGGATCGGGCGGCTGTCGAACCAGCATTCGAGGATCTCGCGGACGCCCGCGGCATAGCGAGCCTGGGCGGAGAGGCTCGTGCCGGAGGTGTGGGGCGTCATGCCGTGGTGAGGCATCGTCCGCCAGGGATGATCCTGCGGGGCGGGCTGAGGAAACCAGACGTCACCCGCGTAGCCGGCAAGCTGACCGGTCTCGCACGCCCGCGCGACAGCATCGCGATCGCAAATCTTGCCGCGCGCGGTGTTGACGAGATACGCGCCGCGCTTCATCCGAGCGATCAGCTCGGAGTCGAACAGGTGCTCGGTCTCCGGATGGAGGGGCGCATTGATCGACACCACGTCGCACACCCGAACCAGCGACGCCACGTTCGGGTGGAAGGTGACACCTAGCTCCTGCTCGACGTCGGCCGGCAGGCGGTGCCGATCGGTGTAGTGCAGCCCAACCTCGAACGGCTTCAGCCGCCTCAACACCGCCGAGCCGATGCGGCCCGCGCCGACGATCCCGACCTGCATGCCCTCAAGGTCGTACGAACGCGACACGCAGTCGGCGATGTTCCAGCCCCCATCGACGACCCACTGGTAGGAGGGGATGTAGTTGCGCACGAGGGCCAGGATCGCCATCACGACGTGCTCGGAGACGCTGATGCTGTTGCAGTAGGTCACCTCGGCGACCGTGACGCCGTGATCGATCGCGGCCTGCAGATCGACGTGATCAGAGCCGATTCCTGCGGTCACGGCCAGCTTCAGGTCCGGCGCCTTGGCAATCCTCTCCGCGGTCAAGTACGCGGGCCAGAACGGCTGTGATATCACGACCTCCGCACCCGGGAGCTCCTGCTCGAAAGCGGAGTCAGGCCCGTCCTTGTCCGAGGTCACGATGAACCGGTGCCCGCGCTCCTCCAGGAAGCTTCGAAGCCCTAGCTCGCCCGACACACTCCCGAGAAGCTCGCCCGGCGTGAAGTCGGTCCGCTCGGGAGTCGGTGTGCTCTGGCCGTCGTAGTAGCGCTCGATCTTCGGAATGTCGTCACGCGCGTATGCCGGCGGATACCCGCTCACGGGATCGTCATAGAGCACGCACAAGACGTTCGCCATCCTTCCCACCCTTCCCTCAGGTTGTCCGGCATTGTCGCTGTTTCGAGTGTGGCGCTTTCGGAGAAGCGTCCCTCCCGGGGCCGCGGGCGACGAAGCATTCGAGCTGGAGACTGAGATAGGCAGCCCGTTACGCTCCGCGCCGTGTCGGCGATTGGCCAGCGGATCAACCGGCTACGTGAGAAGCGCGGCCTCCGCGCGCCAGTCGCGCGCCGCTCCGACGGGGTTCAGGAGGTCCCCAGGCGTCTCGGTGCGTCGGAGACATTGCCCAAATCGGGCCGCGAACTCGGTGGGATTCTGTTGTGGTTAACCGGTTTGGCTCTACGGAGCGGCGCCGGAGTCGAACCGACCGAGCGTGGGGCTGCCACGCCGCACCGGTTTTGAAGACCGGTGGGGCCACCGGGCCCATGCCGCTCCGCGGACAGCGTATCCCGCTGTCGAGAGCGCTCAGACTTCGCGGTAGCGGGCCTCGATGAAGCAGAAGAGTGCGTACGCGACCAAGCCGGCGGCCGTGAGCCCGAGCAGCCAGCTTCCATAGGCCTGGTTTGCAAGCTTCTGCAGCGCACCGTCGAGCCCGATTGCCTCTCGCGGGTCGTACTCGACCGCGGCCTTGATCATGAAGGCCCCGATCAGGCAGAAGACGATCGCCCGGGCCACGAGGCCGACCAGGCCGATGCGTTCGCACCAGCGGCGGGCCGTTGCACTCATTCGGGCCGTGTCCCAGTGCTTGGTGAACTTCGTCGTCAGGCCTCGGTAGGCGTTGTAGAGGCCCGCGGCGACGAGGGCGCCGCCGGCTACCACGACGATCCACTTGCCGTTGTCCCACGAGAGCACTTGTGCCGTCGCCTGGTGGGCCTTCGCGTTCTGCGACTTTCCGCCGCCGGAACCGAAAGCGATCTTGAGCGCGCTGTAGGTGAGGCCTGCATAGATCGCCGCGCGCGCGAGCGTCCCGATCCTCTTCGCAGTGCGCTTGAGGAATCCATCGTCGCCCGACGGCCAGATCGTCTCGGCCAGACGCCAGAGGGCGTATGCGGCAAAACCGATTGCGAGCGTGACCAGGAGCACCTTGCCCCAGGAGTGGCCTGCGACCGTCGCCAGCGCGCCTTGCCGGCTCGTTGCTCGGCCTCCCTTGCCGAGCGCGACTTCGAGTGCGAGGAAGCCGACCAGTGCGTACGAAACGCCCTTGGCAACAAGGCCGACCCGGCCGAAAACAGAGATCCAGTCGTGGCGGTTCCGCGCCGCCACGCCCGGGAGGTCAGGAACTCCCACCGACGCCATTGCCGCGGCGTACCCGGGATGACCCGCGTGAAACCCGGTCAGACCCGAGAGCGTCTGAGCACGCGCTCGTCGCCGACGCGGCGGGTGAGGCCGTCGCTGTCGAAGCGCTCCAGCAAGAGCTGAGCGTTTCGCCGCGAGATTCCGAGCGCGTCGCGGAAGCCCGCGAGCGTGATCGGTTCGAGCGTCTGCAGCGCCTCGCGGCCACGGTCGTACAGCTCGGCCGAGGCCGCGAACCCGTCGCCCACCCGTTTGAGCCGGCCGGATGCCTCGAGAAAGCCCGCCAGCTCCGGGTCGTCGACCCGTACGACACCCTCGGCTGCCAGCTCTGCCTCGAGGTGCTCAGCCGCCTCGACTCGGTCGCCGAGGGAGGCGGCTACGCCGGGCGCATAAGCCTTTCCGTCTCGCCGCTCGACGTGAAGCAGCGGCAGAATTGCGGGCGTCCAGGGTTCGTGCGGGAGCAGCTCGCCGAGCGGAATCCCGGGGTCGAGCGGATTCGTCTCCGCGCGCTCGGCTAGACGCTCGCGGACGACGGTCCGCACCCCCTCCAGCCACGTCGGGCGGTAGGCCCACTCACCTGCCAGGGCCAGCGCAGCCAAGCCGCTTGCCAGTTGGGCCGGTGTCCACAGGCCCATTCCCTGGAGCGCGGTCGTCGTCATCGGCTCGGCGGTCAACAGGGTGACGATCTCGGCCGGGTCGCCGCGCTCGAGGATCTCAAGGCGTTCGGGCTCCAGGCGTCTGGGCGGAGCCGGGTCGACCACGCGTCCGCCGCCGACCGTCGTCTCCGCACGCAGCACGAACCGGTCGCCGCGGGCGGCCACGACCGGCTCCTCGAGCCGCAGCTGGGCGAACCGGCCGGAACGGACGACCCGAGCCGCGACGTCCGCCGTCCCGAGATGCACCTTCAGCGCCGCCGGCACGGGCTCGAGCTCCTTGAGCACGACGTCGAGGCGGTAGCTGACCGGGTAGTGGCCGGGCTCGACGAGTGCGTCGCCGCGGCGAAGCTCGCCTCGCTCGATCGCCGGCAGATTGACGGCGACGCGCTGCCCGGCTTGCGCTTCCTCGACGGGCTGGTCGTGAACCTGGACGCTCCGCACTCGGACCGTACGGCCGTTCGGCTCCAGCCGCAGGAGATCGCCCGCTGCGATCGAGCCCGACCAGAGCGTCCCCGTGACGACCGTGCCGATCCCGCGGAGCGAGAAGGCGCGGTCGATCCAGAGGCGGGTGGCGGCGAACCGCTCAGGGCGCTCGACCGCCTCGGCGGCCCGCGCGAGCGCCGCGCGCAGCTCGCCCAGGCCGGCGCCGGTCTTGGCGCTCACGGCGACGACCTCCGCCTCGGGCACCAGCTCGGAAGCCTCGGCCAAGGCGAGCTCGACCTGATCCGGCTCGACCGCGTCGATCTTCGTCACCGCCACGACGCCCCGCTCCACGCCGAGCAGCCGCAGGATCGAGAGGTGCTCGAGCGTCTGCGGCCGCGCGCCCTCGGCCGCGTCGATCACGAGCAGGAAGAGGTCGACGCCCGTGGCGCCCGCGACCATGTTGCGGACGAAGCGCTCGTGTCCGGGCACGTCGACGAGCGACAGGTGCAAGCCGCCGGGAAGCTCCAGCGGCGCGTAACCGAGGTCGATCGAGATCCCGCGCTCGTGCTCCTCAGGCAGCCGGTCGGTGTCCTTCCCCGTCAACGCGCGGACGAGCCAAGTCTTCCCGTGGTCGATGTGGCCGGCGGTTCCGACTACGAGCGGCATCGCGCCTCGATCAGACGTTCATCGAAGCGAACCGGCTCGAAGTCGCCGGCGGCGAGCAACGCCCGCCACTGGTCCTCGTCTCGTTCACGGCCGGCGAACAGGGTCAACATCAATAGGTCGAGCCACTTCGGACCGAACGGCTCGTTGCCCTGCGGCACGACGGCGTCGAGGATGATGAGCCGCGCGTCCTGGGGCGCGGCAGCGCGGATCGTGCGCAGGATCTTGGCCGCTGAGTCGTCGTCCCAGTCGTGGAGGATCGTCGCGAGCAGGTAGACGTCGCCTTCCGGGACTCGCTCGAAGAAGCTGCCGGCGACGAACTCGACCCCGTCGCCGAAGAACGATTCGTCGCGCGTGGTCTCGGGCAGGTCGAAGACGAT